>ERZ1106969.61-NODE-61-length-125808-cov-5.719347_pt1 | contig 125808 bp, 113 predicted proteins | sample MGYA00403685_ERZ1106969 | MGnify/ENA primary metagenome ERZ1106969 (study PRJEB35170, sample SAMEA104062416) | human gut metagenome | biome: human gut; feature: human-associated habitat; material: faeces | place: Denmark | collected 2012-05-18 ...
TCCCCACCCCCATAAAACCCCGGACCTGCCCGATTCCTCTCTCTGCTTCCGGTCCAGCGCCGCCTCCGGGTCCCTATCAAGAACATTTTAAGTGAAACAAACATATATCCCTGAAAGTCAAACATTTTCTCCCCATTTCAGATTGACATTTTCATTTACATTGTTTAATATGAATACAGGGGTAATTATATCTGCTTGCGGATATTCTGTTTGATTGTTCGTTTTTTATTATACAGACAAACAGTATATACAGCGGAAAGGCAGGCAGGTCCAAGACATTTGCCCATCAGGAAGAGGTAATTATGGAAAAAAAGAGGCAGCGGCTTTCCAAGATTGTGGATATCCTGCGCAGTCAGGACACGATGACCGTGCGTGAGTTATCAGAGCGTCTGGAGGTTTCCCTTATGACGGTCCGCCGGGATTTAGATGAACTTCAGGCAGAAGGTATTGTTGAACGTTCTTATGGAAAGGCGGTTCTGTGCAGGAACGCGCCACACAGCCTTTACGAAAACATTGAAAACATTTACAGCCTGACATGGGCAAGCGGTTCCATGGACGAACAAAAAAGCCGCATTGCACAATATGCAGCCAGCCTGATAGAACCGGGAGAAGTCATAATCCTGGACAACGGATTCACCACGGACCGGATTGCGGATCATATCCCCTATGGCATAGACCTGACCGTGGCCTGTTATAACCTGAACATCCTGGTCAAGCTGGCAAACCGGGACAAGATGAACATTATTTTTGCCGGCGGGTATTTCCATCCCAGCGACCAGATGTTTGAATCAGCGGAGAACATCAATTTCCTGGGTACCATCCGCGCCCATAAGCTGTTCTTATCTGCATCCGGCGTACATACGGCCCTGGGCATGACCTGTGCGCATGACTTTGAGGTTGCAGTAAAACAGACTGTGCTCAAGTCCGCCCTAAAGAAGATATTGGTGGCGGATTCCAGCAAATTCGGGACCGTAAAAACCGTATACTTTGAAAAAATGGATGTGCTGGACATGATCATCACTGACACCGGACTTTCCAGCGAGTGGGCCGAGATTATCCGTGGCAAGGGAATCGAGCTGGTGATGGTCTGACATCCGCCCGCCATGACTCCTTCAACCGGACAGGATTTCCCCCAAAGCGTGGCGCGCGGCGTTTTGGGAAATCAGCAGCCCGGACAGCGGCAAAAAACAAAAAAACCATGGTCCTCCCTTCAGGAATTCCCATGGTTTTTTCATATCTATATCCGATTCTATTCTTCTGTTACTTCTGCATCGTCCTCATCAATATCCGCCATATCATCCATTGCCAGGACTTCCTCTGCCACATTGTCCTCGGTCAGGTTGATTTCGTTGTCATCTTCTGCTGAAAGGATGATCTCGTCATCTTCTGACAGCAGGATATCATCCGAAACCATGTCGTCCGTATCCAGCTTCACATTGCGGTAGCGCTTCATACCCGTACCGGCCGGGATAGGCTTACCAATGATGACATTTTCCTTAAGGCCGATCAGGTGGTCAATCTTGCCGTTGATGGCTGCCTCGGTCAGGACCTTGGTGGTCTCCTGGAAGGATGCTGCTGACAGGAAGGAGTCGGTTGCCAGGGACGCCTTGGTGATACCAAGCATTACCTGCCTGCCTTCTGCCGGCGTCTTGCCGTCCGCAATCAGCGCCTCATTCATCTCGTTGTAATCAAGGACATCCATGGATACGCCTGGCAGCACGTCGCTGTCACCGCTTTCCTCAATCTTGATTTTCTTAAGCATCTGATGGACAATCATCTCGATATGCTTATCATTGATTTCCACGCCCTGGAGACGGTAAACACGCTGTACTTCCTGGAGCATGTAATCCTGTACCGCACGCACACCCTTGATTTTCAGGATGTCGTGAGGATTGATGCTGCCTTCTGTCAGCTCGTCGCCGGCTTCCAGCACCTGTCCGTCCAGAACCTTGATCCTGGAACCATATGGGATGAGATAGGTCTTGGAGTTGCCTGTCTCGTTGTCCGTCACCGTAATCTCGCGCTTCTTCTTGGTGTCCTTAATCTGCACCACGCCGCCAAACTCCGTGATGATGGCAAGACCCTTTGGCTTACGGGCCTCGAAAAGCTCCTCTACACGGGGAAGACCCTGTGTGATATCGCCGCCGGCCACGCCGCCCGTATGGAACGTACGCATGGTCAGCTGTGTTCCAGGCTCACCGATGGACTGCGCGGCAATGATTCCGACCGCCTCACCCACCTGCACGGGCTGGCCGGTTGCCATGTTGGCGCCGTAACACTTGGCGCACACGCCGATATGGGACTTACAGCTTAAGACGGTACGGATTTTGACGGTCTTACGTCCCGTCTTATTCAGCACCTTCATGACAGCTGCCGCGCGCTTAGGCGTGCACATATGGTTCGCCTTAACCACAACCTCGCCCGTATCCGGGTCAGTGATGGTCTCAGCAATATAACGTCCTGTAATCCTCTCTTCCAGGTCCTCAATGACCTCGTTTCCGTCCATGAAGGCCTTGATTTCCATAAATGGGATATCCCTGCCCTCACAGCAGTCCACTTCACGGATGATCAAATCCTGTGAAACGTCTACCAGACGCCTTGTCAGGTAACCGGAGTCAGCCGTACGCAGGGCCGTATCGGACAGACCTTTACGTGCGCCGTGGGCGGAAATAAAGTACTCCAGTACGTCCAGTCCTTCACGGAAGTTGGACTTGATGGGAAGCTCGATGGTGTGTCCTGTGGTATCCGCCATCAGTCCGCGCATACCTGCCAGCTGCTTAATCTGCTTATCAGAACCACGGGCGCCGGAGTCAGCCATCATGTAGATATTGTTGTACTTATCCAGGCCGGTCAGCAGGTCGTGGGTCAGCTGGTCATCGGTGGTCTTCCAGGTCTCGATTACCTCTTTGTAACGCTCCTCCTCAGTGATGAGGCCGCGGCGGTAGTTCTTGGCAATCTGATCCACGGTTGCCTGGGCATCCTCAATCAGCCCCGGCTTGCTTGCAGGCACGGTCATGTCGGAAATCGATACGGTCATGGCTGCCCTGGTGGAATATTTGTAACCGATTGCCTTGATATCATCCAGGGTCACGGCTGTCTGGGTAGCGCCATGGACATTGATGACTTTCTCAAGTATCTGCTTTAACTGCTTCTTGGCAACATGGAAATCCACTTCCAGCTTTAATTCATTGCCCGGAACGCTTCTGTCCACGAATCCCAGGTCCTGAGGGATGATTTCATTGAAAATGAACCTGCCGATGGTGGATTCAATGATATCTGTCTTCACAGTGCCGTCGGCCAGGGTCTTTGCAACCCTTACCTTTACGCGTGAATGCAGGGTAGCCTCCTGGTTCTCATAAGCCAGGATTGCCTCGTTGACATTCTTGAATACCATGCCTTCGCCCTTTGCCCCCGGACGCTCCTGGGTCAGGTAGTAGATACCAAGTACCATATCCTGGGAAGGAACAGCAACCGGTCCGCCGTCAGAAGGCTTTAACAGGTTGTTGGGGCTTAACAGGAGGAAGCGGCACTCTGCCTGGGCCTCTACGGACAGGGGCAGATGCACGGCCATCTGGTCGCCGTCAAAATCAGCGTTGAACGCGGTACACACAAGGGGATGGAGCTTAATGGCCTTACCCTCTACCAGGATCGGCTCAAAGGCCTGGATACCAAGCCTGTGCAGCGTAGGCGCACGGTTCAGCATGACAGGATGCTCCTTGATGACGTCCTCCAGCACATCCCATACCTCGGGCTGCAGCCGTTCCACCATCTTCTTGGCATTCTTTATATTGTGGGCGGTTCCGTTGGATACCAGCTCCTTCATTACAAAGGGCTTGAACAGCTCAATGGCCATTTCCTTGGGAAGTCCGCACTGGTAAATCTTAAGTTCAGGTCCGACCACGATAACTGACCGTCCGGAATAGTCAACACGCTTACCCAGCAGGTTCTGACGGAAACGTCCCTGCTTACCCTTAAGCATGTCGGAAAGGGATTTGAGGGCCCGGTTGCCAGGTCCTGTCACGGGCCTGCCGCGGCGGCCGTTGTCAATCAGGGCGTCCACTGCCTCCTGGAGCATGCGCTTCTCGTTGCGGACAATGATGTCCGGCGCGCCCAGTTCCAGCAGCCTTGCAAGACGGTTGTTCCTGTTGATGATCCTTCTGTATAAGTCATTGAGGTCAGAGGTTGCGAAACGTCCGCCGTCCAGCTGTACCATGGGACGGATATCCGGAGGGATTACCGGAATCACATCCATGATCATCCACTCAGGACGGTTGCCCGAGGTCAGGAATGCCTCCACCACCTCTAATCTCTTGATAATCCTTGCGCGCTTCTGTCCCGTGGAATCAGCCAGGGCCTTGCGCAGGTCCTGGGAATCCTTTTCCAGGTTGATGGAACGGAGCAGTTCCTGGATGGCCTCAGCGCCCATACCAACGCGGAAACCGCCTGTGCCGCCGTACTTCTCAACCTCTTCCCTGTATTCCTTCTCGGACAGGACCTGCTTATACTGCAGGCTGGTTGAACCGGCGTCCAGCACAACGTAGGAGGCAAAATACAGCACCTTCTCCAGTGTCCTGGGCGAGATGTCCAGAATCAGTCCCATACGGCTGGGAATACCCTTAAAATACCAGATATGGGATACGGGAGCGGCCAGCTTGATGTGGCCCATGCGCTCTCTACGGACACTTGCCTTTGTAACTTCCACGCCGCAACGGTCGCAGATAACACCTTTATAACGAATCTTTTTGTATTTACCGCAATGACACTCCCAGTCCTTACTAGGCCCGAAGATCCTCTCGCAGAACAGTCCGTCCTTCTCAGGCTTTAGTGTCCTGTAGTTGATGGTCTCAGGCTTCTTAACCTCGCCGTGGGACCACTCCAGAATCTTATCAGGGGAGGCCAGACCAATCTTAATGGCATCAAATGTCATTGGATGATAAGTTTCATTAGTTTCTGGCATGAGCATTAACTCCCTTCTTATTCTTCGTCTTCACCGCAGGCAGAGTCGTCCAGAATCAGTTCGTCCTCCGCATCGTCGGTGTAATCATCGGCCAAATCGTCCTCTACTGCTGCTTCGTCCTCCACTGTCACAAGTTCATTATCCTTGAACTCCTGCTTCTGGTATCCGAACTCAGCGTAGGGCTCCTCAGAAGAGCCAAAGCGGCGGTCGCCCTCTAACATGGCGCGCAGCTCAGTATCGCCGTAATCAATATTTTCCGCCATCTCAACCTCGGTGCCGTCATCCCTCAGGACCTGTACGTCCAGGCCAAGGGACTGCATCTCCTTAAGGAGTACCTTAAATGACTCAGGCACGCCGGGCTCAGGTATATTCTCGCCCTTGATGATGGCTTCATAGGTCTTCACACGGCCTACAACGTCATCGGACTTAACCGTCATGATTTCCTGCAGGGTATAGGAAGCGCCGTATGCCTCCAACGCCCAAACCTCCATCTCACCGAAACGCTGGCCGCCGAACTGCGCCTTACCGCCCAGGGGCTGCTGTGTAACCAGGGAGTATGGGCCGGTTGAACGGGCATGGATCTTATCGTCAACCAGATGGTGCAGTTTCAGGTAGTGCATGTGTCCGATGGTAACCGCGCCGTCAAAGAACTCGCCGGTACGTCCGTCGCGCAGGCGCACTTTTCCGTCCCTGCTGATCGGAACACCTTTCCACAGTTCCCGGTGCTCAAGGTGCGCACCCAGATATTCCATTACAGAAGGCTTGATAAGGTCTTTATATTTAACTTCGAACTCTTCCCAGGGCAGGTTAACATAGTCGTTGGCCAGCTCCAGGGTATCCATGATGTCATTCTCGTTTGCGCCGTCAAAGATAGGGGTGGATACATTAAAGCCCAGGGCCTTGGCTGCAAGGCTTAAGTGGATTTCCAGCACCTGTCCGATGTTCATACGTGAAGGCACGCCCAGGGGGTTAAGCACGATATCCAGGGGGCGTCCGTTGGGCAGGAACGGCATATCCTCAACAGGAAGCACACGGGACACAACACCCTTGTTGCCGTGACGTCCTGCCATCTTATCGCCCACGGAAATCTTACGCTTCTGGGCAATGTAGATGCGCACGGTTTCATTCACGCCAGGTGAAAGCTCGTCTCCATTCTCCCTTGTGAACACCTTTGCGTCCACAATAATGCCGTATGCGCCGTGGGGCACTTTAAGGGATGTGTCACGCACTTCCCTTGCCTTCTCACCGAAGATGGCGCGCAGCAGCCTCTCTTCAGCAGTCAGCTCCGTCTCTCCCTTAGGGGTCACCTTACCCACCAGGATATCCCCTGCGCGGACCTCGGCCCCGATGCGGATGATTCCGCGCTCGTCCAGGTCCTTAAGGGCATCTTCACCAACGCCGGGAACATCCCGGGTGATTTCTTCCGGTCCCAGCTTGGTGTCACGGGCTTCTGCCTCGTATTCCTCAATGTGGACCGATGTATATACATCTTCCTGAACAAGGCGTTCAGAAAGAAGGACAGCATCCTCGTAGTTGTAACCTTCCCAGGTCATGAACCCGATTAAGGGATTCTTTCCAAGTGCAATCTCGCCGTTATCCGTGGACGGGCCGTCCGCAATGACTTCTCCGGCTTCCACATGGTCGTTCTTGTACACAATCGGCTTCTGGTTGTAGCAGTTGCTCTGGTTGCTTCTCTTGAATTTGGTCAGATGATACACATCCCGGTTGCCGTCCTTATCCCTCTTGATGATAATCTCATTGGAAGCGGAACGTTCTACCACGCCTGCATTCCTGGCAACCACACACACACCGGAGTCAACCGCTGCCTTTGACTCAATACCGGTTCCTACCGCAGGCGCTTCCGTGGTCAGAAGAGGCACTGCCTGACGCTGCATGTTGGAACCCATGAGGGCACGGTTGGCATCGTCGTTCTCCAGGAAAGGAATCATGGCCGTTGCCACGGAGAATACCATCTTAGGAGATACGTCCATCAGGTCAATGGTCTTTTTCTGGAACTCGGATGTCTCTGTACGGAAACGTCCGGATACGTTATTATGGATGAAATGTCCTTCCTCGTCCAGGGCTTCGTTGGCCTGGGCCACCACGAAGTTATCCTCCTCGTCGGCAGTCAGGTACACAACCTCATCTGTTACCCTTGGATTAGCAGGGTCCGTGGTCTTATCCACCACACGGTACGGCGCCTCGATGAAACCGTACTGGTTCACCCTTGCATAGGTTGCCAGGGAGTTAATCAGACCGATGTTAGGACCTTCAGGCGTCTCGATGGGGCACATACGCCCGTAGTGGGTATAGTGTACGTCACGCACCTCGAATCCGGCACGGTCCCTGGACAGACCGCCAGGTCCCAGGGCGGAGAGACGGCGCTTATGTGTCAGCTCTGCCAGCGGGTTGTTCTGGTCCATGAACTGGGACAGCTGGGAACTTCCGAAGAATTCCTTCACGGCCGCGGTCACGGGCTTAATGTTAATCAGGGACTGGGGTGTGATGCCATCCATGTCCTGGGTGGTCATACGCTCCCTTACCACACGTTCCATACGTGAAAGGCCGATGCGGTACTGGTTCTGGAGCAGTTCTCCCACCGCACGGATACGGCGGTTACCCAGATGGTCAATGTCATCCGCATTGCCCACCTGCTCCTCCAGGTGCATATTATAGTTAATGGAAGCAAGGATATCTTCCTTTGTAATGTGCTTCGGAATCAGGTCGTGGATGTTCCTGCGGACAGCCTCTTTCAGCTCCTTTGGATCCGTGCCAGCTTCTTCCAGGATAGAAGCCAGGGCCGGGTAGTATACTAACTCGGTAATACCCACTTCCTCCGGGTCAAAGGGAACATGCGCAGAAAGCTCAACCATCATATTGGAAAGCACCTTCTGCTTCCTGTCAGGTCCGTCAACCCACACAAACGGAACAGCCGCGTTCTGGATCTTCATGGCTGATTCCTTGTCAAGCTTGGTCCCTGCCTCTGCAAGGATCTCACCTGTGGTGGTGTCCACAACATCCTCTGCAAGGATCTGGCCGTTTAAGCGGTACTTAAAGGACAGCTTTTTGTTGAATTTGTATCGGCCTACTTTTGCCAGGTCATATCTTCTGGGGTCAAAGAACATGCTGTTCAGCAGACTTTCCGCACTGTCAACAGATAAGGGCTCACCGGGACGAATCTTCTTATATAATTCCAAAAGGCCATCCTGGTAATTATCGGATGTGTCCTTGCCAAAGCTGGCTAATAATTTGGGCTCCTCGCCAAAGAGCTCAAGGATTTCTGCGTTGGTACCAAATCCCAGGGCACGGATCAGGACAGTTACCGGCACCTTACGGGTCCTGTCTACACGTACATAAAATACGTCATTGGAATCTGTCTCATATTCCAGCCATGCGCCACGGTTGGGGATGACGGTGCAGGTATACAGTTCCTTACCTACCTTATCATGGCCAATACCGTAGTAGATACCAGGGGAACGTACCAGCTGGCTGACAATAACACGCTCAGCACCGTTAATTACAAAGGAACCGGTATCTGTCATCAGGGGCAGGTCGCCCATGAATATCTCGTGTTCGTTCATTTCATCTTTATCTTTATTGTACAGTCTTACCTTTACCTTAAGTGGTGCGGCGTAAGTTGCATCCCGTTCTTTACACTCCTCGATGGTATATTTAATATCATCCTTACACAATGTAAAGTCAACGAATTCCAGACTCAGATGTCCTGCAAAGTCTGCTATCGGAGAGATATCATCAAACGCTTCCCTGAGTCCTTCGTCGAGGAACCACTGGTAGGAGTCTTTTTGAATCTCAATCAGGTTTGGCATCTCAAGAACTTCTTTCTGTCTTGAGTAGCTCATTCTTACGCTTTTCCCGGCCGGTACCGGACGTATTCTGCTTTTCTCCATTGACGTTTCACCCCTGTTTTCTAATTTGGTTCGCAATATTTTCATTCCGTTCATACGGCATGGACGCACCATACGCCATTCCGTAAAAACACAAATATCACTGTCGTTCTCTGTGATTGGGCGAGAGGCACAGGCCAAAGGGCGCAAAAAGCCCACCTCACCACAATAGTGCACACTCCATAATAACACAGCCCTGTCAAGGTGTCAAGCATTTTTTGCTTGCATTTTGTTTACGAAAATGATATACTATTATAGAATGTCTCCTGAGGGGTTGTTGATTTTTACCCTCGTTTTGCCGGGGTAACAGGGGCAAATGATAATATATTTACGTTTGGAGGTATACCTTTATGGCAAATACCATTATGCACGTACTGCTTGTGGTCTTGATCATTGCAGTGGTGGTTCTGGCTGTTCTCTACTTTCTGGGGAACAAACTTCAGAAGCGGCAGGTGGAACAGCAGCAGCTTCTGGACGCGGCGGCCCAGACCGTATCCATCCTGGTGATTGACAAGAAGAAGATGAAGCTTACGCAGGCCGGACTTCCAAAAGCAGTGACAGACCAGACGCCTAAGTACATGCGCTGGGCCAAGGTACCGGTTGTAAAAGCAAAAATCGGTCCCAAAGTCATGACTCTCATTGCTGACGGACGGGTATTTGAGTCCCTTCCCATCAAGACAGAGGCCAAGGTTGTAATCAGCGGAATTTACATCACCCAGATTAAGAGCGTGCGCGGGGGCGCTATCCCAACTCCTCCTAAGAAGAAGGGATTCTTCGCAAGATTCAGGAAGAATAAGTAATTAAAAAGAAGCGGCATGGCCGCTTCTTTTTTATGTTCTTCTTTCTGTCCTCTGTTGACTTCCCGTCCCTGTCCTTACATGGGGGCATAAGACTGGGGACACGACTGTACATCCAGCCGGATGCTGCAGTCTGACAGATGCTCATAATTAATATCCAGGGAATAATCGATATCCACCTTCAGTTTGTCAGGCTGTTCATTGATTTTAATTTTGTTGGCCTGGATGCCCACCACCATATCGCCCAGAGGCGTGGTATAGCAGGACAGGTTCTTCTTATTTTTCTCAAACTGCATATGGGTGTTGGCTATGCCCTTCTTGATGATATCCATCCCGACCTGTGAAATCTTAATCACATTCTTTACCTTGCCCTCAAAGCCCTCCATCACTTCCTCATAGAGGATATAGTGCTTTCCGTTTTTCTGATAATAATCTCCTCTTACTATCATCTCAACATCGGAGTCTTCTTCGTCCATCATCTGGATACCGCTGATTGTAATCAGCACATCTTTTGTCATCCTTCATCCTCTTTCCATTATGCGTAGCGTTCCATACCATGGGACAACAGCATGCCTACCAGCTGGTCCTTGCCGATTCCCCTGGCCTCCCACAGCATGGGATACATGCTGATGGCCGTGAAACCAGGCATGGTATTAATCTCGTTGAATACCACTTCTCCGTCATCCTTAACAAAAAAGTCCACCCGGGCCAGACCGTATCCGTCCACTGCCCTGAATATGTCCATGGCTGCCTGGCGCACCTTTTCCGTGGCACCGTCCGGAAGCTCGGGGTCCGTGACCGTCCTGGACTCCTCATTGAAATACTTGGCGTCAAAATCATAAAATTCTGCTGCTGCCAGGATTTCCCCAACCCCTGAGGCTTCAATCCCACGGCTGCCGCCGCCGAACACCGAGCATTCAACTTCCCTTCCGACAATGGTTTCTTCCACCAGCAGCTTACGGTCATGGCGGGCTGCTTCCAGAAGCCCTGCCTCCAGTTCCTGCCGGTTTCCCGCCTTGCTGATTCCTCTGGAGGAGCCTGCGTTGGACGGCTTGATGAACACGGGATAAGGGAAATGCTTCTCAATCCTGTCCACCACCTGTTCCATGTCCTCCAACTCTTCCCTGTAAACCGGTTCATATCCGGCCTGGCGGATTCCCAGGTCCGACACAATGATCTTGGTGTACAGTTTATCCATGGAAACAGCAGAAGCCAGGACGCCGCAGCCCACATAGGGGATCCTGGCCAGTTCCAAAAGCCCCTGGATCGTGCCGTCCTCGCCGTACAACCCGTGAAGGACAGGGAACACGATATCCACCCTCACCTCTTCCACCTTGTCTCCATCCATAAGTAAAATACACTTCCTGGTCGCATCCGGCAGGAGGGCTGCGCCTACCTTGCCGTCTCTCCAGGCACCGCTTTTCACATCTTCCAGTGAATCAGCCTTAATCCAATGTCCCTCTTGCGTAATGCCTACCAGTATAATATTGTAACGCGCGCTGTCTATGTGTTCTATGACATTGACCGCCGACATGCAGGACACAATGTGCTCTGATGACTGGCCGCCAAATATAACCGCCACTGTTAGTTTGCTCATGTCTGTCTCCTTTATGTACGCAAAAAAATGCGTTTGGTTCATGATTATAGTATATCATATGTGGCAATAATTACAAACAGAAATTAATTTGGCATTTACATCCAGATTATTGAAAATCTTTGATTCCGGGAGGATTAACCATATATGAAACATAGAATCAGTCTGTGCATTTCCGCTCTTTGTTTTTTTACCGCATTCCTTATCACCATGTCATCCCGCACAGCGGGCGAGGAGGCCCTGGCCGCCCGCATTGCGCCGGAGATACTGCGTTTCCATATCCTGGCAGAAAGCAACGCGGCCCATGACCAGGAACTGAAAATAGGCCTGAAAGGCCTTGTGCTGGACTATGTGCACAGCCAGGTGCCGGACAGCGCCGGCAAGGAAGGACTGATAGAGTGGCTGGAAAACAACAGGACCAGCATTGAAACCATGTCTGAGGACTGGCTTGCCGATCAGGGCGCGCCCTATGGGGTCACCCTGGAAGTCACAAAAGACTATTTCCCCACAAAGGCCTACGGGGACATGGTATTCCCCTGCGGCACATATGATGCGGTGCGCATAACCATTGGACAGGGAAAAGGACACAACTGGTGGTGTGTCCTCTATCCTTCCCTCTGTTATACGGATTCCCTCAACGCCGTTGTCCCTGAATCATCCAAACAGACCCTTTCCTGCCTTCTGGACCAGGACGACTACGGCGCCCTTCTCCCCCGCAGGGAGAAGGACGGAAAAAAGCCGGAAGTCCATGTCCGCTTCCGGCTGCTGGATCTGCTGCGCCAAGCGGATACGTGAAGTGGTTTCCTTACCCCTTCTGCCCATCCAGCATATCCTGGAGCGCATCATCGCTCTCATCAATCCACACATCCTCTTCCTCCGCGTTCAGGCCCAGGTACTGGGCCAGGGTGCGGGGATCATCGCTGTTGTTCCAGCGGCTTATATACCGGTCTATCTCCTCAAAGGGAATCTCCCCTGCCAGATACCGTTCCTTAAATGTGCCTTCTTCCATTATTTCCTCCCCCGTCCTAAAACCGCGGTGTCCTGTTCCTTAATATTGCGGGATACCGTAATCTCCTGGTTGTCAATATGTTCCCTGGCGGCATTCTTGGCATCCGCGATATTGCGGTTCCTCAATGCCTTCAAAATATGTTCATGCTCCACCAGCAGCACCTGCCTCTTATCCTCATCCTTTATATACTCCAGGCGGTAGCGGTACATCTGTTCCCTCAGGTTGTTAAGCATCTGCACCAGCTTGTCATTGCCAGTGCCCTGATAAATCACATCATGGTACTGCTCATCTGTTTCCGCAATGGTCATGGCTTCCCCTCTGGCAATGGCATTCCTGAAATTCCCCTGCACGCGCTCCAGTTCATCCATGTCCTCCTCAGACATCCTCTGACATGCAAGTTCAATGGCAAGTTCTTCCAGTGAGCGGCGCACCTCCAGCACGTCCCTTAGACTTTTTTCCGATATCTTGGCAACCTCAGCGCCTTTCCTTGGGATCATAAGCACCAGGCCTTCCAGTTCCAGCTTGCGGATAGCTTCCCTTATGGGCGTCCTGCTGACCCCCAGCTTCTCAGCCAGCTGTATTTCCATCAGGCGCTCTCCCGGCGCCAGCTCCCCCTTAAGTATGGCCTGCCGCAGCGGGTTAAAAACCACATCCCGCAGCGGCAGATACTCATTCATGTTAACCTTAAAATTATTCTCCATTCCGTGAATCCCCTTTCCTGTGTAACCTGGTACGTTTCTCCTGTATGGCGGTTTTACATGTTCCTTCTATAATAATAGTCATGAATTCCTTCCCACATTATAAAAATTGGTCAGGTAAACCTGTTTGGCAAGTTCTGATTCCTTCCCAAAACGCAGCGCCTCATATGCGTCCTGCGCAGCCCTCGGGCTGGTAAACAGTCCGAATACCGTTGGGCCGCTTCCGCTCATCATGGCATTGATTGCGCCGTAATCCTTCATTACCCCCTCAATCCTGGCAATGATGGGATATTTCTCTCCTGTCACCAGTTCCAGCACATTGCCGAACTTGCCCGCCACATCCATCAGGTCCCGGCGGCGTATGGCTTCCACCATGCCGTCGATGTCCGGATGGTCTTTTGGCGCCAGGTCCATGGCATCCAGGCTTTCGTACACGGTCCTAGTGGATACGCTGATGCCAGGCTTGGCAATCAGCACCTGGCACTGGGGCATGGGAGGCAGCTGCGACAGCTTTTCCCCGATTCCCTCTGAAAGCGCGGTCCCTCTCATGAGACAGTAGGGGATGTCCGCGCCCAGGGTCACTCCCCGCTTCATGAGTTCGCCGGTGGACAGCCCCAGGCCGAACATCTTATTCACCCCGAACAGGACGGAAGCAGCGTCCGTGCTCCCCCCCGCCATGCCGGCTGACACAGGAATGAATTTACGCAGATGGATGGACACGCCCTGGCTGATATGGAATTCATCCATCAGAAGCTTTGCCGCCCTGTACGCCAGGTTCTGTTCATTGGTGGGCAGATAGAACAGGTTTGTCTCTATCTGGATGCCTGGTTCGGTGGTCCTGTACAGGTCAATACGGTCATGAAGCCCAACGGTCTGCATGATCATACGCACTTCATGGTATCCATCCTGGCGCTTTCCCAGAACATCCAGGGCCAGATTGATTTTGCCGTATGCTTTTAAGCGTAAATGTGTAATCATCCCCGTGCTCCTCTTTATGTATATTGTTTGTATCTCTGTTTTTATAATACATTATATTGTATACAATACTTTTTGCTTTTTTTCAAGTACAAAATGAAAAAAACAGAAGTTTTTTTGCGAAAACCTGCATGATGTAAAAAGCACTGCCCGGCAGGTTGATAATGTGATATCACAGGGCAGTGCTTTTATATTGCAAGGCAGCGTATGGTCAATCCGCCTTTTAATCATGTGTTTTACTTGATAATGTGTTTTACTTGATAATGTGTTTTACTTGATAATGTGTTTTACTTGATACGGTCAGCTTGCCCCTTGACGGCCTATCTGCCTTTTAAACTTTCAATGGCCTGCTTCATGGCCTCGTCCTCTTCTCCCAGCATCGGCGTCCCTTCCCTGTGTTCCTCATCCTCCTTCGGTATGTAACGCTGGAAGACAGGATTTAAAAAATAAGAATTCACAAATGCCAGAAGGGGCATTCCAAAGAGCATGAGAAGCACGGACATCTGGGGCAGGTAGAACAGCCCGAAATACGAAGCAGCCAGGATTGCAGCGTCAGCCCCAAGGATGCCCAAGGTCTGCAGAAGATGCCTGGCAGACATGAAGAATGCGTTGAGCAGCGTCCTCTTCACCGGATTATAGAATCTGGCCTGCAATGGGAATGCATACGACATAATGAACAGGTAGATTAGGAACATTCCCCCGGAAACCGCTGTAAGCACAACACTTAATACGCCCCCAAGCCCCATCTGGCCCGTGGCAAAAAACCAGAAATCAATGCCCAGCACAATGCCTGCTGCCAAAAGGATCAGCCAGATTGCAGTGGCCTGCCTGAAATTGCTTTTAAAGGAGTGGAAAAAGGAACGGATGGTGGAATCCCCCTCGTCCCGCGCCAGCTTAAGGGTCACATAATACACGGCTGTGGTGGATGCGCCTATGGTAAAAACCGGGATGGAACAGACAATCCAAAGAATGTTAAGGAGGATCAGGTCCCCCAGCTTTCCTATGAACCGCCATACCGGATTATCGTAATTAAAAAAGCCCTGCAACATAGTCTGTCCTCTTCTTTCTGTAAATAAAACTGTAGTGAACCTGGTGTTATTCTACCATATTAGCGTGAAATTGCAAAGGGATGGATTCATTTCATAAAATTTTCATACACTGGGCCATATTCTATGATATACTACAGGAAATGATATTTGATTGCGGAAGGAACCATCCCCATGTCTATACGGAAAGAAGCGGAAACTGAAAGACAGAAGCTAAAAAACATGTCCACAAAAGACCGGGCATGGTATATCTGGGAATACTACAAATTCCATATCCTGGCCCTTATCCTGGCGGCCGCCGCACTGTGGACCCTTGGCGGCATGCTGTACCGCCAGACCTTCACCACCCGGCTGTCCATTGCCATTGTCAATGACCAGGCCGGAGGCGCCAGTTCCACGGCCGGCCTGGAAGCCGGTCTGAGGGAAGCCCTTGGTTTTGGCAAAAAAGACCTGATAGAGATTAACGAGGGCCTGACAGCCCGGTTTGGCCAGGAAGGCATGTCCCAGTTTGAATATGCCAGCCTGGCCAAGATATCCGCCCTGGTTGCCAGCAAATCCCTGGATGTCTTCATCGGGGACCAGGAGGCGGTGGACCACTATGGGACCGTCAATGCATTCCAGGACCTGGAAGCGTACCTTCCCCCTGAAATCTACAGCCTGGCAGAGGGTTCCGTCTACAGCACTGAGGATGAACAGGGTATCCTTAAGCCCGTGGCCCTGTCCCTTGAGGGAACCTCCTTTGCCGACCAGACCGGGATTGTCATGAATCCGCCTTATCTGGCCGTGATGTCCACCTCTCAGCATAAAGAAGAGGTTCTTCAGATGATTGAATACCTGTTCCGGTGATATCCTGCCTGCTGGCACCTGTTCCGATGATATCCGTCTCACTTGAACCGGTTCCAATGATATCCATCCCTCCGATACATTCCATACCCAGGCCTTCTGCCACTGCGCGGCTGGCCTGGTTTTTTGTTTGGATCATGGCGCACAGCCTGGCCCCAAGCACTTCATGGGCATAGTCCCTGATGGCTGCGGCTGCTTCCCTGGCATAACCCATACGGCGGAAGGGACGGAAAATGTGATATCCCAGTTCCAGCCAGGGCAGGCATGGTTCCTGCCCCTGTTTATCCGGGCCGGAATCCGAAGCACCGGACAGCGCAGCACTGGAATCCGAAGTCCCGGACAGTGCAGCCCCGGAATCTATAGCCCCAGACAGCGCAGCCCCAGAATCCGAAGTCCCGGACAGTGCAGCCTCAAACCGGCTGAGCATGCCTTCCATGTCCTTGGGCAGCCGGGGATTGGATACGCCAGCCATCCCCACCAGCGCGCCGCTCCCCTTCTCCTCCAATGCCCATGTCCCATATTCATAGAAACCATACTGCATTTCAATGTAGTGGGCCAGCAGCTCCGGGGTCCGGAATACATTTTCCTCCATGCCGTATTCTTCTTCCGGTATGCGGCCCGCGTCTTCTTTCACAAACTCCCTGATAATCAGACGGCCCGTGGTCCCGATTGTCCATGGAAGCCCCAGGTGGCGGCGCAGCACCAGCTCTGCCAATTCCCTGGACGCGGACATGAAATCCGGTATTATGTAATGGGCGCAGGTGATATTCCATTTATTTCCATTTCCTTCAACGCCAATAATGGCCCTTCCGGCTGCTTTTGCTGCCAGAAGGGCCTCAGGCTCATCTGATATGACCACCGGATGGGACCTGCCATCCAGTGCTATGCTGTATTCGATTACCATATGCGGCCTGCCTTCTGTTTCTGTACCGTAATCAGCATGTCTCCGGTTCCGGATATGTCTCCCCAAAGGTTTCCACTGTCATGGATTTAATCTTCTGCTCCTTTAAAGGGCGGTCCTGGTAATCCGTCTGTACGGCTGCAATCTTGTCCACAATATCCAGGCCCTCGGTAACCTTGCCGAATGCGGCATAGGAACCGTCCAGATGGGGGGAGTCCTTGTGCATGATGAAGAACTGGGAACCCGCTGAATCAGGGGCCATTGCCCTTGCCATGGACAGGACGCCCGGAGTGTGCTTCAGGTCATTCTTAAAACGGTTCTGGGAAAATTCACCCTTGATGCAGTAACCTGGGCCGCCCATGCCGTTTCCGTTGGGACATCCGCCCTGTATCATGAATCCGCTGATTACCCGGTGGAAAATCTTACCGTCATAAAATCCCTTGTTAATCAGGCTGATGAAGTTATTTACTGTGTTAGGTGCAATCTCAGGGTATAACTCTGCTTTCATTACATCCCCATTGTCCATGGTAATGGTAACTACTGGATTGGTCATAATGTCATTCTCCTTTTTGTCGCTGGCCGGATACCCCCGGCCTTATTCTTTTCTAACTATAACAAATTCTGCCCGGTTTGTCCAGCGGACTGCTTTTTCCTGTCTTCCTTCTGCATTTTACCGAAAATGCGGGCCAACATGATAACGGCCGCTGCCGCCAGCACGAACTCTGCCGTGAACTGGGCATAGGCAAGGCCATACAGCGGGAACAGCCAATTCAGCAGATAAAGGGCAGGGATTTCCAGCACAATCTTGCGCAGGATGGCGAAGCTTAAGGCAGCCCCTCCCATACCGATGGCCTGGAACACGCCCACTGCCAGGAAATCCATGCACATGAAGGGAAGTCCCAGGCAGAAGCCCCGCAGGAATCTTGTGCCGTAGGCCACAATTGCATCATTGTCCATAAATGCCCTTGTCATTATGCCCGCGCCAAAATAATAGCCCAGGGACACCACCACCAGGAACGGAAGCAGGGTCTTCACGGTAAAGGACACGGTCTCCTTCATACGCTTATGGTTCCCGCTGGCATAATTGTAGCTGATAAGGGGCATGATTCCCTGACAGAACCCCATGGCAACCTGCAGGGGCACCATGTTGATTTTCTGGGTAATGCCCATGGCCGCCACTTCCTGGGCCCCATAGGCAGATGTAAAATTGTTCAGGATGGTCATCCCCGTAACGTTCAGCAGGTTCTGGATTGCAGCCGGTATGCCCACGCCGCACACGCCCAGCACGATTGCCTTCTGCATGGTAAACTTCCTGGGCAGTATGCAGACAAAGGTGGTCTTCCTTCTGACGTATAAAAGCACAAAAAAGTAAATACATGCAACACAGTTGGAAAGGAACGTAGCCAGCCCCGCCCCGGCCGCCCCCATATTAAGACCCCATGGCAGGATGAAGATGGGGTCCAGGATTATATTTAACAGACAGCCGCTCATGGTGCCCACGCTTGCGTGGAGGGAGGCGCCCTCGGAACGGACCATATAAGCCAATACCACGTTCAGGATGGCGGGGGCGGCGCCAAAGAACACGGTCCACTTAAGGTATCCGGCGGTGGCCTCCATTGTATTGGACCCCGCCCCTAAAATCCCCAGAAGGGGCCCCTGGAACACGGTGCACGCCAAGGAAAAAAGAACCCCGCAAAACAGGGCGCAGTAAAAACCGAATGCAGAACTGTGGCGCACCGCCTCATAGTCCTTCCTGCCCAGCGCCCTGCTCATCATGCTGGAGCTTCCCACGCCGAACAGGTTATTGACCGCGTTGAATGCCAGCAGCACCGGCGCGGCCAGGGTTACGGCCGCATTCTGGATGGGGTCGTTCATCATGCCCACAAAATAAGTATCCGCCAGATTATAGATTACCATGACCAGAGAACTTAGGATGGTCGGCACTGCCAGCTGCATGACCGCCTTTGGCACCGGTGTCTGCTCAAATAAAACCGTTTTCTGGTTATCCATCATTTGTATACTACCTCCTTGCCTGGCGCAGCAGGCTGCTGCGCACACTTCCTTCTATTCTATCACGGCAGGGATTGCAAAACAAGACGTTCATTTTTCGTCCATGGGAATCCGGTAATGGTGGATGGCCCCCATACCTGCCGCCAGGCAGTGACAAAAGCCACATAAAAAGACCCTGTGGGGACATATCCTCACAGGGTCTTCATCCGGGCATCATCCGGACTCCATCCAGACTTCATCCGCCCTTAAGCTTCATCATAAAGCGCTTTCATCCTGGCCCCGCACCAGGCGGCATTTTCCGGGATTGTGTTTTCCAGGGTGCAGTACAGGAACGGCTTCTGCTGTTTTATGAACTTCATGATTGATGTATAATCCATCTCGCCGGTTCCCGCGCCCACTGCCTTAAGGCCATGGCCTTGGGGCACGCGGATGAAATCCTTAAGATGCACCATGGCAATATCCGGGCCAAGGAGCTCCATTGCCTCTGCAAATACCTCTTCCCTGCAATCCACATTGTCCAGATCCAGCATATTCACCGGGTCGAACAGAATCTGAAGGTTGGGGGAACCGATTTCATCCAGCACGGTGCGGGCGCGCCTGGGATTCCATACAATGTGCCGGGCCACCGGCTCCAGGGCAAGGATGACGCCAAACCGTTCCGCACAGCGCACCACAGGATTGATATTCCTTATGAAGGCGGACAGGGCCGCGTCCGTCCTGCATTCCGGGCAGTATTTATACTCCGGGTTGGGGGCTCCTGTTTCTGTCCCCACCATGCCGCAGCCCAGGAGGGAGGCAAAGCGGATATGGGCATAATATTTCTCCAGGGACACACGGATTACCTCCGGGTCCGGATGGGCCAGATTCAGGTAATTGCCGAGAACCGCCACATCCATCTGGTTCTGCTCAAACAGATGCTTCAGATAATGGGCATAACCAGGGGTAAGGGCAGAGGGGCCGCAGGGGTATTCCTTCATTGACTTGCTAAGGGCCAGGTGGACACAGGTGTAGCCTTTTTCCCGCACAATGGGGAGCTGTTCTTCAATGGGAAGCTGTTCCGCGTCATGAAGGCGCAGTCCTAATTGGAGCATGGCTGATTCCCCTTTCTCCTCAGCTGTTCGCTAACCGCCATCATACAGGCAGCCGTGCCATGCTGGTTGTCGGTCATCCGGGCCTCACTTATATAATACTCCGGGGTTCCGGTCCGGTCCTTCCGGTTATGGGGGTCCGGTCCGGCGCCCAGGCCTGCGCTTGCGCAGATTCCGTGAAGGTGCCAGCCATCCTCCTCCTTTTTAAGCCAGGTACGGCGGATGCCTTCAAGGACTTCATTTCCCCTGTCCCAATAAAAGCCGTTAACCATCCCAAGGCGGGCGCCTTTCATCATGGCATAGGCTGCCATGGCGCTTCCCGATGTCTCAGGATAATTGCCTGAAAGGCCTGCACGGTCCACAACCTGGAAAAACATTCGGGTTTCCCTGTCCTGATACTGCAAGAGGCCGTCCAGGCCGTTTTTGAGAAGCAGCACCAGTTCCCCTGCACGGGGCGTATAATCCTTTGCCAGCTCATATACATCTGCCAGCGCCATCAGGAACCAGCCTTCTGCCCTGCTCCATACCCCGGGGCTGCGGCCGGTAGACGGGTCCGCCCAGTCCGCCTTGCGGCTTACGTCACACCCGTGCAGGTACAGACCGGTCCTTTCATCCCACAGCAGCCGGTGGGCGCTTTGAAACTGGTCCATGATATCATCCCACCGGTCCTCATTGTTTTCCGCCAGGCATTTTGCATAAAATGGCATGGCCATGTAAAGGCCGTCCAGCCACACCTGGTCGGGGTAGATATCCTTATGCCAGAAGTTGCCGGTGGATGTCCGCGGATAATGTTCCAGGAAAGCATATGCCCTCTCAACCCCGCGGCCATACCTCCCATCCCCGGTCAGATCCCGCAGGATCCTCAGGGACTTGCCAAAGCTGACCTTGTCAATATTATGTTCATCCTCTTTCCAATTGGCAACCCTGCCCTCCTCATCCACAAGCCACTTACCGGCATCCAGGATATAACGGTTCCAGCGCGGACTGCCTGTGGCATCTGCCAGCATGGCTGCTCCTGTCATACAGAGGTCGTTCTTATAATTCCAGGGCCTTTCACTGAGGAAACGTGGAAATGCCGTCTCCATGTACTGTGAAAAATACTCTAACCACATATCGCTTTATTCTCCTTCACACTCGATAGAATTAACCAGGCCGTCAGACGGCTGCTCAGATACCGGCAAAATCAGCAACCCGGTTTAATATCCCTGCGGCCTCACCAATGGTAACAGGGCGCCGGGGCTTGAAACATCCGTCCGGTTCCAGGCTCATGAAGCCAAAATACAGGGCGCGGGCCACATTGGTGCCGTAATTATTACTTACCAAGGCCGCATCCGCACAGACAGGCATGGTGCTGGAGGCATTGCGGTAATTCACGCCGCAGGCCTGCATGGCTACCGTGGCCATCTCCTGGCGGGTGACGTGGCCGTCCGGCATAAGCCGGGGCACATGACCAGCCGCCTGAGGTCCGGGCACATGACCCTCCGCATAAGCCGCAGGCACTTGGCCCTCCGCATAAGCCACGGGCACTTGGCCCTCCGCCTGAGCCACGGGCACTTGGCCCTCCGCCTGAGCCACGGGCACATGGCCCTCCGGCCATGTCCGGTTCTCCGGCGCAAGGAACCCATTGCCCACCGCAATCCGCAGCGCATCACCGCAATCCGCATCACCGTCCTCTTCCCAGCGCAGCGCCGGGTCTGCCAATGGCAGCAGCATGCATGCCAGCTGTTCCCGGGTTATGATCCTGTCTGCGGGCATGGCTGACAGGCCCTCCCCCATTCCCCGGCAGTACAGCCGCTGCCACTCATAATCCCAGCCGCTGGCGGACAGGCCCTGGGGAAGGACACGGTACACGCGGCTGGTTTCGGCATTACCCCTCTGGTCCATGACCGTCACCCGTATGAAATCAGCTGTCCCGGGAACCTGGAAATCTTCCCCTTCCCCGGCCTGCTGCCAGGAAACGCGGTCAGCGGACGTCTGCCACCTATACACGAAATCCATATCCCCGCCGCAGGTCCTCCCTTGGGCCCGGACCCTTCCCCCCTGTACGGGGACGCCAAGGATACGTACACCGCCCGGCCGTGGAAAACACTTTCCGTTAATCACCACATCGTCAACCACAGAATCCTTCCAGTTCATGCTGCGCATGGGACGGGTCACCCCGTCAATCCGGATGTTCCTCAAGGTCAGCCCGGTAACAGGAACTTCGTCAAATGCCTCCAGGAAAATCCCGTAGTCCCCTCCGTGGGCAATGATGTTTTCAATGGTTATATTATGGAATACCGGCAGGTCGCTTCCATTGCGCCCGTCTTCATAAAGCATGGTGCCGTGGACCGCGGCCCCGTGGACATGGTCCATCACACTGTCCGCCAGCATGATGTCCTCCACCCGTCCTCCCCGGCGGGCATTGGTCTTTAAGCGGAGCGCATAGGTCAGGCTGGGGCTGCTGAACCGGTTATTAACAGCCAGCACGCGGCGGATCCCGCCGCTCATCTCACTGCCAAGGGCAATACCGCCATGGCCGTCTGCAAACTCGTTGTTTTCTATCAGTACGTCCTCACAGGGCATGCTGGCCAGGCGGCCGTCCCGGTCCCGGCCGGATTTCAGGCTGATGCAGTCGTCCCCGGTGTCGAACCGGCAATTGCAGATATGCACCCCATGGCAGCTCTCCGGGTCGCAGCCGTCATTGTTGGCGCCGTGGCTGTATAATGTGACGCCGTCCACGGACAGGCTGCGGCACATCACCGGGTTCAGCTGCCACATGGGGCTGTTTATCAGGGTGAACCCCTGAAGAAGCACACGGCTGCAGCGGATGGGCTGTATGAAATTAGGCCTCAGGTAATGGCCCGGCCCAAAAATCCTCTCTTTAACAGGCACGCCGTCCACGTTCATGCGGCGCAGGATCCTGCGGTCCTCCAGCTGAAGGTCCGGCTTATCGTCAGACCATGCATCCTCTACCTGATGATGCCAGTTCCACCAGTGGCTTGAATCAGCGCCCCCGTCCAGGGTTCCTTCCCCGGTAACAGCAATATCATGGGCATCGCAGGCATAAATCAATGGGCTGTAATTATAGCAGGGCGTTGCCTCCCAGTGGGAGAATACCACCGGGTAGTGAAGTTCCGGATTTTCATTGACAAAGGACAGCACGGACTCCCTGTGCCGGAGGTGAAGCTCCACCCCGCTCTTCAGTTCCAGGGCACCGGTGCGGATCGTGCCGCGGGGAAGCGTGAGCCTTCCTCCGCCTTCCCTGCTGATTGTGTCTATGGCCAGCTGCAGGGCCTGTGTCTGGACCTCCCGGCTGTCCGCAGCCACGCCGAACATACAGGCCGGGAACTCCCGTTCAGGAATATACGGTCTTTCTATCTGTTTCAGGATTGTCTCCCTCAACTGTAATTTATCCATGGAAAACCTCCTGATTGGTTTTGATTTGATCATAACTGTCTATCAGCTGTCCAAGATGGACGGCCAGGTTCTCCCCATGCCATTGGTGGGGACCTTGGCATATTTCATGAATCATGAGGCCGGGCGCATCCAGCAGCCTGTATGCGTTCCGGATAATGTCCACCTGTTCCGTGACATTGGCAATCCCGCGTGGACCGTTGAGCCGGTCGCCGGAACAGGACTGGATAAGAAGGGGTCTGGGGGCAATCAGGCTGGCAATATCCCCCATATCCAGATGTTCCCAAAGATGAGGCACATAGTTGCAGGAACAGTTCCGGTTCAGGGCCAGCAGCGCATCCCGGTATCCGTACATGTAGCCGCTGATTACAGCCAGCCTGACCCGTTCATCCATGACCGACAACCAAAGGGTCTGCATGCCGCCGCCTGAAAATCCCAGGCAGCTGATGGCGTCCAAATCCCATTCCCCGCGTTCCATAAGATAATCCACAGCCCGCATCAGATCCCAGGCCAGCATTCCTGCCACAGGGATGCCCAGGGATTCCCCCATATGGGCCAGGCGGCAGCAGTCACCCTTCATGGCGGTTTCCAGGTCTTTTGTATCCTCCAGGTCCTCGCGCCGCTCCCCAAAGCCCCGGCAGTCCGGGCAGATAGCCACATATCCAAGCATGGCAAGCTGATGGCCGTAATCGTAATGATATTGGCGGATTTTTTCCCGGACCGGTCCATATCCGTCCAGACCTGCCACCGAATATTTCCCTGCCCCATTATGTCCGGGCGGACACAGGAAGGGGCGGGAAAAGGGACCGGCTCCCGGCGGCACCAGCACGAACATGGGCATCCATACATCCGGTTCCACCTGGATTCTTATGTGTTCCCTCCTGATGCCTCCTGGCAGCCGGACCACATCCTCCAGAACCGGGGACAGGGCACAGGACTCCATCTTATCAAGCCCAAGGAGACCGTGCAGAAGGGACCTGGTGCCGGATTGCCACGCATCAAACTCCTCCCTTGTGTGTCCCCGGAAGAAATCCCTGCGCGCATACCGGTCAAACTTCCTGCGCATGGAGGGAAGCGTGCCCCAGCATTGTCCCATCACGGGCAGATTGTTGTTAAAATCAGTCATCCCTTGCTTCGCTCCCGCCGGCAGGCGCCGGAGCCTCTGCTTTTTTCTTCTTCAGGTGCTCTGACAGGATTGGCCAGACAACACAGAATACGGAAACCAGCAGCAGGGCGCAGGACAGGGGACGGGTGAAAAATTCCTTATAACTGCCATGGGCATAGCTGATGCCCTGACGGAAATAACGCTCCAGCTTGCTGGACAGGATGAAGGCCAGCACCAGCGGGGAGGTGGGCAGCCCGGACATGCTCATGAAAATTGCCAGCAGGCACAGGGCCAGCATCACGTAGATATTAAACATGGTATTGGATATCCCGTATCCCCCGATGTAGCAGATGACCAGGATTACCGTGTAAAGGTAATGGTAAGGAACCTTCAATATGTATGGGAACCAGCGTTTCCCAATGATCTGCACGATGTATGTCACGATTGCGGACACCATGACGCAGGCAAAGATAAGCATGGCCAAATCCGGCTGTTCGGTCATGAACAGAGGGCCTGCCTGTAGCCCGTGGATGGTCAGCCCCGCAATCAGCATTGCGGTAATTCCATCGCCGGGAATCCCCAGGGCCATCATGGGGATAAGGGCGCCGCCCAGAGATGCGTTGTTGGCTGTCTCAGAAGCCCACACACCGGCCGGATTTCCTTTTCCAAAGCTCTCCGGATCCTTGCTGATGCTTTTTGCATAGCCATAGGCAACCATGTTGGAAATACCGGAGCCCATGCCCGGAAGGAATCCAATCCACAGACCGGATACAAATGCAAAGACAATGGTCTTGATATTCTGTACAATGTCCCTTATCCCCACTCCCAGGCCTTTCATGTCCACCATGTCGGCTTCCGGCATCTTTGCCTCGCCCCTGGCAGAGTCACGGATGATCTGGCACATTGCAAACATTCCCAGCATCTGGGCAACCGTGCTGATGCCGGAGCTTAAGTAAATATTGCCAAAGGTAAAGCGGTTGGAACCATTGATTGGGTCCATTCCGATGCATCCCATCAAAAGGCCGATACCGGCTGCCATGATGCCCTTGAAGATATTTCCCTTGGACAGGGAGGCAACCAGGGTGATGGCGCAGAAACACAGTGAGAAATACTCCCAAGGCCCAAGATGGAGGGCAAACTCCGCAATGACCGGTGAAAGCACGGTAGCCAGGGCCACGGAGCCCACCGTACCGATAAAGGAAGCCGTCATGCCGATTCCCAGGGCTTTGCCGGCCTGTCCGTTCTTGGTCATGGGGAAGCCGTCAAAGCAGGTGGCGATTGCGGACGATGACCCAGGAATCCCAATAAGCACAGCGGAAATGAATGTGCCGGAAACGCCGCCAATCCAGATGGCAAGCAGCAGAACAAAGGATGTTTCAGTGGAAAGGCCGAAGGTAACCGGCAGCAAAAGGGCAATGCCCAGGGTTGCGGAAAGTCCCGGAATGGCCCCGAACACAATGCCCAGGGAAACCATGGCAATAATCAGCAGCAGATTGATTGGCTGCAGGCAGACCATTAACGCACTTAAATATTCTGTCATTTATCCTGTTCCTCCTTATCCTTATTCAAACAGCCGCCCGGCCGGCAGCTTTACCTGGAAACCAAACACGAACATGGCGTAAAGGCCTGCGGTTACCAGCACGGAAATGATGACTGCGGGAACGGGTTTTACCTTGCTGACCCCCTTTAAATCATAAATCAGTGCAAAGGTGGCAAAGGGCGTTGTCATCAGGAACCCGAGCCAGGTCATGGCAAAGGCATAGACAATTAACAGCAGGTAGCTCTTGGTAATCTTAAGGGCGCCTCCCTTTGGAAAATACGGTTTCTCTTCTTTTGCCCGTTCCTTGATCCCCTTGATGATCAGTGCGACCGAACTCATTGCAATCAGTACGATTGCCACGTAAGGCAAAAGGCGCGGGCCTGGCTCCAGAAGCTTGGCCGGCTGCTTGATGGACTGGGCCGCGCACAGGAAGAACACACATCCTAAAAGGCCCACAATACCGGTAACTGTATCTCTGCGCATTTTCATAAATAATTCCCCTTTCTTTTAAAATGTCCCGGGAGGTTTCTCCCAGGACATCCGGTGCATCGCTGCGTATATATGTATTGCCTGAATAGGACAGGCTTACTCCTGGACAAACATATCCAGTTCCTTGGCAATCTCCACAAACTGTGCGTACTCCCTTTCGTGAATCTCTTTGGATTCAGCAAGGTCATGCCAGCCCGGAATATTGCCGATGCCGGCAATACCGGCGCTTACCGTCTCATCTTCACATACAGCCTTCATGGCCGCGTTCATGTCTGCAACCATGGTCTCGTCCATGCCGGCCGGCCCCAGAAGATAGTGGTAAATAGACATCACGCATTTATCAAAGCCCTGTTCCTGAAGGGTTTTGTAGTTGTCCGGCAGTTCCTCAGGATACTTGGAAATGGTGGTTCCGTCAGAGGAGACGGTGCCGATTACCTTCAGCTTGCCTGCTTTCTCATATTCCTGGGCATTACCCACTCCTACGACACCGATATCAATGAAGCCTCCTGCCAGGTTGGTCAGGCGGTCGGACTCGGATGCGCACTCAACTGAGTTAAGCTCAATGCCGGTGGTGGAGGTCAGCATACCAAAAAGGAAGGTGTTGGCGCCCGCCGCAGGCATGCCTGCATTCAGCTCGCCCGGATGGGCCTTTGCATACTCAACAAACCCGGCAAAGTCATCATATGGGGCGTCGGCCGGTACTGCCAGGGTGGAGAAGCCATTATCCTGGAGGCAGGCAATCAGGGTAAAATCCTTCATCGGGTTAACCTCGGCATTGCCCGTGATGTACTGGATGTTCAGGGCTGAGGTAGCAACGGTCAGGGTCGTGCCGTCGGGTTTGGCGGTGGCAACGGTCTGATGGCCGATGGTGTTGCTGTCATAGTTGGTAACGGTTGTCTTCAGGCCGTAAATCCGGTTCAGCCCTTCGCTGTAATAACGGATGCCCAGGTCAGAGCCGCCTCCTGCCTTGCCGGGCACCACCAGGGTAATGGTCTCCTTTTTAGGAAATCCGATATCCTCCCCTGATGCTGTTTCACCTGCAGCGCTGCTGTCTGCCGCGGCCGCTGCTGCGGTGTCACCTGTGCCTGTTTTACTGCCGCAGGCAGTCATCCCCAACATCGCTGCAGCCATAACCCCTGTCATTAAGAAACGATACATCCTTTTTTTCATAACGTTTTTCTCCTTTTATTCCACTTTTTAGACAGACGGATTCCGTCTGATTTTAAGAACTGATTCTCAACACACCACCTGGAAGAAACTGGATATATAGGGAAATATTGTATAATCTGTCTGATTTTAACCCTTCGTGTGTTTACATTTTGTATTATATAGTATTTATACGGATTTTACAAAGCAGATTTAATTATAGCTTTCATACCACTTTGGTTATAGTAAAAGATTTTTTCTTGACAGTCAGCCAAAATCATATATGATGGAATTAAATCCTTAACTCGTGCATGCAGTTATGAACCGGAAGGAGGCAGCCATGACCACGCGCCAGCTTTATTACCTTGTTACCATCTCCGACCTGGGCAGCCTTTCAAGCGCAGCCCAGGTGCTGGGGATTTCACAGCCAGCCCTGAGCAAGTTCCTGACCGAATATGAAGCGTCCCTGGGCTTTCTGATATTCCTCCGTTATCACCGTCAGCTGACCCCCACTTCCGTGGGCAGGTACGTGATTGACTGCGCCCAGAAGATCCTGGACGAGCAGACCCGCATGCTGCAGATGCTCCGGGCCGTGACGGACAGCAATCACGCCCGCATACGGCTGGCCACCGCGCCTAACCGGGGCGCCATCATCTACAGCCGTATCTACAACCAGTTTTCACACCGCTATCCGGACATTTCCCTGACACTGACCGAGCTTTATGCCCGGGACCAGCCGGGGGCGATTCTCCATGGACAGATTGACCTGGCCATCGGTTCAGGCAAGGATTCCGATAAGGTGACGGACCTGCCCATTGCATGCGAGGAGCTGCTGGTATCCCTTCCCGTGTCCCATCCCCTGGCAACAGCAAAGAAAATCCGCCTGTCCGATCTCAGGGATACCCCCTTTGTGCTCCAGGGGCCCAGGCATAGTATCCGGATACTGGCGGAGGAACTTTTCCAGGAAGCCGGGTTCAATCCGGTGGTGACCTTTGAATCCAATGACGTTATCCTGGTGGATTCCATGCTGCACCAGGCCGTTGGGGTGGGGCTGGTATCCCAGGCCCACGTATTTCCCTGCGAGGAGCTGGTTTACCGCTCCCTGGACCCTCCCATCCACCAGACCCTCCATATCCGGTATCCGCTTGGACATACCCTGACAGAACCGGAGCGCTATCTTGCAGGCCTCCTGATACATGAGCGGTTATCCGATTCCCGTTACAAGGCCATCCCCTGTGCAGAGACAGAGGAGCTGCTTCGGATTGTGGACCAGGACAACCCGCCTGAGGCCGGCGCCTCCTCCCCATCCCAGGCCGCAATCCGCGCCCATACGGCCCATTATACGGCGCCGGAACTCAACCTGAATACCCAGCTGCTTAAATACGTCATTGCCATTGTGGATGAAAAGAGCCTGACAAAGGCAGCTGAAAAATATTTCCTTACCCAGCCGGCCCTGTCCCGCCATCTGCACAACGTGGAGGACATGCTGTGCGCCCAGCTGTTCACCCGCGTACATAACCGCCTCCAGCCAACCAACGCAGGTAAGGTATTTGTCAACTTTGCCCGTAACATCCTTCAGATTGAAGCTGAGATGTCCGCCCATATCCATGCATACCAGACCGGACATGGGGGCGGTATCTACCTGCACTGCGACCCCGGGCTGTCCGGTATCCTGCGCAGGCAGGTCGCAGGCAGCTTCCGCAGGCTCCACCCGGATGTGAACCTGTATATAATAGAAAGCGGCTGCGAAACCGCCCAGGAAGCCCTGCTCAATGCATCAGCTGACTTCGGCCTCTACTTTTCCTGCCAGGAGGAACATCCTATCCTGGACAGCCGGATCCTGGACGAGGATGAATTGGTGTATTGTTTTGGGTCAGCGGATTGTCCGGACCCTGGCCAGGATAACCATGTGCCTGTTCCGGTTTCCACAGCCATGCAGCCCCGCCGCATCATGCTGGCCCCCAAAAACAGCGCCCTGCGCCTGGAGCAGGACCGTCTCCTGGGGGAATGGACCGGACTGTCCGGCGCGGTTGTGTGCGAGGCGCGGCCCGATATCCTCCGGACCCTGGCCGGATGCGGGGCCGCGGACACCATACTTCCCGCCCGTTCCCTGGATCAGGAAGCATTATCCCGGTGCAGGCCATTTGAGGAACCGCAGTATTACTATCTGCTGCTGGTCCACCACCCTGGGCGCAACCTTCCGGCCTTTGTCAAGGACCTGGTCCGCCTGCTGAACGATACATTTGAAACTTATTTTTCCAACCAAGATGAATGATGATAAGGAGACCACAATGAACCAGTTATTCTGTCACCCGGAAATAATCACACTCAAGAAAGCAGTGTACTACGACATTGCCCCCATCCCCCTGCCAGTGCCGTTTAAGGACGGCACTGGCGGTGTCCGGCATGCATCCTTTTTCAAAGGCTGGATGAAGATTTATGATGAGGACGGCTTCTGCGGACAGGGACCGGCCGGTCCTCTGATGACGGACTTCTTCCTTCCCAGGATGTTGGATGTCCCTGGAAAATCCAACGGCGCGTGGATGGAGTATTTCTGGTGGGAAGTCCGCAATTTCGGGTATCAAAGTCCCTATATTGCCGAAATGACCAATCTGGACTGGCTGCTTTTAGACCTTCTGGCCAACCGCGCAGGACTGCCCCTCCACCGTTTCCTGGGCGCTGACCGGGACTGGGCCGCTGTGTACAAAGGCGGTGGTTCCGTCCTCCTCAGCGATGAGGCGCTGATTCAGGACCTGCAGCGTTTTAAGGATGAGGGCTATCAAACCACGAAGTTCAAAATCGGAGGCAGCGGCGCCGGCTTCTCCCAGGACATACGCCGGCTTGAAAAGGCCCGCCGGGCGCTGGGGGATGATTTTGGGATTGCCGTGGATGCCAACCAGGCCTGGGACGCCAAAACAGCCTTTGCCTTTGCAAAAGAAGCAGCCCCCTTTGGCGTGGCATGGCTTGAGGAGCCGGTCCATGCCTATGACATGGACGCCCTGAGGGAGCTTAGGGACCTGCTTGACAATGCCGGGATTGTCATGGAGATTGCCATGGGAGAATCCGTGCGCAGCTACCACACCCATGTGGCCTACGCACAGCACGGCGTGGACCACCTGCAGCCTGCGCGCCTTTGCTGCATTGCCGAAAACATGCGGGTCCGGGAATATGCCCGCCAGCACGGGTGCAGGATTTCCACCGGAGGGTTTACCTTCCAGAACGCTGCCCTGGGAGCCCTTTACTCAGAGGACGAGCTGTTAGAATACCACCAGCCCCTCAATGAAGTGCTGGTGCCCTACTTCAGCCTTGTATCCGAGATGAAGGATGGGCGGTTCTACCTGCCTGATGTCCCGGGGCTGCCGGTACACCTGGACTTTGGGCGCCTGGAGCGGGACGGACTGCTGAAGGGGATACGGTTTTACTACCATAACTGAGAAACACCCATTGGCATATATGTTTCCGGAACTTAGAAAACGCTGCTGACGAATCTTTAAGATAAAGGTCTGTAATGGGAGAATGAACATACCAAAGGCCAGGGCCAGTACTTTGTAATACATGATTGTTCCCTATGGATATTTTATCAAATTATTTTCTGTCTTTTGATGACGGAAAAAACAGATAGTCTCTTCTATAACATAAAAGCAATCTCTGTTTAGAGCCTGTTGATTTTGCCGATTGGATTCTTTGTATTTTGTATACAAGATTTAAAAGTCCGTGAACATCTGCCAAAATCAGACACATTTTAGGAAAGCCTTTACTATAAGATTCTATGGTTTGTTATACGAAATCGACGAATGAATCATTATTAGGGCAGCTTCGCGGGCCGCGGCTGGAAAATAGGGCGGTTTTCATGGATATGAGGTAAAAAACAGGTGAGCTGCACTCACCGGCGGGAAGATGACAAAAAACCTGTGTGTATTCACACTATGTTCACACTTCATTCAAAAACCTTTTACACAATCAACATTATTTCTTCATGTTTTCCCTATATACTTTAACCATAGACAGTTAGAGATAGCTGCCACACAAAAACGCTTACAAGATTTTTTTCATAATACTCGAGCTGATAAGAAATTATCAGCTCTCCTCCCTTTTAATAATACTTTTAAAAAAACGTATCATCCATTGGATGGTACGTTTTTTCACGATGTGCGTATTCACTGGGGTGTGTCAGAAAAACAGGATCCTGCCCAGGCCCAGAAGGAACAGGCCTCCGACAAGCCCCACAATCAGCTTCATGGCCATATCCTGGTCCCCCAGCCATCCCCACAGGCCTCCCCTGGATTCTTCCCCGTCAGTCCAGCTGTCGGATCCGTCTGATGCATCATTCCCCAGGTCATCACCAGTCCCTTCCTCCGGCATATCCAAAAACACAACAGGCGCCGCCTGGTCCTTCCTGGTCTCCTCCCCGGCAGACTTAAGCGCCTCCCTGGCTGCTTTCCAGTTACTTTTATCCACATAATAATTTGTAAATGGAACGATTTCCACAATTCCTTCTTTAAACCGGTTGGTAGGCACTGTATTCTGGCCTTCCTCCACATAGTACGGCACATTGGCGGCCTTTAACGCTTCTTCCAGGTACACGGTGTCAACATCATGCCCGTTAGACAGGAGCACCGGCTCCTTTACCATTGAGAAAGAGGCCTCAAAATCAGATGCAGCGTCAATCAGCTGTTCACCACAGTCCTCACACACAACCTCATCCCTGGAGAACCGTTTCCTGCATTTCGGACAAATCCTTCTTGTTTCCATAGCTGCTCCTTTCCGGGTCCCGGTCCTGGCGTCTCATGATGCGGCCTGAGATACGCCAGCAGGACCTCGGTCTGTCTTTTGTTTTGCTGTATGTCCATTATAGCTGTACCATGCAGTATTTTCAAGGGAAGGTTTTCCCATATATACCGGCATGCCTGCCGCCATATCTGCCGCCATCCATTCCACCATATCTTATTGTGTCCGTTTTATAGGGTACATTTTATCCACAGCCGGATTCCAGCCCCCTATATCAGGCCTTGGCTCATCCCCTTGTCTTTCCTGTCCTGAATCCCTCCGGCAGTGTTACCTCCTTATATAAAAACAGCAGGGCTGTCAGGTTTGGGAATGCCATAAGCCCGTTCCATATATCTGACAGCATCCACACAACATCCAGCCTGGCCTCGCTGCCGAGGAACACCGCCCCGAGAAACAGCACCGGATAAATCCGGGCAGCAAACCATGTTCCCGCCCGTTCCCCCAGACCGGTCCCCCTGATAAAATAGGCGGCTGCCTGCCTGCCCAGGTAAAACCACGCCATGATGGTTGCAAATGCAAATACCACCATGGAACCGCTGACCAGGTATTCCCCTGCGATTCCCAGCCTGCCGCTGAAACACCAGGCAGCAAGGGCGGCTCCCTCATAGGGCGCTGCATCCAGGGCCGGGCCTGTCATGCACAGGATGACCAGGGCCGTAAGCGTACACAGGATCACGGTGTCAAAAAAGACTTCGAACATGGCCCACATCCCCTGCTCATGAGGCGTTGTGTCCTCAGCCGGACCATGAAGCACGGCCAGGGTGCCAAGCCCCGCCTCATTGGAGAACACCCCCCTGGAAATGCCGTAGCGGATGCTGCGGCTTACCACGTACCCTGCTCCCCCTCCCGCGGCTGCCTCGGGGCGGAACGCGGATGACACCATGGATGCCAGGGCGCCGGGGATCCGGTCGTAGCAGGAAAATATCACAATCAGCGAAAATACAATATAGATACCGGAAGCAGCAGGCATCAGCTTCTCGGCCACATTGCCAATCCTCTTTATGCCACCGCAGATGACCAACATCAGCACTCCGGTAAATACCAGGCCTCCGGTCAGCACCGGGACCTTCCATGTATATTCCATGGTGCTGATGGCAGAATTGGCCTGTACCATGCTGCCCATGCCCAAGGAACACATCAGGCACAGGAAGCTGTAGAGGATACCCATCCCCTTTATCCCAAGGCCCCGTTCCATATACACAAAAGGGCCGCACACATAATGTCCGTCGCTGTCCTTATACCGGTAACGGATGCCCAGCATGGTCTCGCTGTAGGCTGTAATCATTCCGATAAGGGCCGACACCCACATCCAGAACAAGGCCCCCGGACCGCCTGCTGTCAAGGCCGTGGCCACCCCGGCAATGTTGCCGGTTCCCACCGTTGCCGCCAGGGCCGTGCATACGGACTGGAACTGGCTGATGCCCTTTTTCCTGCCCGTATCACTCCCTTCTCCCGTTCCCCCTGATACCTTTCCTGACAGGATACGTCCTGCCGTGTTCTTCCACCAGTATGAAAATCCTCTTATCTGGAAAAAATGACATTTAAAAGTAAAAAATATGCCAACCCCCAGGAATATCACAAGGGTCCATGGTCCCCATACCATACCATGTACCTGTTCCAGCCATTCCATCATCTGCTGCCTTACCGCCCGGCGTCTGTTCTTATTAAATGTCTTATTCCGGCAAATGCCGCGCTATGACAATTCCAGGAATTTTCTTATGGATGTACCTCGCATTTTATGGTGGTTTATGATAAAATAATGAATAGGTATCATAAAAGAATGAATGAGAAAAGAGGTATGCCGATGCCAGGTTTTACAACCCATTACGTTCTAGGCATGAAAGCATACAATGATATGCCGCAGAACAATCTGAAGTTTATCATTGCCAAGTACCGGTGGCTTTATCAGCTGGGACTGCAGGGGCCGGATATGTTTTTCTATAACCTGCCTATCCTGCGCCACCGTGACCACCGCAATGTGGGTTCCCATATGCACGAACACCATGTGAATGATTTTTTCCGGTGCTGTTTCCTCCAGCTTGCCAGGATTGACTCGCGGCAGCAGCGGGAAGAGGGGCTGGCCTATATGTGCGGTTTTATATGCCATTATATCGGCGATTCCATATGCCACCCTTATGTATATGGACGGATTGAATATGACGTCCATCATCCGGGCGCTTATTACCACGGACTCCATGCAAAACTGGAGAACGACATTGACGCCCTGCTGCTACAGAAGTACAAGAGGAAGAAGCCGTCCCAGTTCAATCAGGCCGCTACCATCTGCCTGAATGGCATGGAGACACAGTTCATCTCCCGTTTCCTGTCTGACTGCATCAATGAAGCATTTTATCCGCTCAGCTATAAGAACCGGTATCAGGTCACCGCGCCCATGATCCACAGATCCATACTGGCCCTTCGTTTTGGCTGCCGCACCTTATCAGATCCCAACAGCAGGAAGAAGGACAGGATTGAATTTTTTGAATCCATTTTCCTTAAGAATCCAGTGGCCTCCAGCAAGCTGGTGACGGATGTGGTTGAAAACCCGGCCTGGAGCCTGAACCTGCATCATGAGACATGGTGTAATCCATGGGATAAGCGGATTGCCTCCAAGGCATCCTTCCCGGACCTGTTCAAACAGTCCCTGGGCAAGCTGAGCACTATCTTTTATATGATTAATTCCATGCTGGACACAGGACAGCCCCTGCGCAAAGGCAGCCTGGAGATGCTTTTATCAGAACTGGGCAACTACTCCTACCACAGCGGACTGCCCTGTATTGATGAATAAAAACACCAGCACACGGGCCCCTGGATTGCCTTGATTACCATGACCAGGGGCCCGTATGAACGGGTTGACAGCAGGATTAATCTTCTTTTGCCTTTCTCACGGACCACTTCTTTGCCTGAAATGTCAACAAGCACAAAACCGTTCATCTTCCATAAAACGCCAAATGCGAATGGCATAAGCCATCCGCACTTTTATTTCTATATACAATTATATGTGAACAAGGATGTTTTGTCAAAGCGGTGCCGTTGGAGGAATTACGCGGCAGCCAGAACAGGCAGAAATCCCGGACACGTTTAAATAGGTCTATCTGCCATATAAAAACAGGGCTGCGTACCAAGTACGGCAACCCATGTTCTGGTTAACGGCATTCTATATCATTCAATTACCTGGTCCCCATCCTTAATACAATAGGATGTCTTAATGCCCAGACGTACCATCCAGTTCTTGGTATCCTGGGTCAGCCAGGGACCGGTGCCTGCACCGCTGCCGCCATCATTATCCCACAGCCACTGCGGGGTTGGCCACAGGGCGACGCTGGGTCTTAATGCCTTGTAAACTTCAAAATCAACACCGTTCTGTCCGTGGTGGGCCAGCTGCACAACATCACACTTCAGTGCACGCAGGTCGTGGTCCGCCATGAGCATCTCGCCTCCAGCCCTGGCAAGGTCCCCCAGGAACACCACATTGGTTCCATTCAGGCTTACCATGTAGGCCACGCTGCTGTTATTCACAAAGTCACTGTTGGCCTTATACGCCTTGTTCAGCACCTGTATCTTGGCCGGGCCCGCGTCAATGACCTGCCCGGACACAATGTCACCGTGGAGCGTGTTCTGCGGCACAAGGGCAAATGCTCCCTTGAGGTAGGCAACCATGTTGGCAACCTCCGCATCCTTCTCCGCATACCAGCTGTCCTCGTGGAAGGAATAGTAAATCCCGTCAATGGTTATCTCACCATTGTGCTTGTAAAGTATATCGGCAAGGGCTCCTGCGTGGTCTGAGTCAGGATGGGTAATCAGCCAGGCCTTAACATGGCCGCCCTTCTGTTTAATCTGGTTCAGAAGATATTCCGCATTGTTGGTCCATCCGCCATCCACAACAATCAGCCCGCCTTCCCCGTTTTCAATAATCACGGACAGAAGCTGTGCATTGGTATCATGATTTGCAAACATGGTAAGGCGGCCCGCGCCAAACAATGAGGATGTGTCTGTCTTTGGAGTGGAAACTTCCCCGAACCCAGCCACCTGGGCCTTGGCCTGAATCACTGGCTGGCTGGCCGCTGCTGCCTGGCTGCCGTTGTCCTGGATTGCCGTCTGGCCTCCGCCGCCCTGTCCCGCCGCCTGAGCGCCGCCAGCCTGGCCCGCCGTCTGGCCTCCGCCAGCCTGTCCATTGGTTGATTGAATCTGCTGGATTACCGGAGCCGTCTGGCCGGACTGAGAGGACTGGCCGTGGTCCTGGTCATCTTTTATGATAATCTTATCCGGTGCAGTGAGGGCCTGTCCCTGTGCCTTAAATGGCTGTGAATCAGTCATTGCAAAGCTGTCCATCCCTCCTCCTGCTGTCATGAACATCATCATGGCAAGCAGTCCGGCTGCCGCCTGTTTCCAGTATCTGTCAATTCGCATCCTTATTGTCTCCTTACTGGTTCTGGGCTGTCAGCGCCCGCTGTTCGCCTGCCTTCATGGTGTCGTTGACCAGATACGTATCGGTCTTGCCTTCCTGATCGTAATAAAATACCTGGACGCACACATCATGCTCATCAAAGTAGCTTCCGTAATAAATCCTGTCTGTCTCGTCCTCATCCGGAGCTTCATAATAGAAGTTCTGGGTGGCAATGGAAGCGCCCACTGTCTTAAGCACCGCCTCGCCGAAAACAACGGCGACCTCACCCGTAGTCTTGTGGGTAACAGGAAGCAGCACGGTAAGCAGGCCGCTGCCCGCATCATATCTCACATCCATGTCCAACACATAGTCGGCAAACTCTCCGTATGGGTCAAGATAGTTGTCCCTCAGTTCCTCCCTTATCTCCGTCCAGTCAATGGCGATATCCTTATTCACCTCCACATCAGGCACCCCGTCCCCTGTGACGGTCCCTCCGGTAGGTGATACAATATTACTCTGGGTACATCCGCTAAGCAGAGCCACTAAAGCCGCTAATATCAATGATAATTTCCCAATTTTTTTCATGATATAAAAAACCTCCTTTTGTCAACGGTACTATTATAACGAAGATCCAGATAATTTAACAGTCCTTTTTTCTTACAAAATTATTGTTATTTTTCCAAATACTACTTGCTTTTTCCAGGGACAGGTGATAATATGTTCAATATGATTTATATTTTAGATTTTTTGAACACTCAAGGAGGACATCTTATGAAACCGAAACCAAACACACTCCAAGGCGCCAGCCTGAAAAAACGGCTGGATTGGATAACCACCATCATACCTTTTATCTGTATTGTCATATTATGTTTCCTGTTCATGGCATTTCCCCAAGGCTCCACATCCATCCTGGAGTCAGTCCGTTTCTTCCTGGGCGACCAGCTGGGAAGCTATTATCTGGTCATCGGGCTGGGAGCGCTTATCTGTTCCTTCTATATGGCATTTTCCAGATACGGCAAAATCAAACTGGGAAGCCTGGAAAAACCCCAGTACTCTGCCTTCCAGTGGGGCTCCATGATGTTCACCGCGGGACTTGCTGCCGATATCCTGTTCTATTCCCTTTGTGAATGGATGCTTTATGCCAATGAAAGCCATATCACGGATATGGGCTCCAGACAGGACTGGGCCTCCACCTATCCCCTGTTCCACTGGGGTCCGATTCCCTGGAGTTTCTATATCATCCTGGCTGTTTCCTTTGGGTTTATGATCCACGTGCGCAAGCGCAGCAAGCAGAAGTATTCTGAAGCCTGCCGCCCTCTACTTGGCAAAAGGGTAGACGGGATTTTTGGAAAACTCATTGACCTTACCGCTGTGTTTGCACTGCTGGCAGGCACCGCAACCACATTCTCCCTTGCCACCCCCCTGCTTTCCATGGCCTTAAGCCGGGTGTTCGGTATTGAGGAAAGCAATCTGCTGACCATTTCCATCCTGGTTGTGATCTGCGTGGTATACACCATGGCCGTATACTTTGGCATGAAAGGCGTTGCAAAACTGGCGGCTTCCTGCGTCTACCTGTTCTTTGCATTGCTGGCCTATTTCCTGTTCCTGGGCGGCGAGACCCGCTATATTATTGAGACAGGCATCACTGCCATCGGCAACCTGACCCAGAATTTCATTGGCATGGCAACCTGGACCGATGCCATGCGCACCTCCTCCTTTCCACAGTCATGGACGATTTTCTATTGGGCCTACTGGATGGTATGGTGCGTGGCAACCCCGTTCTTCATTGGAACGATCAGCAAAGGCAGGACCATCCGCCAGACCGTGCTTGGCGGATACTTCTTTGGGCTGGCAGGTACCTTTACCTCCTTCATCATATTGGGCAATTACGGGCTGGGCCTCCAGATGCACGGGAAGCTGGATTTAATGGCGCTTTATGAAAAGACCGGCAGCCTTTATGAGGCCATCATCGCGGTATTTGAAACAATGCCCCTGGCCCAGGCAGGGCTGGTGCTCCTGGCCGTTACCATGATTGCTTTTTACGCCACCTCTTTTGACGCGCTGACCATGGTTGCCAGTTCCTATTCCTATAAGGCCCTGGGCGCGGACGAAGAGCCGGACAAATCCGTAAAATTATTCTGGGCCGTCATGCTGATGCTGCTGCCCATAGCGCTTATCTTCTCAGAGAATTCCATGGCCAACCTGCAGACGGTTTCCATCATTGCCGCATTTCCCATTGGATTCATCATTGTTCTTATTGTGTGGAGTTTCTTCCGGGATGCCAGGCATTACCTGGACAATGAAAAACAGATTTAAGTTCAGATTCCATAAATAAGCATAAAAACGAGGGCCGCCCTTTCAGCCCTCGTTTAGTGTGTGCACCCCATAGATGTTATTCTCCTTATCCCTTATTGATCCTCCCAGAGGATACTCTGTATCCTATCCTCGGCTTCTGATTCGTCACTTCCCTTAAAGTAAAACGTCAGAAATCCTGTCATCCTGAAATTCTTAACTTCATCGTAACGCTTCACATTCGCCGTGGTCTTATCACTTGTCACATAGATGTCACAGTCAAATTGATTTGCTGTCTGAATTAAATAGGAGATAGGGATTGCCTTGAATACCTTCTCCTTGCTGTCAACCTGTCTCGTTAACATAGAATCACCTCAATTCAAAAACAAAACCAACTACTTGTTACCACTCTCCCTCGAATAATTATACATACCCCTATATTGAAAGAATAACATTTTTTTCCTTTAATTGCAAGGGACAATCCGGAAAACTTATCTATTCTTTGTAAAATGTTAATAAAATAAAGTTTAAAAAATTCCTGATTTTACAACAAATTGTCAAAAGGCACATTGTGTGGTAAAATCAGGAAATTTTTGTAACCAATCACTTAAAGAGTTTTAGGATGCACTTACATCCAGACCTTTCACGGCCCAGGTATAATTCTGCATTGCCTGCTGCAGGTTCAGATCCGCTGACCTGAATCCTGCCCTGGCCTGAAGGTATGCCAGTTCCTGCTGCATATATGCAATCTGGCTTAAGCTTCCCGTCCCGTACTGGATCTGGGCTGCCTGCCATGTATTCTGTGCTGCCTGCCACGCAGTTGTGGCGGAATCATATTCCACCTTCTTTTCCAGGATGGTGTCGTACAGGGTCTGGATATTAGACCGTACCAGGTCTTCACTGTATGCCACGTTGCGCACCTTATTCTTGGTCTGGGTGGTATTCTTTGAAATGATCTGCTCAATCTGGTCCATGCCGCCGCCCTTGGCGCCCCTCATGGATATAAGGCTGTAATTGTTATTGACCGCTGTTTCCTTGTCCGCATCCACATCAATGGCTGCAATGGCAGCCACATCTGAGGATGGGACTGCCCCGATGACCGGATTGCCGTCCGACCCCCAGCCGGTAAAGGTGCACAAGGTCTTTTTAATGCTTTCAGCCTGTGTATCCAGCGCAGCCAGCTGGGACCTTGCCGAGGTCAGGCCGGAGGCGGCGCTGATCACATCCGCGTCAATGGCCAGGCCCTGGGCCTGCATGGTCTGCTGTATGTTCCTGGCTGTTTCTGCAATCTCCACGCCCTTGGCTGCCACGTCCCGGTTCAGCATAATCTGTTCATAACCGTTCATGGCCTGCTGGAGGCTGTAGACGATTTTGTTTACACCGCGCTGGATCTGCTTCAGGTTCTTGTTGTCCTCCCTTGTCCCCAGCTGTATATTACGTCCCATGCTTTGGGCCCCTGTACGGTAGCCTTTGGCGGTTGCTTTGGCCATCATCAGATCCGCCATGCCATCAGCTGCTGAAACCGCCCCTGACTTTATGGCATCCTCCAGGTCATCTGCCGCCTCATCCATCTCCCTTGCAGCTTCAAACATGGAGTTCACGATACCTGCCTGTTCATCCTCATACGTATTATAATAGGTGTCATATGTATTCTTTATAGGCGGATAAAAATTCTTAACCAGATCCTCAAGTTCGTCATAATCCATCTCATTATCATAAAGTCTCTGATAGGCCTCTGTGAATTCCTGGTCCGGGACTTCCTGTGGCAGCGCCAGGGATGTCACGGCACCGGATACCGATATGGCCAGGGACAGGGATGCTGCTGCCAGGCTTTTTGTGTGTCTGTTCATCATAATCATTACCCTTTCTAAACAACTGTCTTACCTTGGTTTTAGCTGAAAGTCAGTCCCTTCTTTATCCAGTCGTATTTTTCCATGGCAAGGGTGAGCTGCATCTTACCGGTTTCCACGCTGTTTTTGGCTGTTGTATAACTGGTCTGCTGCTGGATCAGTTCCAGCGCGCTTATGTTTCCCGTTGCAGCCTTGGCCGAAGCAGCGTTCATGTTCACGGTCTCCAGCTGAAGCTTTATGTTGGCGGCGTCCAGGGCATCCTTTGCATCCAGGACCGCATTGTACTGGGTCTTAAGGCTGCTGTATACCTGGTTGCGCTTATCCTCCAGGTCGGCCTTGGTGGCATCCGCCTGCTCATTGGTCTTCAGGTTCTGGAGCTTGTGTTCATCGGATTTGATTTCATAATTATTTGCAAGCGCCTGTTCCCTGTCAGCATCCGGGTCCATTGCCCCAATCCTTGCCAGGTCCGGCTCAGGTATATCCCGTATCTCAGGCTGTGAATCCGCGCTCCATCCCAGCATAAGCAGCAGGGAACGGTATACATTGTCCGTTGATTTCTGTGCGGACAGGATGTTGGCGTCTATGTCCTGGACGTTCTTTAAGGAAGTCAGCACCTCTGTCTGGGTGGCCATACCTGCTGCCTGACGCGCAACCGTGGCCTCATAGGAGGCCTGTGCCAGGGCGCGGTTGGCATTGAGGTTTTCCATGGTATAAGCGGACTGTTTGTAGGTGGTCATCAGCTGCTGGGCCTGGAACACCAGGTTGGCCTCTGTCTGGTCATATGAAATCTTATACATTTCCGCATCCATAAAATTCTTATCTGCTGTCTGCGCAAGGGTATTTCCTGCAAAATCCAGGTTGGCGGCAGTCATTCTCCCCATATAGCTGTCCGTGTCCGTGGAACTGGCATCATCCCACAGATCCATGGCGTCGCTCAGCAGCTTATCATTGATTTCCGTCAGATCCTGGTTCTTCTTATCGCTGAGCGTGGAACGGTTGCTGCGCACAGTGGGGTTGTATTCATGGACTAAGTCAGCCAGTTCCCCGTATTCCATCACATTGTCCCTGAGGGACGCCCATTTATCTGCGGAATAAGCAAATTCCGGGCTTATATCCTTGCTGATATCCGGCGCCGGCGGCTCCGCCACCTCATAATTCTCATCCGGCCTGCTTGCCAGGGTGGCGAAGGCGGTCATGGGAGTGGTCCCTGCAATTGCCGATGCTGCCAGAATGACAGCTGCCCGGTATCCGTATTTCCTGTCTCTGATATGTCTCATATTGATTCTCCTCTTTTTTCTGTATGCCCTTTCATATGGTTCTGAAATGTGCCTGGGCTGATTCCATTTTCCAGAATCTGCATTTCCCTCCTGGCCACATCCAGAAGCTGGTCCTTGCCTGCAACATTTTTATAATACATGGTTATGGTCCTGATGACGATGAGCATGAGCATATCCACCAGATATGCCAATGTCTCCCTCTCAATGAGATACCGTTCCCTGTCAATGCCGTCGTGCACCTTATCCACAAATTCCATGTACGTGCTGTCCTGGAACAGGAATCCCTTAATGCCGAACAGATGGGTCTGGTCCATCAGGCTCATGTCTGACAGCATGTTCCTGTACATCCTGTATCCCAGCCCACCTTCTCCTTGTTCCATCACAATCCCCAGCAGCCCCATGGCTGCCTCAAATGGATTGCCCTGCTCTTCCCTGAGGAATTTAAATATCTTTTTTTGGCAGTTATCCCTGAATCCACGCAGTATATACCGCATCAGATCATCCTTATCCTCAAAATATGTATAAAAGCTTCCCCGTGAAATGTCAGCTTCCTTGATAATCTGGTTAATGGATGCAGATGAATAGGGAACCCTGGAAAACTCATGGACAGCGGCATCCAGTATGACCTGCTTCTTTTCTTCCTTTAATTTCAAAAAACGTTGTGTGGGCATAGGGCCAGCCTCCTTGCTATCATTCGTATCCTCATATTCCCTAAAATGACATAATGTCATTGTGACATATTGTCACGCCCCTAATTATAAACACTTATGGTATGGATTGTCAAGAAAGGAAGCATTAAATTTCCATTAAATATCAGGCTGATTGTAACAGCTCAGGGGGAGGCCTCCAAATATTTTCCGCGATTTGAAGGGGACAAAGCAAGTTCGGAGCATACCTAAACAAGACTTTTGCTTCTGTATCCCGGAGAACGAAGAAATCGCTTAATCAGGATACTACTCACAGCTCCGATTAAGCGACCTTATGGATATCTTATATACTATTTTCTGTTGAATTTCAAATTATTAACTATTAGCCGTCCGATTTTTTAAAAACTTATTCACATTAACTGTTGGCAGAATCAATGGTGTCACATTAGCTGATGCTGTATATGTAGATACAATAGCACGAATATATGGATATAATATTGCTATCGCATTTGCCTGATAGTGAGCAATATCATTATCCTTTTCTACTCCTATAGAAAAATATCCCACAACTACAACTTTCATTTCAAACGGATATCTGTTTTTTATGGCTTCGTCAAAAATATGTATTATTAAACGAATTCTCATATGTTCATTATCATCCGAAGTTACCTCAACCTCCATTTTTATATCGATATCAACTTCTTCTTCTTCATATGCAGAATTAAGTTTAAATTGTATTTCTTCTACTTCATATTTCTCAAAACGGATAATTCCTGGTTCTATATTCGCCATCTTTATGCCGCACCTCTATATTTTTCTTCATAATCACTAAAAAAATCTTCCCCACATAATGTTTTTGACATAGTGTTAATGTATGTTTCTTTGGGAAAATCATCAATAGGTAAATTATAACCGCTATTGGAACTTTCCATAATCACACCAGCACCGCAATCATAACAAATCTTTTCAAACTCATCATTTGACAAAGAATCAAAAAAATCATTAATTCTCTGTAGTCTTTCTTCCAGTGTCATGTTCTTTAGCATCCTAATCACCCCTTATATTTGCAATTATTGCGATTTCTATAACCATAATATTGATTCAGCTTTTTCTTGTATATATCATACTCAAATTCCTGAGTGCACTCACGCAAACTGACAATAATATCGGGATTCTTTACACAATATTGCAGTTCATTCAAACCATTAAATCTAGTTTCGGATGCACTATTTTTTTCTAAAGGAAAAACGCCTACTACTACATCATAAAAGTCTCTATAACCCAAATTATTAAACATAATGTTTAAAATCACACCATCAGTTATCTTAACTGCATTTAATCGTTTTGCATAAGCAGCTTTCTCTTGTGCCTTTTCCTTAGCACAATTAAACTCAATCCAACTTTCCGGATTTAAAAGCGAGAACATTCTATCTTCCTCAACTTTAAGAGAAACTTCCAAAATCATATATTTTTTATATAATTCATTATCCGTTTTCTCTTTAGGATATAACTCTTTGAATTTTAAATTTATCCAACGGAATACATTAAGTTTATCTTTATATAGATAAATTCCGTCACCTAGCCAATGTCCATCTCCGCGGCTATAATCCATGCGCTTCTTTCGAAGCATTCTTTCACCGCGTTCTCTCCCTGTTCCATGGTACACTAAACGTCACCAACTAACTCTAGTATTTTACTATATTCCTCTTTCTGGTTATGGTGTGTACTAATGCATATTATAACACACTATATTTAAATTATACCCTAAAAAGACCAAAAAGCAATCTTTTTATTGACGTTTGAATTTTTTGTCCACCATTTTACAGATATCGTCACTATTCTACCATACTTAATTATAACCATGAAGTTTATTTCTTTCATCTGATGATTTTTTCTCTCCACTGCATCATGGATATCTTATGCCAGATTACAAAAAATCCGGGGAACGCCTTATGGACGTTCCTCGAAATTCTCAGTTCTGTCAACTATATAGATAGGCCTGTCTTTTAATTCAGTAAACAGGATGGCGATGTATTCACCAATAATCCCAATAATAATGAACATCATTGCGAACATGAAGCAGAGCAGTACCACGATGGTTGCATAACCGCTGGGAGCGCCCCTGCGGGTCAGGAGGGTGTATATCATGACTGCAAAGCCCAGGAGGGCGGAAAAAATGCCTGCATAGATTCCCAGCTTCAGCGGCATATTGGAAAAACACAGGATTGTATTGATGGAGAACACAAACAGCTTCTTGATGCTGTACTTGCTCTCCCCCGCAACCCTGGCCCTGGCCTCATACTCAATGGTGGTCTTTTTAAAGCCCACATTCTGCACATATCCCCTCAGGAACCGGACCTTTTCACGGTAGCTGTCCTTAAGGACCTGGGCCACATGGCGGCTGATGGCAAAAAAATCCGAGGCATTGGACTCAAAATGCACATCTGATATGTGGTTAATCAGCCAGTAAAAACCGGAAGAAGTTATGTTCTTTATGAACCCGGCTGTCTTATTCCTGGTGCGGACCATGTTGATGACCTCATACCCTTGGGTTAACCGATTAAGGATGACCGGGATGCATTCCGGCGGATGCTGCAGGTCTGCGTCCATGCAGATAATCCCATCCCCGCTGCTGTAATCCAGTCCCGCAATCATGGCAGCCTCATGGCCAAAATTCCGGGAAAAGCTGACAACTTTGACCGCACGGTCAGAAGCAGACAGGCGCTCAAGAATGGCAAGGCTCTGGTCTGAGCTCCCATCATTGACAAATATAAGCTCATAGGCCCAGTCAATGTCCTTTAATATTCCGGTGGTTTCTTTGTAGAAGTCTTCCAGCGCTTTTTCTTCGTTGTAGACTGATACCACAACTGATAACAATCTGTCCATGAACGATGTCTTAAGTCCTTTCTTTAGTCATATACCTCAATCTCAAGGCTGGAATGGGAGGGAACCCGCTGTTCCTCTGGCGGAAGTTTCATATAATCCCCATACACCAGGGTCAGGACCTGGTGCCAGCCTTTTGGTATCATAAGCCGGGTGTCCTCAAAATCAATGTCCTCCACCTGGTCGCACCAATCCTTATCCAGTGTGACATACAGGAAATCCGGCTGGTAATTGCTGTAATAGCGCAGGCGCCCTTTGCTGTTCCTGTCTTTGAGGGCCAATGCCTTCTGCATGGCAAATATGGCCTTCATGGGGATAATGCGTCCCACCGTGGCAAGGCCGCCCACCAATATTTTATTCATCAGGCTGTATTTGCCAAAATCCAGCTTATCCCGGTGGGCCATGGCCATGCCGTAAACAGCCATGTGCAGGAACTTTGTGGCAGCAGCGCCCGCCCTGCCGGCCGGAAGCCGGTCAATGACAAACAGATCCACCCAGAGGTGGTTCAGCTTACCTTCATAGAAAGCCATCTGGGGGCTGTCCTCATGGCACCGGCTCTTCTTATAGATGATGCGGGCCGTAAAATCATAGAACCCTTTTCCGCCCCGGAAGCTGTCAGGTTCCAGCAGTTCAAGGCCCTCGGGCAGTTCCCTCTTCACCACTTTCATGAAGGCGTCATACTGGTTCCTGGTAAATGCCACATCCGCGTCATCATCCCAGGGAATGAATCCATTGTGGCGCACAGCCCCAATCAGCGTGCCTGCGTCCAGCATATATTTTATATTGTATTTGCGGCATATCCTGTCAATCTCCTTGAGGATCTTAAGGTTAGCCCCATGGACCCTGCCCATGTCATAAGATGGTTTCATTCTGCTGCACTCCTTCAGGGCCGCCGGCCCTTTTCATCCATTGTTGTTAAGGCTCTGATGATTGATTACCTACGCCTCCACTGCCCGGCGGATCGTCTTTGCCATGTAATCAATCATATCATCGGTCATGCCCGGATACACGCCTACCCAGAAGGTATCCGACATGATCCTGTCCGTGTTTGACAGGCTGCCCACGACCCGGTATCCCTCACCACTGCTTCTCATCCCGTCAAAACAGGGATGTCTGGTCAGGTTCCCGGCAAAGAGCATCCTGGTCTGTACGCCTTTGCCTTCCACATACCGCACCACCTGGTTCCTGTCCACGCCTTCCCGGCAGGTAATAAGGAAGCCAAACCAGCTGGGGATGGAATGCTTTGCAGGTTCAGGAAGGATCAGCTTATCCTCCAGGCCTTTAAGGCCTGCCTTTAAACGGTCAAAATTCTGACGGCGGCGTTCCACGAAGGAGGGGAATTTGTCCAGCTGGGCACAGCCCACGGCCGCCTGCATATCCGTTACCTTCAGATTGTATCCAAAATGGGAATACACATACTTATGGTCATATCCCAGGGGCAGTTCGCCAAACTGTCTGTCAAACCTGTGTCCGCACATATTGTCGCGTCCGGAGGGGCATACGCAGTCACGGCCCCAGTCACGGAAGGAACGGATGATTTTATTCAGCAGCGGATTATCCGTGTACACAGCGCCGCCTTCCCCCATGGTCATATGGTGGGGCGGGTAAAAACTGGAGGTGCCGATATCGCCGATGGTTCCGGTGAACCTGGTTACTTCCTTCCCATCCTCTTCCATGGCATACCTGGTTCCCAGGGCATCGCAGTTATCCTCCACCAGCCACAGGCCGTGGCGTTCACAGAACGCCTTCACTGCCCTCAGGTCAAAGGGGTTGCCAAGGGTATGCGCAATCATCACTGCCTTTGTCTTATCAGACAGCGCATCCTCAAGCTTTGTCACGTCAATGTTATACTGGGGAATGGTCACATCCACGAACACCGGCACGGCGCCATACTGGATTGCAGGCGTGACCGTGGTGGGGAACCCGCAGGCAACCGTTATGATTTCATCTCCCCGCTTCACACGGCGCTCCCCTAAAAGAGGGGAAGTGAGGGTCATGAATGCCAGCAGGTTTGCCGAAGAACCGGAATTCACAAGGGAGCAGAACCTGACGCCCAGGTATTCCCCAAGCTTTTTCTCAAACTCATCCGTAAACCTGCCCGAAGTCAGCCAGAACTCCAGGGCGCTGTCCACCAGGTTCACCATCTCGCTGTGGTCATAGACACGTGATGCATAGGGAACCCTGTCCCCTTCCTTAAACGGTCCCTTCTTATTGTGGTAGGTATCGCAGTATTCCTTCACCATGCCAAGGATCTGCTCCCGTGCTTCATTTTCCGTCATATTGTCAAACTTCATATCATCATCTCCTCTATTTCAGAATACCAGCGCCAGGCGGCGCTTATTCAAAAAACTCCATAATCTGCCTGTCCATCACCTGAAGCATTTCCTGTCCGTCCAGGTAAGCCTTGGACCATTCCACGGTCTTTGCAACCGCCTCTTCCACGCCATACCTTGGACGCCATCCAAACACATGCTTGATTTTAGAACAGTCAAGCTTCAGGAAATTAGCCTCGTGGGGACCGCCGTCGTACCGGTCCACCCATGTCATCCCATTGCCCCAAGCACGGCAGAAGATATCCACCAGATTCCCGGTGGTCACGCAGTCCCTGTCATCCGGTCCCACATTATAGTATCCCTGGAATTTCCCATCCCCATACTGTTTCATGGCAATGGTCAGATAAACCGCCAAAGGCTCCAGCACCAGCTGGTAGGGCCTGGTGGAATGGGGGTTCCTTACAATGATATCTTTGCCGGAAGCAGCCGCCCTTACACAGTCCGGGATAATCCTGTCATTGGCAAAATCCCCTCCGCCAATCACATTACCGGCCCGCGACGTGGACACAGCGCACCGTCCGTCCTCCAAAAACGACTTCTGATAGCTATGGGTCACCAGTTCCGAGCAGGATTTACTATTGGAATACGGATCATACCCGTCCAGGGGATCACATTCCCTGTAACCATACTCCCATTCCCTGTTCTCATACACCTTATCCGTGGTCACATTCAAGAAAGAACGCACGCTTTTTGTCAGCCGCACACATTCCAGCACATTCACGGTCCCCATTACGTTGGTCTCATAAGTATACACCGGATCCTTATAAGAATCCCTGACAATTGGCTGTGCCGCCAAATGAAACACAACCTCGGGCCTTACCCGGTCAAAGACCTCCCGCAGATGCTTCAGGTCCCGTATGTCCCCAATCACGCTGTCCATACAATCCTCCAGCCCCGCAATCTCAAACAGGCTCGGATCCGTAGGCGGACTTAGCGCATACCCCGTCACCTGAGCCCCAGCCAGCCCCAGCATCCTGCAAAGCCAGGCCCCCTTAAACCCGGTATGTCCGGTTACCAGCACACGCTTACCTTTATAAAATCCTTCCAACTCCCTAATAGTCATAAAAACTCCTCACTAAATCCATCTATGTTCCACAACGTTTTTCCTCCCTGGCGTTAGCGGAAGCGCAGCAGGGCTGCGGTATTCCTTCCTGCTAAAACCATCTTTCCACGCCGGCACTTAGGCGCGGTCTTTCACGCGCCTTAGGGTGTGTTTGGAAATTGCTTTCCGTCAGCTGTGCGTTCCACTTTGTGGGAGATTTGGTCCCGATGAGGGAGGCGTAGCGGGCTACGTTGACCGAATTGGGACCAAATATGCCGCGAAGTGGGGCGGGCAGATGGCGGGAATGAATTTTCAAACAGACCTTAGTACCGCTGCGTGGAAAACGAGCGAGAGCGGGTTGCAGCAGGAAGGAATACCGCAGCCCTGCGGACCCTCCGCCAAACCTACTCCCATATCTTCCACGGCGCATTACCCGACTGCCACAGTTCCTCCAGCTTGTTCATCTCCCTCTGGGTATCCATGCACTGCCAGAATCCGCTGTGGTAAAAGGATTTAAGCTGTCCTTCCATGGCCAGCCTCTGCATGGGCTGCTTTTCAAACACAGTGGTATCATCCTCCAGATAATTGAAGATTTCCGGTTCCATCACCATAAATCCGCCATTAATCAGTGCGCCGTCGTTATCCTCCTTCTCACGGAAGGAAAGGATGGTATTGTCCTCATCAATATCCAGTACCCCCTTCATCTGGCCGATGTTCACCGTGGTAATGGTGGCTGTCCTGCCATGGGATCTGTGGAACTGCACCAGCTTATCCAGATTAACGGTGCTGACACCGTCCCCGTAGGTCAGCATGAAGGTCTCATTGCCAATATAGGGCTGGATGCGCTTCACGCGTCCGCCGGTCATGGTGTTAAGGCCTGTGTCCACAAGGGTCACCTTCCATGGCTCAGAATAATTGTTGTGGACTTCCATCTTATTATTGGCCAGGTCAAAGGTCACATCTGAGGTGTGAAGGAAATAGTCAGCAAAAAATTCCTTTACCACATACTGCTTATATCCAAGGCAGATGACAAAATCATGGAAACCGAATCCTGAGTAATATTTCATGATATGCCACAGGATGGGCCTTCCGCCGATTTCAATCATTGGCTTTGGCTTTAGATGGCTTTCCTCACTGATCCTGGTTCCAAGTCCGCCTGCTAAAATAACAACTTTCATCTTTATCCTCCATTGTGTCCCAGCCGCCCTCCCCGGGGCCGCCCGTCATCTGAAAACGTTCCATCCATGTTCCTTCAGGATACGCAGTGCATCCTGTATCTTGTCCACACCCTTCCTGTACTCAAACAGGCCGGACAGTTCCGCGTCCCTGGCCCGAAGTTCCTCTTGGTCCATATCCGGCACCTGAAGGGCCATGGCCGCCATTTTTTCAAAATTCCCTTCCCTGTGCGGGGCCTTCTTAATCTCATGGTAAGTAGTATAACCATTTCCTGACAGGATTGCAAGACAGAATACCGCAATCAGGCACCACCGGAACACGCCCCTGGCGGTACGGACCCCTCCGGCTGATTCCGGATTCCCATGTGCATGCCGGCACACTCCCGGATTCCCACATGCATGCCGGCACACTCCCGGATTCCCACAAACGCCCTGGTCCTTTCCGGGATTCCCACGCATATACCCCTTCCTCCCCTGGTTCCACGCAAGGGCAAAGGTGATTACCATTCCCAGGATTCCCACCTGGAACTGCAGGGCGTACCTGGAACTCAGGGCATATGACTCGCTCTCAAATATATACCGGGACATGAATATAAGTATATGGTTCAGTCCTCCGCCCACCAGAAGCATCATGGGGAGAAGGGTTTTCTCATAAAACCGGAACCGCAGGTTCAGCCAAAGCGCAAACAGGTATCCGCAGACCACAAAAAGGCCGATGATGTAAAGGAAGCGGTTGGTAATGGCCCCCTGCCTCACCAGTTCCTGCAGTTCCTCCCCTCCCACAAGGATACCTGCAAAGGATTTAAGCAGGAACCGGATGGGGAAGTCAGGATGGTCTGACAGGATTTCCATCAGGGAACGCCCGGTTGCCCCTGCATGTTCCTCCACTGCGAATGAGTTGCTGAGGATATAGAGAAGCAGCGGGACCAGCGTACAGGCCATATAGGCAATGTAACGCATGTCCCATTCATTTTCCCGCATCCTGCCCCGGATCATGCAGAATGCGTAGGACATCAGGATGGTCACTGCGTAGATTGCACAGTAAGGGCCTGCTGTCCCCAGTATGATAAGCCACGGGAGCACCAGAAGCTTTAATCTGTCCCTTGTCTTTTCCTCACCGGCCCATACCCGGTCCAGCACCAGTTCATGGTAGTAAAAGCAGGCAAAGGCGAAGAAATGGGACCAGCCGCTGCCGTTTGTGATCATTTCCCATTTATTCAGGCTGAACATCACAGCCATCAGAAGCGCAAACCAGCCAATACCAATCCTTTTATTTTTACAGTAAATCCCAAATACCCATCCGGCCAGCCCCAGGCTTATAACCCCCAGGACACGCTCCAGGGTAACGGAGAACCCAAACAGCTCAACATTGATAATCCGGCACAGGTAGTTGATGGGAATCCTGGTGAGCACATCCGGGACAAAGAATCTGTCAGGGTCATACACATCAGGAAGATAGCTGTTAACCAGACGGATGTAATCAGAATACACCACGTCACAGGTGGCATTTTTAACATACCAAAGGCAGAAGCCAATGCCAAGAAGGGGCAGAAGCCAATATATGATTTTTCTGTACCTGGATGTGTCCATGGTTCCTCCTTTTCTAAACAGTACGCACGCTTCCGGCAAAATAACCCTTGTCCTGCCGTCCTATGCACAATCCCCCCAAGACAATCCTTACCTTGCCGTCATATGCACAATTGCAGCCAGACGGTCCTTGCCGCGCTGTTCCTGGGCATTGTGCATATAGAAATTGTAGTCAAAGGTCAGGTGGACCATCTGCCACGGTTCGGCCTCAATGGTCTGGTTCACCACGGTGGAACGCACCGGGATTGTGAACGGCTCATCCTGGTCCTTTGTTATCTTAATCCCCTCGCCTCCGCTCATTACGCCCGGATATATGATTTCCAGGTCAATGACTCCTGTCTCACCTGCCATGACCGTGAGGCTGGCATGTTCATCCATCCATCCGTCATCGTAATAGCCATACTCCACATTCAGCTTGATTTCCTTCACGAACTGGGTGATATCCTGGAAACCATTGTGCTCCGGGTCCTCCCTCAGCACAAGCATACGGCTGTCCACCAGTCCGATGTCGCGGATGCTGTCAATGAATTCCACACTGGTCCCCTCTGCTGTCCTTTCCTTGTCAAAGACCTTAAAAAAGGTACGGGCCGTAAAGTCGCTCATCTCATAACTGCTGCCTATGATATAAATATTTTTTCCGAACAGGCTGTCGCCATACCGTCCGTATGTCTCCTCTGCCAGTGAATTGTAGCGCAGCTGGTCCGGCCACAGGTACATGTTCGGGTACTGGGCCCGGTAGAACAGCTCTGCCGGAAGCATAAGGATGACATAGCAGGCAAATGCCGCGCCCCAGGGCCACAGACGTTTCAGGTAAAGCTCCGGCTTCACCCCTTCGGTCAGGTATCCGTACATATATGCCAGAAGCAGAAGGGCTGCTGTCAGGGAAACATAGACCCAGCGCATCTCCACCCGGATGGTCACGCTGGAGGACGCGATACAGGCCCCGATGAATAAAAGGAACAGGGCCAGGCTGCATAGTACCTTACCCTTCACATCCTTCCTCTTATCCCTTATGACTTTTATAAGGAAGCCCAGTACAATGACGGCAATGGCCGCATCGGCCAGCAGGACCAGGATCCTGATTGCCAGGGGGCTCTGCGCCCATGGACGGCCGTTGAGATGTTCCGGGCCAGCGTTTATGCCGAACACGTACGCAATCTGGCTCAGTCCATGGCGGATTGTATCTGCCAGACTGAAGGTATCCGCCACCTGGGTCCCGCCGGTGCCCGCGGGAAGGACACTTCCAATGGCAAATACACGGATTGCCTGGACAAGCAGGAAGGAAGCCAGGCCGGCGCCCCATTCCGTCAGATCCTTAGACCCTTTGACAAGCAGTACAAAGAGCAGCAGCGGGAACAGCACCATATACCGTTCATGTACAAAACACACGCCAAAATACAGGGCGCAGGACAGATAATAATACTTCCTGCCGTCCTCCCCGTCCATATAGAGGTACAGGTACCAGAGGATGCCAATGGCCATCCAGAGTGCCATGGTCTCCATCAGCCCCAGGACCTGTCCGATCTGGTAATAAGCCATCCGGCTAATCAGATACATAAAGCCGCACAAAAAGCCGATTCCCTTGGAACGCGAAAGCCGTCTGCCGATTAGGTAGACAGAACAGGAAACCGCTGTGTTCAACAGGATGTTAAATGGCACAAACCAGTTCACATGATTACCCACCACCGCCATCTCAAGCCAGGCAGCCAGATAGTAAAGGAAACGGAACCTGGTGCTTCCCAAAGGGAATACATACTGGAGGAACCCCTGCTCACCATAACAGGACCAGAAATACAGGTCATCCATATAAAGCCCTTTGATTTCAATGTTCCTGTTGACCCACACTGCCGTGGCCAACAGGATTCCCATGAAAATCACATGGTCTTTCCACTCATATTTCTTCTCCATCCTGGAGAAACCAATCCTGGTTCTTGACCGTTCTTTTGTCTCCACTGCTTGTGCCTCCTTTGCAGTACCTTGTGTGTAAATCCATCCGTGTCCGTGTGGGTGCCGCCCGGAAAAGACCGGCACCGGACCATGGTCATGACTTCCGTCCGATTGACATCCGTCCAATCAGCTTCCGTCCGATGAAAAACTGTAATAATTGTGGAAATCCTCTGCTGCTGCCACAGGATTCTCAGGCGGTACGGGGGGCAGCGTGACCCTGGCCGACAGGTTACCCCACTCGTACGTAAGGTCCGTAAGGCTGCCCTCCTCTATCATGTCTTCTATCATCTCAAGGGCACGCGGCTGTGCTGCCAGATATCCTTTTTCCACGAAAAAGTATTCTATGCCCGCATATTCCAGGAACTCCTCAAAATATGCCAGCTTTTTCACCAGAAATACATTGCCCCCGCTGCCAGTGACATCGTAATAACTCTGTACACTGCAGGGCATGTCCAGCACATCCGGGTGGTTCCCGAATGCCAGCACCCTTGTGTCCGGGGAAAAGCCGGATATAAGGTTCAGGCACCCTGTTTCCAAATCGCGCTGCCGTGCCTCACCCCGGTGGTCGTAGTATCCCAAATGCTTTAAGCGTATCGGGGTAAAACCGGGCTGTCCGGCCCAGCTGGTCAGGCATGTAAGAGGAATGTTAGCAATCATGAAGCAGATGACCCCCAGGCCAAGCCCGCGTCCCAGCGCATGTGCGCGGGCGGGAACCGCGCCAAGGCAGTCACCGCTTAACACGCTCCCTCCCATCCTCATGGAAATGATGACCAAAAGGGAATAAAACAGGATGAAATAATTGCCGTCCACCTGGGACAATGTATAAATGCTGGCAATGCATCCCATTATCATGACCACCATCAGAACCCTGTCAAATACTTCCAGGGGCGTCCGGTCCTTCCTGCCCCTTATGGCAGAAATGAGCCAGATGAACAGGAACAGCGTCACAAGTCCGGTTCCCCAGGCAATGACAACATGGTCCATGTCCATGGAAACAGGGGCCGTAAGCATTTCACCAAGGCGCCGTCCCAGGCGGGCCAGTTTTTCCCCGGCAGTCAGCATGGAAGGGTCCCCAATCACATGGTTAAAGGAGTAAGGATACCTGACTTTCCATCCCAGCCGTTCGCACAGGCCAGCAAAGATGGAGGTCACCGGCACTCCGGTCAGAAGCCATGTGCGGTACCAAAGCCCTGCTGCCGCGCCAGCCGGCAGAAAAAGCAGCAGCCATCCCTTTCTGTCCCCCAGGCAGAACCTGCCCGTGGCCATGAGACAGATAAGGGCGGTTCCCCCCAGGGCGGTTGAAAATACCAGGGCCGTGGGCTTATATACCAGGGTCAGCAGATAGGTTGCCACCGCCATAAGAAGCCATGGCGTCTTTTCTTTTTTCTCAAACGCGCGGCACAGGAAGTTATAGATGATTAGCTGGTGCAGCAATGTGATGATATCACTCTTGGCCGTGGCAGCCATGTTCATGATTCCAGGGATGGAAGACAGCACGGCGGCTGCAAAAAGCCCCATTCCCAGTCCCCTGCCGCGTCCCACCATGGAAGCTGCCAGGACCAGGACCGCAGCTGCCATCCATAGGGAAAATGCCAGCACAAATCCATAAGTGGGCGTGCCGCACAGCGGAAGGGCCAGTACCTCCAGTCCTTTGCTGTAGGTGTAAACCAGGTTAATCATACCCAGGTTTTCATAAATCCCCTTCCCATTGTCCAGCACGAATGCCGACCGCAGTCCATAGTGCAGGGAGTCATAATCCAGCTCTATATTCAGCCGTCCTGCCTGGATCAGGACCATGGTGATGATAAATGCCAGGAGCCACGGGCTGGCTTTCCCAGGCAGCTGCCGCTGACAGCACAGCGTCCCCGGCGTCTTCTGCCCGGCCCGGCCTTGGCGGATTGCCAGATACGCCTCCGCCCCCATTGCCGCGCCGCCAAAAACCAGAGCCAGGACACGCCAGAGCCTGATTCCGCCATGGCCTGTGAGGGATATGAGGCACACAAGGACCATCCAGAATGCGCTTCCGGTCACCAGTGACATGGACAGTTCCTCAACAGACGTCTGCCGGACCTTCCATGCAAATAACCGATGGATCCATCTTCCCCAGAGGATCAGGACCGCCACATAGATACCGGATACGGCAATCGGCACCAGGATCTGATGGCACCAGGTAAAGACAGCTGCGCCCCCAGCCACACAAAGCCAGCAAATCCGGAGGTTCCCGGCGCCCTTGTCCCGCTTCCCGCCGTAAGCCCTCCTTAGCCAGAACAGGTTCCATGCAAATACAAGCACAACCTCCACCAACATGGTCCACGTGGCTTCCGACTCCAGGACGCTCCTTAAAGGCCCTGCCATCACTTTGTAATACGATATGATAAGAAACGCTCCTGTCAGCCCCAACAGCACTGCCAGAAGCAGATTCTCCCTTTTGCTACCCTTCATATTCAGAACCCTTAATTTTTTTGTCACTCATATTCACCATAGGCAGTTTTATAAAAATGCATCAACAGCCTGGCAACCGGCCCTGGCCAGAACCGTCTGAACATGGCTTCCTCTTCTTCTGCCCTCCTGTTATCCATGATGCACGCCTTGGTGGTGGCTCCGTCATGGACCCTGTAGTACAGAAGCGGACGCTCTTCACAGATAAAACGTCCCTTTTCACAGGCCAGCTGATATAGGTTGTCCCAGTCCAGGGCAAACCTGTATTCCGAACGCACCAGGGGCGTGCCCAGCAGCTTCTTCTGATAGGTTGTGGCCGGACAGCAGATGGGATTGCCGAAAACCAGGGCCATCTTCTTAACCCATGCCCGGTGGTTCAGGGCCGGTACCCGCAGCGGAAGACGGAGGATGCGTTTCACCCACAGCATGGCGTCGCCTGTAATCAGGCGTCCATTTTTCACAATCACATAATCCGTGGTAAACACGGTCATGTCAGGATACGCCCTGCAGGCTGCCAGAAGCCGCTCCGCATATTCTTTATGGTACATGTCGTCCTGATGTGCAATGGTGACCAGCTCGCCGTCCGCCATCTCATATGCAAAATTCCAGTCATCCCTTATATTGCTCCCGCCATGCCTTACAAATACCTGGATGCCGTACTTCCACGCCAGCCCGTCTATGTATGGGCTGGGGGTGGAGGTGCACAGGATGATATGGCTGGGCACGCTCTGGGAAACAAGGGAGCGTATTAACGGTTCCAGATAAGGCGAATCCTTGTAAGCGCATATGGAAAACACATGCTTATACTTCATAAAAATGTTCCTCCAGCATCAGACAAAGAGCATGATAAACCGGCAGATGCAGTTCCTGGATCTTAAATGTCTCCTGCTCCGGCACCACGATGGACACATCACAGGTCCTGCCAAGCTCTCCCCCGTCCTTGCCCGTAAGGCCGATGGTCCTGATACCCGCGGCCTTTGCCACAGCCACCGCATACATGATATTCTTAGCATTACCTGAGGTGGAGATTCCTATGAACACATCCCCGGGCCTGCCGTAACCGTAAAGCTGCTGGGCATAAGTCAGTTCCCCTTTCACATCATTGGAAAACGCAGTGGAGAGGGATATATGCCCGGTAAGCGCAATGGCAGGAAGGCTTCCCTGAAGCTGTGCCGCCAGTTCCCCGCCCCGCACCGGGTCCGCTGACCTCAGTGCGTCCGCGAATTCCCCGGATACCGGGCGGCGCTTGACAAATCCCTTCATCAGCTCCCCCACGATGTGCTCACTGTCAGCGCAGCTTCCGCCGTTTCCCGCAATGAGGACCTTCCCCCCATGTTCATAACATTCCCTCATCATCTCATAAGCAGCAAGGACATCCGCCTTCACTGCATGAAGCGCCGGATACCTTCCGGTCAGCTCCTCCAGATATTTCATTTCCCTCATGGTCTTCACACCTGTCCTTTCCCTAAAATCCACCGGGCGGCATCCGGCAGGGTCTCTGCGTAAAAGTCATATGCAGGGCTTAATCCTGTTTTCATGTCCTCTTCATGCTGTTCCCTGCCGTATCCGGTTCCCACCAGAATAGAGGCAAGCCCGTAATTCTTCCCCGCTTCCACATCCAGCAGCTTATCGCCCACCATGAAAGAATGGGCCTTGTCCACGTCAAACCGCCCTCCGGCCATCTCAAACATCCCGGTTCCAGGTTTCCGGCATTGGCACTGTATCTTATATGGTCCAATCCCATGGACCGGGTGATGGGGGCAGTAATAAAATGCATCAATGCCCGCCCCGTCGCGCTCCAGCAGTCGGTTCATATGCAGGTGCAGACGCCGTACGTCCTCCTCTGTATAATATCCCCTGGCCACGCCGGCCTGATTGGTGACCACCACCAGACGGTATCCTGCCTCCTTTAACATCCTGAGCGCTTCCCCGACCCCCGGAAGGATATGCAGGTCCTCCGGCCTGTAGAGATAGCAGACCTCTTCATTGAGCGTCCCGTCCCTGTCTAAAAAAACAACCCGTTCCATGGCTTTTAACCTTCCTTTATATGTCAAACTTATATTCCCCGTCCGGCATATGGACGCTGACCTGGCCGTACTGCCACCTGTCATCGTCCATAACCCAGCTCTGTGCGCCGCGCAGTTCAAAGTTCCAGTCGGCCAGCTGGCCGCCCGCCTGTTCCATCCTGGCCGCCACCTTATGGCGCACATTATACGGGCAGTACATAAGCAGGTAACCGCCGCCCCCAGCGCCCAGGAGTTTCCCGCCCAGCGCCCCTGCCTTCAGGGCCTCATCATAAAGCTCATCAATCTGGGGCGTGGTGATTTTGTCGCTCATACGCTTCTTGCTCTGCCATCCATAGTCCAGAAGTTTCCCAAAACTGTGCAGGTTGCCCTTTAGAAGCTCGTCCTTCAGGGCATAGGCCAGGGCCTTTACCTCGCACATGGCCTGAAAGCTGTCTTTTTTCTCATAGTTCTGCACCTGGTCCTTGATGATGTTGGCTGACACGTGGATCTTACCCGTATAACACAGCAGCAGGTTGTATTGAAGTTCATGGATGATATCCTTCTTGATCCGCAGCGGATTCACCACCACATTATTGCGCCCATGGAACTCAATGAAGTTAAATCCGCCAAATGCAGCCGCATACTGATCCTGGTATCCGCCGTCTATCCCCAGGTCAATCCTCTCCACCTGATAAGCCAGGTCAGCCATGGCATACGCGTCCATCATGATTCCTTTCCACCGCGCCATGGCCATCAGCATGGCCACCATGACAGTGGATGAGGTTCCAAGTCCGGAACCAGGAGGCGCATCACACTGGAGGTATACCTCGCAGCCCTGCTTGATATCCATGGCCTTAAGGGCCGCTGTCACAAGGTCCAGTTTTCCGTCGTAGACATAATTCTCATTGGTGTTATATTTAACCGTCATGTCAAAGTCAATGGAATTGACAATAATCTGGTCATCTTCCCTGGGAACAATGGAGCAATACGCATATTTGTTGATTGTGCTGCCGATAATGGCGCCGCCCTGCTCCACGCAGAATGGCGCTACATCCGTTCCTCCTCCGCCAAAGCTTACCCTGAGCGGCGCCCTTCCTCTGATTACCATTTGTTTCTCCTTCCGTATTCAACCTATCCGTGTTTCCCGGCGCAGATGCACCCTAGGGTCTGTTTGAAAATTCATTCCCGCCATCTGCACGCCCCACTTCGCGGCATATTTGGTCCCAATTCGGTCAACGTAGCCCGCTACGCCTCCCTCATCGGGACCAAATCTCCCACAAAGTGGAACGCCCAGCTGACGGAAAGCAATTTTCAAACACACCCTAGATTACCACCAGGTTCCTCACATCCTCCTGGAACTGGCGGTACGCCTCAGGAATCCCGATATCAATGAAGTATCCGTCATTGACAAAGCCTCCCAGCGCCTTCCCTTCTTTTAACCACATTGGGATCATATCATTTTCCAGTGACACCTTACCCTCCGGAATGGTATCCATAAGGCTTCGCCTCATCAGGTAAATCCCGCCGTTAATGGTGCCTTTCCTGGCTTCTTCTGTTTTCTCGTTAAATGCAGTCAGGAACCCGTCCTGATTCAGGATGGCCTGGCCGTATCTGGACACATCCGGCACTTCCCGCAGTACCAGGGCCATGTCCAGATCCAGGGAGTCCAAAAGCCGTTTCAGGCGCGTATAGTCAATCTGGTAAAATGTATCTGCATTCAGCACAAAGAACCTTTCCTCCGTGATAAAGCGTCCGGCGTTCCTGATTGCGCCTGCCGTCCCCAGCAATGTCTCCTCATAGGCATAGGATGCGCAAAACCCAAACCGCTTCCCATCCCCAAAATACTCCTCCACCATGGTCCCTTTGTATCCCACGGCAAAAATGATTTCATCGATACCGCTGCGCACCAGTTCCCTGGTGACGTATTCCATGAAAGGCCGTCCCTCAATCAGGGCCATGGGCTTGGGCCGGTCGCTTACCACGCTGCGAAGCCGCGTCCCAAGGCCCCCGGCCAAAAGTATTGCCTGCATTGCGCTCCTCCTTTTCGGTTTATCCTCACCGTCACACCCGGAAGTCCTCATCAATCACCTTCCAGGCGCCGTCCATGCTGAAATTCTTCCTGATATAATCCTGGGTCCTGCGGCACAATTCCTGACAGCGGCCATTATCATCGTAAAGCTCCGCCACCCGGTCCGCAAATGCTTCCGGCTCGTCCGCAATCTCCAGCACGGATTCCACAAAGGGAATGCCCTCCGCACCGGTGGATGTGGTCACAATGGGGGCGCCGTGATAGATGGCCTCCACCACCTTGCCCTTGACCCCTGCGCCGTAACGCAGCGGCACCACCACCAGCTTGCAGGCGGAATAAAGCTCCTTAAGCTCTTCCTCGCTGACAAAGCCCTTTATCACAATTCCCTCTTCCTGCCCAAGGGCCTGAATCTCCCCGGTCACCTTAGACCCGACCACATAGAACCGTATGCCCGGAATCCGTTTCCGGATGGCAGGGAATATCTCCCTTGCAAACCACAGGACCGCATCCGCGTTGGGCGGATGGGCAAAGCCTCCCACAAACAAAAGCCCTTCCCTCTTGGCAAAGTCATCCTGTATGTTGGACAGGAACGTGTCATAGACATATGCGGTAATGGCCTTTGCATGGATGCTTCCGTCAATGGCATGGATTGCATTTATCTCCACATAGGACGGATAATAGGAAACAGCCGCCTTATGCATCATGGTCAGTTCCACTGATTTCCAGTAATCAGCTTCCCGCTTGATATGAATGTCGCCGGTCAGTTCATACTCCCTGCCCAGCCTGAGGAAATGAAGGTCGTGTCCGTAATAGATAACCTTCATCTTCGTATAATCCTTAATATAATCCACATATTTGGCAGCAATATGCGGACGGTTCAGGTATGCGTAGTTTATCTCGTCCCCATTTGTCTTAAGCCAGTCCCAGATACCGGCCGCATAATCATCCCCGTACAGCACTTCAATGCCCATCTGCTGGAGCGTGGTGGAGTACGGCTCTTCATGGAGGAAGTTGTCTCCCAGGAATTTAACCACATAACCTTTTTTCAGGAACATTTTCAGGTACTGGTATGTGGTCTTGGAACCGGCGTCCTTATCAAACGTGGGCACGTAATGGTCCACCACCAGGATGATTTCCTTTCCCTGGCTGCGCTCCCTTGCCCTAAATGGGTTGGGGCTGCCTGTGTTGACACACTGGCCTTTCAATTCCTCCGCCCATTTTTCCTTAAGCTTCCTGCTGTTTTCCACCTGGTAGCGCTTCAGGCCGGTACCGTTTACATCCGTGCCGTTGGACACTCCCTCAAAATGGATGACCTTTGATAGCGGCTGATACACTACCCGGTATCCCGCCCTCCTCACCTCAAAGGCAAGGTCCGAATCCTCGCAGTACGCGGGGGCATACCGCTGGTCAAAACCTCCGATCTGCTTCCACAGTGCAGAGGACAGCAGGATGGCTGCGCCTGATATATAATCCACATCTTTTACATAATTGTATTCTGCCTTGTCCGGATCATCCAGACGTCCATAATTCCAGCCCGAACCGTCACTCCAGATGATACCTCCTGCCTCCTGAAGCCGTCCGTCCGGGTATACCAGCTTGGATCCCACCATGCCGATGGTGCGGTCTGATTCAATCAGGTCCACAAGGGAGGAAAGCCACCCCTCGGTCACCTTGGTGTCATTGTTCAGGAACATGATATACTTGCCCCTGGCCGCCCTGGCCGCCTGGTTGCAGTTTTTCAGGAAGCCCTGGTTGGTCTCGTTGCGGCAGATGACCAGGCCTTCCACATACTGCCCAAGACAGGCCGTGGCGTCCGTGGATACGTCATCCGCAATAATCACCTCGTAGGTCACATCCTTTGTGAATTCCAGGATGGACCGGAGGCATACATAGGTGTAATGCACCTGGTTATAACACGGGATTACAATGGATACCTGGGGACCGTCCCAGCCGTCCGGGCCTTCCCCGCCCTGTCCCGGCACCTGCGGGAATACCAGCCTTCCATATTTGAGGTAATCCTCCCCTATCTTAAAATCCCCGTCAATCTGGTTGCGTCCTGCGCGGGTGGCGTAAAGCCTGCCATAGCGGATTGGATGCTTAACCGTATTAAAACAATAATTCAGGACCTTGCGCTTTTTTGTCCCCTTTGGAAACGCCTTATTGACCTGGGCGCCCAGTTTGCGGCGCACCTTGAATATAAGGGCCTCATGCCCGTTTAAGTAGGTGGCCAGCCTGCCCAGTTCGTCAATCTCGTGGCGTAAGTCCTTAATCATCACTTCCAGGTTGGCAACATGGTTGTTGGTAAGGCGCTGCACTTCCTGCTCCTTGCGTATCTGGAAGTTCTTTTCCTCCACCTCTGCCTGAAGCGCATGTATCCTGTCCCTGGCCTTTGTAAGTTCTTCATCCGTTTTCATTAATTCACCAAGGCCTGTAACCTTCTGGCTGTACCTGGCCAGATATCCCTGGCTGCCATCCCCGTGCACATAGGACTGGAAGGCTTCCTCCATGGAAGCATACAGGGCCGCGGTCTGCCTGGATATGGAAAATTCCTCCAGGAAATCCTCCAGTCCGGCGTATTGAAGCAGTCCCTGGTATTTATAGTAGAAGTAAGCCAGATTGCGGTACTGTACAAAATGGGCCGGAACCGGGAAATCAAATACCCACTCGTAATCCAGGCAATAAAGTCCCTCATCCCCAGCCTGTCCATCCTGTCTGTGGTTCCTTGCATCCGCCTTCACAAGCATCAGGTTCTCAAACAAGCCGTCTATATTACTTACTTTATAGGAAATGTCGTCTATATCCGGTATTTCCCCAAAGACCTCTGTAAATTCAGGGGTCACGGTAAATGGCATGGTCTGGTCCTTGTCCACATCAAAAACCACCTTCATGGCTGCCCGGATTTCCTCCAGCGGCGCCTTTCCATTCCTGATCTGACTGCCCAGCTTCTCTGCCAGGGTAACCCCCTCCAAAAACCGGAACCGCACCGTCATGCCGTCCTCTGAAAGCAGGGGCTCCAGTACGCGGACCCAGGGGTTAAATGCCTTGAGCTGGTCGTATTTCTTTGCAAAGGAAAGGATATGCCAGCTTCCCTCACTGCTAAGGGCAGCCTTTTCCACATACCGGGTCCCATTTTCTTCCAGAATACTGGTGCGTATCTGGAAGGCCTGCTTTCTGGTGCGGTTATATTTTACGTAAACCGTTTTCTGGAGAGGCGCTCCCTTTGATGCAATCAAAAGGAAGCCATTGGAAAACCTGGAGAAATCCCCCTCTTCCAAAAGCATGTCATAAACCTCTTCCTCGTTGAGGCAGGCATATCTGGGCCTGTCATAGGACACGTCCATATGGGTAATACTGCCCTTGCCCGGAAGATACCGGTCCGAATAAATGGCTGCCGGGAGGCGGTAATCCGGCATGGGATAATAGAATTCCGTGCTTGTAAAACCGGCTTCATGAAACGCAGACATAAGGCGCCCCTTTGTATAGGATGCCTCCTCACCGTCATGCTCACCGCCTGCCAGGAACCTTAGCCCCATTGCATTTTCACAGGCAAATACAAACCTGCCTCCGTCCTTCAGATATCCCCCTGCCCTGCGGACCGTTTCCTCAAGCGGTTCCTCACGGCCAGGCCCCACAAGGAAAGCCCAGTCAAACAATGACTCCTGGCCTTCCAGGTTTCCCCTGTCCGTCAGGTCTTCTCCGCCTTCCAGCCCATAGGTTATATTGCCCCTTGCCTGGTTCCGCTGCCGGTTCACCAAAAGGTTCTCGTCCCTGTCATCCACCACGGTCACATGGGCGCAGCGCCCTGCCAGCAGTCCGGTAAATACACCGTATCCCGAGCCAAGCTCCAGCACCTGGTCCTGTCCGGTCAGATCCAGCCATTCCAGAAGGTTTTCCCGGATAGGCGAAAGCGCATGAAGCACCTGGGGGCGTTCATCCTGGTCCAGGGCCTGGTCCATGCCTTCCCGGGTACTGCCATATGTCTTGAACAAATCTAAGATTTCGTAACTGATATCCTTCATGAACATCCTCCGCCACAGCTTTTCTTCTCTGCCTTCACCCGGGATTCCATATCATACACACCCACCGTGTTCTTATTGGAGATGACTGTAATATTCGTCACATTGTACAGGCGGTGATAGACAACATGTTCCCCATGTTCAAAGCCCGTACAGGACATGCTCAGGAGATATTCCCCTCCCTGAAGCGTCATTTTCTGTGAAAACTCCACCGTGTATTCGTCCCCGCGCTTCACCGGCTTTATATCCGCGCCTTCAAACATGGTGTTGGTCCCTGTCAGGTCGCTTCCCTTCTTGTCCTTGATGGTGTAGGTAAAAATCGGCGCCTGGATATCCGTATGGAAACGGATGCATTCCCTGATGGTGAATGTTTCTCCTTTTAACAGAAGGTTGGTAAGGTTTCCCCGCTCATCAAACAGGCCAAGGTCATAGATCTCAGCCCTGCCGTCCCCATATTCCGTCCTGTCATAATTAATGGTCAGCTGGTCCTTCATAAGGCCTTTGCCATGTGCGGCACCGCCATCCTGCAAAACCACCGCGCCCTGCCCTGCAGGACCATCCGCCTTCTGTCCTGCATCTGCGCTTTCCAGCGCCATTTCCATGCCGCCGGAAAAATCGGACATTTCCACTTGGTTCTTCTTTTCCAGTTCCGCTTTCAGCGAATCCAGCTGGCCGGCCAGTATTTTCTTATATAAATCCACCATATGTCCGGGAGCGCCTTCGGACACGAATTCGCCCTTATTAAGAAGGACCACCTTGTCACAGTACTTGATGATACTGCCCATATCATGGGTCACCATCAGGATTGTGGTCCCCTTTTTGCGTATCTCCTCCATCCTGCGGTAGCATTTGGACTGGAAAAAAACATCGCCCACGGACAATGCCTCATCCACAATCAGGATTTCCGGGTCCACGTTAATGGCTAACGCAAAAGCCAGCCGTACAAACATACCGCTGGAATAAGTCTTGACCGGCTGGTACACAAAATCCCCTATTTCCGCAAAGTCCAGGATATCCTGAAGCTTGGCGTCCATCTCCTTTTTCGTGTATCCCATCATGGTGCCGTTCATATATATATTTTCAATTCCTGTATAATCCATATTGAAACCGGCACCCAGTTCCAGTAGGGCCGATATCTTACCGTCCACCGCAACCTCTCCTGTGGTCGGCGTCAATACCCCGGTAATGATTTTTAATATAGTGGATTTGCCGGAACCGTTGGTTCCGATGATTCCCACTGTCTCCCCCTTCTTCACATGGAAGGAAAGCTGGTTCAGTGCATAAAAATCCCTGTGGTAATTCTTATGGGAAATGCTCATGGATTCTTTCAGACGGTCAATGGGTTTCTCATATAATCTGTATACCTTGGTCACGTCCGCGACCTTAATGGCGTACTCACTGTCCTTTTCTCTATCTGGCATAACTGTCTCCATCCTAGTTAGTACATACTTTTCCACTTTAGGCATAAGTATAGCATAGAATGTGGGATTTTTATACCTCAAACAATATTTTTCAAAAAAAGTTAAGGATTGCCTATTGACAAATTCAACTGTATATACTATAGTTACAGTATGAACTGTACCAAAATTAATTACAGAAAAGGAGGCGTAAAATGCACAAAGGAACCTATCTTATAGCAGCGGTTTTATTCTGTACAGCAGCACTGGCAGCCTGCGGTGCTTCCAACAGCGCCAGCCTGGCGCCAAGCCCGGACAGCATGACCACCTGGGTTGCTCAGGGTAGTATGGACGGCCAGGACGGCATGGGTGGCCAGGACACACAGGAAAGCATGGACGGCCAGACCGCGCAGGGCGAAAGCGCCTATCATAAAATCACGGCCAGCGAGGCCAAAGCAATGATGAATCAGGGCGGCGTTACCGTGGTTGATGTGCGCAGGGAAGACGAATATGCGGCCGGACACATACCAGGCAGCATCCTTGTTCCCAATGAAGGTATCAGGGACACGCAGCCCGAGGAACTTCCGGATTTAGACGCAGTCCTTCTGGTCCACTGCCGTACCGGAGTCCGCAGTAAACAGGCATCCGATAAGCTGCTGGAAATCGGATATAAGAATGTCTATGATTTCGGAGGCATTGTGGATTGGCCTTATGAAACAGTGACAGAGGACTAAAATCCATGTTTTCATAAGCCAAGCTTAATATCAGAAGATAATCTATTAGATTTAAGAATGAATGTTTCGTGACCTTTGTCACATAACTATACGCCAAAATGTGGTATGCTATAACCAATACAAGAAATAATATTAATGAATATAAATCAGGAGGTTCTATTATGGCTGTAAAACATTTATCTAAAAGTGAATTTGATCAGGCAGTAAACGCTGGTGAGGATTTGGTAGTGGTCGACTTCTTTGCAACATGGTGTGGTCCGTGTAAGATGCTTACCCCGGTTGTGGAGAGCATGGCAGAAACCCATCCGGAAGTACATTTCTACAAAGTCGATATCGACGAGGAAATCGAACTGGCAACCCGTTTCCAGGTAATGAGCGTCCCCACCCTTCTTTATATGAAGAAAGGCCAGATTGTCGGGAAGTCCATTGGCCTTGTCTCAAAGGCTGATATGGAAAGCGAGATTGCAAAGAATAAATAATGCTCCCTCTTCTTTTTTATAATTATAGATAACTGACCGGCCGGCAGAATTGCCGGCCGGTTGTCTGTCCACTCACGGCTGGCGGGACATATCATCCCCTATACCTGCCGTTCCTCACTATCATTGATACTCACTGATTCCAATACCTGTCAATCAAATCCTCCGTTTCATCCACAGGCAGAGATAACTTGCCCATGGCCCTGGAAACCACATCTTCCTTTAAAAGCCCTAACTCCCTGCATACCTCCACAAGGGCCCCAAGTCCCTGTTCAAGTCCCTGTTTAACCCCTTCGATCCTTCCATCCTCTATCATCCCGCGGATTGCCTCACACATATTGATTTTTCCTCCTTCCTCACAGTACATATCCTTTATCTGCTCCAGTTCGGCAGAACCTGTTACCGATACAATCACGTCAAACGCATCCTCATCCAGACACTGAAATGTTTCCTCATTTTGAAATGCAAATTCCCATTCCCTATTCTTGTCATTCGAATGTTTGATGAACCCAAATACTTCCCTTAAATCAGTCCGGAAGCAGTCAATGTCTTCAAAGCTTCTAAGTTCCAGCACCTGAATCTTATAATTGTTCAGGATTCCCCGAAGCCGCCCTGGCAGTGTTTCATAATCCATCATGTGAAACAGTTCTTTGGCCCCATCATATGGTTCTTTCCCAAAATAAATGCATATGGTGACAACCGGATAAACTTTATCGTGCTTTGCAAATCCCCCCACATACCCGGCCCCCCTAAGGTCCCGCACCTGGCGGTGACGCTTCCTTATATGCCGCAGCTGTCTGTCATAACCCGCAGCATCTTCCAGCATGATCCGGACAGGCATGGCATAATGGACCTGGTCCTGATTTTCAATCCCAACAATTGCAAACCCTGTGTCAAAAACAATTTTCCTGACACAGTCCCGGTATTTCTGTACCATGAACCGGTTCCTTAACCTTCCAAACACACCTGTGACATTGGAATCCATCTCCTGCACATCTTCTTCTGAAACCACCTGTTCCCCGCAAAAAATAAACCCATTGATTAAATCCGCATAACGCGCCCGGTCATCAAAGTAACAGACCAGGGAAATGTCCTTCTGCCCCATACATTGTCCTTTCTTCCATGCATGATATAAGACAATATAGGAAGATCCGCATTTCCCCAAAATAGCATCGATATCTGGTTCCATTATACCGGGTCCTTTCTGAAAATGCAATAAACCCTGTCCTCCCATATTACCAGTCCTGTGATCCTGCCAGCGACATTGCCGGCCAATGAAAATATTAGATATGGACGGCAAATGATTTACCATCCTGTGATTGAGTCATAGCATATCACATTTTGTCCAAAAAGACAACTGCCATTTTGACAATATGAATCGGCATTCCCCAGCAAAGGCCACAGTCTCTGTGACCCCGGTCACCGAAGCATCCCCCTTATTATGGTATCCTTAGCACACAGACGCATCGTCAAAAAATCAGGGAGGTATTATCAAATGAAACCCCAATCCAAATCCATTGCATTTATCCACAAGGATTCCTGTGTTGCCTGTGGCTGCTGCCTTAAGATATGTCCGCGCCAGGCGCTTGATATATGGAAAGGCTCACATGCCATTGTCAGCCATGACCTATGTGTGGGATGCGGAAAATGCGCCAGGGAATGCCCTGCATCCGTCATTGAGATTGTACCGCGGCATGCAGCTGTCCAGGATTCATCCAACATCCACGTTACTTTTGCCAGTTCAGAAAAAGGAGGTGCGCGCCATGAACAGTAAAAAGATAAAAAAGGGGGACCGCCACTGGTATGACTATCTGTGGATTGCATCCATGACCTATCTGATTCTTGGTTTCTTCAATATCATGTTTGCTTGGCTGGGCCTGATCTGTTTTCTGGTCCCTCTGGCAATTTCCATCGTGACAGGGTCCAAACTCTACTGCAACCGCTACTGCGGCAGGGGGCAGCTGTTTTCCATACTGGGGAATAAGCTTCACCTTTCCCCGGGTCGTCCTGTGCCGCGCTGGATGAAGTCCAAAGCTTTCCGTTACGGCTTTCTGATTTTCTTCCTGTTCATGTTCTGCCAGATGTTATTCAATACCTGGCTGGTGTTCAGGGGCGCCTCGGGCCTGAAACAGGTGGTGACGGTGCTGTGGACCTTCCGCCTTCCCTGGAACCATGCTTATCATGCGGAAGGCGTGCCCCTGTGGATGTCCCAGTTCGCATTTGGATTCTACAGCGTCATGCTGACCTCCACCATCCTTGGCCTGGCCACCATGGTCCTGTTCCGCCCCCGCTCCTGGTGTGTGTACTGTCCCATGGGAACCATGACACAGATGATATGCAAGGCCCAGGCTGCCGGTTCCTGTGCCCCGCCGTCCTGCGGCAGTCCTTCTTCCTGCGCCCCGCTGTCCTGCGGCACGCCTTCTTCCTGTGCCCCGCCATCCTGCGGCAGTCCTTCTTCCTGTGGCAGTTCTTTTTCCGGCCGCAGCCCCGTATCCGGCCCCTCCGGATCCACGGAACCGGACACAAGGGATATGGGAAGCATACTTTGACAAAAAATAAAAAACAGGATACACTAATGACAGATGACTGATACACAGCAAAAGGAGTAACATCTGCCATGAGTAATGATTCCTATGATATTGCCAAAACTTTAGAGGACAATTATCCCTTCTGGGATTATCTTGACCAAAGCCTGAAAGCCGACCTCATATCCTGCTCCCATATACGCCGCTATTCCCCCGGCAGCTTCATACACAGCCGAACCGAGGAATGCCTTGGGGTCATCCTGGTACTGGCAGGCCAGATACGTACCTATATACAATCCGAGGAAGGACGGGAGGTCACCCTGTTCCGGCTGGGGCCGGAAGAGGTGTGCACCTTGTCCGCTTCCTGCATGATGCAGGAAATCACGTTTGATATATTCATAGAATCCATAGAAGGATCCACGCTTCTCATCACAACCGCGGCCTGTATCCACAGGCTGATGGAGAAGAATATCCACGCGGAAAACTATATCTACCGACAGACAGCGGAACGTTTCTCCGATGTCATGTGGTCCATGGGGCAGCTTCTGTTCTCCAGCTTTGACAAACGGCTGGCCGCGTATCTGGCGGATGAACAGGTCAAATCACACAGCAGCACCATTTCCACCACCCATGAACAGATTGCCAAGAACCTGGGCACTGCCAGGGAAGTGGTCTCCAGGATGCTTAAATACTTTGAAAAGGAAGGATTGGTGTCTCTTGGAAGGGGTACCGTCACCATAAAGGACAGCCAGGGGCTGCGTGGGCTTTTAAGCTGACCCGCTGTCCGCTCCTTCTTTGCTGCTTCATGCATTTCCTTTGCACAGATCCATCAGGGCCATTGCGCTTTTGGGAAGGAATTTATTCCTGTGATAAATGACCGAGAACTTCCGGTTCAGGGTCAGTCCCTTTATCTTAAACTCAGCCGTCTCCCCCCGGTCCAGGCTTTCCTGCACCAGGAAATAGGGAAGGATGGATATTCCCAGCCCTTCTTTTACACCGTGGATGATGGCCTGGTTGCTGGCGCTCTGCCATATGGGGGTGATGGCCAGCTCCTGGGATGCCGCCAGGCCGTCAAAAATCTCCCTGCCCGCACTTCCCTTTTCCCTGAGTATGAAATCCTGGTCCTTTATCTCCCCCAGTTCCTTTAAAGTCTTACCGGCAAATATGTGGTCCGCGGCGCAGATAAAGGCAAGCCGGTCCCCCGGAAAGCTTTCACTGCAGATATAACTGCTGTGGGCCACCCCTTCTATAATCCCGATATCAATCTCATTATCCAGGATCCTCTGTTCAATACAGCCTGAATTTCCTATAAATGCCTCTACTTTAACAGATGGATACCGTTCTTTCAGCTGGCGTACATAATGCGGGAGCAGATACGTGCCAATGGTAATGCTGGTCCCCACCCGCAGCTGTCCCACTGTGTCAAGATCCTTAACCCCCTGCTCCATCTCATCCAGCAGATCAATGATATGCCTTGCATACTGCAGGGCCCTCCGTCCGTTCTCCGTCAGATAGAGTTTGCGTGAAATCCGGTCAAACAGCTTTACACCATAATATTCCTCCATCTCTGAAACCGCCAGGCTGATGGAGGGCTGGGCAATAAACAGCTGGGATGCTGCCGCTGTCATGCTGCCCGTTTCACACACGGCAACAAATATCCTTAAATGGCGCAGTGTCATGGAATCCTCCTCTGAAAGATGCTTCTGTCTTTTATTTATAAGATTTTAATTATAGTTATTATTCAATTATAGTATTTTACATATGTATTTGCAAGCTGTATAGTAGGAGGGAACAGGAAGGGAACATACGCGTTTCCGTTTTCCTTCCACACTCTCCCAGAAAGGAAGTTGTATCCATGGTTGTTAATGTCAAAGCCAAGCAGGACACTGGGTCCGGCAGTGGCCGGGCTTTATTATTTAAACTATTCATATCCACCTTGTATCTCAGTACATTTACCTTTGGCGGCGGATATGTCATCGTCACCCTGATGAAAAAAAAGTTTGTGGATGAGTATCACTGGATTGATGAACAGGAAATGCTGGACCTGGTGGCAATCGCCCAGTCCTCTCCAGGCGCAATTGCTGTTAACGGCGCAATTGTGGTGGGCTACAAACTAGCCGGAATGGCCGGGGTCCTCACATCCGTATTGGCCACGGTAATCCCGCCTTTTGCAATCCTCTCTGTCATCTCACTATTTTACGCTGCCTTCCGCTCCAACCTGGTGGTTGGATGGATGTTAAATGGAATGCAGGCCGGAGTGGGCGCTGTCATTGCCCAGGTGGTATGGGAGATGGGCGGCACGATTGTAAAAGCCAGGCAGTGGATATCCGTATGCATCATGGTTGCTGCCTTTGCTGCCAATTATGTTTTCGGGGTTAATGTAATCCTCATCATCCTTATCTGCGCCCTAATCGGAGTGGTGCGGACCATGCGCAGTGAAAAGGCAAGGAAGAAAGGAGAGCGGGCATCATGATATATTTACAGCTGTTTTTAAGCTTTCTCCAGATTGGCGCCTTCAGCTTTGGAGGCGGATACGCAGCCATGCCATTAATCCAGAATCAGGTGGTGGACCTGCACCACTGGCTAAACCTTTCCGAGTTTACCGACCTGGTCACCATATCCCAGATGACCCCCGGGCCTATTGCCATTAATTCAGCCACATTTGTGGGCACCCGCATTGCCGGAGCGCCCGGCGCCCTGGCCGCCACGGTGGGATGTGTGCTTCCGTCCTGCATACTGGTAACCCTGCTTGCACGGATTTACTTAAAATACCGGGATTTAAGCATCATCCAGGGCGTGCTGAAATCCCTGCGCCCGGCTGTGGTTGCCATGATAGGCGCCGCAGGCGTCAGCATCCTGGTCACGGCATTCTGGGGCCTGGAAGGTTTCTCCCCCAACTTAAGCACCCTGAACCTGCGTTCCGTCTGTATCTTTGCGGGCGCAGTGGTTTTACTGGTCCGGTTCCGGATGAGTCCGATTCTTGTCATGGTCCTGTCCGGCGCGGCCGAGACCGCCTGCCAGCTGGTTATGAGGGTCCTTTAAAATGTCTCATTGACTTTAACCCATTTCCGCTATAAAATCAATTAAGTCCCACAGCTGTAAGGCGGCTGCGGGACTTATTGCGGCTTTGGGCGGTTCCTGGTATCCTGATACCGTTTCCGGCCCAGGACGCCGCCGGCACATCCTATAAATATACGGGGGATTTTTTATGATAGGGGAAATCATCACTCTTGGACTTTTTCTCACAGGGCTTGGGCTGTGCATTTTTACAGGCGTACCGATTCTTTACGCCCTTGTGTTCGGTCTGGCCTGCTTTTCTGTCTACACCTTACTAAAAGGGTATTCTGTCAGGGAGACCTGCGGCATGCTCATTGAGGGAATGGGAAAGGTGAAGAATATCCTTTTCATTTTCCTGCTGATTGGTTCCCTTACATCCATATGGCGTACCTGCGGAACCATACCATTCATCCTATATCATGCCATGGGGCTCATCAATCCGCGCTATTTTGTGCTGTGCACATTCCTGCTGTGTTCCCTGATGTCCTTCCTGACAGGCACCTCCTTTGGGACTGCCAGCACCATGGGGGGCATCTGTATGCTCATATCCAATGCAGCGGGCCTGAATCCCGCCCTTACAGGCGGAGCCATCCTCTCCGGCAGCTTTTTCGGGGACCGCTGCTCCCCCATGTCCACCAGCGCCCAGCTGGTCTGCTCCCTGACCAGGACCGATATCTATATCAATATAAGGCACATGTTCAGGACCTGCCTGGTTCCCATGGCTGCCAGCTGTGTCCTGTATGTGGCGCTGGCCGGCCGTGACGGCGGCGCCAGGGTGGACTTAAGCCTAATGTCCCTGTTCCGGGACAACTTCTCCCTGCACCTGGCAGCCGCGGTGCCCGCGCTTATCATCCTCCTTCTGGCCCTTCTTCATGTGGATGTAAAATACGCCATGGGCGCCAGCATTGCCGCGGCAGCCGTGGTCGCCCTTGTATGGCAGAAAACAGCTCCTTTGGAGTTGGTAAGGAGCCTTTGGACCGGTTATCACGCAGGCCAAGGAACCCGTCTGGCCTCCCTATTAAATGGCGGAGGAATCGCCTCCATGGTAAAGGTGGGAATCATTGTACTGATATCCTCTTCCTACTCCGGCATCTTCTCACACACCCGCCTGCTGGCCGGTGTCAAGACAGCGCTCCTGCGCTCCGCCAGGATACTCACCCCCTTTGGCACCGTGGTCCTGACCTCCGTGCTCTCCTGCGCCGTAAGCTGCAACCAGAGCCTGGCAGCCATCCTCACCTGCCAGATGTGCGACACATTATATCCCAGCAGGGAGGACCTGGCCCTGGCTCTTGAGAATACGGTGATTGTCCTTGCGCCCCTGATTCCATGGGGAATCGCGGGCGCTGTCCCTGTGGCAACCATTGGAGCGCCTATGGTGTGTATGCTGTATGCATTTTACCTGTACCTGCTGCCGGTGTGGAACCTGTTTACTGCCTTTTACCATGAATGGCCCGGGACATCGGTGCCATGCCGTGACGCATGATACCAGCATCCCGGTGCCTTTTACTCATGCAGTTCCAACGGCAGGCCGTCCGGGTCCTGGAAGAAGGTCATCCGCTTGCCTGTAAATTCATCCACCCGCACAGGCTCTGTCTCAATGCCCTTTTCCCTCAGCTCCGCGATGGCGGCATCCATATCATCCACCCTGAACGCCAGATGTCTCAGGCCGCAGGCTTCGGGATAACTTGGCCTGGGCGGATTGCCGCTGGCTGAAAACAGTTCCAGTTCACATCCCTCCAGCTTAAGGTCCAGTTTGTAATCCCCTCTGGAAGGCCTGTAGTTTTCTCTTATTATCTGAAATCCCAGCGTCTCAACATAGAATTTCCTTGACTTTTTATAATCTGATACAATGATTGCAACATGATGGATCTGTCTTAGGTTCATGCTTCCTCTCCTTTGTTTGTCTGTATGTATTCCGGGCCAGCCTTCCCATCCGCTTCCTGTCAGCGTTCCGTAAGCTTCCCATCCTCATCGCCTCAGTCACGCCCTTTTATATCAGCTTATCATCTCAGCGCCAACCTTATAGGTCCAGACCCCATCCTTATAGGTGGCTGTTACATCTGAAAAATAGTATGCCCCGGTTCCGCTCCTGTATTTTCTTGCGCTGCAGGTCAGCCGGCTACCGCTGTTGGATGTTTCTTCTATGGTGACCAGGATTCCGTATTCCAGCCCCTTTTGGGGGTCAAGGGCCCCGCTCTCCACCAAATCCTTCTCCGTGGCAAGTTCGCCCCAGGCGCCAAAGCAGGTTCCTCCCATATACGCCAGGCCTTCTTTCTCCGCATCAGACAGGGAATCCACCATGGAAAAGTCAAAATAGCTTTGGGTAATCCCATCATTCAGCCCCGGGTCCACTTCAGCCAGATCCTTTATCAGCTGTTTATAAAACTCCAACTCCCTGCTTCCCTTTTCTTGTGTTATCCTGAGTTTTTGATAGCTGAACTGTCCCGGATAGCTTTCCAGTACATATCCCTCCCAGCTCAGTTCCACTATCATGCCGGATTTCAGTTCCGATATCCGGACGGATTTTCCATCTGCGTCTTCCAGGACAGAACCATGTCCAACCCGGAACAGGCCGCTCATGCCATTGGCGCCCGCGCCGCAGACCAGCATGCCGTCATCATCCGCATCCAGGATCTCAAAACGTTCCGTCCTGGAGTCACCGGACAGGGCTGCGGTATCCGAAGGTGCCTGCCCTGGCTTTACCCCAACATCACCCGTATCCTTGTCAGCACCTGCCTCTGACCCGTCAGCACCCGTTCCTCTGCCAGTCCCTGCCTCTGATCCGTCAGCACCCGTTCCTCTGCCAGTCCCTGCCTCTGATCCGCTGTCTGCTGCCACGCTGCCGTCCATCCCGGTTCCAATTCCCGGATTTCCTGCCGCCGATGTCTGCTGTCCGCAGCCGGACAGGCATACCAGGCACAATACGGTCATCCATACAGCTCCATAATACCTGTAACCTTTCCTCATAAAGACCCTCCTCCATCATAACCACTTTATGGAATACACTGATTATAACAGACCGGACGCCTTTATATCTTATTATTTGCTGAATATTCCATTACCAGGAGCTTAATATTCACAGTACATTCCTTCCCAATATGGTATGGGATGTGCCCGCCACTGCCTCAATCTCCTCCGGATCCGGCATGGACCTAAGCGCCCCTTTCCTGGTGGTCACGATGGAGGCTGCTGCCGAAGCCATTGTCAGCATTTCCCTTACGCCTTCCCGGTCCAGGGAATCCACCGGATGGTCCAGCAGATAATTCAGGCAGCATCCGCAAAAGGTGTCCCCGGCCCCAGTGGTATCAATGGTCCTGTCCGTGCGGAAGGCCTCTGCTTTCAGGAACTCCTCTCCCCAGTATGCCGTACTCCCGTCAGCTCCTGCCGTCACAAGGATCAGCGGTATCCCATAAACGGCCTGCAGATGCCCCACTGCCTGTTTTTCATCCTCTATCCGGGTCATGAACTGCAGCTCCTCATCCCCGATTTTCAGTACATGGCACAGGGACGCGCCATGGAGCATCTGCTTTCTGGCCTCCTCCATGTCCTCCCATAAGGGAGGCCGCAGATTAGGGTCAAAGGAAATCAGGCATCCGCACTCCTTTGCACATGCAATTGCCCTTTTGGTAGCCTTCCTTACCGCCTCATGGGTCATGGACAAGGTGCCGAAGTGGAATATCCTGGAGCTGCGTATCATATCCAGATCCACCTCATCCTCTGTCAGGGCCATATCAGCGCCCGGATTCCGGTAAAAAGAAAAGTTCCTGTCGCCAGCCCCGTCAATGCTGACAAACGCAAGGGTTGTGTGCACCTCATCTGACATCACAAGTCCCTGGATACCGATTCCCGCGTCCCGGACAGCCTTACTCAGAAACCTACCATGGATATCATTTCCAATCTTGCCAATGAATCCTGTGGTCCTTTTGTATCTTGCCAGCATGGCCAGGACATTGCAGGGCGCGCCTCCCGGATTCTGCTCCAGGATGGGGCTGCCCTGGGCACTGGTCCCGGCAGGCGTGAAATCAATTAAAAGCTCCCCCAGGGCGGTTACATCATATTTCTTCTGGTTTTCCATGACAGTCAGGCACCTCCTGTATACATTTCCTTGATGATTTCATTGTAACGCCTGCGGTTCAGACGGTAGAAGAAAAGCACGATACCGGTGATGATCCAGAACATGCCCGGTATGGTGGTAAATGAATGCTTGATCACTGCCAGCACGGCGGGATTCTGCCGTCCTCCGGCCACATATCCGCACATGCCCAGAACCATGGCCAGAAGCGAGGTGCCAAGAGCCATGCCCATCTTGTTGCCAAGGGAAATAAAGGCATACTGGAACCCATCATTCCTCAGCCCGGTCTTCCACTCCCCATATTCCACACAGTCCGGGATGATCGCATAGATGGCTGTATTAAACCCGGAAAAGAAGAACTGGGTCAATGCCGATACCCCGTAAAACAGGATGGGGGAATCCTTTGCCGTAAACAGCCCCAGCCCCATCATGGAAATGCCGGTCAGGAATGCAAAAATGGATGCCGCCCTTCCCTTGTTATTGGTCCAGCAAAACAGCAATGGAAAACAGGCTGCCCCGATAATGGAAGGGATTATGATACACATGGAATATACGCTAAAGAACGCCTTGCTGCCCTCCACATAGGTGAAATAATACAGTGCATCCGCATTCCTCCCATACAGTGTGAACCCGAACAGCAGCTGGCCTGCCAGGGCAAGGATATAGGGACGGTTCTGGGATACGGCCGCAAGCTGTTCCTTCAGGGAAATCTTCTTATGCTCAGGTATGGCCACCACTTCCTTTGTCTTTGCAAAACAGAACATGTGGCACAGGGCAAAGATGCCTCCGTAAATAACGGCTATCAGGAGATACCCCCTTCTGTCGCTGCCCGCGCCCAGCGTTTCAATCAATGGCACGGTTATGATATTGATGATTCCAATGGCAATCATGGCTGCCACTGACCGGAAGGTATTAATCTGCGCACGCTCCTCTATGTTCTGGGTCATGGCCCCGCACAGGGTCCCGTATGGGATGTTGACGCATGTATATCCCAAAACCAGGATACAGTATGTGACGGTCATGTAAACAATCTTGGCCGTGCTGTTCCAGCCAGGATGGGCCCAGAAGGTCAATATAAGGACAATGGCTGTCAGGGGCGCGGCCGCCAGAAGCCACGGCCTGTATCTTCCCCATCTGGAATGGGTCCGGTCGGTCAGGCTCCCGATGATGGGGTCATTGACAGCGTCCCAGAACCGTGAGAAAAGCATCAGCCCGGCCACGGCCCCCATACTGATCCCAAATACATCGGTATAAAAAATCATCAGGAAATTACCCACAAACATCCAGCTGAAGTTGCAGCCCACATCCCCCATCCCATAGGCAACCTTGCTAATCAGCGGAACCTTTACGTCAGTGCCTGCATTCAAACCGGCACCTGTATCCCCTCTCATCCTACATCTTAAAGCCATATCTGTCATATCCCCGTATCTCCTTCTATCTATTCCTGGGCATTGATAATTACCTTCATGGTGCTTTCCCTGTTCTCATCTATGTACTGGTATGCCTTCAGATAGTCCCTGAATGCAAAGTGCCTGGAGATAAGAGGGGACAGGACCACCTTTTTCTCATCCACAAGACGGATTGCATCCAGATAATCCTGGTTGCGGTACATCATACTGGTCTTAAGGTCCAGCTCATGGTCGTTAAGCACGGCCAGGTCAATCTGCCCCAGGCCAGCGAACACAGCCACCAATATGATGGTGCTTCCCTTGCGCGCATACCTGACTGCCTGGCCCATGGTAATGTTGTTGCCTGCGCAGTCATAGATGAGGTCTGCTTTATCCGGCCCAAAGCTTTCTGTCATGGCCTCCCCAAAGTCCTTTTCCCTGGTATCCACACAGAAGTCCACGCCGCACTCCTTTGCTTTCTCAAGACGCAGGGCGCTGACATCCGTAATCATCACCTGCCGCGCACCCAGACCCTTTGCTGCCTGGGCCACCAATATCCCGATGGGGCCTGCTCCCAGCACTGCAATCCTTGCTCCCGCCACATCCCCTGCCTGCTTCACGGCATGGACCGCAACTGCCAGCGGTTCAATCATGGCCCCCTCATCATGTCCCATGTCCTGCGGAAGCAGGGTAACCTTTGCAGCATCCACGGCAAAATAGTGGGATGCAGCGCCTGTGGTCTGAAAACCCATCACCTTCAGATCCTCGCACAGATTGTATTTGCCGTGGCGGCACGGGTAGCATTGGCCGCACACCACCTGAGGCTGGATTGTCACCTTCTGCCCCGGCACGAATCCGGTCACTGCCCGCCCCGTCTTCACCACCTCGCCGGAAACCTCATGTCCCTGGGTCACGGGATAGCTTGTAAATGGATGCTCCCCATGGTACACATGGATGTCCGATCCACAGATTCCTATCTTCATGATCTTTATGAGCACTTCCCCCTCACTGATTTCCGGTACCGGAACCTCATGAAACCCGATTTTACCTGGTGCTGTCATTACCTGCTGTAACATATCCCATCTCTCCTTTTTCTTTTTTGTATAATCTTTTATAAAATGTTTTATTAAAGTAGTTATATTATTGCACCAGGCAATGGGTTTGTCAATAACCAAACTACATTTTCATCAAAATGATTATTTTCTCTCCACTTTTTTGTGCAGTCTGCACAAGGCATACCGCCGCATAGGAAAACGGATTGCCCATAATGCAAAGGATGCGGTTCCTGTGTCTTAACAGAAACCGCATCCTCAATCTGACCTATATCATTGTCCGAAAATACTCATCCATGAATGTCATGGCAATCCCCACCGCGGACGCCTCCTTTTCATAGCTGCAGTTTTTCATGTAAAGGGTATCATTATCAAACTTATTATGAACCATCACCTTCCTGCCCAGCTGTGACATATAAGGCCTTAGATAACCGCCCACATATCCGCCCAGCACGATATCGCAGTCAAAACACATCCTGAGGTTGGTAATGACAATGGACAGGTCCTCCAGATACGTGTCCCAGACCGCCGCGGCATCCCGGTCCTTATTCACCAGAAGTTGGAAAAACTCCCCCAGGCCTCCATCCTCCCCCACAAAGGAGGACAATACCCTGGCGGAACAATAAGGGTCCGCACATCCCCGCTTACCGCAGTAACACGGCTTTCCTTCCGGATATATGATCATGTGCCCAAACTCCGCGCTGCGGAAATGGTCCCCCCCGTAAATATCATTATCCAGATAGATGGAACCGCCCACCGTGTTGCTGAGGGAGAGGTAAACCGCGTTCCGGTCCCTGCCCTTTAGTTCTGCGATTGCAGCGCTGTTGGCATCATTTTCAAAATGCACCGGATATGGGATATGCCTGCTTATGACCTCCAGGTTGATGTCGCTGACCTGAAGGATATGGGAACGTACCAGACGGCTGTTTTCCTTATCTATGATACCAGGCAGGGAAATGCCCACTCCCAGGATTTTCTTTTTGTCCACCCCGCCTGCATCCAGGAACTGCTCCAATTCCGCTGCCAGGCCTTCATAATACTCTGCCGTGTTCTCAAACCGCCTGCGTACCCTGATGCTGCATACCGCGTCCCCTTTCAGGTCTATTATCACAAACCCCACATGGTTGGCCGTGATATCAACCCCGGCCGCATACCTTACATCCTTCACAACAGACAGCGCCTTGGCCTTGCGCCCTCCTGTGGATTCATATTCCCCCACCTCCTCCACGATTCCTGCTTCCAGGAGTTCCTTCACATTCTGAAGCACGGTGGGCATGCTCAGACCCAGTTCAATGGCCAGCTCAGGCTTGGAAACCTGCTTTCTGTGAAGGATATGGCTGGCAATCCTTGCCTTGTTCTGGCGTTTCTTTTCCATTGCTTTTTCATTTATCTTCATAATAGGGCCGCCTACTTTCATAAACTCTTTTCTAAAAGCAATCATACATCTAATAAGGGCAGATGGCAAGGGGTAATTCAGGAAACCGGGATCAGCTGCCCTGCATGCTTAGGAAGCCCTTCAAAAAAACCGGCTTTGATGCAGCGGGCCCAAGGTTGTCCCTCCATGGACCAGGGAATCCAGATGGCTGTCATTTCTGTCCGGACAAATTCTTTGATTGGGGATATATACCTGAAACGGGAAGACGCCATATGCTGGATTGGCTATACAATCTCACCGGACAACGCCCGGCAGGGATATATCCGTGAAGTAATTCCCGCTGTCATAACCCCTATAAATGAAGCCAAATAAAGAAAGGTCCCTGGCGCCGTCATCCTCACACCTGGGACCCATAATCCTTCAGCCATTTCCTGCGCCTCTTATAATCCGGCAGGATCCGCTCCACCTCTGCCCAGAACCTGGCAGAGTGGTTCATCTCTTTCCTGTGGGCCAGTTCATGGACCACCACATAATCCAGTACCTCCGGCGGCATGAGGATCAGTTTCCAATGGAAATTCAGGTTCCCTTGGGCGCTGCAGCTGCCCCACCGTGTCCTGGCTGCCCGGATGGCAATGCGGTTATAGGTCACGCCCATCAGCCCTGCGTAATAAGCCGCCCTGGCTTCCAGCTGCGTCCTGGCCCTTTTCCTGTAAGCTGCCTCCAGTTCCGGATGGGCCACATAGTCGGGCAGGGGCCTCTGCTCCCTGACGCGCCGCTTTTCTTCCATGAGGAACCATTTCTGCACAATCCAGTCCTGGCGTTCTTTTATGAAATCCATCACCGCCTGGCTGGGGATTCCCCGCGGCATCCTGGCACACACGCGCCCGTCTGCCTTGATTTCAAGCCCAAGGGTGCTGCGCCTGGAATACAGCACCTCCACCGGTATGTTCCCTTCCTCATCCCCGCGGCGCCAGCCGATTTCCACTTTGCGTATCATATCAATGCCAGCCTTCTTTCCACAATCCGTCCAAGGCACACTCCGCACCAGGGCGTGTGCAGTACATTAAAAGCGCCCTTACAGCACACCGGACGCGCCTTTTTAACACACAGGCCGCACCCTTACAGCACATCGGAAAAATGCGGTCTTAAGCGCTTGAACATTTTCAGTCCCACCAGGAATACCACTATGGTAACCCCCCAGTAATACAGCGTCAGGGTAGGCCTTTCCCAGAACCAGTTCCCGGTCAGCATACTGTCCCTGTAGCCTGCCGCAATATAATAAAAGGGATTCAGCTTTAAGACAGTCCCAATCCAGGGGAGGCGGTCCGTAAACATGGATTCATGGTACATGATTGGTGTCATCCAGATTCCGAACTGGATACAGATGGAGACAATCTGTGCCATGTCCTTGAAGAATACATTGACCGCAGAGGTAAAGAATCCAATCCCCAGGGCCAGCATGGATGCCGCAAAGGTATAGTACAAGGCCTGAAGCCAGGTACCCCTGACCGCAACCCCGGTCACAAGATACAGCCCCAGCATGATGAGGACAAAGAATCCATGAACCATCAGGCAGCTCATCAGCTTGATGATTGGAAGGATTTCCACCTTAAATACCACCTTTTTCACAAGATAACTATATTCCTGCAGGCAGTTGGTAACCGTATTCAGCACCTCGCTGTAAAAAAACCAGGGCACGATGCCCGCTACCAGCCAGGCCACATAGGAAGCCCCCGGCACTGGCGGAGGCGTCCTGAAACCCGCAGGTCCAAAGATGATTGCATAGATGGCAATGGTCACAATGGGCTGGATGAACATCCATACAATCCCAAAATAAGACCCAACGAACCGTTTCCGGAAATCAGCCTTGCCCAAATCCCATATCAGCTTTCTCTTCTCAATGATCTCCCTACCAAGAGACAGTACATAATTCATATATGATTTCCTTTTCTCTAGACGCTGTATCAGTTAAAATTTAAATGTGTCCTTAAGGCCGCCCCACTTCTTATCCTTTTCCGAGATAATCAGTTCCATGCCCTCTGATACCGGCCAGTCAACCCCGATTTCAGGGTCGTCCCACTTAAGGCCGCCTTCATCGCCAGGATGATAGAAGTCCGTGCATTTGTATGCGAACTCCGCTTCGTCCGAGAGCACCAGGAAACCATGGGCAAATCCTTCCGGAATATAGAACTGCTTTTTATTCTCAGCGGACAGGACCACACCGAACCATTTTCCATATGTCCCGGAATCAGAGCGCAGGTCTACCGCCACGTCGAACACGGTCCCGCGTACGGCGCGGACCAGCTTGCCCTGGGGATACTGTTTCTGGAAATGCAGGCCCCTTAACACGCCCTTGGCCGACATGGACTGGTTGTCCTGGACAAATACCATATTAAGGCCGGCTTCCCTAAAATCATTCTGGTTGTAGGTTTCCACAAAATAGCCTCTCTCATCCTTAAACACGGTCGGCTCAATCACATATAACCCTTTGATATCACAGGGTGTCACTTTAATCTTTCCCATTATCGTCTGCTCCTCTTATCTTAAATCTTTGGCCTGTCATACCCGTATAGGACGGGTATCCATGATACATGCGGGGTTTTCCACATCCATTTGGCAATTTTATCACTTTATCCACTGTATGGCAATACCTTGTCCACTTTCCCTGGCCGGATGCCAGGGTCTGTTTAAAAATTCATTCCCACAAAGTGGGACGCACAGCTGACGGAAAGCAGTTTTCAAACACACCTAGGAAACGCGCAGGCACACGATACTGAAAATCCGGACGGCAACATACAGATCCATCACCATCATGATATATAACAGCGGCCTGTCCCCGCAATCCGTCCGCACCACCTTGTCATTCTTAAGCGTAAGTAAAAACATGGGCAGCAGCGGCAGCAGGTATCTTCCCTGGACCCCGTTAATCACATTGGAGGTCACCGGGGTCCAGGCCAACAGCATGGAAAACATCAGGGCTCCAAGGCAAAGCAGGCAAAGGAACCATATCCAGACACGGCTTCCCATGTTCATGACAATGCCCTCCCCCGGTTTCCTGAATGCAAGCATCAGCAGGATGGCGGTCATCCCCAGTATGACCACATATGGGGTATTGAGCACGGCGTCCATGTTGCCCAGGGCTTCCCCCAGCATACCGGAATATAGCTTCTCCCCCTGCCACATCAGGGTATTGTAGCACATCTTAAGGACCAGAAGCGGGCTGTGAAGCAGCTGGGCAAATGTATATCCTGCCTCCTCCGCCCAGGTGATATAGCCCTCCGACGCCTCTGTGTACATGGCCACGGTCTGCCGGTTCACCAGCAGCATGGCTGCGCCAAAAGCGCCCAGCACAGCCGCGGCGGACGCGGTCCATTTCCCCCATCCCCCAAACTTGCGGACCGGGATTAACAGGCAGAAACCTGCTATAACCCCGTATACCATCTTGCACGGTCCCATCACCCCCATGACAAGGGCCAGCTGGACCACATCCCATACGCGGACCGTTTCCGCCTTATAGGCCAGGTGCAGGCAGACCGCGGCAAAATAACTGCTCAGTGAGATAATCATCACATCATAGGAAAAGGATGACGCCAGGTGCAGTGTCATGGGAAGCAGGAATACGCCGGCCGCCACTTCCTTTCCAAAAGGCATCCTGCGGATGGTAAGGTATCCCATGGCGGTAAAGAACACAAGGTTGAACAGTCTTCCCATATAGAGAAGCCCCAGGCCTCCAAGACCCATGACCCGCGCCGTGGTGATGCCCAGGGCCTGGGGCACATAGGCCAGGGGGGTTGTCCTCACAGGCGGCTGGTAGGAAACCGCTGTCCCCTCCCCATCGGCGCTTTTAAGCCCCCGCTCCCTTATGGTCCTGTAGGTCCCCTCTGTCAGTTCCTGTCCAAGAACCACTGCCCGGTCCACAGAAACACCGCTGCCTTCACCGCCCTCTTTATAGCGGTAACCGCTTCCGTCGTCTTCCATCACATCATATAAATCCTCGATAAACGCATCCTGCGCACGTATCAGCACATGTCCGTCCTCTGCATTGGCAGCCTGCCCCATCATATGGCTGGACAGCTGGTAAGCGCTGATATAATGGCTCACCTCGTCCGGCGCGGACAGCGGCGGAAGGACGAACAGGAACAAGAGCCCAAGGCTCAGGGAAGCGGCTGCAGATATCTGCCAGATTTTCCATTTATCCCGGATGAAAATAACATATCCAAGGCCAGACACACACAGCCCGGCCCAGACGCACACAGCCGCGTACCAGCCGTAAAGCCACCGGTCCCCTGTCTTAAGGACGCCTGCCCGCACATCCAGGAAATGCCAGGCAGCCAGAATAAGAAGTACAATGCCGCACCCGATCCATAACACCGGCTGTTTCCTGCCCGGCATATGCCTACTGACCGGAATACCTTTCCTGTCCGGCACAGCTTTCCTGCCCGGCGCGCCCTTTCCACCTTTCCTATCTGCCATCCTCATCCTCCCCGTCCCCTTGGCTCCCAAGAAGTTCCTGCATCTTAAGCTCCAGTTCCTCCCTTTCCTTCTGGGCCAGGGCAATCTTCTGCACCAGTTCCTTTTGTTTGCTCTCCATCTGGGACACCTGGAGGGTCATGCTGAAAACCTTGACCATAAGAAGGAAAATCATGAACAGGAACAGGAAATTGGGCGTGGAATATATCCCAAGGAGCCTGGCACATGCGTCAGCCACGCCCGGGAACAGGGAAAACACCACCAGGATCAGGGCCACAATCACCCAGAACATGGCGGCTTCAATCTGTACCTTTGCCTGGCGTATTTTCCTCATCATAAAGGACATGGTCAGTAAAGAGACTATAACCAATATGACCCTGAATATAGGTTGCATCATAGGCCCACCTGCTTTCTTTTGTTGTTTCCGTTTATTTCCAATACTCTTTATTCATACTGCATTTGGCCGCAAGGCCGGAGGGCAGCAGCCGGTAACACCTGCCCAGGCGGTAGCCCATGTACTTAAAACCGCTCTTCACAATCATTCCAGGCACCAGCCACGGACGGCGCTGCTTCACCAGATAGCGGGCCGTCTGCTTTACCAGGCGGATTCCCTCGCTTTCAGAGTGGATGCCCTGAAATACCTCCGGATGGTCTGCCTGGGACACGGCCAGGTCAAAGTTCCTGTGGAACTGGGCCATGCAGCCGTAATTATGGGAGTGGATGACCCTTGCCTCTGCCACATAGGCCACCGCGTAATCATCCTGCAGCACGGCCTTTCCGGCAAATATCATATCCTCATTAAAAATCGTCTTGTTGATGAAACCGCCCTGGAACCAGAATTTCTCCCTGTCATAGGCGCAGCACACATTGGAGGCGAAAAAGGTCTTGATGCCCATGCGGCCCAAATCATCCTTTGTCTTAATGCAGCCCTCCTCCGGATAATTAAAGGACCTGGTATACCGCTCTGCCAGGGGACAGTCCTTATCCGGCAGCTGGCGGGCGTATGCCATGATGACGGATTCCCCCTGGGGGCCCCTCTGATCAAAGGCAGCCACCAGATATTCAATCAGCCTGTCATCCGCTGGCACCGCGTCATCGGTCATGAATACCATGATATCCGCCCTGCTGTAGCGTGCGCCCCGGTTCCTGGTGGCCCCGTGGTCAAACTCAGCCTTTTGCAGGTGATGGACCTGAAGATTGTCGATTCCCTCATACCCCTTATCATTCCAGTAGGCTTTCTCCGTGTTCATCACGATGATCCTTCCTATGGGGTATGTCTGCCGTTCCAGCATTTTTAAAAGCCTGGAAAACTTCTTTCCCGGTTTATAGGTCGGTATGATAACATCCACCCTGCGGCGGTATGTGTTCTCTGATGTCCTATTCTTCACTTCCTCCATTACCAGCATACTCCTTTTTTTCGTTCTGATAAACACCTGTCATGAACAGGCCAAACCCCACAACCAACATAACCATTAAAAGCAGATAACAGGATGCCGCCCCGTTTATACCAAACCTTGAGACCAGTCTCCCTGACAATAGCGCTGCCGCTGCCGCCGCGCTCAGATATACGATGAAAATGGCCTTCTGTTTACGCATGATGACCAGCGAGTAATACATCAGGTTGGCCAGGGCATAGAACCCACCTCCCAGCACGATTACCATGAACGCAGCCTGATATTGCACCAGCATACCGTCATACCGGCCGCCTAACAGGAATTCCATCACCGACAGCACCCATCTGCCAAGGACTGCCGTGGCCCCCACGGCCAGGGCAGTAAGCCCCAGGATGACTGCGCCGATCCTTAAAAGTTCCCTCTTAAAGCTGTCCAGGTCACGGGCCAGCCACATGTCGGTAAGCTTGGTAAGAAAGGGGCGGATGATAAAGTTGGCTACCATATAAATAACAGAGGTGGGCATAAAAATCAAGTTAAAGTATCCGGACGCAGCATCATTCATTTTCGCGTCAATGGCATACTTAGCAGCGGAAAACACATAGAAATCCAGGAAGGTGGACACAAACAGGAATACGGTGCTGTGAAACAGCTTCCGGTTCTTCCCCTCCCCCTTATTCCAGTCCACATGCGCCAGGGCGTGGATTACATCCAGATTAAACAGGGCCACGCCAAGCATCTGGGCCGCCACCGCGGCCACGCAGGCCAGCAGAAGGTGTTCAAATGCAGCCAATGTCACCAAAAATACGGACACGGATAAGATTGTCCTGAAAAAGTTGGATTTTCCGGTCAGGTAAAGACTTCCCTGACGCTGGAATTCCGACTCATATACATCAGCATACCCATCTATTACCTTGTATATGACAAGCAGGATGAGAATCATGCACTTGGATGCGCTGTACTGCCCGGTGCCATGCCGGAAGGTCAGGAGCAGCGCCCCAAGGATCAGGGCCAGGATGCATGTGATGCTGCGGTGCTCCAGGTATTCCCCAAAGGAAAACTCCCCTTTATTATCCGTGATCTGAAACGGCCGGATTCCAAAGTAGGCCACAATGAACATCTGCTGGCCCAGGGTGGAGAAGCCAAAGGAGAATATCCCTCCCTGGTCATCCCCCACCACGCGGATGACCAGAAAAGACAGAACCATGCTGGCCAATGCATAGACGAAACTTCCTGCAATATTCCAGACCACGTTCTGCCGGTCAATGTCCGTTCCCTTATATAGTAAATGTCTTGTCAGTTTCTTCATCTATACTCAGCGCTTTCTAAAATTCTGTATCAGCAGTATGGATAGCAGCATACGGGTCATGTAGCTTGCGGCGGTCAGGGGCTTTAAATAACTCTCCCCCTCCAGCCTTTCATCAATGGTAACCGGCACCTCCGCCACCCTGGCCCCCTGCTTGATCAGGAAGGACACGGTATCAGGCTCCGGACCGTAATTCAGGTTCAGGGCAAACTCCTCTATCATCCTCCGGTCAAACAGGCGCATGCCGGAGGTGGGGTCCGTGATCCTGGCCCCGGTGGTCAGGCGGATTGCAGCCCCAATCAGACGGCTGCCCACCATGCGCATGGACCAGCCCTTTTTCCCGTAAATGAACCTGGATCCGATGACAATATCAAAGCCCTGTTCCATCTTCTCCTTCATGGGTCCGATGAACTCCGGCCTGTGCTGCCCATCCCCGTCAAACTGGATGGCGTAGCGGTAGCCTTTCTGGTAGGCGTATTTCATGCCTGCCTGGAAACAGCCCGCAAGGCCAAGGTTCACCGGCAGGTCCAGAAGGTTGTATCCGTTCTCCCGGCATATGCGGGCGGTGCGGTCCCTGGAACCGTCATTGACCACCACATAATCCAGTTCAGGGAAATCCCTCACCAGGTGGTCCACCACCTTTTCTATATTCTTTTCCTCATTGTAAGCCGGTATCACCAGCAGTACCTTATCCATATTGATTCCTCTGTCAGATTATATGTAACAGTTTTGTGGCTTAACTGTTACGATTGCATCATGCCTGTCACCATACCAGAAGCCGTATATCCTTCTGCGCCCTGACGCCGGGCCTGGCGGACAGCACTTCCTCCCGCGGCTCCCTTCCCATGGCCCAGAGTACCAGGGCCAGGGGCAGGTCTGCGCCGGCAGCATGGCTGAAGGGATATCCTCCCCCAAAGCGGGCGTTCATTTCCAGAACATAATAGGTTCCGTCCTCCTCCAGCACATCCACATCCAGGTTCCCCCTGTGGCAGAGCAATGTGCCAAGCGTCCTGCCGAGTCCTTCAAGTTCCTTATTGTCAATGGTCCCGGCCGCATCTGTCTCGCCGGAACGCATGGCCATCTTCTCCTTGACAATGGTGGTGCGGTATCTCCCGTCCAGGCCGTTCATCACATCCAGTCCATATTCCCGCCCCTTGATCCGCTGCTGGAACAGGACGCAGGAATCAGGATCTGCCATGGATTCATATTTCATGTAAGAGTCCTGTATGCCCCTGCGGCATTTGCCTGCAAGCACCTTCATTTCTTCCGGGTTGTCAGCCTGGTATACGGACAGGGAACCCATGCCCCACCGTGGTTTGACCATCACCGGCCAGGATAGGCTCCCATTCCCCGCCGCCTTAAGCGCCTCCTCCATGGCCAGCCAGGATGCCGGCACAGGGATTCCCGCCTCCTTCAGCACTGTAAATGTCTTCCATTTATCATTGCAGATATCCACTGCCTCCGGTTCGGCCGTCACCACCAGGGTTCCCACCGCTGCAAACAGGGCCCTGTTTGCAGCCAGCACCGGCACATCAATATCAAACAGCGGGACCAGCAGGCCGATGGCCTCCTTTTTACAGTATTCCAGCAAAAAGGAAATATATCCCTTATCATAGATAAGAGGTGTAATCACTGAACGGTCGGCGCTGGCAAAGGCAGGGCATTCACTGCTGTTGGCTGCATGGACCAGCCCGCCGCAGCCCGCCGTCTTAAGGGCCTCTTTAAAATATCCTGCAAGATAACCTCTCCTGCCTGCGCTTGTGAGTAAAATATTCATAATCAGGCTCCTCGTCATATTTTCTTCCGGCGCTGCCACGATAGCTCCCGGCCGGATAAAACACATCTTAGTACCGCGCCGTCATCTGCCCGGCCCGGTACCGCATTCCTTCAAGATCCTGCATATCCGGTCCACATCCCGCACAGAAAGGCCGGCATACAGGGGCAGGGTCAGCACCCGCTCCGCCATATACGAGGCCACCGGCGTATCCTCGGGCGAGAACCGGCCCTCGTAACACTGGAACGCATTGGTCAGGGGATAAAAATATTTCCTGGGATAAATATCGTTAGCAGCCAGGGCATCGTATATCTGGTTCCTGTCAGCCCCAAAACCGTCAAATACAACGGGGAAATACGCATAATTAGGCGTAAGCCCTTTTTGGCAGTGCGGCAGCTTAAGGCCGGGGAGGCCGCCCAGATGTTCCATATAACGCTCCACCACCTTCCTGCGTTTCCCAATCTCCTCATCCACGTGGCGCAGGTTGCACAGGCCCATGGCTGCCTGGAACTCATTCATCTTGGCATTGCCGCCCACCCAGACCACATGGTCCTGGTCCACAATCCCGTAATTCTTCAGACAGTTGAGCCTGTGGTCCATCCAATCCTCGGCAAATGTCACTGCTCCGCCTTCTATGGAATTGAACACCTTGGTGGCGTGGAAACTGAAAATGCTGGCGTCCCCGAACTCGGCCACACCCTTTCCGTTGTAACGCTCCCCAAAGGTATGGGCCGCATCATAAATCACTTTCAGGCCATGCTTTTTGGCAATGGCCCCAATCCGCTCCACATCGCAGATATTGCCGTACACATGGACCGGGATGATGGCCGATGTGCGTTCTGTTATCAGGTCCTCTATCTTGTCCGGGTCCATGGTATAGTCCTTGGGATTGATGTCACAGAACACGGGCGTCAGGCCGTTGCGGACAATGGCATGGGTGGTGGATGCAAATGTAAAGGGCGTGGTTATCACTTCCCCGGTCAGTTCCAGGGCCTGGATTGCCATCTCTAAGGCCATGTGCCCGTTAACGAACAGCACCAGCCGTTCCGTTCCCATGTATTTTTTAAGCTCCTGTTCCAGCTGCTTGTGGAAATCCCCCATATTGGTCATCCACGCACTGTCCCATATGGGCCTGATCATCTCAATATATTCTTCATAAGAAGGCATCGAAGACCTGGTAACCAGAATCTTCTTCCCTTTATCTTCCTGTCGGTTCATGAAACATTTCCTTTCCGGCCCCGGTATTCCCCATCCATGTCCAGTCCGCTTACCACCGCATCCTGCACACAACCGTGAGGAACCACACCTCTGCCAGTATGATGTCTAATGCCACCCCGGCCGCCGCCATCAAGGCAGGTCCGGCATGCAGGTATTCCCTGTAATAATATAGCTTGCTCTGGTGAAGCAGCCTCTGCTTGTCAACCATCCGCTTCAGGCTCTTGTCAATGGTGGCGGAATGCGCGTGGACATAGGATTCGTCTGTTACCAGCACGGTCTTTAACCCCATCTCCTGAAACTTCCGGCCCAGCACCTTTTCCTCATAATACAGGAAAATGCGGCTGTCAAACAATCCTTCTATGTCCTGGGGTGTCAGAAGCCCCGGCTTCAGCATAAAAAAAGACCCGGGTACTGCGTCCACCAGGCGGCTGCCCTCATCCCCCGCATTGGGAAGACGGTAGGGCGGGGTATTCAGCATGTCCTTAAACAGCCGTCTGGTGATAAGACCGGTGTCCAGCAGGTCCTTCCACAGCGGCAGCAGGGTCCAATAGGAGAACAGATCCTTTCCCTGCGGATCCGTCACCCGGGCCGAAGCCATCACTGCGCCCTCCGTGTTATCCAGGGCCTGCTTCACCCGCTCAATGCACCGGGACGTCACATGGATATCCGGGTTGGCGATGATGATATAATCCGCCTCCAGAAATTCCACTGCATAGTTTATGCCGGCCTGGTTGCCCATGCCGTATCCTCCATTTTCCTCGGTCCTCAGCACGTGGACCTTATCCGTATGCCGCAGTGTCTTAAGCTGTTCCCAAGAATCATCCGTGGAGCAGTTGTCCACCAGCACGATGGAATCCAGGCATGGATACCCCCTTATCTCATCGGCAAGCCCCATGGCTGTGGCTGCATCGTTATAGTTTAATATAATACAGCATATTTTGTCCATATCAATCCTTGTTTCCATTTTATTTGCGCTTCCTCCGGGCATCTGCCTTTCCTCAACCTATTTGCGCTTCCTCCGGCTGTCCACCAGCTTCATCCCCATATGGCGGCTGACCCACAGCCTGAAGGGCGGGCAGAGCCAGGTCAGGCGGTTGAACAGCCACCACATGTGCATGTACCGCTCTTTTCCGGTCTGTCTGGGCGTGTCCTTCCATGGCGTCCTGGCCAGATAATACTCATACAGTTTCTTAAAATGATTATGGTTCCCGGCAATCCATGGCCGCTCATCCCCCAGATAATGGATGATGGCCGGGGAGCGCCTGGCCTCCAGATACGCTTCCTCCCCGATTTCCCGGTAGGCGGCGCACATGGTACAAAGGGTGGAATACCGGAAATAGCGGTAATTGGTAAAATAATTGTATTTCACCGGAAGGGTCTTTATTCTTCCTTTTAGGGCTCCGTTGATGGTATCCTGGTCGCATGCAAAGAGCCTGCCATGACAGCTTTTGTAGAAATCCAGAAGCTTCTTAAGCACATCCTCCCCGCGCCACCTGTCAAGGTCCATAAGCAGGACGCCTGAATTGTAATACGGGTCGTCCTTGCCCAGGCCAATGGATTCCTTCATCTCCCGATACACCGTTGGTTCCATCACCATCCCCACCAGCGCGTCCCCTAACCCTGTTTCATAAAGGGGCCTTATGCTCTGGCATACAATGGTGTCGCAGTCCAGATACAGGGCCTTTTTCACGGTGCCTGGCAGCACCTGCGGCGCAAAGAGCCTGCCCATGGCGCTGATATCAAATCCCCTGGTATCAATCTCAAAGTCAAACCGCTGCCTCAGGTCCCCCAGTTCCACCACATAGAGGGTCCTGTGGAATGCCCCCGCCATATCCACAAGCCTGTCCTTATATTCCTGGCACATCTGGGCAGATAATACGTAAAGATCCATATTCCTTATATTCCGGTTATTATCCAGCAAAGAATACATGGATGCGGCCAGATGTCCGGCATACCCGTCATTGGACGCATATATGATATTGGCTGTTTCTTCATTCCATTCCATATTATGCCACCTGTTTCTTACGTTCTTTGGTCTTTCTAAGGTCATTTTGTTTACAATTTTACATTATCACTTCTAAAAAGTAAATCACATCTGGAATTTTTCCCTTAAATATGATAAATTAGGACATGTATGGTATCTATAAAAATTAGGAGGATTTTTCCAATGCATAAGTACATGAAACGTACTGCTGCCGCCCTGCTTGCCGGAGTCTTCATCATCGGACAGGCCTGTACGGCATTGGCAGCACAGGATGATTCCAATTACGGGCCTGCATTCGGCACCACCAAGGCAGAACAGACTGCACCTGGCGGCGGACAGGCTTCTGGCGATAATCAGGCTTCCGGTGGCAACCAGGCTTCCAGCGATAACCAGGCTTCGGGCGGCAACCAGACACAGCCGACCCAGGGCGCTGCCACGGAGACCATCCCCGGCAACGATGCTGCAGCCAATGCCCAGGCGGATGCGGATGCGGCGGCAGCCCAGGCAGCGGCCGAACAGGCAGCGGCAGCCGAGGAAGCAGCCATGCAGGCTGCCATCATTGCCAACACGCCTTATCTTCAGCTTCAGGTGCTGCGTCCCGACACCACCTGGACCGACCCGGTCATCGGTGACACAACCGTTGTTTCCGAAGGAGGATTCCGTTCCCTCTGTATCTATCTGAACAACATCGTGGGCAATGTACTTTACAGGACCTACACCAGCGCACACGGATGGAGTGAATGGGCCATGAACGGCGACCATACCACGGTATGGGAGGACGGCGCCCTGGTAGAAGCCATCCAGATCCGCTTCACGGGATTTGTGGGCAACACCTTTGACGTTTATTACCAGACTACCCTGACTGACGGCACGGAACTTAACTGGGCGCGCAACGGACAGACAGCAGGCACCATGGGCACAGGAAAGGTAATGCAGAGCTTCCGCGTATCCCTCTGGGGCAAGAACGGCGAGGCCGCATCCTACAACATGGATAAACCCCTGGAGGCAGCTGCCCCGGACGGCATCCAGACCATTGACGGCGCTGTTGTGTACAGTAACGGGACCGGCGTACCATTCACCGGATGGGGCTGGAATGACAGGGACCGCTACTACTTTGTGAACAATGTCCCGGTAACAGGCTGGCAGTACATAGACGGCTACAAGTACTATTTTGATGAGACAGGCAAGGTCGTAACTGACCTGGAGCCGATCATCGGCGCCAACGGTCCCTTCCTTATCCGCATCAACAAGCAGATGAACACCACCACCGTGTATGTGAAGGACGGCGGAAACGGTTTTATCATCCCGCTTAAGACATTCCTCTGCTCCACTGGTGAGGATACCCCGTTAGGTACCTTCAAGACACCTGAGAAGTACCGCTGGAGGCTGATGAACAGCGGCGTTTATACACAGTATGCAACACGCCTTGGTTCCGGTTTAAGCTTCCTGCTCCACTCCATTATTTATGACAGTCCCAATGTGAACACGCTGAAGCCTGAGACCTATAACTTCCTGGGCGTGGTACGTTCCGCGGGCTGCATCCGTTACACATCCGGCGATTCCAAGTGGATTTTCGACCACTGCGCGCTGGGCACCACGGTTGAGGTTTACAATTCCTCCATCCCCGGCCCATATGACAGGCCTGCCATTGAGCAGCCCATCTCAGCGGACCAGCACTGGGATCCCACGGATCCGGTTGCAGTGGCAGCCATGAACGGCGGACAGTAAGTACTGCGGACCACGGTAGATATTGTGGACCGCGCTCCATGCAAAGATACATGAAAGGACATGAAGGCCGCAGCCCCCATAATAAATCACGGGGCTGCGGCCTTTTTATATTTCCCGCTGTCTGTTCTGCTGCTGTTTCTTTCGGGTTACATTAAGTCTTTCCTCTCCACCTCTATCCTGCACTGCTTCCTGAAAAATGCAATTCCGTAATTCAGGACCTCTGTGTATCCTTCCTCCGACAGCACATCATCATAATACCTGTCATATACAACATAAGTATAGCCCATATGGGTTTTCAATACAACAGGAACCCTATAGGCCCAAATGGCGGCTTCCTGTCACCCAGGCCTTTTCCGTCCCACCATCCGCAGCAGATAGGTGAAGCTTTCCATCTTAAACACCCAGGCCCCTCCCCCATACAGGACCGCCCCTGCGCCGATCTGAAGCACCAGCTTCATCCAGGGCCCCCCGGGCAGTACGGACCCAAGGGCATACACAGCGGCGCACATTCCAACGGACAGGGCCATGGACGGCATGATATCCATCCACTGGCTGGATATGCTGTACCCCAGCAGCTTCTTGTTGGGCCAGGCATTGATGAAGGTGCAGAGGAAATCAATGACAGCCTTGATGGACACAAGGATAAGGGGACCGAACCAGGCCCCGATTACAAGTCCCAGGATACCAATGGTCTTCTTGATGACCTCCAGCTTCAGGAAGATATCGCTGCGCCCCACCGCGTTAATGGCCTGGAGATTGGTGATGTGGATGGGCCAGAAGGAGTAGGCGATGCACATGATCCTAAGATACGGCACACAGATCATCCACTTCTCCCCCAGAAGCGCCAGTACCATGGTATCCGCCACTGCAAACAGCCCAAACAGCATAGGCAGCACCAGGAAGGAGCTGGTCCTGATGGCCCTTCGCACCATGCTCCTGACCTGGGCAACATCCCCCTGCCTGGAGGAAAATGCGGGCAGCAGAACTGCCTGGATGGCCGCCCCCAGGTTATTGACAATGAGCTTGGGGAACTGGTCGCCCCGGTTGTAGGCGCCCAGCAGTTCCTCATTATAAATCTTCCCCATGATTAGGCCATAAAGGTTGTTGAACAGGGTGTCTAAAAGGGCTGCCAGCAGCAGCTTCCACCCAAATGAAAACATGGCGCTTATACGGCCCATGGCAAACACCAGGCGCGGTTTCCAGCTGACCGTCATGAACAGGGTTGTCATAAGCGCCAGATAATAGGCAATCTGCTGCCCCACCATGGCCCATACGCCCATTCCCCTTAATGCCATGAGGATACTGGCTGCGCCGGATATCACCACCGCCACCATGGTGGCTTTGAACAGGCCCTTGAATTCCATTTTCCTGGACACATAGGCGGTCTGCACTGAAATCACGGCTCCCGGGAACAGCACCACGGCCAGGACCCGTACAATGGGCACCAGCACGTCATTGTGGTAAAATCCGGCAATGGAAGGCGCGGACGCATAAAGGGCTGCATACATCACAGCCGCTATAGCCAGGCTGAAATAGAAAACAGATGAGAAATCCGTGTCATCTGAATGCTTTTTCTGCACCAGGGCAGTGCTGAAACCGTTCTGCACCACCACATTGGCAATGGTGATGAATATCATGATGATGCTGACAAGGCCATATTCCGCCGGGCTTAACAGCCGGGCAAGGATGATGGCAATCACGAACTGGATACCCTGGGCCCCGCCATTTTCTAATATTTTCCAAAACAGGCCTTTCAGGACCTTACTCTTAATCTCTGTCTCTGACAAATCCAAACTTCCTTTCCTGCACCCATTTTAGGTTAACCTGCCTTAATTACTTCCCCGCACCACTCTTTGGATCAGCCGGTACAGGCCGGGAGCCATGATTTCAAACCGGATGAAGAACCTGGTCCTGAGGCTCAGCTCCCTGTAATATCTCCGGTATTCCTTCTTCCTCACCTGGTCATAATGCTTTGTGTTAACCTGCGTGAGGAAATAAATCCGCTTTGCAGCGCTCATGGCCTCGTTATGGAACCGCCCGAAGGTGGACCGGTCAAAGGTCTCGTACATCTCCTTCATCTGCTCATAGTAGCGCTTCTGTTTGTTTTCATAATCCCCCTGTTTCATCAGGCTGGTCCAGGAACTTGCCACCCCCACCCGGTACACGCACATGGGCTCGTCCATATAGTAGGCGTATCCGGCGCATGCCATCATCAGCTGCATGGGGATGTCCCCCACCGGGCAGTGGAGATAGTAGTCAGGCAGCGTCTTTACGATTCTGGCCGGAAATACAAGGGACGCCGTGGGATATCCCGTGGATTTGTCCACGATTGCCTCCGGCTCCACCTTCCTGCTTTCCCTGTAGGGCCGCATCATCCCTTCTGCCATGGAGCCGTCCACGCTTATGATCTTACTGCTGTGAAAACACAGGGAACAGTCCGGGTGGGCCCGCAGAAAATCCACCTGCTTCCGGAGTTTATGGGGGTCTGTCCAGTAGTCATCCCCCTCGCACATGGCAATGAACTCTCCCCTGGCCCTTGGGAAATTGAAAATACTGATATTGGAAATCCCCTTGGAATACTGGTTTTCTTCCCTGAGGATCGGTTTTATGATATCCGGGTATCTGGCCGTGTACTCCCGTATGATATCGGCCGTCCCGTCCGTGGACGCATCGTCGTGAATCAGGATTTCGTATGCGAAATCCGTTTCCTGCATCAGGAACCCGTCCAGGGCGCTCCTTATATATGGGGCGTGGTTGTAGGTGATGCAGCAGATACTGACCGTGGGCCTGACATTTTCCATTTTATAATCATCCATATCTTAATCTCCCATAAACAACATCTGCCCAATGGTCCTGAGGGCCGTATTTTTCGTAAATCCGTAACGCATCATAAGCAGGATCTTCCCAAGCCTGCTTTTTCGCGGAAGTTCCGTAAACGCAGACAGTATCTCCCTCTGCCCCGGATCCAGCTCATCATGGAACAGGGCCAGCAGGCACCCGGCCTGCCCGAACATAAGCCTGTAATTCTCCTTTGCCCTGCCCCCGTCCTTGATGCGCGCCCCGGCGCCTTTGAGGCTGTCCCCTTTTTCCGCTCCCAGCGTGTTGTCCCTGTGCTGGCGGTACAGGTACAGCGGCTGCCCCACCCATCCAATCCTGCCAAAGCAGCTGGCAAGAAGGGCCAGCCAGGCGTCATGCATCAGGCAGACCCGGGGCAGCTGCTCCAGGTACGGCAGCATGGCACGGTTCATCATCACCGCGCCGCCGGTAACATTGTTCTGTACCAGCAGCTGGGGAAGGCTGGTGCGCTCCGGCGATATTTTCTGATAGCGGAAAAAGCTGGGGGCAATCTCACCCAGATGTTCATCCACCACCTTAAGGTCGGAGTGGACCAGGACCGGAAGCCCGCCCTTTGACGCGCTTCCTTCCAGCTCCTGCATTTTCCGGAGAAGCATCTGCGCCTTACAGGGCAGCCACACATCATCCTGGTCGCTGAGCATGAAGTAGTCTGAGGACGCGGCCCTTATAAGCCGCTCCCCCTGCTCAGGCGTCAAATCGTAATCATCCTCCCAGGCAGCCTTGCCCTTACCCGCTGCCAGGGAGGCCATCATCTTAAGCAATCCCAGGAAATGGGCCGCGGCCCCTCCCGAACCAGTGCGGCGGTGCAGTATCAGCACGCGGTCCCTGTGCTTAAGGCCATACCGGTCCAAAAGCACGCCTGTGCCGTCCGACGAGCCGTCGTCCGATACCACAAGAAGGATTCCCCCCTGGCCCTGGGCCAGGATGGAATCCATCTGCTCTTCAATATAATCCCTGCCGTTATAGGCAGCCGCAAGTACCGTTATGCCGCGGTCCATACCTGCCCCGTCCAACACCTTCAATGCGTTCACCCAAAGATTTCCTCTGCCCGTCCCATGGCTGATTCAATCACCTTATCCATGTCATAATACTTATATTCTCCCAGACGGCCGCCAAACAATACATGCTCCTCCGCTTTTGCCAGTTCCTCATAGCGGCGGTACAGCTCCTGGTTCTTCCCGTCATTGACCGGATAATAGGGCTCCATGCCCTCCTGCCAGCTGACCGGATATTCCTTTGTCACCACGGTCTTTGGCTGGGTGCCGAATTCAAAATGCTTATGCTCGATCATCCTTGTATACGGCGTTTCCCTGTCCGTATAATTGACCACTGCCACACCCTGGTGGTTCTCTTCGTCAAGCACCTGGGATTCAAAGCGCAGGCTGCGGTACTCCAGCTTGCCATAACAGTAGCCGTAGAAAGCGTCAATGGTTCCTGTATAGACCACGGTATGTCCCAGGCTGTCATAATGCTCCCTGTGCTCCAGGTAATCCACGCCGGTCAGGATATCGCAGCCCTCAAACAGCTTATCTATGATGACATTGTATCCGCCGATGGGAATGCCCTGGTATAAGTCGTTAAAATAGTTATTGTCGTATGTGTAGCGGACCGGAATACGCCTGATGATAAATGCAGGCAGCTCCGTGCAGTCCCGGCCCCACTGTTTCTCCGTATATCCCTTGATCAGCTTCTCATACAGTTCCCGGCCCACCAGGCTGATGGCCTGTTCCTCCAGGTTGCAGGGTTCTCCCCGTACCTCTGCCTTCTGCTTCTCAATCATGGCCTTTGCCTCATCCGGCGTGGAGATTCCCCACATCTTGCTGAATGTATTCATATTAAAAGGCATGTTGTACATCTCGCCCTTAAAGTTTGCCACAGGACTGTTGGTATAGCGGTTGAACTCAGCCAGATTGTTGACAAATCCCCAAACCTTCTTATTGCTGGTATGGAAAATGTGGGCGCCGTACTTGTGCACATGGATTCCTTCCACATCCTCACAATATATATTACCGCCGATGTGGTCCCTTTTTTCCACCACCAGGCATGTCTTACCGTTCTTCTTTGCATACCAGGCAAACACGCCTGCGTACAGTCCGCTTCCGACCAGTACATAATCGTAATGCTTCATTCCGGATTCTCCTCCTTAAGGCCCCTCCTGAGCGCCCGCTGCATGTCTGATAAGGCGTGTTTACTAAGGGGGTTGTTTTCACAATTGTACTATGTTTTGGCAAAAATGTAAATGACGGCTTAAAACCTCCCACTCTGTCCGGCCAGATGGTTTTATCAGCCGTTTCCCTCCGCCGCGTGCGGTTCCCGGGCGCAGGTACTTCATTTCCCCCTGTGCGCCAGGTCATAGAACACAAACCGGTCCGGCCTGTGGCGTGACTGGGTGAATTCAAACATGATGCCCTGGGCATTGTATGTCATGCTGCTGACCACCGCCATGCAGTTATATCCTTTCATGTCCAGATAGGTCTCGTCAATCTGGTTCATGCGCTCCACGGTCATCTTCCGCTTGGTGGTCACGATGCTTTCCCCCAGTTCCTGCTCCATGTACTCATAAATGGAGCCCTCCGCAATCTCCCGGGTCAGGTTTTTCACCACATCCTTCAGGAAATAGTTGTGGTCAATGATCAGGGCCTCCCCGTCAATGTAACGCACCCTCTGGATATAATAAACCTGGGCCCCTATGGGGAATGTGGTCCTCTTCTGGATTTTCCCATCCACCGTAAGCTCGGCAAAACAGGCCACATGGGTCCTGTAGCTCTTTTTATTCCTGGCCACAGCCTCTTTCAGGCTCTCAATCCCACTTAGGAGGAACTCCGACTGTTCCTGGGGCTGGTATATGATCTGGACCCCTTTGCCGTGGATGCTCTGCACATATCCTTCCGATGCCATCTGTCCGATTGCCCTTCGTATGGTGTTCCTGGAACACTCAAATTCCTTAACCAACATGTTCTCCGAGGGCAGCATTTCCTGGCAGGCGTACACCCCGTTCTCAATCCTGCCCCGCAGTTCCATATAAATCCGGTCGTATTTCGTCTTAGCCATATCTACCTCACTATCCTGCATCCTCCCGGTGTACAGGAAAATGCACGCTCATACTAACGCTTATACTAATTTTACCCCTGTGCTCCCTCACATCATGGGAATGTGAAGGACAAACAGGCGGATTAAGAACAGTACCAGAAGGTGGAGGGGGTAAAACCAGTAAAATATATATTTATTACCCTGCCTTCCCTTTTCCCCGCTGTACATGAGCAGGGGGACTGCTGCCAACGCGCCTGCCCCCATCCCTGCCCCCAAGGTATCTGCAAAGGACACCAGGCATCCGCCCGCCACCCTGGCCGTACGGTTCCTCCTCAGAAGGTAGAATGCTGCAATCATCAGCATACCGTCCGCGCCGTAATCAGAATTTATCAGCCAGGTAAATCCGCAGGCAGCCGCCAGCACCAGGGCCATGTAAATATGCTGCCTGGCATCATAATAAGCTTCCGCCTTCTTAAACCCATGAAGCATCACAAGCCCGGCTGCCAGTTCCACATATATATTCCGGCTGCCTCCAATCCATCCATTGTACACTGCCAGGGAAAAGGGGATTTCCGAAACAGCTGCAAACACAATCATGCGCAGGCAGTATTTCCTCCAATCCCGGGTATGGAGGAACCCTTCCGTCAGAAGGAACCCATAAATAGGAAATGCTGCACGTCCCAATATCCTCATGCCATATGCCACATACCCAAGGGTTTCCGGGTTAACCGTCCAAAGGAAATTCCCCGGCGCGCCCCCGCCTCCCCCATACTCCAGCCAGTACTGCAGTATCACAAGCCCTGTATGGTCAATCAGCATGGCAGCCATTGCAATCCATTTCAATGCATTACTGCTAAGCTTCATTTAAAATTCTCCTCTAGCGCCGCCAAAAGTCCCTGGTGGTCATTATCCAATGTCACATGTGCCGCGCTGCGCCGGACCACAAGGGGCGCGTTGGCCATGGCATAGCTGTTTTTAACCGCCCTGAGCATGTCCATGTCATTGCATCCGTCCCCGAAGGCAATCACCTGGTCCAGTCCAATGCCGTAATGGCTGCAGAGGAATCCCACGCCCTTGGACTTGCTCACCCTTCCATCCATCACTTCCAGGTATACAGGCGATGAAGATGCGACGGACAGGTCCGGGAAATGTTCCTTCAGGCGTTTTTCCAGTCCCTGCACTGCTTTCTCCTGCCCCAAGAGGAGGAACTTGTGCACGCCCCGGTCCGCTGCGAATACTTCCCTTATGTCCCCGTTCATGGCCTTTAGCCCTGTAATCTCCTCTTCCTTCCTGACCCAGGGACTGCTGTCGTCATCCACCACCCATCTGCTGCCCCCATAGGTATTGCAGCAGATTTCAGGAAATTCCTTCCCAATCAGGTCCTTAATCCTGACTGCCAGGTCCAGGTCCATCTGGCAGCTGTACATTGTCTTCCCATCCTCATCCCGGACCAATGCCCCACTGTAGCATACCGTGGGCGCCCGGTTGCCGATCATGGCCTGGATTGTGGTCATGCCTTCGGGCATCCTGGCCGAAACCAGGACAAAGGGGACCCCTTCCCTTTCCAGTTCCAGAATCTTTCTGCGGGTGGGCTCCGGTACGTGATGGCTGCTGTTTAACAGGGTGCCGTCAATGTCACTGAAAACCATCTTATATTTATGGAATGTTCGGACAGCTTTCATACGGACTCCTTTCTCTTACGCCTTTATATCGCACCTTTATATCACGCTTTTTTACTGCGCTTTCGTATTACACTTTTTCCTGCTCTTTTACATTTTTAATCCCTATTATCTTAACACTGACATGGGGGTTTGCAAAGTATTTTTTCACCTTGTCCGCCTCCCTTCCCCTGTCCCATCCGGTCCGTTGGCGCTGAAAAGACCGGCTGTCCAGCTTTTCCCCCTTGTATTTATTTCTACATGTTATATAATCTTCTATAAGGCATTTGTTAAAAAGTCGTTAAAAATGGAGGAAATATATGAGAAAAAAGACACAATTTCTGCTGAACCTGGTGTTGACACTGGTCTTTCTGGTGTTGATTGTCTTCCAGGGTCCTAACCTGAATCCAATGTATCCTGACGGTGCATTTTCCTGGTGCTTCATCATCAGCTGCTACGTAATCCTTAACTTTTTCGTAGCCCTTGGAAGCGTGCGTATTACTACCAATGAATACAACCGTCCCCAGTTATCCGTTGACAAGAGCGTGGGCGGATATAAGACCGGCTTTGCCCTTTTGGCCATCCTCTGGGTCCTGTACTTTGCCGCCACAGTCCTCTCCATGCCCCTGTTCAATTACAAGGTTTACAGGGACCAGCTGGGGACGCCTGTTGTGTCAGAGTTCACCGACACGGTCCAGCCCCTTGCCTTAGACCAGCTGCCCATTGTGGACAAAAGCCTTGTAAGGGAGCTTGCGGATAAAAAGGTAGGCGAAAACCCGGGGCTGGGCAGCCAGGTGGTCCTGGGAATCCCGGTAATCCAGAAGGTAAACGGAAAGCTGGTCTGGGTGGTTCCCCTGGAACACTCCGGCTTCTTCAAATGGCTTAAGAACATGGACGGCTCCGCGGGCTATATCGTGGTGTCTGCCAGCGATGTCAGCGATGTTACCCTTGTGACGGACCACAAGATTAAATACCAGGCCAATGCGTATATACTGGACGACCTGAACCGTCATGTCCGTCTGTTTGGAGGCGGCCTGTTCAAGGGCCTTACAGACTATTCCTTTGAGCTGGATGATGACGGGGTGCCCTACTGGGTCATCACTACCTATAAGAACCGATGGCTCTTTAACCTGCCGGAAGCAACCGGCGTGCTGACCGTGAACGCCACCACGGGTGAGACAACACAATACACCATTGACACCCTTCCGGAATGGGTGGACCGCGTACAGCCGGAAAGCTTTGTCATGGACCAGATACAGAACCAGGGCACCTATGTCCACGGAATCTTTAACTTCTCCAACCAGGATAAGTTCCGCCCCAGCCAGGGTGACATCATCATCTACAACGGCGCCCGCTGCTACCTGTTCACAGGACTGACCAGCGTTGGCTCTGATGAATCCGCCATCGGCTTTATATTGGTGGACATGGTGACAAAGGAATCCAACATTTACCAGATGAGCGGCGCCACGGAAACAGCTGCCCAGAGTTCTGCCGAAGGAAAGGTACAGCAGTTCGGTTACCGCGCCTCCTTCCCCATGATCATCAATCTGGACGGGCAGGCCACTTACTTCATGACGCTTAAGGATAATGCAGGGCTGATCAAGCAATACGCATTTGTTTCCGTTTCCAACTACACCAATGTGGGAACCGGTGAAACCATTGACAGCGCCCTGCGCAACTACCGCCAGGTACAGGGCACGGTGAACAGCAACATCTCCGCAGGCCAGGCCACCACCACGGCCAAAGGAACGGTCCTGAGGATTGCCAGTGAGACAATGGAAAACACCATCACTTACAAGATCATCCTGGAAGAGCAGAAGGACCACATCTTTACCGTGTCCTATGAGCTCAGCAGTGAACTGGCCCTGACCCAGCCAGGGGACAGGGTGTCCATGGATTATATGGAGGACCCCACCGGGGTTTGCCCGGCGCTCTCCTTTGATAATCTGGAGTTCACGCAGAAAGGGTCCGGCTCCTGATCATGTCCGCATAGGACGGAATAAAACAAAAGACATCTGTGCTAAATATGGATGGGGCTATCACAACAACCCCATCCATATCAAACATCAGATGCCTTCACTAAAAACACCTCTGCCTTATATCTTCCATTCTCAACCGCTTCCTCATGGGTATCGAAATAAATATCTATTACATGCCCGGTAATACAGGCGCCGGTATCTTCCACCGTATAAACCGTCTCCCCAATCCTGATCCTGCTTCCCAAAGGAAATATATCCAAATCAGCCGCCGCCGTATGCCCTGGCCTTGGGACTGTTCCTGAAAAGGTTAATTGGTTGTCCCCGGTACATAGTTCACAGCTGCAATAACCGGTGATTTCAAACATGCCGCAGGATTCCCCCAATTCTTCCTGTGAACCGTCCGGCATGGCATGGCCCGTTCCTTCCCTCTCCTCCTTATCCTCCGGTTCTTCCATCCCCTCAGATACTTCCTGTATCACAATTATGCCAGGCGCTTCAACGGAATGGTCCCCTTCTCCTGAACGGACCTCTATCTCCCCGGCACATGGTCTGGCGTAAGCGTTGGAAAGATCCGGCCCTGGCAGCAGCACTGATATCACAGCCAGGATTAATATGGCATTTCTTATATTCCTCCGGCACATACAATCCCCCCTCCATTATGTGAAAACGTGTTTTGGAACACATCCTAATCATAATATCGGCACAATTACCGTAATCCTTAACAACAAAAAAGCCAGCAGGCTGTATTTCCTGCTGGCCGGTATGATTTACCCTATATTAATAAAATGGTTCCATGCCTTATCAATAAAACAAACGGTTCACCGCGCTGAAGATACCGCGGATGGATGCCCTGGTGATGTTGGAACTGATGCCCACACCGTAGGTTGCCTTGCCTGTGACCTGGTCAACCAGGTGGATGTAGGAAGCTGCCTCCGCACCGGAGCCGGAACCAAGTGCGTGCTCGTTGTAGTCCAGGACCTTGATCTGGATGCCAAGGGCGTCCTCAAGTCCTCTCTGTACAGCGTCAATGGGTCCGTTTCCAACGCCTTCAAATGTTTTTTCAATGCCGTGGTCTGAGAAGGTTACCTTTGCAAGGGTTGCAAACTCGCCGTCCCCTGTCTCTGTATCGGTTATGCGGCACTTCCTGAAATGCATGGGTTCCTTGCGCTCCAGATAATTCTTCTTGAATTCCTCCATAATCTGCTCAGGCGCAACCTCGCCCTGCTGCTCGGAAATCTTCTGGATGACATCTGCAAATTCCTTGTGCATCCCCTTGGGCAGCTTGAAGCCGTAGAAGGTGTCCATGACAAATGCCACGCCGCCCTTGCCGGACTGGCTGTTGATACGCACGATTGGCTCGTATTCCCTGCCGATATCGCTGGGGTCGATGGGAAGATATGGAACCTCCCAGTACTCCCCCTTCCTCTCGCGGAGCGCCTGCATGCCTTTGTTGATTGCATCCTGGTGGGAACCGGAAAATGCGGTGAATACCAGCTTGCCTGCATACGGATGCCTGGGCGGGATGTCCATCTTGGTACAGCGCTCACAGACCTCTGCAATCTCGCGTATATTCTCAATATTAAGTTCAGGGTTAATGCCCTGTGAGAACATGTTATAGGCAACTGTCAGGATATCCACATTGCCGGTACGCTCACCGTTGCCAAACAATGTGCCCTCCACACGGTCCGCTCCTGCAAGAAGGGCCAGTTCCGTGGAAGCCACGCCCTCGCCGCGGTCATTGTGGGGATGTACGCTTAAAATGATGCTCTCCCTGTTCTTAAAGTGCGTATGCATCCATTCAATCTGGTCCGCATACACATTGGGGGTGGTCATCTCTACGGTTGACGGAAGGTTGATGATAATGGGTTTCTCCTTGGTGGCTCCCCATGTCTCCTGGACAGCCGTACAGATATCAAGGGCAAATTCCAGCTCTGTCCCGGTAAAGCTCTCAGGTGAGTACTCAAGGCGGACCTGGGTATCGCACTCTGCCGCATAACGCTGGACCAGCTTGGTGCCGATGACCGCGATATCCTTAATTTCCTCCATATCCTTATGGAACACCACATCACGCTGCAAGGTGGATGTGGAATTATAAATATGTACAATGGCCTTCTTAATTCCCTCTAATGCCTCAAATGTCCTTTTAATCAGATGCTCGCGGCACTGTACAAGGACCTGTACCTCCACATCATCCGGAATCAGCTTGCGCTCCACCAGCGTGCGTAAGAAATCATACTCAATCTGGGAAGCAGCCGGAAAACCCACCTCAATCTCCTTGAATCCCAGTTTAACAAGAAGGTTGAACATCTCCACCTTCTCTTCCACGACCATGGGTTCCACCAGGGCCTGGTTGCCGTCCCTAAGGTCAACACTGCACCATACGGGCGCTTTCATGATTTCCTTGCCGGGCCAAGTGCGCTCCGGGAAATTTACAACAGGGACCCTCTTATATCTCTTATAATTTAACATGTCTTTTCCTCCAATCCTGTCCATCATTTAAAAGTAATATACCAGTCCTACGGTCTTAATCCCTCAGCCCGTTCCGGGCAGTCGCTCGATGACACCGTAGCGGCGGACGATGAACAGTACTACCCTTACTGATTCAGCCCCATTTCCACATCATTCCTTTACTGTTAAAATCGCTGTGTTTTTGCAACGTTAATTCATTATATCACATTTAGAAATAGCTGACAACATGGATACCGGTCCCGGCTATTCTCAATAGTTATACCTTTTATTCCTGTTTTTTATGAACAATGGGGCGTTTGGAGAAAATCACGTTCCCTGCATGACTGCCTGCTGCTGTCCTTAACTTATGATGCTTAAAAGCTCGTAGGCGCTTGCGGCTGCCTCTATGGCTTCCCGCTTCCTGGCGTCCCCCAGCACATCCACCAGTTCCTCCAGCACCTTGATATGGGCCGTGTTATGGTTGGACAGCAGCATGACGATGAGTTTTACCGGGTCGTTTTCCGCATGGTTGAATTTAACCGGTTTGTCCAGGGTGATGACGCTCATGCAGGGCCCGGGCAGTTCAGGCGCCAGCAGATGGGGAAGGGCAACGCCCTTGTCAATGACCATGTAACCGCCCAGCCTGCGCTTGATGCGTATCATTTCATCTATGTGCTTCTGTGTGATATATCCCTGGTCCTTCAGAAGGTTTCCCGCTATCTGAATGGCATCATAACAGTTTTTAGCATGGACCTTAACCCCAATCAGGGACTCATCCAAAAGATTCCTTAAGGCAGGTTTCCTGCTTTTGTCCAGCCCTTTTACCTCATCCTTGATATCCCTTGCCAGCTCGATTGACAGCTTGATGCGCTCCTCTGGTTTCAGTTCCAGGGAACGGGCCGCGATGTTGATGGTTGCGCTGATATATTTATTCAGGTCCACGTTCTGCATACGCAGCATGAATATTCCCATAAGCTTATTGATATCCTCCAGTTTCAGTAAGGGGTTCACCGTGATGCACGGATAGTGGCTGCTCTCTAAAGGCAGGGTGGAGATAATCAGGTCACAGGGCAGGGGCTCAGGGGAATTGACAAATTCATGGTAAGAAATGGCCTTGACCACGTTAATATTAGAAAATATGGCCCCCAGGCGGTTTTCCAGTATCCGCGACGTGGCAACCGTGCTGTTGCACACAATGATCACGTTTTTCTTTGCGGCATCCTCCAGCGGGTTCTTGAGGATGCAGGCCACGATATACATGGAAATGTAGACAGCCTCCTTACTGCACACCTCCCGGTTTACATGTTCCATGCGCATCCGCAGTATGGACCACAGCTTCTCCCGTACCACCTGGCACACGTCAGGGAAGGTCTCCTCTATCTCTGTCAGCGCCGCGTTATGTTCCGCAGGTATATTGAGGAACAGCCGGTACTGCATGACGCTCAGATGGGTAGCCAGCTCCAGCACCGTGTCATCCCCCTCCTCAAACTCCAGCTCCAGGGAATCCTTTACCTCTGCAATCAGCTCTTTGGCAATGAGGATATTTTCCACATTGATGTCCTGGGACGAGCCGAACTTGCGCAGGGACATCCACTGTGCATGGATAAAGAACATTTCATCCTCATCCATGTCCAGACCGGTCCGGTCCGGTCCAGTATCAGGTCGTGTATCCTGGTGAAGTCAAAGCCGGACTGCGCCTTGATATGTGTGTAATTCTGTCTTCCCACACTAATCCTGCACCCCCTGTACCTGCGTGAGAACGCTGTGAGCAGATACAGGAACATTGCACAGAACCCGTTATCCGATATGGTCACCTGGGCGCTCTCCTGCAGCTGCCGTATAAGGAACAGGATGTCCTCCCTCCACATGCTGATTGCTTCACAAAGAGCATCCATCCTGTATTTTCTCAGCACATTTTCCGCCTGGATGAACCTCATGCCGATCAGATCCTGCTGGTGCGTCCCGTTTTCCAGCATTTCACGAAGAAGCATGACACATCCCCGGCGTATATTGCTCTCCGAATCCCGTACGGCAATCCCTGTGTGGGGCCTGGATATCATGTGGATGCAGAACTGGTTCATCCACGTTTTCACCTTCTGCAGGTCATTGGAAACCGTGGCCGCGCTTACCTGAAGCCTGTCCGCAATCCCGGCAATGCTGGTGGATGGTTCCTCTGTCAGCAGCCAGCCGGTAATGGACCTGACCCGTTCCCTGGAGGACATTATATATACGCCTGTGCCCTGCTCCTCCAGTTCCCTTTGGATGCGTCCATCGCTGTCATTTAAAAGTATCCCAAGTCCAGGCACCCTCACCACCGGTTCATGTGAAAATTCAGCCAGCCACCGGTCAATGACGTCCAGGTCACTGCGGATTGTCCGCGTGCTCACGGACAGCCGCCCGGCCAGTTCACTGCTTGTCATGGGCTGCCTGGACCGGATCAATAGTTCAATTATATGTATGCATCGTTCATAAAGCATATGTCCATCCCTCATCCCTGTGCCTGCCGTAACATTGTTCCACCACTTCCTCCCGGTCCGACAGACGCCGGGACGAAGAACATGCCAGGACAAATCCCCGCTGCTGTGACCAGCTTTTTATCACGGTCAAAAGCGCGGTGTCGGCTGACTTGTAACTGATCCAAATGAACCCCTCCGTTTTCAGGCACATCCCAAGACACGCCAGCAGCTCCCCGCTGTCCTCCACATAGGGAAGGACCATGAAAAGGCAGATAACGTCATAACGGCGCCCGGCCAGCAATCCCCCATCCTGGGTAAATGCAATATTCTTCCTGGCAAAATGTCTGCGGGCAAAGGAAATCCGTTCCGCGTCCGGGTCATATCCAGTAACATGCCGGAAGGAATCTGAGAGAATATAGCTCCCCCATCCATATCCGCAGCCATAATCCAGCACACAGTCCTGTACCTGGGCAGCAGCGGCATTATCATAGGATGCCAGCATGGCATGAAGGAATGGATCTTTGCGGATTAAATCCAGATACTGCATTGCCTTTTCCATTGTCCCCCTCACTTCCTTGCATAAGCAGACAAGCCAGCACTCCATCCTGGAAATGGAATGCATGGCCTGTCAGACAGATATTCACTTAATGAAAGAATTTAGCCCAAAATATACAAGCAATTTGCGCATTCATGACATTACGATTGAATGCTTATGATTTTGTATATAATGATACCCTCATGTATGCGACTGAAAAAACCAGCTTTAATATGTATAGAACCTTTGATAAAGTAAGACATTGCCTTAGTGGACGGGCCAAGGAAAGAAATATATCGATAAATTTACAGAGCAATGGTGAGTGCGGCGAGTTAAGGGCTTATGATTGTATTGAATTATTAGCATACATTTTGTTAGACAATGGCATTAAATATGCAAACGCAGGAACACAAATAGAGGTAACAATCAATGATAACGCTAAAATATGTAGTTTTCGGGTATCCACTCAAAGCTCACCTTTAAAACATGGCGAGATGGAGCGAATATATGAAAGAGGGTTCAGAGGCGAAAATGCCCGGCTTGCAACTAGCGACGGCATGGGAATAGGTCTTTATACCGCAAAAAGAATATGTCAATTGCATAATGCTACCATTAGCGCTCACGAAGAAAATAGTAGCAATTTTAAAAACAACATATTTGTAATAGACATAGTCATCAATAAGGAGTATACTATATAGACGTAATTTTTATTATTTAGTGGAGAGGCGATAATTATGTTAGATGTAAAAACATTGTCTTGTCTTATGTTAAGCTTTGGTTCTATGTCAAATAAAAAATTGCAAAAAATATGTTATTATATATATTCCTGGTATTTAACGTTATATAACCATAAAATTGCACCTCTAAAATTTGAGGCTTGGGTTCATGGTCCTGTTTCCAGGGAGTTATATAATCAATATAAAGAATATGGCTGGGAGGATATCCCACAATATAAAGGATTTTTGCTGGCAGATTCAAATACCATTGAATTTGCAAAATTAATCTGGGATGTCTACGGACATTATACAGCAGATGAATTAGAAGCTATGACTCATTTGGAACAGCCATGGCTAAATGCAAGAAAAGGCTATAAAAAATTTGATTCATCAGATGTTCAACTAAATGATAACGATATTATAAGTTTTTTTGGTGACAAATATAGGAATTCTGGCCATATCACCGCATAATATCATCAAATGGGTTATCGCATAAAGTTGATATGCTCCCATTCAGCGATAGTTTATTATTTTAAAAGGTTGGATTATCAGATTTTCTGATAATCCAACCTTTTAAAATTAATTCCGGTAAACTAATAAACAGGCATTGACATTGGTATTTTATACGCAGTGTCCCTGCTTCTTCATCACATCAATCACCTGGTCCACGAACCGGCCGCAGGTATCCAGGTCCGGCGCTTCCACCATGACGCGCACCACGGGCTCGGTGCCGGACTGGCGCAGGAGGATGCGTCCATCAGTCCCCAGGCTTTCAGCCACTTTTGCCACCTCTGCCTGGACCGCCTCATCGTCCTGGGCCTGCTTTTTATCCTTGACCCGCACGTTCTTAAGTACCTGAGGATAGATATCAACCTCTGATGCCAGCTTCTCCAGGGTCTGCTTTTTCTCCAGCACCACTTCCATCACCTTTAAGGAGGTAAGGATACCGTCCCCTGTGGTTGCGTGCTTGCTGAAGATGATATGGCCCGACTGTTCGCCGCCCAGGCAGTTGCCGGTAGCAGCCATGTTCTCATACACGTACTTGTCGCCCACAGCCGTCTTTTCATAGGCAATGCCTTCTCTTTCAAATGCTTTGTAAAGCCCGAAATTGGACATGATGGTGGTGACCACGGTGTTGTTGAACAGGGTTCCCTGCTCCTTCATGTATTTGCCGCAGATGTACATGATGACATCGCCATCCACTACATTGCCCTTCCCGTCCACGGCAATGCAGCGGTCCGCATCGCCGTCATAGGCAAAGCCCAGGTCGCATCCCTGCTCCACCACGAAGTTCTGCAGATACCTGATATGGGTGGAACCGCAGTCCGTATTGATGTTCAGGCCGTTGGGGTCGTTGTTCATCACATGGGTCTCCGCGCCCAGGGCATCAAACACATTCTTGGCAATGGCGGACGCGCTGCCGTTGGCACAGTCCAGGGCCACCTTCATGTTCTTAAAGGAACGGGTTGCAATGGAAATCAGATAACCGATGTAGCGGTTGCGTCCGGCCGCAAAGTCCACGGTGCGGCCTATGTTCTCTTTTCTTGCCAGGGGGATTTCGCCGATTTCCCCATCCAGGTATTTTTCAATCTCCAGGATAACGGATTCTTCCAGCTTCTCGCCTCTTTCATTGATTACCTTGATACCGTTGTCATAGAATGGATTATGGCTTGCGGATATCATGATCCCGCAGTTAAACCCTTCCGTGCGTACCACATAGGATACGCTGGGGGTGGTGGTCACATGGAGCAGGTACACATCGGCGCCGGAAGCAGTAAGGCCTGCAACCAGGGAATACTCGAACATGTAGCTGCTGCGCCTGGTATCCTTCCCAATCACCACACGGCACCTCTCGTCCGGCGCCTTCTGCCCATAGTACCATCCAAGGAAACGCCCCACTTTATAGGCGTGTTCCACAGTCAGATCCACATTGGCCTCTCCGCGGAAACCATCCGTACCAAAATATTTACCCATTGTCTCTTAATTCCTCCCTGTCTCTAATTACGCTGCAGAAGCTGTCACATCATACCATTTTCTTTGAGGACCTTCAGATACCGGCCCAGGGCGTCCTGCCATGCAGGCATCCTGTCAAACCCGTTCGCAGTCAGTTTATCCTTGCTCATCCTGCTGTTCAGCGGACGTTTTGCCTTTGCCGGGAAACAGGATGAGTCCACCGGCGTTACCTTTACCTCATCCATGCCTGCCTGGCGGAAAATCTCACATGCAAATTCATACCAGCTGCACAGGCCTTCATTGGTTGCATGATAACGGCCGTATTTATCCGTCTGGATCATATCAACCAGCAGGCGGGCCAGGTCATAGGTGTAGGTGGGGGAACCAATCTGGTCGTCAACAACGCTTACCGCCCCCTTTTCTTTTCCAAGGCGCAGCATGGTCTTTATGAAGTTCCCGCCGTTCACGCCAAATACCCAGGCAATCCTGACTATGAAGTATTTGCTTACATTCTGCTCCACGCTGATTTCACCCTCATACTTGGTCAGGCCGTAAACGTTGAGGGGTTCCCTGTGGTCGTCCGGTTCCCAGGGACGTCCGCCGCCGCCATTGAACACATAATCCGTGCTGATGTACATCATCTTGATGTCCAGCGCCTTACATACCTTGGCGATATTGCGTGTCCCTTCCGCATTGACCTTACGGCACAGCTCCAGGTTATCTTCAGCAGCATCTACTGCAGTATATGCTGCGCAGTGGATAACTGCGTCAGGTTTTGCACCGGTAATTACACGTTCGCAGGCTTCCTTGTCAGTGATATCCATCTCTTCCACGTCCACGCCAAATCCTTCTATGCCGCGGCCGGCAAGTTCATTCATCACATCATGGCCCAGCTGGCCTTTAACACCTGTTACAAGAACCTTCATAATTACATTCCCTCCATTCTTAATAATGGCCGGCAGGGAACGTAAGCGCCCCTGTTAATCCATCCGGGCATCCTCGTCCTCTGTCAGCCATCTCTGTAAATTTACTGGTTACAGGCGGTTTCCATACATTTTATCGAAATAACTGCTGTACTCGCCGCTCAGGATATTCTTCCACCATTCCTGGTTATCCAGATACCACTGAATGGTCTGCTGGATTCCTGAATCGAAATTATAGTTTGGCTTCCAGCCCAGCTCTGTCTCTATCTTAGTCGGGTCAATGGCATAACGCATATCGTGGCCCGGACGGTCTGTCACAAATTTTATCAGGCTCTCCGGCTTGTCAAGGGCCCTTAAGATGGTCCTGACCACTTCCAGGTTGGTGCGCTCATTATGCCCGCCAATATTGTATACTTCCCCTTCACGTCCCTTGTGGATCACAAGGTCGATGGCCTCGCAGTGGTCCGCCACATGGAGCCAGTCACGCACGTTCTCCCCGGTGCCGTATACGGGCAGTTCCTCGTCTGCCAGGGCGCGGCTGATGATCAGCGGAATCAGCTTTTCCGGAAAATGATAAGGACCATAGTTATTGGAGCAGCGTGAAACAGTTACCGGCAGTCCGTAGGTCCTGTAATAGGAGAGCACGAACAGGTCGGCGCTGGCTTTGGAGGAAGAATACGGGCTTGATGTGTGAAGGGGCGTTTCCTCGGTAAAGAACAGGTCCGGCCTGTCCAGAGGAAGGTCTCCGTACACCTCATCCGTGGACACCTGATGGTAACGCTTAATGCCGTATGTGCGGCATGCGTCCAACAGGGTGGTGGTTCCCATCACATTGGTCCTGACAAAGCTTTCCGGGTCAGTGATGGAACGGTCCACATGGCTTTCTGCTGCAAAGTTAACAATCACATCCGGCTTTTCTGTCTCAAACAGGTCAAAAATAAACTTCCTGTCCGCGATATCGCCTTTGACAAACTTATAATTCGGCTTGTCCTCCACCGGCTTTAAGTTCTCCAGGTTGCCTGCGTAGGTCAGCAGGTCAAGGTTGATGATCTGGTAATCCGGGTATTTGTTCACCATATGGTGTACAAAGTTGCTTCCAATAAAACCGGCGCCGCCGGTAACAATGATTTTCATCTGATATTTCCTCCTCACTTGCTATGGCACTTACATCCATGGACCGGATGGAACCACCATCTGCCCATTCAAATATCCTGCGGATGGATCTTATCCACATATTTTCCATCCAGGACATCCTTTAAATATTTGCCATACTGGTTCTTTTTAAGCACCTCGTAGGTTTCCATTACCTGTTCCCTGGTAATCCAGCCCCTGAGATACCCGATTTCCTCCAGGCAGGCAATCTTGCGGTGCTGGTGGGTCTCCACGGTCTTGACAAAGTTGGTGGCCTCCACCAGGGATTCATGGGTTCCCGTATCCAGCCATGTAAAGCCCTGGCCCAGAAGGATCACATCCAGTTCCCCATTCTCCAGGTAAATACGGTTCAGGTCCGTTATCTCCAGCTCACCTCTTGCTGAAGGCTTCAGGTTCCTGGCATACTCCACCACCCGGTTGTCATAGAAATAAAGTCCGGTCACACAGTAATTGGACTTTGGCTTCTCCGGCTTTTCCTCAATTGAAACAGCCTTTCCATCCTGGTCAAACTCCACAATGCCAAACCGCTCCGGATCGTCCACATAGTAGCCAAACACAGTGGCGCCCGTCTCTTTGGAGGCCGCTGCCCTCAGGCGCTTGGCCAGCCCCTGTCCATGGAAAATGTTGTCGCCCAGCACCATGGCCACTGAATCCGTTCCAATAAACTCCTCACCAATGATGAATGCCTGGGCCAGGCCGTCCGGGCTTGGCTGTACGGCATAACCCAGATTAATCCCAAACTGGTGCCCGTCTCCCAAAAGCGCCTCAAACCTGGGCGTATCGTCCGGTGTGGATATGATCAGTATATCCCTGATACCTGCATTCATCAGCACGGACAGCGGGTAATATATCATCGGCTTATCATAAATTGGAAGCAGCTGCTTTGATGTCACCTTCGTCAACGGATACAGGCGTGTCCCGCTTCCTCCGGCAAGTATGATTCCTTTCATTCTTCCTCCTTCGCTATGGACACTTAGGGACCCTAGGGTGTGTCATACCAGGTCCCATACGTTCGGTGCATTTCATCCCTGTGCCCATACCTTGTACGCTCTCATTTTTCTTTGTCCAATATACCATACTATCTCCATTTTTTCAAATAAACTGACAAATATTTCGTTATTATTCAGGAAGACTTAATATAATGCCCTCCTCACCATTCCAGGCAGAAGGGCATTTGGAAGGTATGGCAACTCATTTCCAATGGATTATACACCAGTTTGCCCGGCTCTGCAATTTTATTTGCAGGCGCACGGAATTAAAACGGGCAGGCGGCAGGACGGCCAGGAATAAACGGAAGGCCGTCATGCCCAATAAGAGCACGCCGGCCTTCCCGCTTATCTGTCTCCCAATCCATCATGCATCCCGATTATCTATGGCCCTCATGAACCGCTGCGCGATTTCCAAGGGCCTGGTAATTGCCCCGCCCACGATTACGGCCCAGACCCCCATGTCCAGCATATGCACCGCCTCTTCAGGCGTATGCACCCGGCCCTCTCCAATGACAGGTATGGGAAGGTCCCCTGCCAGCCGTCCTGCCAGTTCAAAATCAGGCCCGTCCAGCTTAGGTGTATAATCCGTGTAGCCGCTCATGGTGGTGCTTACCAGGTCAACGCCGTTTTTCCAGGCATCCATTCCCTCTTCATAATTGGATATGTCGGCCATCAGGATCTGGTCCGGGTACTTTTCCCTGACCTGGCGGATATATTCCGCGGCCGTAAGGCCATCCCCCCGCTTCCTGTCCGTGCAGTCCATTGCAATGATATCCGCGCCTGCTTCCACAAGGGCGTCCACCTCCTTCATGGTTGGGGTGATGTATCCCTCATAACCTTCATACACCTGCTTTATGAGTCCGATGACCGGAAGTCCTGTCTCCTTCTTGATTCCCGTCACATCCCTGACCGAGTTGGCCCGTATCATGGGACTTCCCGACTGTCCGGCGGCCCTGGCCATGTAAGGCATCAGGGAGCGCTCCGGGTCATAGAGGGGTTCTCCGGGCAATGCCTGGCAGGAAATGATAAGCTTTCCTTTTATCCGGTCAAATAATCCTGTCTTGTCCATTTTCGTCCTTTCCTTTCAGGCAGCAGGAGTCCTTCTGCTCCCAGGCCACCTTGACTACGCATTTTCTGATTGCCTGCGGCCGTGCCTTTAAACCTCCCGGCGCATGGGCCTCGCACGGCATGCAGATGATGAAACGGCCCGGTCCCATGGTGCAGGAGGCGTCCGCTTTGGCCCGCACTGCCTGGAAATCCGGACTGTACTCCCCTGCAGGCGTCACCTGGTCCAGTGCCGTCCCTATGACCTCGCACCCATCCAGGTCTATCTGGATATCCATGTAAGCCCGGTGTATCTCGTAACTGTCTTCTGTAAGCTCATGGGTCACTGCGTCCATTATCTGCAGATATACCCTATCCCCGTCTATTTCTGTTTTTCCCGTGGGAAGGGTATTCAGGTCCGTATCCATGAGAAAACGGATGGCTGTGTCCAGATTCGGGCAGATTCCCCTGTATCTTCCTATATTTTCCAGCAAATCATATATCATGTCAGCAGTACTTCTCCTTTGCCGCTTCTATCATGGCTGCCGCCTCCCCTGCAATGGCCCTGTCCCTGTCATCCAGGTCCGTCAGCGGTTTCCTTACGCCGCCGATGTCGATTCCCCTGCTGATGCGCAGTACTTCTTTTATCATGCCGTACATGTTTCCCCTGCCGGAACAAAGCTTATATATGATTTCATTTACATCATACTGGATTGCCTTTGCTTCCTTGTACCTACCCTCCATGGCCAGTGTGTAAATCCGTCCCGCCAGCTCCGGCATGGCCCCGTAGGTGCCGCCGATGCCGGCGTCCGCTCCCATGGCCAGGCCCGACACCAGCTGCTCATCCGGACCGTTAAATACAATGAAGTCATCCCGGGTCCCCATGGCCTCTGCCTTAAACATCTGGATGTCCTGGACCGGCATGGAGGAATTCTTGACCCCGGCCACCTGCGGGTTTAAAAGCATGGTCTTAAGCAGGCTCATGGTCAGGGCCGTGCCTGCCAGCTGAGGGATGTTATAGATGATGAAATCCGTATCCGGCGCAGCGGCTGATATGTCATTCCAGTATCCTGCCACTGAGTACTCCGGCAATTTGAAGTAAATGGGCGGTATGGCCGCAATGGCGTCTACTCCCAGCTTGGCTGCATGGGCCGCCAGTTCCTGGCTGTCCTTTGTATTATTGCAGGCCACATGGGCAATCACGGTCAGACGGCCGGCCCCTTCTTCCATCACCGCCTCCAGGGTCTTTTTCCTGTCCTCCACGGACTGGTAGATGCACTCCCCCGAGGAACCGCCCACATACACGCCCTTTACGCCCTGCTCCACAAAATACCGGGTCAGCCGTCTTGCCGCGTCCCTGCTGACCGCCCCATCCCCATCGTAACACGCGTAAAATGCCGGGATGACCCCTCTGTATTTATCAAGCTTCATCTTTGTTACCTCCCTGTGTTCCCATGATTTCAGATAATTTCACCTTTCTGTCCTCAAACCGCGACCTGGTGCAGGCATCGGCGGTGGCAATGGCATTCCTGGCAGCTTCCCCGGTCAGCAGGGGCTTAAACTCTTCATCCGGCTGCGCCCCATGCATGATCCCGTTGAAGTACTGCATTTCATCATACATGATGCTGTGCAGCCACATGGGAGGCTTTTTCCCCGGTTTTCCGTACATGATGGCCCCATCCATTTCCGTCCCATGGTAAATCCTGGTGCGGTCATCGTCCTCCTCCCGGGTCTTGTGCATAAGGAAATGCTCCTCTTTGTCACCCTTTTTCAGCGTCCCGCCGCAGTTGAACATATCCAGGCGGATGGCGCCCTCTGTTCCCTGTATCAGCACATAGTGCTCGGGCCAGTGGAAAGCAGAGCCATACTCCAGGATGGCATACCGGTTGTCCGGGTATTCCATGGTAATGAACAGCATGTCATCCTCGTCCCCGAACTTTTCCCCCTGGTGGGCCACGTTACCCCCTGCCATGGTCACTGACTGGGGACAGCCTCCCATCAGGAACTGGATGCAGTCCAGTTCATGGATATGATGGTACAGATGGCCGCCTGACTTGGAGCGGATTTTCTTCCAGCTTACCGAGGGCTGGATATCCTCCCATCCATTTCTGGCGGAATGGCAGTACAGCACCCTGCCGATTACGCCGTCGTTAATCATCTTCTTTGCCGTGCGCACGCCGTGGAAAAAGTTCATCACATGGCCTGCCATAAAGGTAACATGGTGATTGACACATGCCTCCACCATTTCCACGCAGTCCTTAAAGGAAAGGGCAATGGGTTTTTCACAGAACACATGGATCCCATGCTCCGCTGCCTTGATGACCGGTTCCTTGTGAAGGTAATTGGGCGAGGCCACAATCACCGCATCCACATCCTCCCGGCTGTATAATGCGTCCAGATCCGTCTCCACCTCACAGCCCAGTTCCTCCGCCACACTCCCGGCATTTTCCGGGTCATATACAGCCACCACACTGGCGCCTTCCTGTTCCTTCATGATGCGGGCCAGCTCCGCCCCGAAATATCCTGTTCCAACCACTGCATATCCAATTGTTTTCATGAATGTTCTCCTTTATTGTTCAATGATTTCACTCAGTCTTACTTTCCTGTCCTCATTCAGGGACAAGGTACAGGCGTCCGCGGTTGCAATGGAATTCCTGGCCGCCTCACCGGTGAGAAGGGGAAGGAACTCCTCTGTCACCTTGGCGCCGTGAAGCACTGCATTAAGGAACTCCATCTCCTCATCCATGATTCCCTGAAGCCACAGGAAGGGCTTTCTTCCCGGACGTCCGAACTGATTGCCGTTATCCGCCTGGGTCTCCCTGTATATCCTGGTCCTGTCCTCATCCTCTTCCTTTGTCCGGTGCACCAGGAAATGCTCCTCCCTGTCCCCGGCCTTAAGGGTCATGCCGCAGCTGCACATATCTATTTTAATGGCGCCCTTGGTTCCCTGGACCAGCAGGTAGTGTTCCTGCCACCGGAACGCGGAGCCATACTCCAAGAGCGCGTACCTGTTCCCCGGATACTCCATGGTGATGAACAGCATATCATCCTCATCCCCATAGGCGTCCCCCCTGTGGGCCGCATTGCCCCCAGCCATGGTCACGGTGTCCGGGCAGCCGCCCATAAGGAACTGCACACAGTCCAGTTCGTGGATGTGGTGGTACAGGTGCCCGCCTGATTTGGAGCGGGTCTTTTTCCAGGTCTCGGATGCCCCTGTGCCCTCCCAGGCATTGCGCGCCCCATGGCAGTACAGGATATCCCCGATTGCGCCCTGCCCAATCAGTTCTTTTGCCCTGCGCACTCCCCTGAAAAAGTTCATCACATGCCCTGCCATGAAAATCACATGGTTATCCTGGCAGGCCCTGACCATTTCCCTGCAGTCGCCGTAAGAAAGCGCAATGGGCTTTTCACAGAACACGTTCAGGCCATGTGCGGCAGCCGCAAGCACCGGTTCCTTATGGAGGTAATTAGGGGTTGCCACAATCACGGCCTGGATATCCTTCCTGGACACCAGGGCCTTTAGGCTCCCCTCTGCGTCACAGCCCAATTCCGCAGCCACCGCGGCCCCGTTTTCAGGGTCATGGACCGCCCGGATGACAGCCCCCGGCTTTGTATTCATGATGCGCGCCAGCTCCGCCCCGAAATAACCTGAGCCAACCACACCGTATCCAATCATTTCCATATATCCACCTCTTTCCTAGTTTAACAGATCCGGCCGCCCATCATGATTTAACCGCGCCGTCCGACATCCCGCCTGCAATCTTATTCTGTATCAGGCAGAAGAAAATAACGGACGGAAGCACCACCAGGGCCGATGCGGCCATCATATCGCCCCAGTCCAGGATCTCGGCGCCGTCTAAGGAGCGCAGGGCCACGGCCACGGTCATCTTGCTGGTATTGTTCATCAATATCAATGCGTACAGGAACTCATTCCATGTGTTGATAAAGGTATAAATGGCAGTTGCCACCACCCCGGGCGCCACCAGGGGAAGCACCACCTGGATAAAGGTCTGCATCTTGTTGGCTCCGTCAATCCTGGCAGCCTCCTCAATCTCCACCGGCACGGTCCTGAAAAACCCGGTGAGAAGCCACACAGCGTAAGGCACGGAGAATGACAGATATACGATGATCAGGCCAATCCTGGTATTAATCAGGCCCAGCTTTCCCATGACCACGGAATAGGGAATGGCCAGCAGGATGGGAGGGAAAATATAGGTGGTCACCAGCACCTTGGACATGGCGGAGCCAAGTTTCTTAAAGAACCGGACAATGCCGTACGCTGCCAGGGACGCCACGGTAATGGCAATCAGGGTGGTCACCAGGGAGATGATGACACTGTTCTTTATATTGACAAAGAATTTCAGGTCATTGATTACATGGGTATAGTAGTCAAGGGTCCATGTCCTTGGCCAGAAGGCCGTCGGACTGCCCGTCAGCTCCCCCTTGCCCTTTACGGACGAAATCAAGATCCACACCAGCGGGAAAATGGACACAAAGGTAAGAAGGATCAGATATATATGGCTGATAACAGAACCTGTCTTGATTTTTTTCATTTGCTGTCCTCCCTTTCCCACTTATTAATTACCGCAAAATAAATGCCGCATATGACCATCAGGAATATGAATAACAGGACCGTTACCGCTGAGGAACGCCCAATCAGCTTGGTGCTCCAGCCCATGTTGTAGGCGTACAGGGGAATGGTCTGGGTGGTTCCCGCCGGCCCGCCTCCTGTAATCAGGTAAATCAGGTCAAAGTTATTGAATATCCACACGGTCCTTAAGACCACCAGCAGTCCCACCACCATCTTGATATGGGGCACGGTCACATAGTAAAATGACTGCCACGGCCTTGCGCCGTCTATCTGCGCCGCCTCATACTGGTCCTTTGGCACTGTCTCCAGCGCCGAGAGGACATTTACCATGATCATGGGCGCGCCGAACCATATGTTAATCATCACCAGGGTGATGAAGGCCATGGTGCCGCTGGTAAGGAACTGGGGCGCCGTCTCACAGATGCCCAGCTTTATCAGAACATTGGGCAGGAACCCATATACCCCGTTGAGGATCCATTTCCATGAAAATGCAATGACAATGGAGGGAAAGGCCCAGGGAATGATTAACAGCGTCTTATAAACGCCTTTGCAGACCTTGATCCGCTTTAATGCCAGGGCCGCTGTAAATCCCACCGCAATCTGTCCGATGAGGGACAGCACCGTCCATTTCAGGGAGTTAAAGAACGCAATCCAGAACCCGGTATCCTTAAGCACCTCCGCGTAATTCTTAAAGCCTATGAATTTAAACACGGGCTTAATCAGGTTTTTATTTGTAAAGCTGTACACAATGCTGGAACAGATGGGATATATGAACAATGCAATAACTATGATGATTGCGGGAAGCACGAACATCCACCTTGTATAATTTTTCTTCCCCAAGTTTTCCTCCTCCTTTTCAATGTAAAGCCCTTCCGGCATGAAATCCGCGCAATAGGAAGGCAGGATAATACCAGCGCCGTGCGGTACCTGTGCCGCCTTGTACTATCCTGCCTGGCATGTCATTCCTGCCTCTGCCGGGACAGCTGCTTACTCAGCTGTTTCAAATAATGCATTCAGTTTGTCTTGCGCCGCCTTGGCAGCCGTCCGCACATCCGTGCCATTGGTAATGATATCCTGGAACATTTCCTCAATCACATGGTTATTCTGCATGATTCCCGCCTGTACGTTGGGTCCGTGCTCATATCCGAACGCGGTCCCGATGTCGGCAGCCGCTGTCAGCACTTCTTCTGCGTGGGCAAACTGTTTGATGGTCTCATCATCCTTATAGGCATCCGTATCCGCAATCCCCTTGATGGCAGGAAGCATCCCCACCGGTGTTGCGTGAAGGAATTCCACATAGGTATCCTCTTCGTACAGTGTCTTCATGAACGCCTTGCATATCTCAGGATGTTTGGACGCCTTCCATACCACCATCGGGGTATTGGTGGTCATGATACCCTCTGTCCCATCATCTGCATGAATCTTGGGAACCGGATAGCAGTCCACGTACTGGAGCAGGTCCGGTGAATTGGCTGCAACGCCTGAAATCTGGAACCCTGAGTTAAAGTCAAAAGCTGTTTTGCCCTGGTAGTAAAGGGTGGCCTGGTCCAGCACGTCAAAGTTAATGGAATCCTTTGGCGAGCAGTCATTATACACCTTGACCCAGTAGTTGATGCCGTCAATGGCAAGGTCGCTGGTCAGGTCAGCCTTCAGGTCATCGGTCAGCAGGCTGCCGCCGCCGCTCCTCACATAGAAGTCCAGGAAAAATGTTGCCTGGAAATCATTGGTCCCGCAGGGGAAGGACAGACCGTACACCCCGTCCTTGGTAAGGGTCTTGGCGGCCTCATAAAGCTCATCCCAGGTCTCAGGCACCTCAAGGCCGTTCTGTTCCAGAAGGTCCTTCCTGATCCACATTACATGGGCATGTCTGTAAAGGGGGACGGAATAATTATTGCCGTCCATGGTGCCCTCTGCAATGGCTGTCTCCGCAAACTTATCCCTGCCGATATCATCAATCAGGTCATTGATTGGGGCCAGGGCGTCCACGTTGATCATCTCAGCCACCTGGGCCGGCAGGGCCGTGCTCATATCCGGTACATTTCCCGATGCAAGGCCCGTGGTCCATTTTGTATAAAAGTCATTCCAGGAAAATGTCTCAATGTTGATCTTCACATCCGGATTCTCGGCCATGAACTTGTCGGCCGCCTTCTGGATGGTCTCCAGGCGCGGGCCCTGTGTAAACGAATGCCAGAAGGTAATCTCCCCGGAAAGTTCCCCGTCAGCCACCGTATCCTGTGCAGACGCCTGTCCCGCCGCTTCCTTTCCCGTGGTCTCCTTGGAACCAGGAGCCTCTGTCCCGGAACCCCCGCATCCGGCCAATGCCGCCGCTGACAGCGCTGCTGCAAGAATAAGGCTTACGTAACGTTTTTTCATATCTCTTCTCCTTTTTTTGTATTCGTCAACTTGCTGTTTCTAATGGTATTATATTCATTTTATTTATGCATTTCAACATGCTAGGCAACTTATCATAGCACAAAACGACTATATCTTTATTTTTTTGTCTTGTTTTGGATTCGGATAGGGAATGGCAGATGACAATAAAATAAAGGCCCTGGCTTTGTACGTCAGGACCTCGGTCATATCGTATACAGTTCATTCATTCCTGGGACATTTTCCTGTACTGATTAGGCGTCATCCCAAATGCCTGCCGGAACACCCGGGTAAAGTGATTGGCGTCCTCAAATCCCACGTCGTGGGCAATGCAGTTCACCGGGTCGTTGGAGACAAGGAGAAGCCGGGCCGCCGTTGTCAGACGGACCTGGCGGATGAATTCAGTAACGGTTTTCCCGGTGGCTTCCTTGAACAGGCGGCGGAACGTGGTCTGGGCCACTTCAGCCATGCCGCTGAGTTTGGCGGAGGTGTATTCCTCCGTGGGATTCAGCATGATATAATCAATCACGGTCTGGATTCTTGGGTCGGTCTGGATTGTGGACTTTTTCACACGCTTGCGGATCTGCTCCAGATTATATTCCAGGCCGTTGATTTCCGCCTTCACATCATCCGGCTCGTCCGAATTAAGGATGTCGATGAGACTTGCAATCAGGCTGTCCAGGGCGCCGCGCACATGGAATACCTTGGACTTCTTATCCGTGCGCACCCATTTAAAGATACCGTTGAAATATTGTCCGATTTCCTCCCCCACATCCATTACCAGGGGGAAATTATAGTATTCCCTGAGGAAGTTGGCCCCCTCATAAAATACGGAGGTGGTAAAGCGGATGCTGTAAAAGGAAAACGTATCCTCCAGGGCCCGGCAGGAAAGCCGGCATCCCTCGGGTATGTAAGAAACCTGGCCCTTTTTCACGATTACGCTCTCATCATCCACCATAAACTCGGCGCTGCCGTCAATTACATAGCGCAGCATGTTATAGGGTATGGCACTTTCCGGATAAATCCAGGTCCTTCCAAAGGAATATTTGTCAATGTAAAGAAAGTTAAAACGGATTGTATTCATAAATGATGACAGAGACTGCATACCCTTCCCCCTCTCCAATCAATGGTCCCAAGTCCTTTTCCCCAGCCGGTGCCTTCCTAAAATGATTTTAACACAAAGGAGCATGGATGAACATCCTGACTCAGGGAAAATATCCAAAAAAAGGACACAGCAGCTGTTTTCCCTGCTGTGTCCTCTCCTGGCCGGATAACACCTAGTACTCCATCCGGCCAGTAACTACAGTGACCGGAAGGATCCTTAGGCTTTTAATTCCAGGAAAACCCGGACCAGTCATAACTTTCCATTGCCGGACAGACCGTACAGTTCAGATCTTTGTTATAGGCAATATTGGAAACCATATAGTACAGGTTAATCCTGGGTACATCCTCCGCCTCAATCTTCAGCGCCTCGGTAATCAGTTCCAGGCGCTTTGCACCGTCATCCGTGTTGGCCTGTTCCTCCACTATCCTGTCGTACTCAGGATTGGAATAAAAGGTCATGTTGGAATCCGGGATATTGTCCGTTGACAGGGTTCCCAGAAGGAAGGTGGAATCCAGGGTCATGCTTACATTGCCCACGGTGTAGCATCCCAGCTTGCCTGCCTTGATATCGGACAGCAGGGCCGCGCGCTCCATGACCTGTATCTCAGCGTCCACGCCGATTTCCTTCCACTGGCTCTGCACAATGCTTGCAATCTTCTTGGTGTAATCTTCCCTTACATAGATGGTGGTCTTAAATCCGTCCGGATATCCGGCCTCTGCCAAAAGCGCCCTGGCGCCTTCCACGTCATACTTGGGCGTGTCAATGGCGTCCGCTCCCGGATTGGGGGCTGTCTGGTCTGTGAGGATGATTTCCGCGGGCATCCCGGCCCCGTCCATTGCACCGGCTATGATATCGTCGCGTTTCACAGCCATTGCCAGGGCTTTCCTTACCTTCACATCGTCAAACGGTTCCACGTTCACATTAAACGCAAGGTTCCAGATGGCTGTCCCATTGGTCTCCTGGTAGCCCAGCTTGTCATTGGATTGCACCGCCATCACATCCAGGCCGCCGATGTTGTAAACCAGGTCCACGTCACCGCTCTCCAGGGCAACCATGGCAGTGGTGGCTTCCTTCAGGACACGCAGCTCAATGTGCTTGATGGCCGGCGCGCCCCTGTAGTAATCCTCGTTGGATTCAAGAATGATCTTGCTGCCCTTCTGCCACTCCACCAGCTTATACGGGCCGGTCCCGCATGGCTTTGCCGCATAGTTCTCATCCCCCACGGATTCCACGTACGCCTTGGATACAATGGCGCTGTTGGTCTGTGTCAGGTACTGGAGGGCTGCCAGCTCCTTATACTTAAGGTTCACCTTTACCGTGCTCCCGTCCACTGCTTCGGCGCTGTCCATGAAGGATGTGTATAGCTCGGACTGCGGCTTGTCAATGGCCCGGTTCAGGGAAAATGCCACGTCCTCTGCCGTCAGGCCGGACCCGTCCTGGAACTTCACTCCCTCCTGCAGATGGAAGGTGATGGACATACCGTCATCCGCCACTTCCCAGGTCTCGGCCAGCCCGGGCACCACATTGCCGTCCGGATTCCTGCGCACCAGCGGGTCATGCAGGTTTAAGATGATCATGCCGCCAATGGAATCAGCTGCCAGCTGGGGGTCCAGGGTTGTTGGTTCATTGGTCAGGGCAATGGTCAGGGAATCCTTTGCTTCACCCGCGCCGCTTCCCTGCGCGCTCCCGGAAGCAGCAGGCGCATCCCCTGATTTCTGTCCGCCGCCGCAGCCGGTAAGGGCCAGGGCCAGAACTGCCGCTGCAACCAAATAGTTCAACATTCTCTTTTTCATAACTTCTCCTCCTAGTACTACAGCGAACAAGGTAGTTTCTTTTTACGGTGTGACAGATAGGCACAA
>ERZ1106969.62-NODE-62-length-124819-cov-56.881657_pt1 | contig 124819 bp, 120 predicted proteins | sample MGYA00403685_ERZ1106969 | MGnify/ENA primary metagenome ERZ1106969 (study PRJEB35170, sample SAMEA104062416) | human gut metagenome | biome: human gut; feature: human-associated habitat; material: faeces | place: Denmark | collected 2012-05-18 ...
CATCGGAACGCCCTTACTCAGCGACATTGTGGCAAATGTGTGGCGTGCAAGGTGGAAGGTCAGCCTCTTCTTGATACCGCAAAGGTCGGCAATTTCCTTGAGATAAGCGTTAATCTTCTGGTTTGTAAGTACCGGAAGGAGTTTACCGTCCCGATAGGTCTTATGCCCATATTTGGTGATGATACGCTTAGGAATGTCAAGAAGCAGCACATTGGTTTCCACGCTTGTCTTCTGCCGTTTGGTCATAATCCATTGCTTGTCGTCAAGCGTAACAATGTTGTCCGGCGTAAGGTTGGACACGTCTATATATGCCAGACCTGTAAAGCAAGAGAAGATGAAAACATCCCTTACCAGTTCCAGGCGGTTGATACCGAAATCCTTGTTGGCAATCTTCATGATTTCCTCGTCAGTGAGGAAGCCACGGTTTACCGGTTCCAAGTGGAAATGATGATTTATGAACGGGTCGTGGTTCAACGCGCCCATCTTCCTTCCCAGTATGGTGATGGTCTTGAAAGTCTTCATCGTTTTCGTGGCCGTATTGGGATTCTGCCCAGCGGTTGTACGCAGATAAATGTCAAAGTCATGAATGACGGTGAATGTCAGTTCAGACAGGCGAATGTCACAACGCTTGTACTTTTCGTTCAAGAAGGCCGCAAAGTGTTTCTTACACACGTTGTATTTCTGCAACGTTGCCACACTCACCGAGACACCAACCTGTTCCTGTATGTCCGTATTATGCTTCTCGAAAAGCTGCATGAGTGTGCAGACATTGTCCTGCCTGCCGAGATACTCAGACTTGATGCGTTCCAAGCACAGGTCGTCCGTCATTTCCAACTTGCGATAGATGGTTTGCAGGTCGTTTTGGATGCTGTCCAACTGCAAGTTCATGCTTAGGGCTTCGGTATTGCGTCCTTTCACCCGTTCTCGCGTACTGTCCCATTGGTTCTGTTCAACGGCGACCCCGGCTGAGCCTATGCACAACCGTTCGTTGTTAAGGTAAATCCTCAACATCACAGGGGTCTTGCCCTCCTTGTTTACATAGTTGCTTCTGAGATAGAAGACTGTTCTGAAAATTGATTTCATACATTGACTGTTTTTAATTGTAGCTGGATTCATGGGAAATTGTTCCACATCGAAAGGAATTTTATCGCCTAAATGGATGGAATGAACTTCCATATATCCCACTGCAAAGTTCTACATAATCATTTGAATAACAGCAACATATAAGTACTCTAAACAATCTCTGTACGTACTCTTGGTTACAATTTTTATTCGGCTCATCTTTTTGTAACCAGATTGTAACCGTAGGAGAGTATTTTGGGCGTTTCGGCACCCTCCTTACGTACTCTGAAAAAACATGTAAGTATAAAACAAAAGTATCGTAACTTATTGAAGCTACGATACTTACTGATTTTGTGAAGTGTTTTCTGAAGTCTTCTCCAGAGTACTTCCTGCGGAGAGAGAGGGATAAAGACTATCGTACAACATCATTAAAAGGTCATATCAATCGTTATCAAATGATGCTGAAAATCAAATGCTTGGTGATGTGATTTGAAAATATTTTATATCGTTGATAATGTAGGTTCCAATAATCCGCCTCGAAAAGTGGGTCAAAAGCTGGGTCAAACTTGGGTCAAGAAGTGGGTCAAAACAAAGAGGTTCAAAAATACCCGAACTTTGAACCCTTGGAACTCTGGCAGAATTTTATTTTACAAAGCGAGAAATAGCTGACAAAAAGTGGGTCAAAAGTGGGTCAAGGAATGATATTTTGGCTAACTTTGAAATAAAAGGAATAGGATATGATCATCAAACGAACTATTAAATTTTCGCTCCAAAATCAGCGTAACGCTGAAAGCCGACTTCGTATGCGTGTTTCTTACGATGGGAAGAGGTTGGATTTTCAAACAGGCATTATACTCGATAAGAAGAATTGGGATGATGCTCAACAGCGTATAATCCTCTTTAATTCAAGTGCTGCGCTCACAAATGACCTTAATGACAAGTTATCACAGATGTTGGTAAATATGGTGGCTATTTTTCATGACTTTGAACTAAAAAATGTGATGCCGACCACTGCCGAACTGCGCTATGCTTATAAATATCATAGCACACCAAAGCCCCAAATAGTGGTAACACCTCCTGAAAAAGATGGAACTCTATCTGTTCAGCAAGTGGATATTAAATCGGAAAAGGCTAAAAGTAAGAGCTTATGGAAGTGTTTTGATGAGTTTGTAAAGGTCAATGGAAAGCTCAATGACTGGACACCTGCGACACACGAAAAGTTTGCGGCTCTTCGCAACCATCTTACAGGATTTGACAAGAAGCTGACCTTTGATAAGTTTGACGAGGAAGGCATATCCAACTTCATCGATTATTTAGGAAAAAATGGTATGAAAAATAGTACCATTAACAAGCAACTCGGCTTCCTGCGTTGGTTCCTGCGCTGGTGCTATGAAAAGGACTATCATGCCAACCGTACCTTTGAATACTACAAGCCCAAGCTGAAAAATGCGTCTAAGCGTGTGGTTTTCCTCACGGCCGATGAGCTAAGCACATTGGAGACTTTTAAGATCCCTGCAAAACACGTTGCTTTAGGGCCTATACGTGATGTTTTTCTGTTTACCTGCTACACAGGCTTACGCTACTCTGATGCGTGCAATCTTACATGGGACGATATTCACAATGGTAAGATAGAGATCGTTACGGTAAAGACCTCTGACCGTATTCTTATCGAAATCAACTCAAAGGCTCAGGCTATTCTTGATAAGTATGCCGATATTCATCTTCCAGATAAGAAGGTGTTGCCAGTTATCAGCAACCAGAAGATGAACAAGCATCTGCATACCCTCTGCAAATTAGCTGGCATTGACGAATCAATCAAAACTACACACTATGAGGGAAATAAGCGTATAGATAAGGTGCAACCTAAGTATGAGCTTATTGGAACTCACTGTGGCCGGCGTACTTTCATCTGTACCGCATTGGCCAAAGGCATACCACCAAGCGTGGTGATGAAGTGGACAGGTCATAGTGATTATAAGGCAATGAAACCTTATATAGATATAGCAGACGAAGTGAAGTCTGAATACATGAAACAGTTTGATGAATAGAAAAATAGCTCGAAACGATGCTGTATGAAATAAATTTGCTTATCTTTGCAATGTCGTTTCGAGACACTTTAATACATTTTGTCGATTTGGCAAGATAGTTTTCTTCCCGACAAGCTTTTATTCTAATCGTAACGATGACAGTGGCCCATATGTGGCCATTGTGTCTATATGTATTAAAGTGTAAAATATGAAACTATCAGAATCATTCCTACAAACTCCTTTGGCGGAGCTATCAGTAAAGGATTTCGTTTCTCTTATGTCAGAGTACAAAAGAGGGGGCGAAGCTACGTCAGAAAAACTTTTTGATGAAGATGCCTGGGTCTCTGGCTACAAGTCGCTTGCCAAGTATCTTCATTGTAGTGTGCCTACCGTGTGCCGCCTTGTAAAGAGTGGCAAAATCGATCCTGCTATCAGAAAGATCGGTGCTACTTATTGGTTTGACAAAAAAATAATACGTGATTTGATGAAGGTATGATGACTTGGAAACAGCTTCTTAGCATAGCTATCCTACCACTTTGGGATATGATTAGATATAGAAGGAAAGCCGATCCTTTTGACATCTTACTTATTATAGTGGCAATACACGATCAAATGATGAAGACTAACCATAACAAATCTGCAAAGGCTTATGAACAAAATGGTGAAGAGGATGTATTATCTGCTGTATTGCTTAAGAAAAAAAGGAGTTGTATGCCTTTCTAAAGAATGGATTATATTCTTTCCATACAATCAAGACCCTAATGTAATCAAACAGATAAGTTGTCTATGCCACGAGTTTCATTTTCATGTTCAATTAGAAATCTAAGTTATGATTAAGGGTATTAGCAAGTTTAACCGAGAGATTAAATTCTTATTCGAACTTCTTACGATATTTATTTTAGAGAAGTGGATTGGTAGGAAATATAAGGATGCCCCAGACGTACTCATAGTAGTTCCGGCGATAGTCGTTGCACTTGTATTCGGTGCTATAAACTCCTGTTTTACGACCAATGATGATGCCCTAAGTGATGACGATGAAGAAAATCTACACACTCTACCAAACTAACAATCCCAATACACTTGGTGGCTACATGACTTACAACACATTGAGTGAGGCCTTTGATACCATAGGGAGGATAGGCTTCGATGGAAAGTTGATAGACACCATCACTGCCGTAACTATGGTCGATTCTGAATGGTGGCATGGCCATCGGACAGGGTGCGTTGCCGAAATAATTTCGCAAGGAGTTATCTATAACTATAGTCAGAAAAAAAATTAAAAAGACATCACAAATGCACAACGAAAACAAAATTTTGGTAACCGATATTGGTGAGATTGATGAAGTAGAAGTCATCTTTGATGATGATAATAAGCCATATTTATATTCTTATGGTGGTGACGACTTTTATAGACTTGATGCGCCAGATAAGTTCTTCGATAATAAGGAACAGGCCGAAGAGTATGTGAGAGAAAATATCGCTCCTTTTGACAGAAATAAAGTCAAAGAGTATCTTACTAAAAGATATAAAGATTCTGGCATCAGTGATATAAAAGATATTTTACCTGATAGTCTCATCAAGGAGTACTTGAACCACTCCCTTCACATAACAGACTTGGGGTGGATCCAATGTGCTCTTCTTAAAAATGCACTAAAGGGTATTTTATGTGTAAATGCAATTACTTTCAGAAAAGAAGAAGTTGCATACATCAAGTATAGAGAACACGAATGGGTTGAAATTACATTAAGAGATGGCACAAAAGTAACACCTCGAAATGAAGATGAAAATACAATCATTCGCTGGTGCTTCGGAGGCAATCCTACTGGAGTCTATTATACGAATATCAAAAAACCTGTGGAAACAGAAGAAGAATAAGCAAAGAATAAAAAATATAGAACATGTTGACAAGTTCAATCATCAAATTAGACAGACCTTACCCCATTGTATATTATAAGGGAAGGTTGCTGTTACAAGTAGGTACTCTTTTGGTTGTTTCCGACAAATTAGTAGGTAGATTTCTTGATTTATCGCATTTTAACCAAGAAGCATACCCTATTTTGTCTTACAAGGCCAGACAGTTTGGAAATCCGCCGTGTGATCAAATTCTCGATGAGACAATGTCGATATGCATGAAAACGATGAGGTTGAATTAACCGATGCAACACAACATCTCGAATGGCACTGTGATTATGCAGATGGGAAATTTGACTTTGAGTTACTTGATACCTTGCAAGATTATAATTGCTCGATACGACATATAAAGGATATTGATGGAGGAGAATTTAAAATAGAGCTCTTCATAGATAAATACGGTAATGGAAAGAAAGCCGTAAGAGCCTGGGCAATGAATGGCTCTCTGTTTTTCTATGCAGAGATTAAAGATACCATACCTGAAACTGCACAACAGATTATTGAGGAAATAAGTTTCTACTCGCAATATATCGATGTTGAGAACTTCAAATGGACTTTCACAAGTGAGATACCACGGGAAGAGCCTTATATTACCGCACTGAATGAATATATTAACTGCTATTTGAAAGAGAAAACACATAATTCATAGTGATCAACAATCGAAAACTGTGACAATGATACAAAAAAAGAAGATAGCATTTAGTGAAGACCTATACATATTCTCACCTTTATAACCGAAAAACGTTGCAGTGATACAAAAAAAGAAGATAGAAAATTATGATAATTCAATTATTTTTTCCATCTTTGTAACCGAAAGCTGTTACAGTGATACAAAAAAAGAAGATAGATATGGAGATTAGAAGGGACAGATACCTAAATAAGCTTATCGCTAAGAAACAAAATGGTATGATTAAAATCGTTACAGGCATACGCCGTTGCGGTAAATCATACCTTTTGAATCATTTGTTTAGACAACATCTTCTTGCATCTGGCGTAGGCGAAGAAGATATTGTGATTCTTTCGCTGGATGAAGACGTAAACGCCAAATATCGTAACCCATTTGAACTTGGTAAATATATTAGGGAAATATGTGCCGACAAGAGCCGCTATTTTTATGTACTCTTGGATGAGATCCAAAAGGTGGATAGTATTCAAAATCCTTATCTACCAGACAATCCAGATGAGAAAATTAGTTTTGTGGATGTGCTACTTGGACTGAAAGAAGAACCTAATATCGATTTGTATGTCACAGGTAGTAACTCCCGAATGCTTTCAATGGATATTCTCACTGAATTTAAGGATAGAGGTGAAGAAATCAGAGTCAATCCATTGACCTACGATGAATTTGTGTCTGCATATCAAGGGGGCAGTCGATTGGCCTGGACCGAGTTTATGATGTATGGGGGTATGCCCTTTGTGATGCATAAGGATGGACACGCAGAGAAAGCGGCTTACTTACAGGGACTTTTCGAAAAGACCTATATTACGGATGTGATAGAGCGCAACCAGCTCAAGGCAAGCAAAAATGTATTGGAAGATTTGTTGAATTATCTTGCATCATCTGTGGGCAGTCTAACTAATGCTACCAGGCTAGAGAACACCTTTAAATCAATAAAGAAGCAAAATATCGCACATCAAACAATCTCTGCTTACATCGATCATTTTATAGACGCTTTTATCATTAGGAAGGCAGAACGTTATGATATAAAAGGACGCAAATACATTGGAGCACAGCAAAAATACTTCTTCACAGATGTAGGTCTCCGCAATGCACGCCTGAATTTTCGTCAGCAAGAAGAAAATCATATCATGGAGAATATCCTCTATAATGAACTTACTGCTCGTGGTTTCAGTGTGGATGTAGGTGTCGTTGAAACTATGGTTACTAATACTGCAGGTAATCGTCAACGGTCACAACTGGAGGTTGACTTCGTTTGTCAGCGTGGCCACGATCGCTATTATATTCAGTCCGCCCTCACTGTTGCAGATGAAAACAAACGTTTGCAGGAGATCAACTCACTCACCAAGATCAACGATTCATTCATCAAGATAGTTGTGGTTAAGGATTATATCATACAATGGCACGATGAAGCAGGTATCTTATATATAGGAATCGAAGACTTCCTGCTCAATTATATCAATCAGATGGGGTAAGAATGCTCACCAACTGTATAAAGGTATGTAATATCCTCATGTATGGATAGCGTCAACCAGTGTTACAGCGTAAATTCTCTCCACCTCGCAGTTGAGGGTAAAGCAAACTAATAGAAGCATATCTGTAGTAAACATCATTGGGAAATTATCTCGTAGAAATGAGCCTAATCTAACGATAAAGGTGTAAGATTATATAGTATGATAAACGCATCAAAACTAATTTTGTGCCTTATGAAAGTTTTTTGCTACATATTTCACATTAAGTCTGCTATTGTTGTGGATTATTTCGTATTTTTGTGGAGTTATTAAATAATTCGATTATGATAGCATCCGTACAATATAATGATTTGAGAGGGACAGCTGCAGCAGATGTCTCTGATTTTTATATGAATTCTCTTCAAAATTATTTGATAGAAAAATTTAAGCAGTATGATTCTAACAGGTATGTTTGTAAGGGCAGTACCCTTTGGATAGGTGGGCAAAATGCAAAGCCTCATATTACTGTGAGTTACATATGTTGGGATCGTGATCAGCATAAGTATGTACGTTTTTACCCCTCAACAGATTTAACTTTTGAAGAGATGTTTTCCATGTTCAAACGATTTGAAGTCGTTATGGGAACGGATATAAATGAAATAGAAGTAAATGAAGACGACACACTAGATTTGAAATGATGGAAGCTCAGAAGTCACCTTATCCACCCTTGGCCATTAATATTATTGCTGGTATAATGGCTCTATAGTCTGTTAAATCATTTAAGCATTTATAAAGATTTACTTAAAATGTACTTTGTTGAACTCGCATAACTATTTTTAATTATATTTGCAATCGAAAAACCGCAACAAGCCAATTGTAGCGGTTATGAAATATAAACGTTACGAATAACGACTTGTTTCAAAACAACGTTCTACTAACAACTTATGACGTTAAGCTAATAACAGAACGAACGTAATGTAATAATAACACATTATATATAATAATAACTAAAAACACTTAAATCATGGATTCAAAAACAACAAGAAGTTCCAAATTTGGATTGGTGCTTTGGGTCATGTTGCTGTTTGCCACACTTACGGCCACTGCCCAACAAGTAAAGGTGACAGGTATCGTTACCGACCAAGGTGGTGAACCGCTTGTGGGCGTTAGCGTGAAAGTTGGAGCAACAGGTGCTGTCACCGACATCGATGGTAAGTACTCTGTAGATGCCCGCCTTTTAAAGGCGGACCTTTGCCTTCAACTTCGCCGCTCCAGAGTTTTTCATTTCTACCAGCAACAATTTATCGTCAAATAACTGTAATTGTATGAAAACATTTTTTATTCAATCTTTTACGTCACGACAAATCAACCGATTGTTATCCTTAGTGATCATCAACGCCATGGCTCTCACGGCTGCTCTTGCGCAAGTGACAAACAACCCCAAGGCCAACGATAAGGCGGTGGTGACTTGTGGCAATGCACGATTCACCGTGCTCACGCCAGAGATGATTCGAATAGAATATAGCGACAAGGCTGCTTTCGAAGATCGCGCCACCTTCACCGTGGTGAACCGTAACCTCACGGTGCCACAGTTCACGAAAAAAGAAGATTCACATTATCTATATATCACCACCTCGGCTCTCGAACTGAAATATCGCAAGGGCTCAGACCCACGCACCGTGCCAGCCTCGTCGACCAACCTGTCGGTGGTGGTGAAAAACCACACGGGCAAGACCACATGGTATCCTGGTAAGCCCGACCCACTGAACCTCAAGGGCACCTGCCGCACACTCGATGGACTGACGGGCGAGGGCAAACGCTCAGAGATGGAGAACGGATTGGTGTCGCGCTCAGGATGGGCTGTCATTGACGACTCATGGACCACACCCCGCTCCGACGGCGGACGCTCCTATGCCCTTGCTCCCGATGCCACCGTGGGCTACGACTGGTGGGCTGAGCGTGCTGACAGTCACGCCATGGACACCTATCTTCTGGGCTATGGCAACAACTACAAGCAGGCGTTGGCCGATTATACGAAGATTGCAGGAAGCATCCCTCTCCCTCCCGACTATGTGTTTGGCTACTGGTATAGCAAGTATTCGTCTTATTCGGCCGACGACTATCGTAAGATTATGTCTGACCTGAAGAGCAACAACATACCTGCCGATGTGATGATTCTCGACATGGACTGGCACTGGAACGGCAACGCCAGCAGCATGTCTGAAGGACGTGGTGGATGGACTGGATGGTCATGGAACACAAACCTCATTCCCGATGCAAAAGGTCTGCTTAAAGAGATGCACGACAACCATTTTAAGACGGCTCTTAACCTGCATCCCGCTGACGGTGTGAACAAAACGGAGAGTCCCGACTATTTTGCTAAGATGAACGCCGACCTGGGAGGCAAGTATCTCAACGATGCGGGCGACAACATCAGTTGGAACCTCGACTACCCCGACTTCACCAACAGCTTCTTCAAGAACATCATCCGCGACCATGAGAGCGAGGGTGTCGACTTCTGGTGGCTCGACTGGCAGCAGTGGCTCACCTCTCCTTACACCAACTCGCTGAGCGAGACGTTCTGGTGCAACCATGTGTTCTTCAATGAGGCAGCCAAGCGTGAGGGCAAGCGCCCCGTGATATTCCACCGTTGGGGCGGACTGGGCAGCCACCGTTACCAGATCGGCTTCTCGGGCGATGCCAACATCAGCTATGAGGCTCTCGGCTTTGAGCCTTACTTCACCGCCACCGCATCGAACGTGGGCTATGGTTACTGGGGTCACGACCTCGGCGGACACATGTTCTCCAACGAACAGCTCGTCAACAACCCCAACCTCGTGTTGCGTTGGATCCAGTTTGGCGTGTTCACACCCATCTTCCGCACCCATGCCACCAACGACTCGCGCATTGAACGTCGCATATGGAAGTTTGACAACTTCCCCACAATCCTTGAGGCTGTGCGTCTGCGCTACTCGCTCTTCCCCTACATCTACACGATGGCACGCAAGACCTACGACACAGGCCTCTCTATCTGCCGTCCGCTCTATTATGAGTATCCCGACGTGGAGGAGGCCTACACCTATGACAACGAATATTTCTTCGGCGACGACATCCTCGTGGCTCCTATAACAGAGGCTTCCAAGGAAGGCGCAACAAAGACCGAGAAGACCATCTGGTTCCCCGAAGGAAAGTGGTGGAGCGTGTCTACAAACGAGCTGATTGAAGGCCCATGCAAGAAGACCATGCTGTTTTCCGATGCGCAGATTCCCTATTTCTTCCGTCAGGGAGCAATCATTCCTTACAACCCTGCAACCGTGATGAACGTTACGGAGCGTCCCGACAAGCTCATCCTCAACGTTGTGGCAGGAAGCAACGGCGAGGGATCGATCTATGAGGATGACGGCGACAATGCCGACTACGTTTCAAACAGCGCCGTCACAACGCTCACGCAGACGCTCAGCGGCAACGAGGCAACCGTCACCGTCTCTGCCCGCAACGGCTCTGCCGCCAAGGCTCCGCAGAAGCGTGCTTATGAGGTTCGCATGTGCAACAGCTGCAAGCCGCTCTCGGTAAGCGTGGACGGTAAGAAGACCACCTTCACCTTCGATGCTGCCACAAAGACCACAACCATAGAGGTCGCCACCGACGATTGCAGCAAGGCCCGTGTCATAAAGGTCACTTATGATAGCGCCACGGCTGTTGACAACATCGGCAGCAACAGCTCGAAAGTGGGCTACAACGCCGCAACAAAATGTCTTGTAGGCTCCTTCGCCAACAACTGCAAGGATGTGTCGATGCTCGTGAGTAACGGCATGGGCAAGACCATGCTCAACGGCGCTTTCCATAACGTGTCGGGCTTTTCGGCAGACATGTCTATGCTTCAGCCGCAGCTTTACATCAGTAAGGTGGTGGCTGACGGCGAGACTTTCGTAACCAAGTTTGTAAAGGAATAGTCTTCTCTTGAAGATCTGTTTCATCAATGAACATCTGAAAACAAACAATTATGAAAAAGCTTTTAACCATTATATGCCTTGCCCTCGTTGCTTTCGTGGCAAAGGCAGGCGACATGTCCAACTCGCTTGAGCTGACGCAGCTTTATGTCATAGGCGACGCAACGCCTTACTCGTGGGACATCGGCGGAACCCCCGACATGCAGAAGATCGACGAGGGTGTGTTCCGTTGGACAGGCAAGCTGACGGAAGGCAAGGAGTTTAAGTTTATGAACTCTCGCGAATGGCACAAGCACATCGTGAGCTCAACTTCGGACCAGAAGATAGAGGTAGGCCATACCTATGACCTCGACTTCTATGCCGACTGGGCTTTGGACGGCAGCAAAGACCGTAAGTTTAAGCCTGCGGCAACGGGCGAGTATACCATCTATGTGGACCTGCGAAGCATGAAGATGACGGTCTATGAGAAGACCGTTGACGCGGTGCTTCCCGAGAAGCTCTATGCCACAGGCTCTGCTCTTGACGGCAAGACCGTTGAGGTGCAGGCGTTTGGCGGTGTGGAGTTTAAGGCGGCTCTCGAACTGAAGGCTGGCAACATCATCCTCATGAACACCGCCACGCCCACCGCCTCGACCGTTTATTACACCCCTCTGCTCGAGGGCGTCGACATAACGTTCGGAAAGGGTTTTACCGCTCCCCTCAAGACCACAACCGACGCTGAGGCTGAAGGATGGAGCGTGTGCGTGCCGGGCAAATATACCGTCTATGCCGTGAAAGACAACAATTCGGTCTACGGAACGATGTTCAAGCCCTGCAAGGAGCTGTATGTCGTGGGCGGCTGCTGCCAGCTCTCATGGAACTATTGGGACTCGCCCTCTACAATACGTTTCACCAACAACCCTGCCAACGACGAAGAGATGGTGTGGGAGGGTGTGCTCAACGCCGATTGGAAAGAGTCGCGCGAGGAGCCGTCAAAGCTGAAGATCCTAACCACACAGAGCTGGTTTGAGACAACATTCCACCCTTACGCCGCCGACGCTCCCGTTGAGGGCACCAGCGACCTGCGCTCAACAGGCGGTCCCGATACCAAGTGGACCATCTCGCGCAACGGACGTTACCGCCTGACGGTGAACACGTTCAAGGAGACTCTTCACGGCGAGTATCTCGGCGTTGCCCAGACCGAAGCCAAGGACAACGAGGCGACAGGCATAAACAACACCAAGCGTAACGATGGCTCATGCGATGCTTTCGACATCTGCATAGCTGCTAACCACGGCGCCATAAATGTTGTGTCTGCATCAGCCCTCGCCGATGTTACCGTTTATGCCGGTAGCGGACAGCTTGTCGCTTCACACATGGCAATGTCAGACGGCACCGTGGTGTCAAACCTCTCTAAAGGGGTGTATGTGGTTAAGGCCACTGCCGCTGGCGAATCGGTTGTCAAAAAGGTTGTGGTAAACTGATCTTTTAAAACTTAAGGAAGAAAATGGTCGTTAAAAAACTATAGAACATTGATATGTCGAAAATAGATTTTTATCGGCCATTTCTTTTCCCTATCCTTTGGTGCAGCAAATTGAAAAATTGGTGTAGCAAATAGAAAACATTGATGCAGCAAATAGAAAACATTGATGCAGCAAATGAAAATCATTGGTGCTGCAAACTGATCCTTTGATAAAGCAAATCTTAAAATCTATTGATTGCGTAATTCTTTAAACTATAGATGATGCAAAGTTATAAAAACTTCCTGCTCTCATGCGTGCTGGCGTGCGCTTCAGCTCTCTCTGCCTCTGCTGGAAAAGCCACACTAATTTGACCCACGCTGGCAAGTATTTTAGACCCAGTAAGGTTAAAATAATGAGACCCACCTCGCCAAAATAAGAATGACCCTTTGAAACGCTAGTTTTTTAGGGTCATTTTGTAGTTTTGTGTTACTGCCCTGGCCGGCATTAAAAACATAAAACTATTATTTATATGACAAAATTAAAGAATTTATTGCGCTGTTACGCATCTGGTATGGGAATAAGAAGTATTTCTAGTACTTTCCATATATCTCGTAATACCCTCCGCAAGTATGTCTGTAAATTCCAAGAAAGTGGCTTGTCCATGGAGCAAATTCTGTCGCTTTCAGATGATAAGCTAGCGGACTTGTTTTCAGATGGGCATTCTCGTAACCGTCCGCCTTCTGCTCGTAAGTTGGAGTTAGAGGCACTTGTTCCTGATTATGTGAAACGGCTTAGCAAGAAGGGTGTTTCTATCTTATCTCTTCACACGGAGTATCTCAAAACTCATCCTAATGGTTACCAGTATTCTACTTTCAAACACGCAATCCATGCCTACAGATGTCAAACACAAGCCGTAGGACATGTAGAGCACCTTGCTGGCGATCAGATGTATATTGATTATGCGGGTGATAAACTAGAGATAGTCGAAGAACAGACGGGTGAGGTGCGGAAGGTAGAGGTTTTTGTGGCTACCCTTCCATGCAGTCATTACACCTATTGCGAGGCAGTGTGGTCGCAGAAGAAGGAAGACCTTATCGTTGCTTGCGAGAATGCTCTTCATTTCTTTGGTGGCGTACCCAAGGCTGTTGTGCCTGACAACTTAAAATCAGCCGTTATCCGCAGTGATCGAAATGAGCCTGTTATCAATGACGACTTCGCTGCTATGGCTGAATTTTATGACATGGCTGTTTATCCAGCTAGGGTGCGCCGTCCCAAGGACAAGGCACTGGTTGAGAATGCTGTAAAGCTAATGTATCGGTCGGTATATGTAGATATTGAAGGGCAAATTTTCCATAATCTAGAATCACTTAATGTTGCTATACGCACATCTTTAGAAGCATTTAACAGCCGTAGATTGAGTGGGCGTAAGGAATCCCGCCAAGAACTATTTGAGGAAATGGAAAAAGATTTTCTTCGTCCTCTTCCTACCGCTCGCTATCAGATGAAGTCTAGAAAATCTGCTACTGTCATGGCTAATAGCTTCGTTATGCTAAGAAAGCATAGTTATAGTGTTCCAACAGAGTATATCGGCAAACGTATGGAGCTTATTTACGATAATGACAATGTTCAAATCTACTATGGGTTAAAGTTAGTTACCATCCATCAGCGAGATGATACTCCCTATACCTACTCACAGAAAGATGCACATAATCTTCCTGGTCATCATGGTAGCTTTGAAAAGGATTTGGAGGAAATATATCAACGGGCAGGGCAAATAGACAACATCCTTCTGCTTTATCTCAAGGAAGTCGCTACGCAGATGAAATATCCACCAAAAGCCTTCCGCTCTTGCCGTGGTATCATGTCACTGGAGAAGAAGTATGGCATGGCTCGTCTAGTAGCAGCTTGTAACTGTGCCTCGGAAGGACGACGCTATGGCTATAATGAGATAAAGGATATACTACAGAAGGGTGATGATGCTTCCTATATATCTATGTATGAAGATAATATGGAGCTATCTCCTGAATATAAATCAAAAACTCATACGAACATACGAGGCAAGGATTATTTCTCAAAGCAATTATCTAATCAATAGTCCGTTAAAATTTTGTGGTTTGCGAATCTTTCGTCCCTAAGCCAACAGAAATTGTGGCAGAAAGAAAACATGATAAGTCTCTAAAAAAGAGATGATCAGGTAATAAAATATAACATAATAAAATCGGCTATCTCATTGAATTTCAGTAACTTTATAGATGTAAAAAGACAATAAAGTTTATGCTGATAACCAACTTGATTAGCCGATATATGAGGCTCTGCAAAGCAGCATTTAGTGTTGAAGATGGGGCAAAGTTAAACAAAAGTATTCAAACAAACGTCATGGAAATGCTTTTTCTTTTGATGGTCATCCCAAGGAAATGTAATTTCACGCAGATGGGACGCTATGGAAAGCGTGTCGAACAATGCTATCGGCAGACGGCAGAGCGCAGCGTGAACTGGCTCGAAATGAATATGTGGCTGAGTGCTTTCGCCTTCAAGGATGGTAAGGGTCGCAATGCCATCGTTATTGATCCAAGCTTCATTAAGAAGGCTGGGAAGCATACCCCATACGTGGGTACGTTTTGGTCGGGCTGTGCAGGTGCGGTAAAGCACGGTCTTGAGATCCTCGGCATCGGTGTGATAGACGTGGACTTGCATGAGTGTATGATGCTGAAGGCTGTGCAGACCACATTGGAAAAAGGCGAGGAGAAAAAAGAGATGAGCCTATACGACTGGTATGCCAAAGTATTGGAGGACGACAAGGTAACCTTACAGCGTATTGGCAAGGTTCTTGTCGCCGACTCAGCCTTCTCCAAAAGGCCTTTCATCGACAAGGTAATGAAGATGGGATTCCATGTTGTGAGCCGCTTGCGTCATGACGCAGCCTTGTTCTACATATGGGGTGGGGAGCCCACAGGAAAGCCCGGCCGTCCTCGTGTCAAAGGTGATAAGATTGACGTAAGGAACATCGACATATCCAAAGTCAATGAGCTTGATTTAGGAGAGACCTCCGGCAAAGCCTATGCGCTCAAGGCATGGTGCAAGTCCTTGCATAGGGTCGTGTCGCTTGTCATCCACGAGTTACCTAATGGCAGTCGGCGCTTGTATTTCTGTACGGATGAGAACATGAGTGGACGCGATGTGGTGGAATATTACACCACACGTTTCCAAGAGGAGTTTTGCTTTCGCGACGCAAAGCAGTTCCTCGGTCTTACCGATTGTCAGGCACGCGACAAGAGAAAACTTGACTTTGCCTTCAACTCTTCATTCACGGCACTCAATGTGGCCAAAATCATGTGCAAGGAACTTGGCACGTCCATCGGTCGACTTAAAGCGCAGATGGTCAATGCCTACTATGCGCAACGAATTATTGACGTGTTCGAGAAGAACCCGAACACGCCATTAAATAAAGAAAGGGTAAATGATATATTTAGTTTCGCTGCTGAAGCAGCATAATATTTAACGGACTATTGATCTAATAATAACAATAATAGCAAACAATTAAAGTAAACAACTATGGAACTAAATAATAATAAGACAGCACCTATTGTGCAAGAAATGGATAAGAATCAGTTATCTCTTGATTTAATGCATAGAATGAAGCTTACGGGTATGGTAACTGCCTTTGAAGAAAGTCTAACAACTACAATTGCAGATACTATGACACCAGATGCCTTTTTATCATGGCTCTTATCTCGCGAGTGGGACTATCGTTCTGCAGCAGCCATTGAAAGGCTCATAAAATCAGCAGGATTTAGATATAAAGCCTATCCTGAGCAAATAGATTATAATATCAATCGCAACCTTAGCCAAAACAAAATGGAGAGAATACTCTCACTTGATTTTATCAAGCAAGGGCGCAATATATTTATTACTGGTTCATCAGGGACTGGTAAAAGTTTTATCGCTACAGCTATAGGCTATCATGCTTGTAAAAATGGTATTAGAACGATATATGCTAATATGTCAAAATTACTAGGGATACTTAAAGTCGCCAAGAATAAAGGAACGTTAGAAACAGAGCTAAAGAAGATAGAGCGATGTCGCTTGTTAATCCTCGATGATGCCTTCCTTGTACCTGTAGATGCAAAAGAGCGTCCTATATTACTTGATATTATAGAAGATAGGCATGAAAGGAAGTCGATTATCATATCTTCTCAACTTCCTGTAGACAACTGGTATGATGCAATAGGCAACCCTACCGTGGCAGATGCTGTACTAGATAGAATTGTGCATACCTCATATCAAATAGAACTAACTGGAGAGAGTCTTAGAAAGATAAAAGCAAAGAATATTACCAAGTAATAGCGAAATAAAATGACCCACCCGACCAGGGCATTTAGTGGGTCAATAATAAATCGTTTTACTGGGTCTAAAATACTTGCCAGGGTGGGTCAAATTAGTGTGGCTTTTCCAGGAGTAAGACCTGCCGTCAATTAGATGGGTACGCAATATCCTTGCGCACCTATCGATTGCATCACCCAACGGTGTCAAAGCCCTTACACCTCGCCGTCGAAGGAGAAAACCATCAGCAATAGTATGCCAAAAGTGAGCACCGTAGCGACAACTACCAGACAAACGTCAGCCAAACACTCACAGTTAAAGTATAAAATAATATCAGCATAAAACATTAAAATAAGTATGGTATAAAAGATTGCGGTAATAAAACAATACGATAATCCAATGATGCTATCATACAATGTGATAATCATTAAATAATCGGATAATTACTTGCAACATAGCCATTCTTTCCCTATCTTTGCAGTATCATATTTCATTGCTTTCCCCCTTTGTTTGGGTGTAAAGGCAGACTTGTACTGTTGTGAGCGAATTACATGTTATGGGGTCCCTCTCCAATGAACATTTGTTCAAGTGACCTACCAAACTATGGAGATTGTTGTTTTAGCAGGTTTATCTTTAAAACCGCAACAATCACGCCCAGTTGGGCACATAGTAGAAACGTGTATTTCAAATATGATAAAAATGAAAAAGACTTATTTTATGATTGTGGCAATGACGGCATGCCTGTCTCTGCCTGTAATGTTCTCGTCGTGTGGCTCCAACCATGACGATGGTATCGAAGCGATCAATTCCGAAAACTCTGTGGTAAGAATGGAGCTGTCCTTATCAGGAGATTATGCCCAGTTCAACCCCTTTGTGTCGTTTCATGCTTTTGACTTGAAGGGAAAAGGCATGGACATCCACACCTCTACTGGCAAGGACGTAAACATGGTGTGGGATTTTACGTATGAGGATTCACCATTCTCTACCGCCTCTGCACAAATCAAAGGCTCGTATTCAGCTTTCAACGCAACGCTTATTCTCTCCAACGCTGATGTACAAGATGGTAAGGTTAGCGTACAAGCAAAGATGTACAAAGATGAGAAGGTGATACGTCACCATACTTTGGACATTGACGTACTGCCTACCGATGGCAATATCAGCATCAGTTATTCTCCAGAAGACGGTTTCACCAAAATGAATTAGGAGGTGGGTTATGAAACAACAAGATAACAATATGCAGCCCTTTTCCATCAGGGAGAATAAGATTATCCTCTTTGCCAATCAGAAGGGCGGTGTGGGCAAAACCACCTTATGCGGTTTGTTTGCTAACTATCTGGCAGTTAATCAGCGTGTACCCTTGCTTGTGATCGATGCTGACCCACAACAAACTTTCTATGGCCGCCGTAAGGATGATCTGCGCAAGGAACAAGATATATCCTATAAGGTGCAGTCTATGACCATCAAGAACCCTGAAAGCACCCATGTTATCATGCAGAATCTGCGTACACTTCCGGGCACAACCATTATAGACACCCCAGGCAGCTTGACACAGGAAGGTATGTTGCAACTCCTAATCAATGCCGACTACATTATCTGTCCGTACCATTACGATCTCAATACAATAGATTCTACTCGTGCATTTATTCTTGCGGTGTTCAAGCTGCGTCAAAGACACCCGGAGATTAAAGCCCAGTTTATCTTTGTATGCAACAAACACGATGTTCGAGTAGGTAAAGGCAGTGAGCTGAAAGCATGGAAGATTGTAGATGAATACTTACAGAAGTTCGGTATTCTTGCCCCTCGTGTCGGTAACTATGCAGATTTGGAGCGGTACAACACCATCGGGAATAGCGATAAGGTGGAGAAACTAACTAAGCGTAGTTTCGACTTCATATTCAAAACCATATATAACATAGACGACAATGAATAAGTATAAATCAGATATAGCGGAGTCAGCCGCCAATATGATGCAGATTCCCGATACATTGGAAGGTTTGCTTCAGGACATACATGGTCAGAAGGAAGTGGAGTCCCCAGTGGCTGAAAATTCGAATTCGGCTCTCCCTGAAACATCAACAACAATTAAGAAAAAATCCAAGAGGCAGGAGCAAGACAAGGCAAAGGCAGCCCCTGTTGGCTCGATTCACCTGATTGACGGTGATGAACTATGGACATCGTTTTCTTCGTTATGTGAGCAGGAAGACCTGTTACCTAAGACCGTAGGGAAAGACGGTAATATGAGCTTTTGCAAGGTGGATAAGGATATATTGGCAACCTTCCGCAAGTATTCGGTAGGCGGATATACCACGCAGACCCTTGTGAACGCCATTTTACGCAGCTTTATCCTGCACTATAAGAACGAGTTTAATAAATACAAGATAACCGAAAAATCGTTATTGTAGTACAACACAATGATAGAAAGATACCTCTTGTGCTTGCGAAAGGTTGTTGCGCCCAAGCTACTAAAATGGCTCTTGATAGCTGTAATTGGCTACCTCACGTGGGTAAGCGTGATAGGAAACCAGCAAAAAACCAAAGGAAAGCAACTGATTCAGCAAGGCGAACAACTTTACAACGAATCAAAAAGCGTATCAACACCTACCACACCACAAACCATAAAAAATGAAAAAGCAATGAGTAGACCAACATCAATATGGAACGACGACAAGATCAACTTTTTAGTTGACCACTATGCCTATGTCAGCAATCGTAAATTAGCCGATGCGCTCGGTGTTTCAGTTCCTACCATCAAAAACAAATCTCGTGAGTTAGGCCTGTCAAAGACCTGTGCCAAGCGTAAAATTTTCCCATCTACCGAAGCCGATGTTCTGAAAATGAGCGAAAGGAACTCTTATCGGTCGGTGGCCGATAAGCTCAATTTGTCCGTATCGTCTGTCCAAATTATTATCAATGAAGCAGTCGCAAAAGGACATCAGAAACGTACCAAGGAGGAAACTGGCAAGCTGATTGCCGAAGCAAGAGCGCATCTTATCAAGAAAGAACGTGCAAGAGCCCTATTCGGTCTGGATCAGCGGACGAATCTTAAACTCTTCCCCAACAAGCGGAAGTATCGCTTGCGTGATCGTCTGAGACGATGCAGGTATGATGTAGAACGTAACAGCACAGACGTTTACATTGATGATGAAACGCGCCGTCACGCCAAGATTGAGGGCGAAGCAAAGAAATTAGGATTTCATATCGTAAAGCCTATCGTGGAATACTTTCCCATAGACTTCATATCAGAGAATAGTGCTGCAGAGGAACAAATCTTTGCAGAACTTAAACGAAAGAATATCAACGGTTAACATCAATAGAACTTAAAACAAACAATTATGTCACAATGCAAAGGCAAGGTCATCGCCATTGGCGAGATCAAGACTGGTGAAAGCCAGCGTGGAAAGTGGGCTTCTCAGCAATGGGTTGTTGAGGAACAAGGTCAGCAATATCCTGAACACTGGGTGCTTGAAACCTTCGGTGAAGACAACATCAACAAGTTTGATCTTCATGTAGGCGACATGGTGGAGGCAAGATATACTGCACGCTCTACTGAGAAGAATGGCAGCTTCTACCCCTCCAATCGTCCTTGGGAGGTTGTGAAGGAACAACAGCCTGCATAACCCACAGGTACACCATCAGTGAGATACGGACAGCATTCTTTTGTTGTCCGTATTTTTGTTGTTACACTAAGTGGATAATTACCATGGGAAACCATATTACAAGTAAGATATCAGAAAGTTTTTCTACCCTAAACGTTACATTCATTTTCGTAGCATTTTCTTATCCGTTCCCAAATCCATACATTTGTAACCGTTTTCGCAAAGTCCTTTATTTGTACTTTGAAATTTTGCGAAACACCAGAAACCTAAAAATTTTACGTGTATGTTTGGTACATTCATGACCATTATCATCATTGGCTATATAGGCTACTATGGCTATAACATCATTCATGATCTCTACTTTGATAAGACCAGAGAGGTTGTTGCTACGGCCAGTGTCGAAGAACAAGAGGTGGATATAAAAGACGAATTGGGTAGCTTTACCCAGTTTGATGCTGATGAAGATAGGAAAATTGAGGACCAGAAACGGAAAGCCAGAGAAGAACAAGATAAAGCAGAGAAAGAAAGTGGATCAGCCTTTTCTCAAAAGTCGGCATTGCACACTGATGACAGTCCTGCGACAATGGCAGGTGGAATAGAGGCAGAAGATGTATCAACGCTTTTAGACTCTTTGGAAAAGAAAGGACCAGATTCTGAATTTGAAATTGTGGCGAGAGCCTTATCACCTAGCAGAGCTTAGCTTTTTCATTTTTAATACACCATAGGTTCAAAGCCGTCCAGCGCAGCGCCTGTTGTAAGGGAACTGCCAAAAGGCTTCTCTTTACGGTACTTTAATTCGAAATAAATAATCCAACAAAATTAAATGTTTCAATTAAAGCAAGTATTCAATTCTGCTAAGAATTTAGTTGTTAGATGCCAGGACACCGTTAGGCGTTATTGCGCCCTGTTCGTATTTGGCTTCATGTATGGTATGCAAGCCTTCGCTCAGGGAGCAGGTGGATTCTCGAAAGCAACACAAGAAATTTCAACCTATTCTGGCCCTGTACAGAAGCTCATGTATGCCATTGCAGCAGTGATTGCACTGGTTGGTGCTTTTAATGTATATTTTAAGATGCAGAATGGTGATCAGGATGTGAAAAAGACCATCATGATGACCATTGGAGGTTGTGTAGCAATGGTTGCCATGTCAACCGCTCTCCCCTTGTTTTTCAAATAGAAAAACTGGTAAGATATACCCGATATAGGACACCAATAAAGCCTATATCGGGATATATTTTATACTCTATCATTTTGACAAATGAGTGATATAATCAGCTATCCAGTATTCAAAGGTTTGCAAAAGCCACTGGAGTTTATGGGAATACGAGGCAAATTTATCTACTATGCCGCCAGTACCTTCCTCTTTGGATTTATCGGCTTTCTGGTATTCAATATTCTCTTGGGCTTCTTTGCAGGAGTCATTGCACTTGTCGCCATTGCAGGCACTGGCATTATCTTCATTTTCATCAAGCAGAAACTCGGTTTACATTCAAAGCACAGATACAAAGGCATTATTCATTATACAGGCTTATTTGACTATTGACTATGGGCAAGAAAAAGGAACGACCATTTGACAAACTATACGCAGAACTTGAAGACATCAAGGACGCTCGTGGTAACTTGATGAATACCGTTCTTTTCTCAAAGAATGGCAACTGGTCTGTTATCATCGAGATTGAAAATCCAGTGCAGCAGTATTGTACCGATGCGACTTTGTACTATGGTTATGCCGATATTCTAAGCAATATTATCCAGACTTTAGGAGAAGGATATTGTCTCCAGAAGCAGGATATATTTTGCAGACAAGGCTATGAGTATGAGATAAGTGGAGACATGAGCTTCTTATATCAGTCTTACTTCAAATACTTCAAAGGCCGTCAGTACACCAATATCCGCACCTTCCTCATTATTACCCAAGAGTTTAAGCAAAGTTCCTTTGTAAAGTATGACCCCAAAGCATGGCTCGACTTCCATTCCAAAGTCGGCAAGGTCATCAATATTCTTTCAGAGAAGAATATACCTTATCACAAGTTAAGCAAAAAAGAAGTGGCTGAATATGTCCACCGTTTTCTTGCTTTCGACTTCAAACCACATCCATTCTCATTAAATAATATGAATGTGATGGACGAGTATATCAAGACTGGGGAGCGAGCTATCAAGTCGTTTTCACTTGTCAATATCGACACCATCGACCTCCCCACTTTTATTCGTCCTTTCAACACGATGGCTGTCAATGGCTTCAATATTGCCACTGACCTACTTTCGTTTCTTGCCGATATTCCCTATACCGATTGTGTTATCTACAATCAGGTGATCCAGATACCACAGCAACGACCACTGATGCGCAAGCTACAAGGTAAGGCTAAGCGACACGACTCTATGCCTGATCCAAGCAACAAGATTGCCAAAGCAGATATAGACCTCGTGCTGGACTTGCTTGCCAAGGAAAGCCAGTTGCTTGTATATACCAACTTCAACATCATTACATCAAGTCCGCTTGCCAAGGTCAATAGCGTCACTTCTTATCTGGAAACAAAACTCTACGACTGTGGTATCATGCCTTCCAAGGCGTGCTACAATCAGTTGGAGCTATTTATCAACTCCTTCCCAGGTCTGTCGTATTCATTCAACAAAGAATATGACCTCTTTCTGACGCTCGCCGATGCAGCCCTTTGTCTGACATATAAAGAGCACATGAAGCACAGTGAAGAATCGAGGCTCAATGTCTATTACACCGACCGTCAGGGCATACCTGTATCTATTGACATTACAGGCAAGGAAGGCAAGATTAAGTTTACAGACAATGCCAACTTCTTCTGTTTGGGGCCAAGTGGCAGCGGCAAGAGTTTCCACATGAACTCTGTTGTAGCCCAACTATTGATGCAGGACACTGATGTAGTGATGATAGATACAGGCGATAGTTACGAGGGAATAAGCCATTACTTTCATGGAACTTACATTGCATATAGCAAGGAAAAACCTATCTCCATGAATCCTTTCAGCATTACCCCTGATGAGTATAATCTGAACTTCGGCGAGAAAAAGCAGTTCCTTAAATCGCTGATCTTTCTTATTTTCAAAGGAAATGAAGAGCCGACTAAGATAGAGGACAAAATCATCAACCAGACACTGGTAGAATACTACGATGAATACTTCAACCCCTTTGATAAGTTCTCTGACAAAGATCGAGAACGGCTGCGTGAACGTCTGATGCTTGAAGATAAGAAGAATGGCGAGTACGAAAAGTACGAAGAGAAGCTGGAGGAAAAATATGGCGACGATTACACCATTACCGAACTGGAGGGAAATGCAAATACTTCTCCAAAAGCTGATCGCATAGAAGACAATACCGCCAACCATGCCATTGATGAGCTGGACTTTACCAAGGAGGAAAAAGACCACCATGCCAAGATTGTTCGTCAAGTAAGCAAGCTGCGCAACGTGATTAACGATAAGGCGGCATCGGAAGGAGAAAAAGAAAACGCCAACAGGCAACTTGTACGCCTGATGCCCGAACTCATAGAGGGCAAATACCTCATACGTATCGAAAAGAAGATTGACAAGATAGAAAAGCAGCGTAAGAAACTGAATGTCAAAAATCTATCGTTCAACAGCTACTATGAGTTTGCTTTGGAGCGTATACCTCAAATTATGACTGAGAAGAAGATAGATTTTGATATTGATAATTTCGCTGCCATTCTGGAGCAGTTCTATAAGGGTGGCGAGTTGGAGCATACGCTCAACAACGACCTCGACAAATCTCTGTTCGATGAAAAGTTTATTGTCTTTGAGATAGATAAGATTAAGGATGACCCTATACTATTCCCTATTGTAGTCTTGATTATCATGGACGTATTCTTGCAGAAGATGCGACTAAAGAAGGGGCGAAAGGCACTGATCATCGAAGAAGCATGGAAGGCAATATCTTCGCCTACAATGGCAGGATATATCAAGTATCTCTACAAGACAGTCAGGAAGTTCAACGGTATTGCCGGGGTTGTTACCCAGGAGTTGAACGATGTGATTGACTCACCCATTGTCAAAGAAGCCATCATCAACAATTCTGATGTTAAGATTCTGTTGGATCAGAGCAAATTCAAAGATAGATACGGTGATATTTCTGCAATCCTTGGCTTGACAGAGGTACAAAAACAGCAGATATTCACAGTCAACGCTTTGCCACCCAAAGAAGGCATACCCTACCATAAGGAGGTATGGATTAGTCGTGGTCAGTATTCTGATGTCTATTCGGTAGAAGTACCACCAGAATGGTATTGGGCTTTTACCACTGAGCGAGTAGAGAAAGAAGCTTTGAAGATTTATGAGCGAGCTTTTGACGATGACATAGAGCAAGCCATTACTCATATCGAGGAAGACCGTAAGAAAATGAATATAGGGCGATACTTTGATTTCGCCGTACTTGTCAATAAACATCAAAACATAATGAGCTTATGGGAAAAATAAAAAAAGCTATACTGGCTATCGTCGCTATGTTACTTTCAGCCCATTCTGCCAATGCTTGGGTTAGAGTTGTCTATGACATCAACAGCACGGCTGCCGTGGGTGCGAACACCGCATTTCAGAAAATCATAGAGGACAGCCATAACACTCGACTTGACTCTATTCGTTCAAAACAAGCCAAGATTATGTCCTACACGGCATCGATGCAAACCATCAAAGAACTCTACCGAATGTCTATGCAGAATGTCAGTGGCTTCGGAGAAGAATCGGCTTATTACAAACAGATGGCAGAAAACTTCCTTCAAGTGCCGGGTAACACAGCAAGAGCTGTAAAGGCGATCAACAGATGCCCAGGAATCAACTATGTGAACAGCCTGAATGAAATTGTTAATATCCAGGCTGAGGTTGTTGGCCTAATTGAAGACTTTGTGGATATTGTGAATAACGGTAAAGTTGATTTATCAGCCTTTACCAGTGGCAAGAGAAATGACAAGCTATCAGCATTTCTAAAAAATGCTCACTTAGGGAAAGGCGATGGCTATAATTTCCTTGACCGTTATGAGCGATTGACTTTAGCCAACAAGTTGCTTAGTCATATCGTTGATATTAACACGCGCCTCCAGCAAATAGAATACATCTGTGAGTATTGTCGAACATTCAGCAACTTCATGTATTCTATCGACCCTTTGACATGGGCCTTCTATTTTGATGGGAAGGCAATGGTCGAATCCGTTGTGAGTGATTGGAAATATCAAATCCACACGTAAGTATGCTCCTTAACACAAATGACCTATGAAAAAGATTATCTTTTCTCTACTGGTGTTCCTTGGTTGTGTTACTACAACCAAAGCTGGTATTGTGGGTCCTGATGATTTACCAACCATTTCTGCCCTTATATCGCTCCATAAGGCTATGGCAAAGGCAGAAGAAGCATCAATGAAGCAGGTTGGCGTAAGCTATAGTGAACAGCAAATAGCTACCAACAATGCGTCGAAGTTCAATGAACTCCGTACAACACTCAATACCAAGCTCAACAATGCACACCAATGGGTGATACTGGCAGCTGCAATCTCCAAGACTACATTGGACGTGGGTAATACCACAAAGGAGTATATCCAATTTGTGGACTTGACACGAAAGAACCTTTTTCGCAAGCCCCAGATAGCATGGTACTTTGCAGAGGCTAACTATAATGTGAGCAAGCGAGTGTCCTTACTAAAGAAATCGGTAGCTTTGATGGTTGCTTCTGAAACCAATATTCTTAAAGCATCATTAAGTGAGCGAATAGACATGATTTACGATATTCAAGACCAAATTGCGGTTATTAGGGGCATTATCAGTCAGGCTCTATTCTGGAGTAGATGTGTAGATATTGGTGGCTTCAAATACGATTACGTGTGGGATATACTCAACAGTGATGTATATGAAGGTATCGCCAATGACCTCATTGGTAAATGGAGACAAAATCTTAATGCAGTATGAAACGACCTTTTATAATCATGTTAGCAATGTTTTTCCCTATGGTTCTGTTGGCACAAGTTCCAACAAGGGATAAACAAAAGGAGCATCAAATTCGCTCTATGGAGCAAGGGCACTGGGACTTTTCGCCTGACTGGTGGTATTGGGCTTTCCATAAAAATTATAGTGGAGCCTATACAAAATGGGAATGGCATGGACTAAAGTCTGGTTTACGTGTCCACTTTGATGAAGGCAGATCCAATGTGAAAACCGTGGGACCACGACGTGAGGCACAGCTTGCCACACTACTATTGAAGGAGAAAATAGTAGAAACTGAGCGAAAGAAGATCGAAGAGCTCAACAAAGAAGAGGTGGCACGTGCAGCCGATCGTAATGTAGATTTGGTGTACGGTAAATATAAAGCTCTGTTCTCTGATATGCAAGCCTCGATTACCGAAGGCCTTACTTATTGTCTGGTGAAGAGTAAGGGAAAGATGGCAAAGAGCATCAAAGAACTTACCGACCGAAACGAGGTCATCACCTCTAACGTTGCCTATCTGCGCAAAACTGGTGTAGGCTATGAACTTGAAAATGTCAAAAGGGAAAAGGGATTTGCCCAAGCCAAGAAAGATATGGAAGAGTTAGTGAAGAAGGTCGCCTTACTCGCTCGACTCGCCAAAGCGTATTATTAAAAACGAAACATAACCTATTATGACAGATTTACTGCTGAACATCAATATGACCCTATCCATCTTCATAGATCAACTATTGACGATGGGACTGCCAGTAATCGACGAAAACTTGGGGAAGCTGATGAACGAAATGAAGAATCCCCCTACGGCAGGACTCTTTATCAAGATGGTCAGTGTCGCCAAAACAATCGGTATCAGTTTGGCTCTATGTGTAGGCTCTTATGAGTGCTGGGTAATGATACTCGGTCGCCGTGGAATGGACGTGATGAAGATTGCCCGAATCATTGGATTGGCTATGTGCATCGGCTTCTCTTCTACGATCTGCGATGCTTTGTCGGTGCCAGGAAACTGGTTAGAAGGTGAAACACAACAAATGGCGATGAACAAGAACCGTGAGGTTGCAGCTCTCGAAAGAGCCGTGGCTACAAAACAGCAGGAATATATCGATTCTATCAGGAGTCAGCAAGCCAAACAGGAAGAACAGAAGGCAGCACAAGATGCAGCTACCGAAGACGGTTTGCTTGATAAAATTCAGCATAGCGTGGAAAATATCGGTATCAGCATACAAAACTATGCCAAACAAGCCGCCGTGCTTGTAGAGACCAAGATTAGTGAATGGGCTAATGATATTATCCGCTTCATCGGTGAAATCATCTTCCAAATGACCTACTATGGTATGCTTTTGGGACAGCGTATCTTCCTAAGCATACTCAAACTGTTCTGTCCTATATCTTTTGCCCTATCCATCGTGCCACCTTGGAGAAATGCGTGGTCGCAGTGGATCTCAAAATATCTGACCATATCGCTGTGGGGATTTGTGGTCTATCTCATCGTGTACTATGTAGATTATCTGATCATGTTCTATCTTGAATCAGACTTGACTGCCTACAACAAGCTGCTACATAATGCAGCCTCTTGGGATAACATCGGTGCGTTGGGCATGCAAGCCATCGGTACTACCTGTATGTATGTTGTCGGTATGCTTGCTGGAGCTAAGGTATTGAGCATGGTACCAGAAGTATGCTCATGGCTAATCCCAGGTGGTGTAGCATCGGGCGCAGGTTCTGCCGCAAGTGGAGTTGCCACAGCAGCAACAATGACAGGAGTTGGAGCTGTAGCTACTGCTGCTGGGGCCGCTGGCGGTGCCGTTGTTGGTGGAACTTTAGGAACAGCAAGTATGGCTGGTGCGTATAGCCAAAACCGAGGAGAAGGAAAATCTGTATCAAGCTCGGTAGTAGGTAGCGTTATCAGTAACACAGCTTTAGGACAACATTATGCGGCTGGTGGAGATAGAGCCAGATCGTATAATAATGTAGGCAAGAACGATGAAAATTACAAACGTAAAGACGACCAATAAAGTATGCTGATACAAAGTTTAGAACAAAAGACAAGGCTTGCCTTGATGACCGTATTGCTCACTATCGTGGGCAATGTGGTGATCTGTGGTATGCTAATAGCCTATGGCGCAAAAGTGTTGTCCGAAGAGCGTAATCAGGTGTATGTCCTTGACGGTGATATACCATTTCTTGCGCAACGAAGTCAGGAAGAAGCCAATTTTATTATGGAAGCGAAGGCACACATACAGCTCTTCCACCAGTACTTCTTCACTCTGCCTCCTGATGATGACTACATCAAATGGACACTCGGAAAGGCAATGTATATGGCCGACGGTACAGCTATCAAGCAGAAGCAGGCTATGGAGGAAAACGGATTCTTCTCTGATATTGTCTCTTCCTCTGCCACTTGCACGATCATGTGTGATAGCATCAAGTTGGATGAGCATAGCAGAAAGTTTACCTACTATGGTACTCAGAGTATTCGCCGACGTACCAAGAAGATACGTCGAACTCTGATTACGACTGGCGCACTGGAGAATGTACCAAGGACACAGAACAATCCGCATGGTTTGCTCATCACTCATTGGAGAACATTAAAGAATATTGACCTCGAATATTGACGGTATGAAGAGAAAGAAAGTAAAGAAAGAGTTGCCCAGATACAAACGGCATATCCGTTATGCTTGTTGGCGTATTTCAAAATACTGGAGGGTAAGGAACAAAGTGGAAAAGTGTAACCAGTGGGCTACTGACAATCGAAAGGCCTTTTTTAGCTTGGTTGTTGGTACCCTCGTGTTTGCTGCTATCGCTACCTTTATCTCGATACTCTACGACTTGACCAAGGCTTCCACTATCAGTGAAAAAGAAGATTTCAGTGGTAGAACGGAGAAGATAGAGAACATCCAGCCGATGATGAACGGACTGAGGCAAATAGAAGAGACCAAGAAAAGTGCAAAGTTGGAACTCAAACAGCTGACAGATCAAGGCGTTGCCATACACAAAGAATTGGATTCACTCCTTGCCATAAGGGAGAAAAGTCATGAAGACTCTATCCGAATTGTGCAGGACTATCGCCAACTACAACACATCGTTAATTTTCTAAAGAAGCGTAAAGAATGAAAAAGTTGAATTTGAAGCAACCGAAATACATTTTCCCTCTCGTGGTATTCCTGCCATTGACATTTCTTGCCTACGAGGTTTCTGGCATCTTCGATGGCAACCGTACCAGTTCTGCAAAAGTAGCTACCGACTCTCTTAATATGGAATTGCCCGATGCTGAGAACGAAGGCTTGAAAGACAAGATGGCTGGCATGGAAGATCGTAATATGGGTGATGATGGCTATTCAGCAGTAGATGGCCTCGGCGATGAAGAAAACAAGGGCGATTCGCTTGGCAATGGTTATAGCGAGAGCGAAATGGATCAGATCGACAAAGACAATGCCGAGCGTAAAGCACAACAGAAAGCTCAGGAAGAAATGGAACGTAGCTTAGCAGAGTCAAGGAAGCACATCAACTCCTATGCAGGTGGCGGTTATTGCAGTAGCAGAAGTGCCGCAAGGAACAGCCGTCGTGACGAACTCGATGACTATGCCAAAGAACTTGAATACATACAAAAACGTAGTCGCGCAGCCCAACGAGCCATCGACGAAGGCAATGGCAGTTACGGAGGATATGATAACTATGATAATCCATATTCAGATGGCTATGCCAACAACAGGCGTTCACCTCGGACAGCAAGGGAAAAGACACGAAAGGAAGGTGAGAAAGTGCAGACGGTAGAAAAAGTGAACAGCCCCAATGCCGATCGCTTCAATACCGTTTCTGCCAACAAGAATGTGGATGCGCCCCTCATCAAGGCAATGATCGACAAGACTACAAAGGCACATGAAGGCACTCGCCTCCGATTCAAGCTGCTCGATGATGTAACCATCAACAAGGTGCTCCTGAAAAAGGGCACTTATCTATATGGATTGGTAACTGGCTTCGGCCAACAGCGTGTCAAAGCCAACATTACGAGCATTCTGGTAGGCAGCAAATTCATCAAGGTCAATCTGTCTGTCTATGACAACGATGGTATGGAAGGCTTCTATGTGCCAGAGTCGGCCTTTAGAGATTTGATGAAGGAGGCTGGCTCGCAAGCCATGCAGCAGAATATGCAATTTGGCAACAATTATGGATCCACCCTAAATGGCGAATCGGTGGCTCTGCAAGCTTTGCAGAATATCTATCAGTCGGCAAGTAGTGCCGTATCTGCCAATATGCGAAAGAACCATGCTCGCATCAAGTATAACACCATCGTATATCTCATCAATACGTCCTTAGACGTAGAATGATAAAGGTTTATTCAAAACACAAATAAATAGTAAAGCACAATGAAATACATTGTAATTACACTGTTAGCAGTACTTATTGGTACTCCGATGAAGGCCCAGAAGAAGTATCGTGATATAGTTCCTGATACTGCCAAGGTACATTATATACATCGCGAAAGCATGGACGATGCTTATATCTTTGATGGAAACCTCCATAAGAATACCGTCTATGTGAATGAGCAGATCACTACACACATCATCATGCCAGAGAATATCAAGCTCGTCGATATTTCTACCAATAACATCATCGGCAATCAGTGTGCAGACAATATCGTCCGTATCAAACCTGCTGGCAGAATGTACGATCATGAACTGGCTGGCACCATGACAGTGATTGGTGAACGGCATATAGTACAATTCAACGTGGTATATGTGAATGGGCCGGCACGTGCCAATTCTATCTTCAATATTGACATCAAGGACACCAAGCGTTACAACAATCCAGAGGTACTAATGCCCGAAGCAGATATGGCACGTTTCGCATGGGCAATCTATAGTATGCCTGCAAAGTTCCACAACATACATTATAAGAAGTATGGTATCAAGGCCGTGATCAATAATATCTATGCCATTGACGACTACTTCTTTGTAGATTTCTCGCTCTACAACCATACCAATATCAAGTTTGACATTGACGAGATACGGGTAAAGCTAACGGATAAGAAAGAGAGTAAGGCGACCAATACACAGACCATCGAACTTACGCCTACTTATATGCTCAACAAGACCAATACGTTTAAGAAAGGCTATCGCAATGTGCTTGTACTTAACAAGCTAACGTTTCCAGATGAGAAGATTTTGAACTTGGAGATTTCGGAAAACCAAATTTCTGGCCGAGTTATCTATATCCCTATCGAGTATTCAGATATTCTTCACGCAGACGGCTTTAGCCAGCAACTGATGAAGAGCCTGTCAAGAAGTAACTATTAAGGAGGAACGCAATGAGAAAAATCGTATTATCCCTTATGTTGGGCCTATTTATGTTGTCAAAGGCCTATGCTGGCGATGGCGACCAGTATATCACTCTCAATGCTGGTCTATTGTTTCAAAACACGCTCAACGCCACATTTGGTTATGAGAAGGAGCTGCCGTATGACAATGCTTTCGAGATATTTGGTGAAGCTGGCAACCGCTGGGCACGTGATCCTGAATGTGGGAAAGTGTGCTCCAAATCCTTTTGGGAGCATTACTATTGGAACGGTGGCATCGTATATAAGAAAAGTCTAGTGCGTTGGAAGAACTCCACACTACGCCTCGACTTGGGGCCAGTGGCAGGAGCCTATCGAGGCGATTACTTCTTTGGTGCAGAAGGCAGCCTTGAATACAATTATACATTAGTAAACGGCTGGAAGCTGACCATCAAACAAAAGAACAATGTCAATTTCATGCACGGAGATACCTTCCGCAATGGATTGACCATTGGTATCAAGGTTCCACTCTAAAAGAAACACTACAATATGAAGATCAATATAAAGCTACGCCCTATGCTATCGATTATGATAGCTGTGGTGCTGTCTATTCATTTGGCTTCTTGCTCTGAACATATAGAAGACTGGCAGGGCAACGTAACCACAGGCTCAATCTTACTCTCTGATAACAGCATCGTATCAAGCAAAGGCTACGATGCAAGCAGAATGACGGCCGTGGGTGTTGTCATTGGAACAAGAGCAGATAGCATTTGGGTGGTATCAACCAAGAACTTAGGTCAGTATGCTTATCTTGACACACTCATGTCGGTGTCCAATGTTTCATCAGATGAGAGTGCATTATGCGGTATAGACAACACCTCGGCCATTCTTAAATCTGAACGTAAGAGTCCTGCCGTAAATATCATAAGGAGTTATGCTTCCCCTGTAAAGGGTTGGGCGTTACCCTCTATCGGCGAATTGCGAATGTTATCCGCCAATATAGGAACCTTAGGGAAAGTGATGGAAACGATTGGAGGCGATGCCTTTCTGACAGAACCGTATCTTAGTTCGATGCAGGATGGCTCATCAACTCAAACAGAAGAGCTATATGCCAAATGTATTTCGCTACATTCAGGTTATATCTCATCGATTCTTAAAACGGATGTAGCGCAAGTGCGCCCCATACTGAGAATGAAAATGAACTAACCCCATTGTTTATCCCTTGATATGGCAACAGAAGAAACGAAGGAGCAGCAACAGATATATAATATATTCCGTAGCTGTATCTATTTGATTTTGATATTCGAGCTTATTGTCAATCTGCCTTTAGAGGCAAGCGATCCTATTACGAAGTTCTTTATGTCGTTTCTCTACAAACTGAAACTCTTCAACAGTGTTCTGGGGTGTAAGTTTATGGAGTTAGTGTGTATTGGCGTAACTTGCATCGGTACCAGAGCCAAGAAGGAGTTGAAGTTTAATATGAAGACGATGGTCGTCTATCCGCTTGCTATTGGCTTCTACCTTTTGGTAACAAGTGTACTGGTGCATAAGGACATGTGGGGAGGAACACTCTTCGGATTCCCTACCAATCGTATGATTTATGCGATCTGCTCTGTTATCGGCATCATGCTAATACATCAGGGGCTGGACGCTATCAGCAAATACTTCAACCATAAGCTTGGTGACGACCGTTTTAACTTTGAGAACGAGAGCTTTCAACAGATGGAAGAGAAGGTGGAGAACGATTACTCGGTCAACATTCCGATAATCTACTACTTCAAGAAACGTATGAGGAAAGGCTGGATCAACATCATCAATCCTTTCCGTGCTACGTTAGTCTTGGGTACGCCTGGTTCGGGTAAGTCGTTTGGCATCATCGATCCTTTCATTAGACAACACAGTGCAAAGGGCTTCACGATGATGGTCTATGACTATAAGTTTCCTACGCTTGCTAAGACGCTGCTTTATCAGTATTGCAAGAATAAGAAGTACGGTCATATCCCAGAAAACTGTGATTTCCATATCATCAACTTTGCCAATGTGCGCTACTCCAACCGTATCAATCCTATTCAGAAGAAGTATATCCCTGACCTTGCGGCGGCATCAGAGACGGCAGCAACGCTCTTGGAATCGCTCAACAAGGGAGGCGGCGACAAGAAAGGTGGATCGGAGGCTTTCTTCAAGAATGCTTCTGAGAACTTCCTTGCAGCCATTATCTACTTCTTCGTCAATTTCCACCCAACAGGCTTCTTGAAGGGTAAAAGGCTCAAACGTTACTTTCGATATAGCAAGACCATAACCATCGACAAGATTGAAGAAGGTGTGCTGCAGCTCGTTTACAAGCAATGGACTGATTATGCTGGCATCAATGAGAAAGGCGAGGTTGTACTTGACTTTAACAATGAGGAAATGGTGAATATGTCCATCGATGATAATGGTATGTTTGTCGAGTTGGAAGGGTTTTCCTATGTCGATTCTGATGGGTGTCTGGTAAACATCTTGGAAACATGGTATGAGGACAACAAGGGAAACAGAGTTGTTCCTGATACTCGGACTGGTGAATACTCGGACATGGCTCATGTGCTCCAGTTCCTCAACAAGTCATACAACGATGTCTTTAAGATATTGATGAGCGATCGGGCTATCAAACCGCTGATGGCTCCTTTTGAGTCTGCCTTCAAGAATAAGGCAATGGATCAGTTGGAAGGTATGGTGGGTACCTTGCGTGTAGCAGCTGGCCGTCTTGCCACACGGGAAGCCTATTGGGTGTTTACTGGCGACGACTTCGATCTAAAGATTTCAGACCGTGAACATCCGAGTTACCTGGTGATTGCCAATGACCCAGAGAAAGAACAGGTGATAGGCTCTCTCAATGCGCTCATTCTGAATCGATTGGTGATGAAGATTAACAGTAAGAATAACTATCCCTGTAGTCTGATCATCGATGAGCTGCCAACGCTCTACTTTCATAAGATTGACCGCCTGATTGGTACGGCGAGAAGCAATAAGGTAGCTGTAACTTTGGGCTTTCAGGAACTTCCACAACTCGAAGCAGACTATGGAAAAAATGGTATGCAGAAGATCCTATCCACCTGTGGCAATATCTTTATGGGAGCAGCCCGTAACAAAGAAACATTGGAATGGGCCCAGAATGATGTCTTTGGCAAAGTGAAACAAACGAGCAAGTCTATTTCCATCAACGATCAAAAGGTCTCTACCTCCATTTCTGAACGGATGGATAATCTCTTACCTGCTGCAAAAATAGCAGATATGGCTACTGGTTGGTTGGCCGGACAGATAGCCAGAGATTTCACGCCTACACCTGATGGAGCGATGAACACCTTTGAGATAGAGAACTCAGCAGAGTTTAAGACCTCAAAGTATTTCTGTAAGACCAACTTCGACATGAAGAAAATTAAGACTGAGGAAAGTATGTATGAAGATATTCCTCCGCTCTATGATTTTGGCACCGATCGCAACATGGAGATTATTCTTAGCCGAAACTTCATGGGAGTGGAAACTGATATTGACAACATGATAGAAGAACTGCTGCCCAAGGGGGTGAATGTTCAATCATAGAAGTTGAAGACAATGAAAAGCGAACATAAGGTAAAACGTATAGAGGGTATTGGCGAGCGATTGAAAAATGTTCGCCAATATCTTATTATGACCCAACAGCAAGTGGCCGAAGCAACAGGCTTGCCAGTTATCACCATCTCAAAGATAGAGCATGACAAAGTAGTGAACTCCGATTCCTTTATCCAGATGCTGCATTTCTACTCCAATTATATTTCAGTGGATTTCCTTATGGCAAAGGACTTCAAAATTGCTGATGCCGATAGATACACCAAATCGTTTTCTCTGAATACAATCGTAAAAGCAAAGCTCGAACTGATTCAAGAACAAGTTACTAAAGAACTGGAAAGCACCCAAAAGGATTTCGTGCAAAAAGTATCAGAAGCCATCAACCTACTATAAGTTTAGCACAACCTCCAAAGACAAAATGATGAAAAGATTTTGTATCTTTGATAAGCGAACATATCACTAACGTTTCACTAAAATCTGAAAATATGATTATTGCATTAATAACATTGATGGCATACATAGGCTATTGTATAGGCTCCTTTATTATGCAGATGCTGATATGGACTATCACACTGATAGGTATGGCTCTCTTCTATATATTGAAGTATGGTAAGAGACTTGTAGAATGGACGGTGAAGTTTATCGTCCTCCTGATTTCTTTGGTCTATACCAAGGTTCGCATCTTGTACCAAAGTCGTTATAAGGCGCAAAATGAGCGTGCTTATATGGGCTGAATTGTCGAAATATATCCGTTACAATAAGTGGATAATAATCATTTTGGGTGCAGAAATGGTACCACCAAGCAACATTTTTTGTGAGAAAAATATTGGGGAAACAAGTGCCAAACCAGTTTCCCCTTCTCTTTATATCACTGTTGCATCTTACAACGAGCTGCTTATGCTTTTCACCTTATATATATAGTTAGGATCCTCTGCATATCCTATGCGGTTGAGAAAACGAAAGTAGTCGCCACCTTTGTATTTGTACTGCACATAATCTTTGTATGCCTTGACCGACTCTTCCCAATTACGAAAGCGATAATAACTGCCATCGGTTGGCCGTCGTAAGCCAAACAGATTGTTGTAATTGAGGCAGACATTCGAGGTAAAATACCCAGTTTCCAGCAGAGCCTGTGCCACGACTATCTTTGGGAAGGCGACACCATATAGGTCTAACGCCTGATACAGATTGGTGATATTCAACTCCTTTGGTGGCCGTGTGCCAAATCGGACATAAGCGATCTTATCTCGCAAACCTGTGATATAGTTATTCAGGTAGGCTATGAATGGGGCAGGATTCAAGCTCTTGCCATTTGCACTAATCTTGATGTGAAGGTGTGGCCCCGTTGATTTGCCTGTATTTCCTGATATTCCCACGATAGTACCTGCCAATACTTCGTCACCTTCTCGTACTGTGATTGCGGCTAAATGCCCATATAGACATTGTATATGCCCATAGTCGAGGACAACATGGTTACCATATCCTTTCTTGCTAAACACCACTTTCTTTACTCTGCCAGGCAACATCGAATAGACATGCAGCATATTACATTCAAGATCGATACCATCGTGGAAAGAAGAACACTTCCTGAATGGATCCTGACGGAACCCATATCGAGACGTAACACTGATGAAGTCTAAAGGCAGACAAACATCCATCCTCTCTTTGATGAGTCCGAACAGCATACTATCCTTGACATTAACAAAGACAGGAATATCCTTTTCTATGGATATTTCATGGCCTTCTGTTGTAGAGAAGAAATCATAGTGTTCGTCTCTCCGTTCATTACGTTTCTCATTCAACTTCACAGAGTCCTGATAAGCATAAAAGTAATCTTCATCTACCTTTTCTCTATCCAGCGAAACTTTTGTCTTTGCCTTTTGCTCTGGCGATTTTTCTCGCATGATTGTATTGAATTGTGCCCTCATTTGGCAGGGCATGAGCAGGAATGTCATACCCACAAATAACAACGATTTAACTTCCATCTTACAACGTTTTTTCCTAAATTTGAATTAAAATTACAACAAAATATATGGATATGGCAATGCAAAATCGTTTTTTAGAAAGTGATATTCCATACGGCAAACTGGCCAAGTTGGGTATCAGCAAAGAGAAAACTCTCTCTATGCCAAAAGATTTGTTGGAGACCTTTTTAAGTGGGAAGGTAACGCCGCTTATTCAGACTCATATCAAATCGCAGTCAGGCACGCTGTATGAAGTTCCATTGAAGTTGCAGCTCATTCAAGACAGAGCTGGCAACATCAAACTGATGACCTATCCTGTAAGAAAGGATATTGTGAGCGACATAGCCCTGAACAATGATGAGAAAGACCGCCTTCGACAAGGTGAAATACTCCGAAAAGAGATTAAAGAAGACGGTGTGCGTAGGATGCAGTTTATCCAATTGGATTATGAAACGAAGTCTTTGATCAAGCGCAATGTAAGCAATCTCCGCTTGCCAGAGCAGATTGCTCAAATGGAAAAGATCAACGACATACAGTTGGGCATGAACCAGAAGGAGGCTATCAAGGAGGGAAAGCCTATAGAACTTGAAGTGGGCCATGAGAAAGTCTCCGTCGGAGTGGATCTCAAAGAACCGCAGGGCTTCAAAATTGTCAAAGGCGACATGGCCGAATGGGACCGCCAACAGAAGATCAAATACGACAGAGCTAACGAAGGCTTTATGGGCTATGTGCTTACCGATCAAAACCGTTGGGAGTACCAACAGGTAGTAGATAATCTGCAACATAAGGAAACAAAACATGAGGTGAAGGAAGAACAAAAGCCCACCACAGGTATGAAGCTATAACCTCAATTATCTCCTTATTGATACAACAAGAGTTCTACAAAGGACTCATCTTTTAACCGTACCCTTGATAGGGACACTTTACTACATTTACCGATTTAGCTGACAGTAGTCTTCTCGGTAGTCTTTAACATAATTCCCCAGTTTTAAAGACTGATTTTCAAGGAGCATAAGATGATTGTTTTATGCCCAGAGAAGACTGTACCCCTGTCACGGGGAAATCCGTCTATACATATCTAACCAGTCAGGGACATTGCTCGGTCTTTGGCTGGAATAACTTTGTCTTTACATCAGTGCCTTCTGGCAATGTAAAAGGCAGAAGGCCCGACTTTAGCATCAGTAGTTCGACAACTATTGGTGTTATGGTCGGGCTATTTGTGTTTATGCCTTTCTTCTCTCATGCTATAAACTCTCATGCTTATCCCTTAGCAGTCCTATTGAGTTTTCAAGGAGTAGTAATCGTAACATCATTCAACCGCAAAGCCCCGATGATCAGAGCCTTATTAGGTTCTGATCAGGTAGTCTTTGCGCATACTCAAACATTTATTCAAAATTACCTATGACAATGGATGTAAAACCGTCGGTGAAGCAGGAAGATGCCATTCGGGAAAAGGCAAAGTCCATGCCCGAAGAAAAGACTGCGAAGAAGTCAGAAGTGTATTACTCGTCTGTTGCGTATCTGCAATTCGAGGATGATACCAAAGTATTAAGCGACCTGCACAGGAAAGGTCATGTCAACAAACTTCTCAAAGAAGCTGCCAACTACGATCAGGGCGATGCCATAGAACTTAACCGTACCTTCAAATCGCCGCTGCAAAATAGGGGCGACGACCTGGTGAAAGAAGACAAGAACTATGCTGTGGTCTATAACAATTCTGTTGGCGGCACCTATGAGGTGTACCGCAAAGTCACTGAACAGAATGTAGAACAGAACATCAAGCGATATGGACTGCCTGATAACGCTACCCAGGATGTTAAGGGACTCGCACAATCTACCAGCAAGAAAGAGAAGTCTCATTCTGCAAAAGAAGATGCTGCATCATCGATGCTGAAACAATACGACTCTATGAAGGCAAAGCATCCCGATGCGATGCTTCTCTTTCGTTCTGGCGACTTCTACATGATTTATCGTGATGATGCCGTGAAAGCATCAAAGATACTTGACCTTTCTCTCACACAAAAGACTAAGGGTATCGACATGATTAGCTTTCCCCACCATGCTCTCGACACGTATCTCCCCAAACTTATTCGTGCTGGTGAGCGTGTCGCTATATGCGACCAGCTCGAAATGCCCAGAAAGGAGAAGGTAGAGCTATCGAAAACTACCAAGGCAGAAGTCTCGGATAACGCCAAAGATCTTCGAGACAATCTTGCCAGTAAGATTGTGGAAACCGTAGGGAAAAACAATCACCATGCCCTTGTGCTGCCCCTGGCGGATAAAGCCTTGAATGCGGAAACAACCAGAGGTGAGAATACCGAACTGGCTAAGATGCAGGTCTTGCGTGGTCGTGTTACCTTCATCGATTCAGAAGACAACAAGTTACAGCTCCGTGACTTGAAAGCAAATACCATACAGCAGCTCACAGATACGCTACCGTCTATCGCCAAAGCCTATCTGGAGAGTATAAAATCAAAAGAAGCAGTTTCACACCCTACCACCCAATCAACTGTAGCCCAAGCAGCTACTACCGAACAACAACAAAAGTTCATTGACGACATCAAGGCAGCAATGGGCAGTTCCAAAATGGTGGTGCTGCCAGATTTTGGTACGAAGAAGGGTGTGGTAGCTGGCACCGATGAAGATAAGGGCATTTCGCTGAATCGTGTCTATGCCTGGAACGACAATGTATCGTTTGCTGGATCTGTGCCTGGCGATGATGCCAGCAAGCGCAGATATTACCACCCAGAGAACATTCGCCCTGAATTTTACGACTATCTCATCAGCGAGGTTAAACGCGCTGTTGCACCGCAGCTCATCACCGAGAATGGTCAGAAGGTTACTTCTGCCAATATGTTTGAATCGCCCAAACAGGAAGGGAAATACTTCTTTTATGCCCGACTTGACGGCGTTGGCTTGCACCCTAAAGCCGTTAAGGAGGCAGACGTGGAAGCCTTTATGAAGCAGGAGATTTCCGTAAAGGATATGTTTGCCAAGTATTATCCTACCAAGATGGCAAAGCAGCTTAGCAAAGAAGATTTTGATAACACTAAGTTGTCCGATGGTCGAGAGCTAACCACATTCAGGGTCTATAAGCAACGCAATGAAGACAAGCCTCATTTCGGCGAATACCTCTTGTATGCCGAAATGGGAGACAAACGCTTTCATGCCACTCCGCTCACTCACGATCAGCTGGATATGTATTTCGATCGCACACAGAGCAAGGGACAGTTGGCAGAGAAGGTGATCGGCGAACAACTACATCTGAAATCAGCTTATGAGAAATACAAGCTACCCGAAAACATCCCAACCCCAGAAGTCAGAATCCGCAAGGTCCCCGAAGGAGCCTGGCTTATCTCTGCCAATGTGGGGAACAAAGGACAAACGGCCGAGAAGAAACTATCGAACAACGACCTGTATTCACTCTTCAAGTCGAAAACAGCTACCAAAGAGCAGTTGGGAGCCAAGTACCTCATGGAAGACATCAAGGAGCTAAGCCTGAGCCATTCGGTAAGTCGGAGCCAAGGCTTGAAGCGATAATGGTAAGCCGTTTTTACCTATGTCACAGACAAGTAGAATATCAAAATAATTTCTTAAACCCAAACCGCTGCCCGGCACGACGCGTGGGCGGCGGCAATTCACAAATAAAGTTTTATTAAAAATGAAAAGAAAAACATTTGAAGAGTTGGAACAACTCAAACAGGAGGGACGCATCGGTTGGGTGGAGTATCTCCTACAGAGTGAGTACAGTGAGAGTTATCAGCAATGGCTCGCAGACAGAGGAGCGGAGCCAGACGAGGACAATGCAGAGTTGTTCGTCGAGCAGACTGATGCAACATTCCTCGAAAGTGAAAACTTCATCATGTAGGACTATGGCATATCAACACAACAACACCGCACAGTCGGCAAGCGACAAGGCCATCGAGAAGTTCGCCGAGATGATGATTACCCGATTGGAAGAGGCCAAAGACAATGATTGGAAGCAAGGCTGGATAGGTGGCCAGGGCTTTCAAGGCTTGCCACAAAGCCTAAGTGGTCGCAACTATTCGGGTACCAACTCTCTATTCTTGTTTATGGACACGGCTATTAACAAGTATGCAGCACCAGTGTATATGACATTCCTGCAAAAGGAGAAAGAAGGGCTGCGCCTGAAAAAAGGCTCGCAAGCCATGCCTGTCATCTACTGGGACATGAGCATCAAGGATGCCAATGGCCAAAAAATGTCACTGACCGACTATAAAAATATGTCCAAGGCGGAAAGAGACCTGTGTGAAGTACGTCCTTTCCTCCGCTCATTCAGGGTCTATAACATCGCTCAGACCAACATGCAGGAGGTGAACAAGGAAAAGTATGACAAGATTATTTCACGTTTCCAACCCCCCAAGCTGTCAGATACCGAAGGCATGTATCGTAATGCGGCTATCGACCGAATGTTTGAACGTCAGGAATGGCTCTGCCGTATTCAGTATGACAAAGCATCCGAGCAAGCCTTCTTCAAGCCTTCCAATGACATGATTGTATTACCCTTGAAGGCTCAATTCAAGATTAGCACCACGCCTGATGGGATTTACAAAGACGGTATGGAGTATTATTCTACCGCTTTGCATGAGATGGCTCACTCCACAGGTACGCCGGAACGACTTAACCGCACTATGGGCAATCGTTTCGGCGATCCCAAGTATGGCAAGGAAGAACTTGTGGCAGAATTGTCGGCTGCAATGGTAGGCAATACGATGGGCTTTGACCGCCGTATTCAGAACAATAACGTAGCGTATGTCGAAGGCTGGCTCCATGCTCTGCGTGAAGAGCCGAAGTTTATTGTTTCTGTTATGGCCGATGTCAATAAGGCTTCCAACATGATTCTCCAGAAGATTGATGAGCAGAAACTTGCACTTGGCGAGGCTCCTATACTGGGAGCGCAACAAGAACAGGACAGGCAGCAGTCACAGAAAACGCAGACTTCGGCACTCTCACCCGACCAGAGGGAAGAAGTAGCTAAATCTGTTAAGGCAAGCATCTACAAACTTCCTACTGGCTCTTATGTCATACAAGCATCTATCAATGGGCAGGAACTGGATCAAAAGCCCATCGATAACAAGACGGCCGTTTCGTTTCTCCGCCAGAAAGATGATACTAAGATGAATCAGATACTTTCCGACATCGTGAAAGACAAGTATGGCAGTGAACTGAACTTGTCCAAAGCGAACAGGAATGAGTCAAGAGGCTTAAAAATCTAAGTGCTTATGAAGGAACATCAAGTAGATTTTAAGGCTCTAAAGGCTAAGGTCGGCATCGACGACATAGCTTTCAGCCTCGGTTATCAGATTGATAGGAAAGCTGGCTTGGGTAGGTATATTGAGTTGGTCTTGCCAGACGCTGTAGGTGGAAGGCGAGACACGATTATCGTGAGCCATATCTATGACAAAGCTCAGCAAACCTTCTTTCGTCGCAATGGTCAGCGAGGTGATGTTATCAGCTTCATTCAGGAGAATGCCCATTCTTTTGGTATCAGTGGGCGTAACAACTGGGACATCATCAGTAAGGTGATGGCAAAATTTGCCAATCAGCCCATCGAGGATAAGGCAAAACAGACTTATGCTCAAATCGGTAGTGTAAACAAGCCCTTCGATCCAAAGTTGTACCATACAGAGCCAATTTTGCAAAACCTCGATGCAGCTCAATACATCTTCCGCCAACGAAATATCAAGAAAGAAACCATTCAGGCCTTTGCCCCTTGGATTCACAGGGTAAAGGACACACGGTTTGATAGCGACTATTTCAATATTGGCTTCCCTTATGTTCAGCCAGGATCCGATAAGGTGGAAGGTTATGAGATACGTGGGTATGGTAGCTTCAAGAGGAAGGCCACTGGCACCAATTCAACAACGGCGGCGTGGATTGTGGATTTGTCCAACGGCCATAATCCACAAGACATCAAGAATGTCTATTTCGCCGAAAGTGCCTACGACATTATGGCTTTCTATCAGGCTAACAAGGCTCGCTTGCAAGCTGATCTTGACAAGTCGGTATTTGTCTCGATTGGTGGCACCTTCTCTAATCTGCAGGTTGGTAGCATCATGGACTACTATGCCAATGCACGTGCTGTAGATTGTTTCGACAACGATGTGCCGGGACGAATTTATGGTATGCGTATGGTGGGCGTAGTAGAGAAAATACCGCTCAACATCGTGCAGACAGATGATGCCATAAGGGTAAGCCATAACGGACAGAAGCATAAGCTAGACCCACAAAAAGCCACCCTTAACAACCTCCGTACATTTCTTCATTTCAAACGAGAATATGGTGTGGAGAAGGCTCCCTCAGCTTTCAAGGATTGGAATGATGTGGTAATGAACAAGCCTTCTTCCGTGATACTTACCAAGAGCAAGTATGAACGAGAAGACAATCTCAGGGAAAAGCGGATGGGTGGGCTAAAAATGTAAAACCATGGACATATTTCTCAAACCCGATTATCGAGAGTTTTTCGCTGAACAAACTGGGCTATTACTGTTGTTCCTGACAACAGTGGTGGCCATGCCTCTTCTAACATCATTGGAAGGACTATACCCTCAAATGGTGGTTTCACTCTGTTCGCTGTTGTTAGCTATCTTGCTCATTGCCAGATATATCACACTCACAGCTGTATTGTGGATTATCAACGATAACACCTTGTGCCGTATTTGCGGCGTGTTCTCCAGACATACCGATTACATGGAACTATATCGGGTGGTGGACTACAGTGAGTCACAAACCTTTTGGCAGAAGTTGTGGGGTGTAAAGACCGTGAGCATCATATCTACCGACAAGACAGACAGAACAATGGTGATGTATGGCATCAGTGCTCGGCGTGATATTGTCCAAGAAATTCGAAACCGAGTAGAAAATTGTAAAAAACAAAGAAGAATTTATGAAATCACAAATCAATAATATAAAGAAAGGTGTAAGAGGCCAGAAAAAACTGGCCCTTATGCTCATGTTATGTTGTTTCAGCAGCAAAGCATCTTTTGCAGGTGTGCAGGTTGATCCTGCCCTGACTTCTGCCATTACCTTGCAGATGAACACACTAAAGAATATCTATTCTAAGCGTGAGAATACCCAAAAGAAAATCATCGAAGCAGAAGCAGCGGTAACGTTGGCACTGGATCGTATGCACAAGGTGGAAAGCAAGGTACTCGACTATATGTCGAATGTACAAGGGGCTTTCCAAAACCTCTACCAGATTAAGCGTGCTGGTGAGTTGGTGGTGAAGGATATACCTTCCAATATGAACAACGTGCGACTTGCTATCAAGGCTGGTGGCTTCCAAGGAACGTTCCTCGCCACAACTGTCGGTGATCAGCTCAACAACATGACGATGGACATGATGAGCCTTTATCCATTCCTAAAGCAACTCGTAACCAGTGGAACCTACAATACTACCGATTACGACAACATGGGGAACCTTATCAACAAGAAAAACAAGGTCAATCTTCTCAATTCAGCTGAAAGATACTACATCTGCAACACGGTGGTAGATAAGCTGGAGAATATCAATACTTCTCTCTACCTGCTCTCCTGGGAGATTCAGACCATGCGCTGGCGCGACCTTTTCTTCAAGCTCGACCCAGAGGGTTGGGCGGCAGTAATGTCGGGCAAGAACATTGTCGAAGGCATTGTGAGTGATTGGAACTATAATCTTAGAAGATATAACTAATGGCTACAGAAACTATGATGGAAAATAGAGAATTGGGGCTTTGCCCTGTCTGTGGTCAAGGACATATCATCAAGACCAATAGAGATTATGTGTGTGCCAATCGGTTAAGACCATCGGATGGTTATAGCTGCAGGTTCTCCATCCCATTGCGGTCGCATGGAGTGGACGTAACCGATGAAATGGTACGCGAGTTGATAACAAATGGCAAGACCCACTGGATGGAAATGTGCAACCAAGATGGCTTTCCCTATATAGGACGCTTTGTAGCTGATCCTAAGGGCTATGTCGTGGAAGCCCAAATGCAGGCAATCGATGCCGTTTGTCCTGATTGTGGTGGTAAGATTGTTAGAACTCGCTCTGGGTATGCTTGTGTCAATAGCCTCTCTCGTGACCCTACGTGTAAATTTATCGTGCCCAACTACCTTTGTGAACGCTTTATCACCCAAGAGGAAGCTGTTGCTTTCCTTAGAGGTGAGCCTGATGTTCTTGACGGCTTTTACAACAAGAACACCAAGTCTAGTTTTTCCGCATACTTGACAAGGGGCAAAGAAGGTAAGGTTGAGCTGTCATCACACATTGGGGTCTGCCCTCAATGTGGCGGAAAGATGCTTGTTGGAGTCAGGGCTTTCAATTGCTCCAACTTCAAAAATGGATGTGAATTTAGGATATGGAAGCACTACTACGGCCATAAGACAACCTTACACGAAGTGAGAGAACTGTTGGAACACGGAGAAATGACAAGTCCATTTGAAGGCTACAATGCACATGGCAATGTACATAACGCCATTTTGAGAATAGGCAGTAAGTTTGAGGTACAAGTAGTACCATACAAAGGAGATAAGAAATGAAAGACAAAACATTAACATCGATCGACCTTGTGCGTAAAGCAAAGGAAAGATCCGGCTTGTCTCAGGAGGTTTTGAGACAAAGCCTACGTGCCTTGTTGGGTGCAATCAGTGAGGCTATGGACGATGGTAACAATGTTGCCCTTGACAATTTCGGCAGCTTTGAACAGAGAAAGGTGAAGGAACGCACTGTAACGCCTCCACCGCCCAACAACAAGCCAATAGTGGTACCAGAGCATCAAGTGGTTAGGTTTAGGCCCTACAAGAATATACTCATCTACCACATAAAATATTAGAACACATGAGAAAGAGTAGCTATATTCTTATGTTGGCGATGGCCACCATGCTATATGCCTGTCATTCCCCCAAAGAGAAGATGTTTGATAAAGCCCAAGAGAATTTGAAAGCCTCACTTGATTATCCCAAGCAGTTGAAGCTAATAGCTCATACGGATCCTGATTCGGCGTTTGGGGTGAACTACTTCACTCGCAAGGAAATCACAGGTATGTTGAAAGTAATGGATGTTGTTACCAAAAAGTTGATGCAGAGCACCACAGGTATCAACGACATTACCAAAGCTGATGCTTATACTGTAAATCTTATGCGCCGCCAGATGAATGCTGCCAATGAGGTACAGACTATGATTTTTAAGAATGTACCGAAGGGAGAATGGTCTGGATGGAAGGTGAAGATTGACTATGAATGTGTGGATAAAGATGGTATAAAGTATCGTGCTGAACGATGGATATTCTTTGACCGAAAGGGAAAGAATATCATCAAGACGTTTGAGATACCGCTTCCCTAAGATAGATAACAGAGAATGCAAAATCTCATAAAAGAACTCTACAAGTGTCGTCCCATGCCTAACCAGGCAGGGATGGCACTTGTGCTGTATGATATTGATGGCATATTTGTGGTGATTGATAAAGATGCTGATCGCTTATACCTTACGTTAGGCTGGGAAATCACAGACTTTTCAGACGAAGGAACGATCTTTTCCTATATGATGGTGTCACCAAAGGGAATATGTGTTTTGAAGCAGCTAAGCATTGATTACGAGATTGTCAAAGCACAAGCAGTAGATAACATAAACAGAGATAGCATCGTAACAACGCAGCAGACTTTGGATTATCTGCGATTGCAAGCAGGATCTCATATTCTTAGTTATCCAATCGTCGGCCATAATACGATGATTGAGAGTGTTGGTTTCATCAGAGAGGTACGTCTTACCTCGCTGAATATCAGTCGCCAGGAAATAACATTGTGCATTGACAATAGTGAGCATGTCGAACTTGCAAATGGACATGAATGGAATTTTAGCAATATGGGAATTACACTTCTCGACTACATATCATCCCTTCTCGACGAGCAGTTTGACTACATCTTGTCGTATATTCAAAATCCTAAGCAGATTATAAAGGAACAGAAGTTACAGAACTCCACCTTATATAATAGGTATATCTCAACGAAAAAAGATTTACCTATTGAAACTATACTATTACTCAAAATACAGAAAGACTATCTTGCCTTTGACGATGATGCCATTACGGTTGCCTCCTTATGCCGAAACGTGTTGTTGTACGAATGTCATGTCATCGGACTACGTGGACAAACAGTTGCTATGTTGGCCGATAGCCAACTTCAAGCATTACAACAGGTGACTATGGTTTCCATCATTGATGCACACTATCCACACGCTGCCTATCAGATTGGACTGGAAGAAAGTTTCTTAAATCGTAAGTACGACAAACAAATGACCTATACAGATGTGGTTGTACGCAAAAGCAAGGCTGGAGAATATGTACTTTCTGCCGTCTATAATGGTACCCAGTTGCCAGAAGTACCCATTCCCAACTCGTTAGGCTCCTATTACTGTAAGCTGCCGAAATGTAAGGAAAAAGATACAATCTTAGTATCATTGGTTCATCAAACGTATGAAAAAAATAGTTGGAAATGCTCAAGGTAGAGCTAATATTTCATCTATTTTGATGTGGATTATTTTGGTTTATCAGGTTTTCTCTTTCACTATTCGCAAATATTGCCTATTTTTGTACGAAGAAAGTAGAGTTAGTCTTCTAATTACAACCCGATATGACATACCAATATACGACATTTGATGAAAATAATAGAGTCTCCGATTTCTTTAATGGATTGGATAAAGAGTTTTTCTCTAATCTGCATTGGAGAAATCAGCAAGGCTTAAATTTATATGGTTACTTCCATGTCGATGGTTCGGTTAACTATTTATTCATATATGGTAAAACGACTCTTCCTGATACGCTCGTAGCACCATCTAAAGGAACTATATTTGAGTCACTTAAAGCATATGGGTCAAGCAAAAAGTATAAGGGACTTATGAACATTAAAGGAGAAGTTTTACTTCAAAATATTTATGACGATTTTTCGATTTTCTTTCAGACACCTGGTTTCCTTTATCTTAAAACAAAGAAGAAAAATCGCTTCGGACTAGTATGCTATAAAGGAAGTGGAGACAATTCCGTTCAAGAAGTTATACCTGCCAAATATGAAGATATATTTTATGCAGGGGAATACACAGTGGGCTTTGTTGTTAACCAAAAGGTCGGCTTTATGTCTTTGGATGGACGAGAGATTGTAAAACCTATCTATAGAGTTGGTGAGGATTATAACTATTTTACAGAAGGAAGATCTTTAGTACATCTTGATAGAGAAGGCTGCATTGACATATACATCAATCATTATGGCAATTTTGTAGGATACCCAGAGTTAGAAGGGCAATGTGATGTTTTTGCTGGCAGTGGAACAGGATTCTATCCTTATGGTGATTTGCCTGATGCCTCAGATGCCTACGAGGGTGATCCTGATGCACTATGGAATACCGATTGAGGCATCTGCTCCTGTTAGCTTCTGAGGTAAGGACTTGCTGTACAAATTCTATCGCTTCATTCGTCTCTCATCATCAATGTCGTCCCAATTATCAAAACCACCAACTTCCCATTCTCTATTGGCATGATGGTCTGATCCAGTAGGCCGCAGGAGATTAGTTTCTGGAGTTTGTGTTGCTATATCACGACTTTCGGTTTGGATATGTGAGGATCGAGCGGTAGCTCCTCTCTCATGCTTCATAAAAGGAGATAAGTCTATATCAGTGTCTCGCAAATTGACAATGGTAGAACTGCCCATATCTATGGCATACACTATAGCCTCTCTTCTCATGATGATAGTCTTGGCATTTCTAAGGTCATCGTACATCTGCCCCTTTTCAGCTGTATTCATAATCTCTTTGATATGGCTGATGGTGGCATCGGCCTTCTCTGTATTTCTTTCGGACACTATATCAATGCTACCTATATCATCGATATGCCCAAACTTACACAACACTTCTCTTTCTTCTTCGGTTGTGGGATTGAAGCTCTGAATCCATTGCCGCCTAAAGTTCTTATGCAAAATCTCATAATCCTCTTTTCTAACATGGCCAACCATCTTGTGTCGCTTGCCCCTTATGCTACCGTCGTGATACACATTGACCCTATACTTACTCCATAATGCCTGATTCAGATCACCGATGGTAAGGCGGTCGTTCTCAACTAAGTGGTTGTGTATAAAGTTGTTTACAGCTTCTTCATTACTGTCCTTAGATTGGCTTGTCTGTTGGCCAAAGTTCAGTAAGGATTTCAGCTCCAGTATATCACTTCCCTTATAGGCAGTCTTATTCTTATGATCCACTATGATATAACCGTATGGAGCATCCTTCTTTCCGATAAACACCAAGCCTATACCAAACTTCTTTTTTAGCATAGTTGTGAGGTCGTTCTTGTCAGAACTTAATCTCTTATATTTCAATATGATAGCTTTCAGTTGCTTGCGTCTCTTACTTGTTTCCTCTTTCGATTTTTTTAATGCCGCTTTCTCTATTTCTTGGATAGCAATACTCTCCAGGACAGTGCCACCTTTCTTTACTTTGAGTATATCATCTTCCACAAAGCTATCATAGCCACTGCTCTCCAAGATAGCCTGATACTGCCCTAAAGATTCAAAAGAGTATAGCAATGCCTGTTGAATGATGCTCTTTGCTTCACGTTTTGGCTCTATGTTCAATATCTTATTGAGAACGGCCTGGGAACGCAGTCGCTCATTATGGTCATCTACCTTCTTTCCATTGGGAGCGATCCTACTGGTAACGATGTGGATATGATTGTTGGCTGTGTCGTGGTGTGCATATATCAAGATGGGCTGCCCCGACTCTGCATATCCCATTTCTTTGAGGTACTGGTGAGCAATCTCTATCAACTGATCGTGAGTATAGTCCTGTTCCTTACAGGATATAGCCACATGAAATTGGGTATTCTTGATATTCTGGTTGATCGAAGAGTACTTCATCAGATACTCTCGCAGGTTGGAGGCAGATAGATTCCCTGTCTTCTGCAAATAGCCAAAGTTGGCTATTTCCACAAGTTCGGCTGTGCCCTTAGACACCTTACGCTCGTTATAGCTGACCGCACTGAATGTGCTGCTCGATTTAAGTATGGTTGCAATCATAGCACTTTTATTGGTGATAACATCGCCTTAATTAAAGACTACCTATGAGGCTGCTGCCAACAATATCGGTAGATATATTAAAGTGCCATAAAGCGATAATGCAAATGTACTGCTTTTCTGCCAAAATCAGTCCTGCTTCATCAGCTATTTGTATATCTTTGAAGTACATTACCAACTACCACGACGTATGAAAGAAGACAGACGCACCAACCGAATCAACCTTCATCTGAACAATAGGGAAATGGAATTGTTCAAGGCTAAGGCAAAGAATTACAGGCAAATGTCTGCCATGATACGTGATGCAGTGGCCCAATTTGATGATATTGGTACCGTAAAACGGATTGAGTCTTTGAACAATCTGGCTGACCTAATTACGAATTTCAACCATGAAATTTCAAAGCAAGGTGGCAATCTCAACCAGATAACCAAACGTGCCAACGAACTAATTTACCAAAGCGAACTGAACGAAACCTATTACAAAGAGGTTTTTCTCCCTCAAATTTTACTCCTGCAAAAAACGATGAAGGAGATCAAGAAGCAACAAGCTGACATCTTCAAAAAGTTACTTAATATCTGATTTTCTTAATGTTTTTTGTGTCCTAATACCGGAGTTGCGACGGTATTCCTCCCACTTCGGTGGGCAAGTAGCCTTTTGTGCCGATTTGAAAAATAGGCGCCTAAAGGCACAACTTGCAACACATTTCTAAACCGTCGTGTACACATTGACTTTCCTGTGGATTCCATACTCCTACGCCGTTTTGACTGCTGTTATCATACAATATTTCAAGATGATGTTATATCGATTATAAAAGATGATAAGATGTTTGTCATAAAGTATTCAAAACAGATAACCATACTATCATAAAACATACTTATCATACGATATTACAAGAATAACACAATACGATATAGTTATCAATAAGGTTGATAACATACTTATAATGAGGTCATACCATCATAAAATATCATTGATATAAAACATTATCGTTATAACATCATACTATCATAACCGAAGGGATAAATTCCACCCGGATGGCAGAAATGCGTTTGCACCTTGCAGAAGCAACCAGAGGGAAAAGAAGTTCGCTACGTTTGATACCTGCAAGCGAAGTTTGCTCGACGCTACGCTTAGATAAAAAGTTGTATTGTTGCTGTTCGCTATCTGGATAACAATGGCAATGGTGACTGATGGATTAGCATAAAGGCGGTAGGAAGCAAAATAAGGTTGTTTGATGCCGTAACCTTTTGAGAAAACAGTACCATTGCCAATGTCGGGCATCGCTCTTGTTCTTTTCCCTTTAGTTGAAGTTTACTCACGCGCATATAAAGCCTTATTTATCATATTTTATTTATGAGCTTTATTTAAGAGAGGCGTAACAACTTGAAAATAAGCTACTTTATCGGTTAATATGTAACCTTTTGAGAACGGATAAGTAACTTTTTGAGAACGGTTATGTAACCTTTTGAGAGTAGATAAGTAACCTTTAGAGAAGGTGTAGAGTACAGTGAAAGTTCCATAATTTACCATCGACAATGAGTAAGTTTCAGCCATTTTTGTTCTATTCCTATCATTCTTTGTCTATCTTTGTAGTGTTGTGCCGATGCGCTTCACTTTATTCGCCGACCAGATAGACAGTTGTCATCACGGCACCCTTTAATCGTTTTGTCGCTACAACACCAGAAGTCGTGCTTCTGAAAATATAGAATTAAAGGGTCAGAAATGACAAGAAGAATGATTACCTTGATTGAAAATGGAGGGATGGGCAAATGCTCATTCAGCTTCAACAATCTCTTGTTGCGATCTCCCTTACGTTACACTATGATGGAGCGTCGTTTCTTGTATAAGTTGGCAGAGGCCATCAAAATCAGATACGAGAAGATGGGATTAAGAGTCAGGGAGAACTGGGATAGTCTTGTTTTCAGCATGACAGACAAAGACCTTGCGATGGTAGGTGGTAACACCAATGTGGTGCGAACCTACAAGACCGTTCGGTCGCTTGCACAGAAATCCATCATACAATATCATCAGAACAAAGACAAGCAGATGGTGGTGGACTATTTTCACTGGATAGATGCCTTCCGATGGAACACCTCAACAAACGACTATACGGTGCGCGTCTCACCAGAGCTTTACGAGTACGTCATCAACCTTACGAAGTCGTTTACTGTGCTCAATCTCCATACTGCCATCTTGCTCGAATCTAAGTATTCTCAAAAGTTCTATGAGATATGCTGCCTCTATTCGGGCGATTTCCGTTTCATCGATCCGACAACCCCACACGAAATCTATAAAAAGCGTGTGATAAAAATGTCGATTGAAACCTTCCGATTTACTTTTGGCTTATCAGAACTGCATGACCCAAGAACTGGCGAAATAATTGAGAAGGAGAAATACCAACGGTTTAAGACGATGGTGGAAAAGGTGATACTAACAGCACAACGAGAGCTGTTTGAACTATACCAATTCAACAAGTGTGATGTGTGGTTCGACTATGACGTGCCTGATAGGTATGGTCGTGGTAGGAATGGATCACCGAGAAATTTGCGTTTTTATATTTATACAAGAGAGTACCCAAAATCAAAAGATGCGGCCTTGGATCGACCTTGGCAGGAAGGCGATGAGCCTCTGTGTCCTTACGAGGAAAAACCTAAGAGGAATGTTGGTACTAAGAAGAAAGTCAAACAAACCGATTGGCTCGGCCTCGATCCAGATTATCAGCGAGACCTGATACGCCAACTACTAAATCACTATTTCGATGATGACGAAGCCGCCTACTACCTCCAGAAGATAGATCAGGAGCAGCAGCGAAGCCGAGATACTTATTCGCAGGTGATCCAGGTAATCTATGAGAAGCAGAAGCAACCCAAGTTTGAGCAGGGCACCAAGCGGTATAAGCAGAAAAGCCTGAGGGATTTTGTGTTTGCCATCAACCTCAAAGAATATGGCTGGGCGATTGAGCCTTACCAACCATGATGAATGATAAGTAAGAAAGGAGCCGATGTCCTGAGACAAAGACTCCTTCTACTTTTCAGACGGTGTTAGTCTGTTACCTCATAGAAGTATTGCAATTCCTTGCCGTGCAGGTTCTCCTGCGCCCACTCATCAGCCTTGCGCCAAAGTTGGTCGTACACTCGTGCGATGGCATCATTCTTCTCATACCACTGCCAAATCTTGTGATTGAGCACCATCACAAGCTCTGTGAGGTAGATGTAGTTGGCTTGCCACTCCTTAAAGGCTCGCTCATAGGTGTCAATGATTGCCTCGATACCAAACCTGTCTGCGATGGAGAAGTCCATCCAGAAGGTAGTCTTCGGCTGGTAGCCTGTCATTGCCATTGCTTCATCAACACTCGTTGTAATTCTAATTACTTCCATACTCATAACGATTAAAAGGTGAATAATTCTTGTGATACATTTCCCTTTAGTTACCCACTGTATATCAGTGGGAGCTGACTGGGATTGAATTTTTATGTGCATGGTATCATTGCGGTCGGAGTGGATGCGCAAGTAATTTTTAGGGAGTTTTAGATGGAAACCCAATTTTGACATTAAGAAAAATTGTGGAGGGTCTATCTAAAACTCCCTCAAAATAGCGTTAGCGATACTTTCACAGGAATGGAGACCACACTACCTTTGCACAATAAAAATCAAGACAGGCTGCTACACAATAAGAGTAGGCAACGCCGATGAAGTGTATGGCTTTGCAATAAGAAATACAGAAGGGAAAAAGTTAGGGGATGAAAGATCTAAATTAACGTAATTGGCTACTTGTGAGTGAATTTACAGCGTGGATAATTAGAGCAACCATAAAAAGTACCATACTTGCCATTACGTTTAATCAAGGATCCTCCGCACCAAGGGCATTTGCCTTGCTCAATGGCATCTTCATAGCGATGCTTATCGCTATAAACATAGTCAAGATGTAGGTCCTCAGCTATGTCGCCCACAAATTTTCTATCATTGATTAGCTGAACAATTTGCTCTACCTGATCCGTAGAGATACATTCGATGTTATAGCCTTTTATAATAGAATTAACGCTTAGTATGTGCGTCACATGGGCCAGCTCTGATTGCACAAATAGAGTTGCTTTATTCGAAAAGGCAATAATCGAGATATAGGGTATATCACCAAATTGATAAAGTAATTTGCGCAAAGCTCTGATATGGGTTTCATTTTGCTTAACAGGGTTGTAGAACTCGTATTTTCTTCCGAAAATGTTCTGCGTCCACTGCTTGTAGTAGTCTTTCCCATATATCCAGCCTTTATAGTTCTTCGTTTCTATCACGAACATTCCGTATGGTGATACAACCACATGATCTATCTGTGCCGTACTTTTTCCATTGGAGATAATAAGATTGTTTAGTACCACATACTCCTTAGGCAATAGTTTCAAGAGGACAGCCACTTTCTCTTCTCCAATCTTTCCTTTGGAGAATTTTATCCATAGCATTACTGATACTATCAGTGCTCCAAGTAAAAGTGATACAAAAGCCATATAGCAAAACTCTAATTCTGCCTACAAAGTTAACGAGAATCTTTGCTTATACAAATTTTCATCATCAATTTATTGCGTTTCTTTCAATATATTGCAAAATAACAGCCGATTGTTTGTAAATTCTGATATATTTTCAAAAGAATCGCTTATCTTTGTAAGGTAAAGCAACTTTAGATGGAAAAGAAAGATATAAATAGACTTAAAGTTGTCCTTGTGGAAAAGAAACGCACAGGGCGATGGTTGGCAGAGCAACTTGGAAAAGATCCTGCCACCGTGTCTAAATGGTGTACAAACTCTTCTCAGCCAAGTCTTGAAACTCTATTAGAGATAGCCGACAAACTGGAAGTTGGTATTAATGATTTAATTCGGAAATAAAGAAGATGCCAACAAATAAAAATGCGATAATACGTTATCAAGCTTTGGACAGATGTTTCAGCGATTTCCTTCATCGTTATTATATGGAGGATCTGATAGAGGCATGTGCAGAAGCCTTATACCAATATACAGGTTATGATAGTGTGAGCCGGCGTACTGTTTTCGATGATATTACCTTTATGGAAAGTGAACAAGGATGGAGTATTCCTTTGGAACGGCTCAAAGATGGTAAGAAAATATATTATCGTTACAGAAACCGTGACTTTTCCATCAACAAGCAAGAGCTTACAGCTAACGAGCTGGCACAACTTCGAACAACCATTCTAACTATAAGCCGCTACCGTGGACTTCCATCTAATGAATGGTTGGAAGATGTAATATCTAATCTGGAATATCGTTTCCACCTCAAACCCAATAGCGAGAATATAATAAGCTTTGAACAGAATCAAGGGTTACGAGGCATCGAACATCTTGCCACGCTTATAGATGCTGCAACAAACAAACAGACGTTGATAATTGTTTATCGTAGTTTCGATGAGCAAGAACATACGTGGACCATTTATCCATATTACCTCAAACAATACAATAACCGTTGGTTCTTGTTTGGACTGAATGAAAGTTTTAATTCCATCTCAAACCTTCCGCTTGACCGAATAGAAACCATAAAAGTAACAGAACTGCCTTTCAAGGAGAACAAATACGTTAACTTCGAAACATACTTTGATGATATTATTGGCGTTACTAAGCCAGATACTTCGGTCTCTGTAATGACAATAACGCTGAAATTTGATCAACGTAGATTTCCGTATATCGTTTCAAAACCAATTCATCCTTCTCAGCACGTTGTTGATGAAGAGAGTAATATCATCGAAATACAAGTTCGGCCTAATAAGGAGTTAGAGGCACTCATACTATCGTTCGGCCCGCAAGTAGAGGTGATGTCTCCGCTCTCTCTCAGGCAGCAAATTTCAAACAAAATTGCTGAAAATCTAAAAAAATATTTTCCTGTGCAATTAGACCGCACAGAAGCATATTAACTTTGCAACCGTAATCCGAAAACAACGATATATATGAGCAACAAAATAGGTTTTTCTAACTTCCGTCGGTTCGCTAATTTCCCAGTAATCGATTTAGGTGATGTTACCATCTTGGTAGGTGGAAATAATTCTGGTAAATCTACATTGGTAAAGGCATTGCTACTATGTGTAGATAATATACGCCTCATGCGTGTAAACGATCGTCGCAAGGATGAAAGTAAATCTGTTCTTACCGCATCCATGCCTCTCTTCCGCTTCGACGCTAATGAGTATCACGACGTAAAGGTAAAAACTTTTGCACGTGCTATTCATAATAAACCTGTCAATGTAGAATATTTTGACATAAAACGTGGGAAAAAACTGATACAAAATGTTTTGACTTCTTCTATCGTGTTTGAGTTCACCTTAGGCCAGTTTGAGTTTAAGATCTACGTTAGTGGAGATCGTGACAACTTGAAGAACGTTACTACTGGTGACGTTAGTTGTATTACGATTACAGATTTGAAGTCTCAGGTTCGCTATACGAATGATTATGTACAGCACCAAATGTCATACGAAGTGCTCAATAGCGACTTCAACGAACAGATTACTCTGCTCAAAAAGTTAATGCAGGATTTCAAGAAAGCCAATAAAGAATTGGATAAAGCCAATGATGAAGGAGATTTGGAAAGCATTACCAGCAAGACAGCTGTGCTCGACAAAATTATGATGCAGATAAACTCTATGACTGATCAGGATGAAGACCTTGATAGCATCACAGAAGAGGAAGTGCGCAAACTCATGGTTAAACTCCTAAGAGAAAAGAAACCTGCACAGGCTTTATACCAACTGCCTCTTTCGTTCGCTCTTAATGAAGTAGCAGAACCAGTAGTATTGAATGTCATATCCAATATTATGAATTTTGCTTCTACTAAAGGTACAGCACCTAACTTCAAGTCGAATGACAGTCTGCAAGAAGAGGATAAGATCTTGATTATGCAGGATTTTAATCTAATGGAGAAATATCGTCAGGCAATGGCTCAAGATATTGATGTGATACGTCGCTCGTATAATGATCTAAAGGTTTTGCTCGACAATATCAATGTGGAGTACATCCCTGCTCACGTTGCAACTCAAAATACCATCTATAACACAGCTGATCGAAATGATTATATCGCGCAGACGGTACATGAGTTTTATCGTGAGAAAATTCTGCCCGGTGAGACGGAGTACGAATTTATCAAAGACTGGATGCAACGATTCGAAATCGGCATCAGCTTCGATATTACTTCAATAGATGGTGAAGCATACCAGGTACGAATTATAGATGCTGATAATTCCTCCGTACCTCTTGCTGATAAGGGTATGGGGTCTATCCAAATGATGGTTTTACTGTTGCGTCTGGCCACCATACTACGCAGAAACCACCGTAAAGAAAGAGTGATGTCAGAGGTAATTCCAGCTACCATCATCATAGAGGAGCCCGAACAGAACCTTCATCCTAAGATGCAGAGTCTTTTAGCAGAGCTGTTTCACTCTCTTGCTACCTATGACAATTGCCGTTTTGTCATTGAGACTCACTCGGAATATCTCATTCGTAAGACCCAGGTTATTGTTGCAGAGCAAGATTATGTGGATCAGAAGGAGCTTAATGCAAATGTTCCTTTCTCTGTTTACTATTTGCCTACAGATGACGGGGTTCCTTATAAGATGAACTATACGCCTTCTGGTGCATTCAAAGAGAAATTCGGAGAAGGCTTTTTTGATGCTGCTACGGCATCAGAAATGGTAATTATCCGAAAAGAGTTTGAACTTAAAAAGAAGCGGAAGTAGGATGCTCAATATCTATACAACAGAAGAAAAGCTTGTAGAGATCACCCTCGAAGGGGGTGATTGGCTAAATATCATCAATAAGTTACATAAAGTAACCATTTGCAATGATTCTGCCGAAGAAGAGTGGGACATCACCAATGATGTTCTACTTTCGCTTCATCGAGCTCAAACAATAATCGATGTCGATAATGAACTTATTAAGGACATCAACAATGACCCTTCTCATGTAAGAGAATTATCTAATCCTATATATATCCTTGATGTGAATGAAAAGGAGGCACAGGCTATTGCAGAAAAATATGGTGTAATCTTTCTACCTTCGGTTCATACTCCTGAACCAGTAGTGGCTAAAAATGGATGGGATATAGATACATCTGATTCTGAAATCCCGAATAACTGGGAGTATTTTCTAAATGGCATTGAGACCCCTTTTCATGCTTTAGCCATTGTCGATAGATACTTCTTTTCAAGCCAAGTAGGGGAAACCTTTGTAGATGCTATATCTAATCTACGTGGTATATTAAATACTTTGCTTCCTGACAAGGGGAAACCAGTTCATAATATGACCGTAAGTATCATTTTCGATGAAACAAAAGCTGATGCAGGATATGACATGGCAAAAATTGCCACAGAGGTGAATAAGGTTAAGAAATCTCTTGTCAATAAGGCTCCGTTTAATATGGAATTATTTGCAGTAAACAGCAATTGCTATAGGTATGAAGATACACATGATAGATTTATTATCTCCAATTACTTTGTGATTAGTGCGAGCCATAAGCTTAAAGCATATCGGCCTACTGATGATGATGGAGATAGCTTGTGTAATCAGATATTGACATTTAACTACCTTTACAGTAAGGGACTTGCAGAAGGTGATCGATCAAGCGCACCTGTGAAGACGCAAGACAGAGTCATATTTGCACTTTGCGAAGCATTTCACACATCAAAAAAAGAAATTACCTACGCAGTGAATGGACAGACAAAGAGGAAAGGAGATATTCAGCTAAATAACGAATTATTTTGTACTAGTGCAGATAGATTGCACAGATGATTCTTACCTTTGCATTATAAAACGAAAACAATATAAATATGGCACAATATAGCAACATACATAGACCAAACGTTTCATTTGTATGGAATATAACTGATACGGTTCTGCGTGACACATTTAAGAAAAGTGAGATAGGAGATGTTATCTTGCCTTTCGTGGTGTTACGCCGCATGGATTGTATCTTGGAGCCTTACAATGAGAAGGTGCGTCAGCAGTATGAGCAGTTCCGTGATAAGATTTCTTTGGAAAAACTGGATCCCCTACTTCGTAAAACAGCTGGAGGACTGAAATTCTACAACACCTCTAACTTTACCTTACTAACATTGTTGGATGATGCCCAGAATATTTCGGTGAATTTCACCAACTACATGGCTGGTTTCAACGATGAAGTGCAGAAAATCTTCGAGTGTTTCCAGTTTGACAAGGCCGTTGCCCGACTGGAGCGCAACGGCTTGCTATACAAGATGATTTCGGCAATCACCGATCTGAACTTCTCACTTCAAGTGATTGACAACCATGACATGGGTTACTTCTTTGAGGAACTGATTCGTATTGCCAACGACCAGAGCAACGAACAGGCTGGTGAACACTTCACGCCTCGTGATGTGATTCGTCTTATGTCTGCTATCCTCTTTACGCCCGATGCTGATGAGCTTCGTCAGCCAGGTGTTATCCGCACGATTTACGATCCTGCCTGTGGTACCGGAGGTATGGTTAATGTGGGCAAACGTTACATCATGGAAGAGATTTGTGGCGACTCAGATGTGAAGCCGTCCATCGAAACCTATGGTCAAGAGCTGAATGAGCAGTCGTATGCCATTGCCAAGAGTGAGGCTTTGGTGTCAGGCGAAAACGCAGATAACATTCGTCTGGGAAACTCGTTCACAGAAGATCGTTTTGCCAATAAGCGATTCAATTATATCATGGCCAATCCGCCATATGGTGTTACCTGGAAGAAGGATCAGGACTTCATCATCGAGGAAAGCCAGGATCCTGATGGCCGATTTTATGCTGGTACACCTCGCACCAGCGATGGTCAGCTGCTGTTTGTGCAGCACATGCTGTCGAAAATGAAGACTGATGGTAGCCGTGTTGGGGTTGTTACTAATGGCTCACCGCTGTTCTCCGGCGGAGCTGGCTCTGGAGAGAGCAACATTCGTAAATGGATGATTGAGAACGACTGGCTGGAGTGCATCATCGCTCTGCCCAAGGAACTTTTCTATAACACTGGCATTGCCACCTACCTTTGGTTCTTTACCAATAAGAAGCCGGAGCAACGTCGAGGGAAAGTGCAGCTCATCAATGCCGTTGACTTCTGCAAGACATGCAGCAAGAGTTTGGGCAACAAACGTTACGACATCTTAGAGGAACACGTGCAGCAGATCCTGGCCATTTACCTCGACTTCAAAGAAGGCGAGTACTGCAAGATATTCGACAATGATGACTTCGGACAGTATGAGCTAACCATCGAACAGCCCTTGCGCGATGATAATGGCGAACTTGTGTTGAAGCGTGGCAAGAAGCAAGCCGACAGCACAAAGCGAGACACAGAAAAAATATCCCTGCACATCGATTGGAAACGTTACTTCCAAGAAGAGGTGCTGCCACATATTGACCCAGAATCATGGGTGGAGGTGAGTAAGACTCGCAAACTCTATGAAATTAACTTCACCAAGTATTTCTATAAGTTTATCACCCTCGAACTCTCTGATGATATTGCCAAACGCATCAAAGATCGTGAGACAAAGTTGGCAACAATGATACATTCTATCTTTGAAGACTGATAAGCATGAAGCAATACGAAACATATAAGGATAGTGGCATACAGTGGCTGGGAAAGGTACCGAGTCACTGGGAAATAACACCGCTAAAATACAATCTCTCGCTCAAAGGAAGAATAGGTTGGAATGGACTTAAATCGGATGAATTTAAGGAGTCAAGCTATGCTTACCTTGTTACGGGCCAAGACTTCAATAAGGCTGATATAGACTGGAGTAGTTGCTATCAGATTGACAAAAAGCGATATGAGGAAGATCCTTTTATACAACTTTCTAATGGTGATTTGCTTGTAACAAAAGATGGAACAATAGGAAAGGTTGCAAAAGTTTCTAATCTTGACAAACCTGCTTGTTTGAATAGTGGTATTTTTGTCGTAAAGAGATTGAATCCTACTTTTGAGTCAAACTTCTTATATTGGACTTTTGTTTCAAACCAACTACTGGATTTCAACAACTTCAATAGTTCTGGCTCCACCATTCAGCATTTGTATCAAAACGTCTTCGAAAATATGCCTTTACTTGTTCCTTTAAAAGAGGAACAAAAGGCTATTGCATCCTATCTCGACTACAAGGTAAGTCAGATAGATGCGGCCATTAAAGAAAAGGAAGCTATGCTTGAAGATTTGAAGGCGTATCGTACCGCTATCATTAGCGAGGCTGTAACGAAAGGATTGGATAAGGGTGTCACCTTTGTGGAAAGCGGAAACGAAGCTATTGGGAATATACCTCTAGGGTGGAAAGTGATGAAGACTCTTTATTGTCTTTCAATGCCTATAACAGATGGTCCCCACACAACTCCAGAGCTACTTGATGAAGGTATTCCTTTTATATCTGCAGAAGCTGTTTCATGTGGTAATGGAAAAATTGATTTTACCCACAAACGAGGCTATATTTCTCAGGATTTTTACGAAGAATGCTGCAATAAGTACATCCCGCAACGCAATGATATTTATATGATAAAATCAGGAGCAACAACAGGGAAAGTAGCAATCGTTGATACCGATGAGATTTTTACGATATGGTCTCCATTAGCTGTATTCAGATGTGATATTGAAGTAATGCTGCCAAGTTATATGTTCTATCTCTTGCAATCAACTCTTTATCAATCTCAAGTAGAGTTGGGCTGGAGTTTTGGAACTCAACAAAATATAGGAATGAGGGTCTTGGAGAAAATCCCGGTTCCTGTACCACCAATTGAAGAACAGCAAAGTATTGTTGAGCATATCACTAATAAAATATATAAATTGGACAAAGCTATTGGAGAACTCTCTCAAAGCTCTAACGACTTGCAATCCTACAAATCCTCTGTTATCTCCGAAGCCGTTACGGGCAAGGTAGATCTACGCAACTGGAATAAGAAAACTGTTACAGCATAAAAAGATAAAAATATGTCTGGACTACCCAAAGAAGTACTCACAGAAGAGACTATCGTTAAGTTTCTCACCTCGCAGCCCATATTAGATGCGAATGGGCAGCCTACTACTGATATGGAGTATCGGCAGATAGATGCCGCAGAATATAATCAAAATGCTCAGAACAAAGAGAATTGTATCTTAACTTCTGAACTGATCGCCTTTTTAAAGGACACACAACCCAAGGAGTATCAGAAGATGCTTGATGTATTGGGAAGCGAAGAGCAGGTGGCCAGCAGCATTTTGAGCCGTATCGGTACAGAAATGAAGATGAAGCTGCGTGCTGCAACATCGGCAAATGTCCATAACAAGAACAGCTTGCTTCCTGCTGGCACATTATCATTGCTCCGCAATGGGCAGTTGGACGCTGGTTATGGTGCTAAGTTTACCTTGCTCTATGCGCGTCCTGCCAGCAACAAGAACCCGGAACATGATGTGCTCTATCGAAAAAATCGTTTAGCTATCGTTCGCCAATTACAATATTCTAAAGATAAAACAAAGGAGATAGACCTGGCTATTTTTGTAAATGGGTTCCCTGTTGCAACCATCGAGCTTAAGAATACGCTTACTGGACAGACGCATCACAACGGTATCAAGCAGTATATGCAGGATCGACCTGTAAAGGGTGAGAAATTCTTAGAATTTAAACGTTGTCTTGTTCACTTCGCTCTCGGATCAGAGCAGGTGTTTATGACTACCAAACTTGATGGTGAAAAGACTCGTTTCTTCCCTTTCAATCAGCAGTATAATAATATCGGAGTAAAGTCGAAAGATTATCCTCCAACCATTCGCACGTCTTATATGTGGGAAGATGTACTGCGTCGTGACTCGCTGTTAGACATTATCCAGAACTTCATGACCCTGCAGGTTACAACGGAGAAGAAGTATAATGCACGTAAACAGACGTTTGAGGAAGAAGTAAAAGAAGCTCTTATCTTTCCACGCTATCATCAACGTCGTGCAGTACATCGACTTGTAGAAGATGTACATGAAAAAAGTGCTGGACACAATTATCTGATACAGCACTCTGCTGGTTCTGGCAAGTCGAATACCATCACTTGGCTGGCTTTCCGATTAAGCAGTCTTTATAAGACCCCTGATGCACCATCGGCGTTGTTCGATTCTATTTTGGTTGTAGTTGATCGTAGAATACTTAACGACCAACTACAATCTAATTTCCGTCAGTTTTCTACTACTGATGGAGAGATCTATGCTGTTGGACAGGGTAAAAATGCAGAAGGTCACGAGAGTAAAGATCTGAAATTTGCTATAGAGAGTCGGAAGCGTATTATCATTACTACAATACAGATGTTCCCCTATATTGCGGATAGCATCAAGATGTTCCCAGACCGGAACTATGCAGTAATCATAGACGAAGCACATTCTTCACAGAGTGGCGACAATGCACGTCAAATGCGTAAGGCTCTTTCGCTCCAGGAGGCAGAAGCCTTTGATGAAACCATAGAGAAGGCTGGCGATGATGATGAGAAGATAGCTCAGGTAATAGACGACTATTATAAAGCAGAGGCAGAGAGCAAGGGACGCAAGGCAAATGTCTCGTTCTTTGCATTTACAGCTACTCCAAAGCCGAAGACAGTGGAACTCTTTTGTGAAAGGGAGTATGGTAGCAAACATCCATTTGATACCTACACCATGGAACAGGCTATCAAGGAGGGGTTCATCCTTGACGTGATGCAGAACTATATGTCGTTTAAGCGTTATTTCAAGTTGGTGCGCAACAAAGATTTTGATGATAAGGAATACGACAAGAAAAAAGCTGTCGCCTTGTTATCAAGCTATGTTGATCTGCAAGACACTGCCATAGAGAAGAAGTCGCGCATCATGATAGAGCATTTTGTGTCGCAGACGGCAAGAGAGATTGGTGGAAAGGCAAGAGCGATGCTTGTTACTCGTTCTCGCTTACATGCTGTACGCTATAAGCTAAAATTTGACAGCATTATGCAGGAAATGAACTTACCTTATCGTGCATTGGTAGCTTTCTCTGGAACGGTGAAAGATGAGGAGACTGGGCTGGAATACACAGAATCCTCAATGAATGATCTGCAAGGCAAAATATCTATACCAGAGGCGTTGAAGATGCCCAAATATCGCATTTTGATTGTCGCCAATAAATTCCAGACAGGTTTTGATGAGCCATTGCTGCAGACCATGTTTGTAGATAAAAAACTGGGAGGGGCAAGCACTGTACAAACCTTATCTCGACTTAACCGTACTGCTCGTGGTAAGAATAGTACAATGGTATTGGATTTTGTGAATGATCCAGACGACGTGTTGGCTGACTTTCAGTCCTTCTATGGAGAAAACTTAATGCCAGAAGAGAACGAGACAGATCCTAACACACTTTATGATGTAAAGGGCAAGTTGCGTGACTTTGGTATCTTCTCGATGGCTGATGTAGATAGCTTTGCCAAATATTATTTGATGGATGGTGAAGATCAGCTACGTGTAAATGCAGTTCTTGACGAAGTTTGTGACAGGGCAATAGAGAATCTAAGTACAGAGGAACTTGATGCGTTACGAAAGACGTGTCGTCAGTTTTACAACCTTTACACCTTCCTTAGTCAGATTATCACTTTCAGTGATGCAGATTTAGAGAAGCTAGCACCTTTCTGTCTTGCATTATCTAAGAAAATTCCTTATAAGAAAGAAGGTTTGCCTTACGATGTGCTATCAGAGAGCCAACTCGATAGCTACAAAGTACAGTATGTTTTTACACGAAACATGGAATTGGAGTCTGGTAATACAGAAATGGAAGGACTTCGACCAGGAGCGACGCAACCAGCAGCAGAACCTGATATGGATTGGCTCTCGAATATCATCAAGCGACTGAACGATACATTTGGTATTGATCTCACAGAAGAAGACAAGGTAGATCTCAACAATTTGAGAAAAACCATCATGTCTAAAGAAGACCTGATGGCCTTCTTTAATTCCAAAAACTCACGAGACGATGTGAAGTCTAAGTTTGACGAGGAGATTGATTCAGAGTTGCTCAACTTCATCAACACCAAACTTGAATTGTATAACAAACTGACCGAGGACCGAGTGAATACTCTGTTTAAGAACACATGGTTTAACGAACTCTATGATAGTAGAGTAAGAGGATTAAGATAGTATGGAGCAACGGACAGCAGACATCAGTAAGACCCAATACGATATATTGAGGAAGAATCCTGTGTTCTTCTTAAAATTTCACGAAAATATCTGGGAGGATTATCATGGTGAGGAACATGATGATTCTATGTGGGTCTCTGTGGATCGAGAATTGAATATCTCCACAGAGGCAAAAAAGTTTGCTAACCGTTATTTGGGATATGCACTCTGTATCATAGACAAGGCTGCCCCTAAGACTGATGAGGAAGAAAAAGTGGTCTCTCCTGATCAGCTCATCATGTCGTTTCATGCGGTAGATACTAACAATGTTAATGATTGGATTTACATCATTAACTGCTTCGTTATACGTTCACAAAACCATGAAGATAAGTACGCCTTTACAGAACTTTTGTGGGCTTTATGTAAATTACATTTCAATAAACAAGTATTTATAGAAGCTCTATCAAAATACCCAGAGCAGACCGTACCTTTCTTACTTTCTCATATCCAAAAGATAGGAAGATGTCTGTCTTATAATAAGCAAGTAGCATTGCAGTCTGTCTGCTCCGCATACCATTTTGATTATAAGATCTATTCGCCAGAAATTTCCCGGCAGGCTTTCGCGTGTGTAGAACATGACAAATTAGATTTCAATAACTTAAATATATTTAGTATTGTTGATGCCGTATTCGACAAAGAGTTGAATGACAACAATCTTAAAGGTGCGCAAGAAAATCCATTACTTATGTTGCGACACTGGATAGAAACTCCAGAATCACTTAGCAAGTATGATCTGCTTATCAATACAATACCTCTTGTAAACGAAGAGTTACGCCTGACCTTTGTTAAAAGATATTTCCATGATATTAGGAATGGACAGATAGGCTTTGACATTCACATATTAGAGAAGATAAAAGATAACAGATTCGAAGACTTTATTCGTTATCGTTGCTGCATAAAATCTCCGACAGAAACAGTTGTCCTTACGGTTCCGCTTCTATGTGATAACCTTATCACATTATACAACTCCAAAGGAGCTACTTTCCAGTCATTTGATGGTGTGTTAGACTTTGCTATGACAAGATGTGATACCACTCATCCTTCCATAGATTTCCAGATCGACAGATTTATCCCTACCTGTGATCATGGTGCTGTGTATAACCGCGATACTTTTAAGGGGTTCATTGATTATTCGTTAGTTCGTAAGTTGGACGAAAAGCTTTTATCCGAGGCACACCTTACTGCTGTTATAGTACATCTATTAGATAAGTATGGACATAGGCAGACCTACCCAGTATGTAAATATGGTGACGGCACAAAGATACCAGATGAAATTTTCTCACAATGTAACAAAGAACGAACAAAGAAAGGAAGTTCCGGTGAAGAGGTGGCGTATCACTTTGATTGCTACACCTATAAGCTATATAATGATCGATGGACTGTACCCAGTGAACAAATATCAACTGTTAACAAGTTGATGAAGGAGCCATTGCCAGAGTCGCCAGGCAGCAAAGAGGAGGTTATTGTCACTTTGGATATGACATCCTTGACGCTTTTGAAGCAATATATAGAGACTTTACCAGACAAGTACCAAACTCTCGAAGATGGTGAATTTGTAGTTCCCTCTTATGATAAAAATTCTTTGAGCAAAGATGATGACTTGTATCTCATTCAGGAATTTTCTCAAATATTGCGTATGAGAATATTCCCTCAGAAGGGTGCATTGGTAGGAAGTAAATTTGATGTTTTTGGTTATTGGGCAGAGATTAGAAAAACTCTTCCAGACAATGTATTTAAAGAGGGGGAGGTATATAAGAAAGCTCGCCAAGAATACATTGAAAAAGAGAGGGAAGAGGTATGTAGAAGAACTATAAACTCTCTGAAAAAGGAATTGGACACAAATCCAAATGATGAGGGTTGTTTTGAACTTCCATACGACCGCCAAATTCTGTCCAGAATGTTACAAAGATTTTACTTCTCCTCTTCTTTTGCAGAAGGTGACACCTCTGACCGACATGAGTTTCTAAGACCCGAATATTTTGGTAAATTTAAGCCATTCTGTGCACCGACTCTTGCAGATGATACTAATCCAGCCATCAATCTGCCTTTTTTTTGGTGTAGAGGGAAGGAATGCTTTCATAACAATCTGAGAAATCAGACATTAGAGGAAGAAAGCAACTGGCGGCACTATACTCTATTCCACATGACGGAGATAATGGGCTATCCCAAACTGCATATAACGGAAGGTGGATATGAGCCTGATAATGTCGTTCGGCAATTTATCGCTATTACCAACAAGGTTATGCAGAAGTTCAAAAGATTGAAATGTAGATCTTGTGGACATTTGCTATTTACGGATAAATCGTCTGGATTTAACCGTTATAACTATTATGCCTGTGCGAATCCAGTATGTCCTGAAATAGCCAAACCTATATATTTAAATTTCTGTTTTCATTGCAAGAAGGGTTTGATAGATTCGAGAGATTCTAAGCGATGCCCTAACGGATGGTATATCTGTCCTTCATGTCTCTCCTGTTGCGATGACGCACAGTATGAACGACTGGCACAAAGATATTTGGTGTCTAATAGACCAGTCCCACCACGAATAGAATCTATGCGTGGACATGGCCATAATGATAAAGGACTTTATTTCTGCCTTAAATGCGGTGGAGAAATTGAAAAAGTTGATGATGGACATGGACGAATGATGTCTGTTTGCAAGAATTGCCATACAGACTATAGTACAGATCTATATGAATATAATTGGTATCAGCAATATTAACTTGAGAAAAAAGTATTCTGACTAACTATGAAATGTTACAAGTTTAAGCATATTACAGATCTAATCCGCAAGGAGGAAGTTACTCTTTTTGCAGGAGCTGGTTTTTCTCTTAATGCAGGAGCTCCCTCGTGTTCTGATATTATATCTTCGATAAAAGAAGAATTGACTGAGCAAGAGCTGAACAAAATACCTAAATCTAAAGCCTATGACTTAGCATATATATCGGATTTCTTTATTAGTAGTAGAAGTGGTGGTAAAAATCAGCTAATCAGACTACTATCAAATCTTATGCGTTTTGATAGAAATGACCTAACGGTACATCAGCAACTTGCTCATATACCTCATTTCCATAACATAATAACTACAAACTATGACACATTGATTGAAGATGCCTTTAACCAATATGGAATGGGGTGCCAAGTTATACGGAATGATAAGGATTGTACTCAGATAGACAACACTTTACCATCTATTTTCAAAATCCATGGAGATATGAGTACTCCAGATAATCTGATTATATCTACTTCTGACTATAATGGGTATTTCAATAATCGCAAGAATCCCAATATGTGGGATTTAATAAAATCTCAGGTTTTAACAGACAATATTCTTTTTATTGGCTACAGCATAAAAGATTCTAATATTCTTGACATTATTAGACGGGTATCGGAAGCTGTTGGTGACAACAGAAAATCATTTTTTATGGTTGCTCCTGGTTGTAATAAAGCGGATCGGAAACGAATAAAAGTTCTCGGTGTAGAGTATTTTGATTCGACAGCTAAAGATTTCTTTGAAGAATTAGATGATGTCCTTTGTGAAAATATCGTTAAAGACGTTCGTAAAAAAAAGGTGTCGGAAAGAACGTTCCAGTCTTATTGCAGCTGGCATAATATAGAGCCTATCATCCATTTGAAATCGAAAGAGAATGTCATTAATGGATTCCATGCAGCCAATGGGATTCCAATCGATACAAAGATAAACTTCACTGTACGCAATCAATCAACGAATTTAGACGATTTCTTAGACTTCGCTAAAAGAGGAGCTTTCTATCCTAACTTGCCTGACGGACATTCTGCAAGTCTAGCAATAAAATTGGATAAAGATTCTTTAACTGAACTAAATTGTTATGAAAATGGCATTAGAATATTGGATCTCGAAGAGGTAGAGAGCCTATATATACAGCCATATAGCTATACTGGACAACTAACTATAGAAGCTCCGGCTCTAAATTTTATAGAATTGGTTGACTTTACGAGCTATAAACTAAATGCTAATACGGTTCTGATACCTCTTAATTTAGATGCTTTTAAATTAGACATTACTCTTACGTTTAATAAAGGAAAGCAGCCTTCTGCATCCTTGAAACTCCATATATCTCCAAATGAAACATATACAAATGGAGAAGTAGCGATAAAATGGGCAACATTTTTCAATTCTATTTTTGATGGAGAAGACTTCTACTTTAAAGAGATCTCTAAGTTGCCAATTAACGTCTCGTCTTCGGACATATCCTCTTTGAATATAAAGGATCTGTATAAAGACTTTATTACCTATTATGCAGATGTAAAGAAATTAGAGATACTCCTTCATACAAAATTCAAGAAGTATTATAACTATGACGAAGATAAGGCTGCCATTCTTAAAGCAATAATTGCTTATAAGACAAGGCAGCCTGTTATAACATATACTCCCAAAGGATATGATTTTGAATTTATTATGAATGATTTTCAATCTAAAGAAAGTAAGGAGTTTTTAGAATCTGGAGGTCCATATGTACTTGCTTATTCAAATTTTCCACTAACAGATATAACATTTAATGATGTACTATTCAAGATACCGTATAAAAATACAGTATTAGCTAATTGTACAATAAAGGACTTTGTGAGGAGAGAAGATAACTCTGCCAAAATGATAGTTCATAATAATGATTCAAGCTATATCTCGTACTATTCAGATGACCCGATTAAAAATAATGGAAATGAAATTCAGGTCTCTCCTCTTTTAGAAGAATGACAGACTGCAAGGCTATTAAGTATAACAATGTAGGATAGTGCACGTAAGAAAACTTAGTGTCACTATCCTTTTCTAAAATCCACATTCCCTGATTAAGTCAATGTAAGATATATTGGAATCTATTCTTCTGGTAGGGCATCCAGTATGCTGTCAATGTCTCCAAACAGGAGGTTGCCCCAACCAATTTCGTAATACTCACTATCCTCGTCGGGCATAACCAATATGCCACCATGATGGGTGATGGGGTACTTCACTGCCATAACCTTGGCATCGGTATGCCCCTCGCCATTATCCAGTTTGGCTATGACATAAGGGAAATCGGCAAACCAGTGGTATTCTCTATCAGGGCGATGGTACATGGTTATGTTCAAAGTTCTAAGGGCATCTTGATGTGCCTCGACGTGTTGCTGTAAAAAATCTGAATGTTTCATTTTATGGTTATTGTTGTGGCAGGGTGGTTAGCCCTGCCGTTACCTTTGTTATGCTACAATCTTGTACTCATGGACATAGATGTAAACATCATCATCTTCCTGCTCCATGTTCCACTTCGCAAGCTCCTCCTTGGTCATCTTCTCCCTGCCGGTAAGTTCAGCCACATAGTTCATGGTGTCCTCTTCATTGGTGAAGTACTCATGACTAAAGATGTCATTGACGTAAGAATCGACGTAAAATCTATCAGCAAAATACTTACCCTCGGCATCGTTGGTGGCATATATCTCGCAGCCCGGCTCTTCCACACAGAAATAGATGGTGAGGTTGGGCATCAGCTCTGATAAGACCTCATAGAAGTCAGTGGCTCCCCATGCCTCTTCTGTGTCGATGCGAAGTACCTGCCCATCGAAATCGTAATACTCGATAAAGCCTCGAAGGTACTTCTTCATCTGCTCGTCGGTAGCTCCCAACGTTTTCACGATGTTACCTTCCCAACCGTCGCTTGCTGTTTCTGCTACTGGCTTCTTACGACCATTTATAAAGTCGTCAATAATCTGATAAACCTTGCTTACATCTTCCTTGCTACCCTCAATAACGTAGCTTGTACTTGCCCAATTTGCCATAATTCTAAAATTCTTAATATGTTATCTTAATCTGTAAAAGCATTGAGGCGTTGTGCCTCAAACTCCCACTCATATCCTCGGTTGTTACACTGTGTCTGCAAGATGCACCTTATCTCTTTGGCATCTTCCTCGGTCATACCCCGATGCACCATCAGTTGTGCGATGATGTCCTCCATATCCTCACCGATATAGACAAGCTCCCTCGATGCGAGGGAGTGCCATTCGTCTGTTCGGTAAACCAAGTAAATTACGTGTATTTCCATCGTCCAAATGTTAGAAATGAAAATCAATGATACCACCGAGGTAAATCTTACTTCCAACCTCCAAATCTTCTATCCAACGCATCAGCTCTACCGACTCTTCGGCATAGGTCTGGTCGGTTTCTCCACTTAGATAGAACTGCGATGCGGTGTCGAGTGGGTTCTTTAATGCTCTTTCGAGTTTGTAAGAATGACCTACGAATTTCAAAATGTTCTCGATGTTCAACTGCGATGCGAGGTCTTGAATACGCTCTACCCATTGAGCTTTCCACTCGACGATACCCCCTTGATACTCAAAGGTCGTGTCGTCAATCTGTTGAAACATACCCGACGGCAGTATGTAGTCCTTCAATGCTTCGATGACACTTTTGCGTCCTTCCTCCGTAATGGCTGCACAATAGTCATAGTCTGTACCATCACCTTGATAAAGTGTGTCCTCATTGATAGCTTCCTTAATTGGAGCGTCCGAAATCTGATAAATCCATGCGTGCATAGTCGTAATGTTTTAATTGTGATACATTTCCCTTTAGTTTAGCTGCTTTTGCAGCATCGCTGTCGGGATTTCAAATTTTATGTGCAAGGTAAGAGTAAGTCCATCAGGCAGATAAGGCAAGTAATTTTGTGATATTGTTATGGAATACCCCAATCTTGGATTGGAGGAAGGCTGCCGTGAGAATATCGCAAAATAGTGTAGCGGTACTTAGCGTTCTGACGGACTTGCTACCTTTGCTAAGTAAAATTAAATCCAGACAGTGAGTACAGGAGTGTAAACGACCTATAATCGGGCAACGCCCATGAATGAGGGATAGTGGGTAACTATTGCCTGGTAAGGCACCAAAAATCAGACACTGACCCTACCGCTCTCCCGAAGTCCCTTGAAAGACTCTGTTGGCGATCCTGAAAGGTCAAAAACAGTGTCTTTCATGGGATAAAAACGGCCATGACCGTTTTTAGGGTCTTTGCGTAACCGGTGTTCGGTCGCGCTGTAAGCCACTTAGCCGTTGTCACAGTGGAGCGAGAGCGGAGCAGGACTAAGGCGTAGATGGCTGCAGCTCGACGAGGACACTGGTGAAGCAACCTGGATGTTGAGTAGACAACAAGAGGAAAAGGAGTATATGGACAAAACTTGCGATAGCGTGTTTTGTAAAGGGCCAACAAAAAGCGACTACCTCGGTAGTGGCTTACGGCTTTCAGGGCATGGCCATGGTAACAGGGCTTAGACAAAGAGGGGGCTGCGAGCTGTGGGAGCAGCACACAGCGCAAAAACGTCCCTGCGACAAAGTAGGGACGTTTGGGAAATGGTGATTATGGTCGAAAGGTATTCAAATCTACCAACATAGAATTATATATTGCCTTGGCATAGCCTTCTTGTTTCAGTTGAGCTATCACTCGCCTTGAATAAGCCATTGCTTGCGCCTTAGTCAGTCCCTGCTTGAATTTCATAGGGCGATTGGGGCGCATGGTCTGCACCTCGTATTGCTCTCGATAGATGGGGACGAAAGTTTTTCTTTTGATAATCTCTACTCTTGGATAACGTAACATGATATAAAAGTTTGCGCCCCGATGGTTAGTCGGGGCATTACCTTGGATTTAGAGTGATGCAAGTCTTTCAGCAGCCTTGCAAATGAGGTCTTTCAGCTGCTGCTTATTGAGTTCGGGCAATAGGTCTATGACCATAAAGTTCTCCGTATTCTCAATCTTCACACCTCGCTTGGCAAGAATTGTCTCGATGCCCAAACTGTTGAAATCGTTGTAAGCCTTATCACTGCTTGATGCGCCCTGTGTCTCGGTGCTGATGGGAGCATTGCTATCTTGCAACTCTTCCGGCTCGCCAATGCCGATGAAAGCATCAATGCGAAACTTGCGCTCTTCGCCCTTGTCGGTATCGAAGTAGGTAAAGTATCTGTCCGAAACATCTATGCTGTCAGAGAGAATGCCATGAGTGTATCTGATAGTTCCGTCTGCCTTGCGGTAAGCAAAGGCAGTCTTGCCTTCTTTCTTCATCTTCTCTTTGAGCTTAACCACCAATGCAAGGCAGATGTCGTGATGCTCGTCCATGGTCTCTTGTCGAAGTTCGCCAACCTCCACAAGGTTATTGATGATAAACGACCGCCAACCTTTGCAATCCACATCATAGTAGGCAAGGGTGTAACTGCATTGCTGATGGGGGTGAGTGCCTTTAATGGTGTGCCCGATGCCATATAGTGTACCACACGCATGACGCTCCGTGCCGTCTTTCTTACGATACACAAAGGAAACGATACCCTTACGAAGTTTGCCAACCAATGTCTCAAATAGATTTTCCATATTCTGTAATGTTATTTTAGATGATACATTTCCCTTTAGTTTTGCTGCTCTTGCAGCATCACACTGCCGGGATTTCAAATTTTATGTGCAAGTGGTAAGCAAGTCCATAAGGCAGATAAGCCAGGTAATTTTGCGATATTGTTATGGAAAACACAAATCTTTGATTTGTGGAAGGCTGCCATAAGAATATCCCAAAATAGCGGAGCAGTACTTGGTGTTCTGATGGACTTGCTACCTTTGCTAAGTAAAATTAAAAGCCATACAGTGAGTGCAGGAGTGTAAACGATACATATAAGGCTAATAAAACTATTAAAACATGATCTCGGCGGAAGCTATCAACTATATCTACATCAAACATATATACGATTGCGTAAAATGTACACAAAATATTTGGTTGTGTAAAAATTACGTATTATATTTACACCCATGAACTAATGATAATGATATGTACACATACAAATATCCTCATCCTGCCGTGACCACAGACTGTGCTATCTTCGGCTTTGATGGTAAGGAACTTCATATTCTTCTCGTTGAGCGTGGCGTTGAACCATTCAAAGGAGAATGGGCATTGCCTGGCGGTTTCCTGAAAATGGATGAAACTACCGAAGAGTGCGCAAGAAGAGAACTTATGGAAGAAACCGACCTGCATGATGTTTACTTGGAACAGTTCTATACCTTCACAGGTGTAGATCGTGACCCTCGTGAACGAGTGATAACAATCGCATATTATGCACTTGTACGAAAAAGTGACTACCATGTGCTTGCTGGAGACGATGCAGCTAAAGCAGAATGGTTCGCTATAGATGATCTTCCTCAACTCGCTTTCGACCATAATACTATTATCAGAATTGCAAGAGAACGCATTAAGGAGAGGCTGGCGACAACTCCAATCGCCTTCAAGTTGCTTGATAAAAAATTCAAAATGAGTGAACTCCAACATCTTTATGAGATTATCAACGGTACAAGTTATGACCGCAGAAATTTTCATAAGAAGATGATGGCTACAGGCTTTATAGCAGATGAAGGGCCAAATCCCAATCCAGAACAGAGCCGTACAGCGACCATGTATAGCTTTAAGGAAGCTGATTTTATTAAACAGGAACAAAATAAAGAAATGAAGAAATATCCATTTGACTTTTAACAAATGAAAATTATGGAGAAAGAAGTACTACAAGACTTTCATGCGCAAGAGATTCGTATATCACCAGCTCGCATTAGTCTGTTGAAGAGTGATGAGATCTTTGTGTTTGGCAGTAACCTGCAAGGTATGCATGGAGGTGGCGCAGCGCGTATTGCTGTCACAAAGTTCGGTGCCATCATGGGACAAGGAGTTGGGCTGCAAGGACAAAGCTATGCTATCCCAACTATGCAGGGCGGTGTTGAGACTATCAAGCCTTACGTGGATGAGTTTATCGGTTTTGCAAAACTCCACCCTGAATACAAGTTTCTTGTAACAAGGGTAGGTTGTGGTATTGCAGGCTTCACTGATGGTGAGATTGCACCTCTTTTCAGTGAAGCTATCAATGTGGCGAACATCTACCTGCCACAAGAGTTCTTAAATGAGTTATATTCTAAAAATAGAAAAATATGATTGCAACTGTTTCTAATTATTCGATTGATATTGAACACCTTGAAGCGATCTACATGGATGAGCGTGGAGGTGATTGGGGGTATTTCGTGATACTTGTCTTAAAGCCCACCATGCAATACGTAAAGAACCCTGAAACAAATGAATGGGAATTACATCATGCCAATACTATCATTGAGCAACCTTGCATTGACGATGAAAGTATGGAAGCAAAGTATGAACATTGGGTAAAATTATGGCAGAAATATAAGGATTCCATACACGAAGGGGAGGACAAAGAATGATAGATCCTATAACATTAGATGAACTACAGGAGAAGAATGGTTGGAAGGAAGTTCTACCTCTATTAAGTGGCAGAGACCTCTTCTTTCATGGGAAGAAGTTGGTGTACCCTGGCGATTGGGAGTATATCAAGGATAAGGTGTGTATGTATGAGGAAGGTGATATGGATGATGAAAAGAAATTCATAGTCTCAATACCACCAGAACCATGGAGTAGCAATATACTCACGGCAAAGGTTGTGATATTATCATTGAATCCTGGATATGTTCCTCAATTGAACAAGGAGTTGGCATGTATGTTTAGGGCTGAGCAAGCAGAAAAAATTATGGCAGACAAACGTGCCATACTTGAAATGCAACCGAGGAGAGAATCTTTACCGACAATGGTTCTTGGTGATTGGTACTGGAAAAGAAGCCTTGCGCATATTGGCAAAGATGTCTACCCCGATGATCCCGAAAGAATTATGGATGACATAGCCAACATTCAAACATGTGCTTACGCATCTATTTCAAAGCTATCTACAGGTAATAGGCTTATGCCTTCGCAAGAGTTCACCCGTGATGTTATTCGCTATATCGTGTCGAACAATCCCAATACCAAATTCTTACTATTCCGTGCAGCACAAGTGTGGAAGGATAAAATCATGGGAAATAGCCTATGGAACGAGTTGGTAGAAAGCCACCGCCTGATAGAATCTAAGTGGTATCGTACACAGTTTGTTACCCCTGGGAACATTGGTGAAGACAACTACAATATCATCAGAGAAACAATAATTGAGAAGTAAGAACGAGTGATGGCGTTAAGTACAGACAATTATAGTATAAAACTACTAAACATTGGGCAACGCCTATGGTATAAGGGTAGGTGTTGCCTTTGAAGGTACCAGAATTGAACACTTCACTACCTCTCTCCCGAAGTCCTTTGAAAGACTCTGTTGGCGATCCTGAAAGGGCAGAAACTGTGTCTTTCATGGGATAAAAACGGCCATGATCGTTTTTAGGGTTTCTGCGTAGCCTGTGTACTATCAAGCTGCCTCCCTCTTAGCCGTTGTCGAAGTGAAGCGGATGCGGAACAGGACGAAGGCGTAGATGGGTGCAGAATGATGGTACACTGGCGGAACAAACAGGCATAGAGCATGAGACTAAAGGGAAAGAAGTACAACCATCAAAACTTGCGTCAGCGTGTTTTGTAAGGGGCAATCAGAAGCGACTACCTCAGTAGTGGCTTACTGCTTTCGGGCCATGGTCATGTTGAAGGGATTGATTGTAGAGTGCTGCGAGCTGTGGGAGCAGCACACGGCAAAAATGCCCCGATGGTAGGTCGGGGCTTGCTGATACTTTAATACCATTCTGTGTAATAACTCTGGTCATTATTCTGACTCTCCCACTCATTCATATCAGAGTAGTCATGAAGTAAACATTCATCGCTACAATAATAGCTGGCTCCCATGTCTGAACAATAGCCGTCACGCATGAGCCGTCCACATACGGAGCAGCGTCTTACAGGTCTATCCGTGTCCCACCAATATTCAAGAAAGGCATCTGCCACCTCGTCGTCGCTGCTTTCTTTTGTCCACTTGCTTTCAAAAGCGTGGGCAAATTGTCTCAGCTCCTTGTCGGTATAGTACACCTCTTCTGACCCCTTAACAGCAATGTTGAGCTGGTTGAGTATATGTTGTATTGTCGATTGTTCTGTTTCCATTATCGTCTTTTTGAAGATTGGGCCCCGATGGTTGGCCGGGGCATTACCTTTTACTTAAAGTGATAGCAGCTCTTCTATTTCCTGTCTGTCGCTAACCTCCGTCTGTTTGAAGTAGAAGTGTGTATCAAGCGAGCCATTGACCCAACAATCAAACAATTCACGCTCGCAGCCTCTGCCCTCAAACTCATCCACTACTTTGAGCCAAAGGATTTCTACCAAACAATTTCGCACGCTCGTAAGGTCGTACCCTGAGGCTTCGATAGCCTCATTCAAGTCCTCATCTGTCCAATCATAGCCAAAGTAGGAACGAAAGGTATCAAGTTTGTTGTCATTCTTGAAAAAGCCTAACGATGTTAGTATCATTTCTCGGTTTGTCATATCCATAGCTGTCATGATTAAACGTTATACTTCCACTATCTGATTTATTCTGCCGTACAAGTGCGCCCGAAGACTGGTCTTGTCGGGGGCATAATACTCACTCCAATGGCCGTACTGATTGACGAGGTACCTTTTCAGCACGTCGATGAAGTCGAAGCAATAGCCCATCAATGGCACTGCGGTGCGAAAATAGGTATTGGTGTCCACTGCCTGGGCGAGCCAATTCTTCTCCTCACGGCTCATCTTCTGACCTTGGTTGAGCTTGGCACGAAGAAGATAGACCTTGCTGTTGCGAAGAGTGCTTAGCGGTTTCACGTCCCACTTCACAAACTTCCATGCTTTAACTTCTGTGTTTTGCTTTATACTTTCCATTTCGAATGATTTTTGATGTGATACATTTCCCTTTAGTTCCCTGCTTTTAACAGCAGGAGAGCATCGGGATTTCAAATTTTTCGAGCAAATGAGGTAGTAAGGCAAAGGACAGATAAGCAAAGTAATTGGGGCATATTCTCGTGGAATACCAAAATCATTGATTTTGGGAAGGCTGCCACGAGAATATGTCCCAATAGCGCAGCGATACTTTGTGTTCTGGTCGCCTTGCTAACTTTGCATAGAAAAATGAAAGCCGATGGTCGCCTGTTGAATAATTGGAAACTATGCCCAAGGGCATAAAAGCCACGTTTATTTATATCCACTTAGTGAATGGCAAGAATACAAGTTTTGTGGGTAAGCGAAGTAATGTACCGAATGTAGGAAACTAACACAAGACTTACCGATGGTGTTGGTCAACCTGCCGAACAGAATAGTGAAAGGAGTGGTAGGACACTTAATTGGGAGAAAGGTTCAAAAAGAGTATAAACAGCATACAGGGCGAATAAAGCAAGCTGTAGATTCTCGTTAAAAATCAGTGATATGATAACGATTGATAGCAAAGGTTCAAATCCGCCAAAAGGAGAAAGCCTATAATATAATGGTTTTCAGTGTATAGAAATGATGTGAAATATCTTGACATGAAAAAGTCGTTTCATCGCAAAATCAATTTTTCGGAGAAAAAAGTGGGTCAAAAATGGGTCAAAAGTGGGTCAAGAACTGGGTCAAATTTGGGTCAAAAAGTGGGTCAAGAGGTTCGGTATGGGCAATAAAAAATCCCTAAGTTGTTGAAACTTAGGGATTTGCGCTTAATGCGGTTGCGGAGAGAGAGGCTCTTTCTCTTGAACCTTCAAATAGTATCATAAACGTTCAATATGTTGTATAATAGTACTTTAAGTAGAATGTTAATAAAATGAGATTTCATAGGAAATCTTTGGTAGAATCAATTTTTGGGTGTAAATTTGGGTGCAGAAATCAAAACACCCAAAAGTATGAACATCAAGCGGAATATCATCTTCACATTGGAAAGCAGGAAAAAGGATGGAGTTCTCATTGTTGAGAATGTACCTATCCGTATGCGTGTTAATTTTGCTTCCAAACGAATTGAATTTACAACAGGTTATCGTATTGATGCTGCGAAATGGGATACTGATAAGCAGCGTGTAAGAAACGGTTGTACAAACAAACTGAAACAATCGGCTTCTGAAATCAATGCTTCACTCTTGGGCTATTATACAGAGGTGCAGGAAATCTTCAAGAAATTTGAAGTAGAAGAAATAATGCCAACCCCTGAACAAATTAAAGAAGCATTCAATGCGCTGCACAAACCTATAGAGGAAGAAGTCAAACCGAGAAATTCAATACCTAATGCTTTCTACAAGGTTTTCGATGAGTTTGTGAGAGATTGTGGACGACAGAATGATTGGACTGATTCTACTTACGAGAAGTTTGCTGCGGTGAAAAATCATCTGATGAACTTTCGAGATGAACTTACATTTGATTTCTTTGATGAGAGGGGGCTGAATAATTATGTTACTTATCTCCGTGATGTAAAGGAAATGCGTAATTCTACCATAGGCAAGCAACTTAGTTTCTTGAAATGGTTTTTACGCTGGGCATTCAAGAAAGGTGTGCATCAGAACAATGCTTACGATAGCTATAAACCAAAACTCAAAAGTACACAGAAGAAAATCATCTTCCTCACATGGGAGGAACTGAACAAACTCCGAGAGTTCGAAATACCAGCTGCTAAGCAAGCTTTGGACCGGGTGCGTGATGTATTTCTTTTCCAATGCTTTACGGGGTTGCGCTACTCCGATGTGTTTAATCTTCGTAGAAGTGATATAAAGGGCGACCACATTGAGGTTACAACGGTCAAGACATCTGATAGCCTGATTATCGAGTTGAACAAGCATAGTAAAGCAATTCTTGATAAATACAAGGATGTGGCATTTGAAGATAACAAAGTGTTGCCTGTCATTACTAACCAGAAAATGAACGATTATCTTAAAGAGTTGGCAGAATTGGCTGGTATTGACGAGCCTGTGCGTCAAACTTATTACAGAGGTAATGAGCGCATTGACGAAGTTACACCTAAATATGCCTTGCTTGGAACACACGCTGGTCGTAGAACATTTATCTGTAATGCACTTGCATTGGGTATTCCTCCGCAAGTTGTGATGAAATGGACAGGGCATAGCGATTACAAGGCTATGAAACCTTACATAGATATTGCGGACGATATCAAGGCAAATGCCATGAGTAAATTCAATCAGTTATAACGCTAAAACGATATGAGCCAAGAAATAAATAAAACAGATCACCAAGATTTAGATCCCGTTGTACGAGCCATCGGTACTGATCTTGAGCATACACAAGTACGCTTAATAGCCTCTGCAAACGCAGACATGCTTTTCCACTATTGGAAAGTGGGACATTTTATTCTCTATCTCCAAAAGAAAGAAGGTTGGGGAAGCAAAGTGATTGACAACCTATCCAAGGCGATACGCTCAAAATATCCTGATAAGAAAGGCTATTCCACTCGTAACCTTATCTATATGTGCCAATTCGCCAAAGCCTATCCTATGGAGATTCTATTAGAAATGGGTAAGGTTGAAAAACAGCTTAATAGTACTTCGGTTGATAATGTATTACAACTAACAAGCGAACTCAATCAATTTACGCAAGAACCTCTTGCGCAAATTCAAGCTACAGATAATCAAGGAAATATAATTACGCAAGAACCTCTTGCACAATTAGGAGAGATTCCTGAAGTACTGTCTGTCATTTACCAACACGATATAAATCAGATAGAAGAAATTTTTAAGCAGTCTGCCGTAGTTCGCACTAACTGGGCGAGCCATGTTATATTGCTTAATAGCAAGCTGCCTTTGGGTGAACGTTATTGGTATATCACGCAGGCGGTTGCCAATGGTTGGAGTAGTAATGTTCTGCAAATGCAGATTGAAACCAATCTTTTCGCTCGGCAGATTACTACAAAGAAAGTGAGTAATTTCTCAGCACGATTACCCAAACCGCAAAGCGACCTTGCCAACTATCTGATGAAAGACCCATATATCTTTGATATGATGGGACAGACAGATAAAATGGCAGAACGAGACATTGAACGACAATTGGTTTCTCATATCACCAAATATCTTTTGGAAATGGGTAGTGGCTTTGCATTTGTGGCACAGCAGAAGCATTTTGAAGTGGGCGATTCTGATTTTTATGCTGACCTTATTCTCTATAACATCCAACTGCATGCATACGTTGTTATCGAACTCAAAGCCACACCTTTCAAGCCCGAATATATGGGACAACTGAACTTTTATATCAATGTAGTAGATGATATCCTACGTGGCGAGCACGACAATAAGACCATCGGCTTGCTCCTCTGTAATGGTGGAGACAAGGTGGTGGCACAATATGCCCTCTCTGGTTACGACCAACCAATCGGCGTTAGTGATTACCAACTATCAAAGGCAATTCCCGAGAATCTAAAATCTGTTTTACCTACGGTGGAGGAAGTTGAGGAGGAACTAAGTAAAATCATTAACTGAAACTATTTTGTAATAAAATCTTTATAAATCTATGGTCACAGGGAATGAATATATATTTGAAGATATCTTTCAAGCAAGAGATTATATACTTAAAATTGAACAGGAAAAATTAAAAAGTGATACCTTTCATCAAAAACCACCTCTCATTTTTCCTATTTCTGATTTCAATCTTTTCTCAGAAAAATTAGATATTAGCCCCATTCCTATGGATAGTCTTGAAAATCCTAATGCTGCATATTTTAATTGTGCAGAAGAAAGTAAATTTATTATGACTCGACTTATGTCTGGTCGTTATTCACTCAAGCCTAATTTAAGAAAGAGAAAGTTTTTATTCAGAGGTGAAACTGAGTTTCACAATCCTTGTAAACCCAACTTATTTAGAGATACAAAGAAATCGTATTTTTTAGATTCTATGATTTACGGAGATGAGATGTTCTGCTTGATATTATCACACCCACTTGTACAACTACTCGACATGGGGGTCATGCTTAATGGTGAGCATATTCGTTTCGAGATGAATCTATATGGCTTGATCCAGCATTATTATAATAAAACTGCTTTGATAGATTTGACAAGTGATATTAATGTTGCATTATTCTTTGCAACTCAACAATACGATAGGGGTACAGATTCATATTCGCCAATAATAGATGAGAACCATAAAGTTGGAGTTCTATATTATTATGCCATTGATTATTTTCAAGATTTCAAACCCCAGTTGAATGGGGAACAACTTTCTACTATAGGATTACAAGTATTTCCAAGAAGTGGTGAGCAAAAAGGATTTCTTTATCAATGTAATAAAAATACAAATTTCAATGAACTTCCCCAATTGAATGCCTTTCAATTCAAGCATAATGCAGATATTGCAAAAAAAATCTATAAACAAATGGATGGAGGGAAAGTTTTATTCCCTCATGATGTATTACAAACTTGCTGGGGAAAAAAGTTAAGGAATAAGGACTTGGTATCATTAGATGCTATAAAAATCAATTTAACTCGGAATAAAGAAGAAACAATTGAGTCTATACGTATAAAACTTAAAGAGTATTACAATATAGAAGTGGGAAACTATAAACCAGCATTAACAGCTAATGAATTACAAGAATATTATGAAGCTGTTAAGAATGAATGTCTTTGGGAGAATTTTTGTGATCAGATACACATTCCTGGTGATAAAAGTGGAAAAATGATGTCTGATTTACTAGATGTACCAAATAAGCCAGAATATGAATGGGCTTTTAAAGAAGGAATTCTACATTCTGTAGATTACGATAAAGGATTTCTACTAAAAAAATATAAACATATTCTTGCATAAATAATGAGATGAGCTACTCCAATTCTCTACAAACTTAACTATGAATTGAAGTAGCTTTTGAAATGGTTCTTTCCTCTAATATGTTATTTAGTTCCTTGCTCTAATCTAATCACTACTGTATATCAGGTATTTACGAATACGCGCGAACGATAAGAAGATATAAATGAGGCTGTAAAGCCAAACAAATATAAGTATCGATAGCTATTTGCGATTCTTGCCAAGCATCTTCTCTTCCAACTGAGGCAGATGCTCTATGATATTCTCATCAATCTTGATTGAGTATGTACCAGTTGTGTTATGGAGCGTCTTTTGAATCGTACCCTTCTCGGTATTCTTGAACCAAGAATGGAACAGATTGACTACAAACATAGCCAGCACCTCGTTGTCTATGTTATATTGATGTCCGATGTTCCAAGCAAAGTTCTTTAGGTCGGTCTGCTTCAGTTTCTTCTTTTCAATCTTCACCGATACACAATTCACAATACCATTGTACTGTACAAGCAGTTTAACGGCTTCCTCAATCTGGAAAAGTTCTTCATCGCTGAATCCGTGTGGAAGGAAAACAAGACGGGTATATCTAAGAATTTTATCAAGTTTGTCCTTCTCTTGCTTTTCTTTCGCTTCTGCCATTTGGGTGCGGTCAATGTGCAGTTGTTGAATAAACGGAGCCAAATCTCGATGTGCGTTTTTAAGAGTCTCTTCGAGTTCTGACATAATCTGTGGTTTAAAATCATTTGCCACTTCCGAAGTCTGAGGCTTTTGTTGTATAGGCTGGGGAATCACATCACATTGTGGTGTTTCTATCGCAGGCTTTGTTTCCAGCTTCTTTTGAATGTCCTCCAGATGCTTTATGATGCAAGCGTCCATATTCTCCTGGTCTGCTCGATTGTTCAACTCCTTTCTATTGCTCTTGAAGTAAGCATAGAGACATTGTTTGATGCCATGAAGCGACAATACAAATACAGCATATCCACCTATAAATATAGGTATAGTGACAAGAAAGCAAAGTAGTTCCTTGTCCTCATCTATCAGTTGCTGCGCAATCTTGTAAGCGCCAACTATATAGGTAATGATAATCAGCCCTAAGAATGACGTGCCAATATAGCGATGCACTCCTTTAGCAGACGGAATGGGAAAAATGTCTATCTCCATGATTACAATGACTTTATTTTCTCCTGTGCAACAATAATGGCATCGTTACACAAGTCTCGTTCCTGCTCATCCTCAACAACATCAATGAACTTGTCTGCCAGCCATAAGGTAAGCATTTCTTTTTCATCCTGATGAAGATACTCTGCAAGCTTGATGACCTGCTCACGCTTTGCTCTTCTGTCACCACGTTCAATCTTACTGAACATTGGGGTATCAATCTCTAGGAATGCAGCCAACTGGCGTTGTAGCAAACCTTGCTCTTCTCTGAGCTCTTTAATCTTATCTCCAAATAACATGTTTATATCTATTTTTAGTCCTTCAGCAAGTTACCGGCAAGTTAAAGCTAATTATTTATCTGCTTTAATATCAGTAATTTGGCAAGATTACATACTTTATTATTGGTGTTTCGGCAAGTTACCAGCAAGTTAAATCTATGCCCAAATTGGGATATACTTCATATAACGAGGAGCTGTATTGGGGTCAAGTACTTTTATTAAGTTCTTTCCAATCGCTTCCTTGATTAATCTAGAAGAACTGCTGGATGATGTTTCAGGAATGCCAAACCTGTCTCTAAGCGACTTGTTAGTCAAAGCATCTCCTTGTATATACATCAGGCAGGCATGGAGATAACATGACCAAAGTTTGTCTTCCATAGGAATGTTACTAAACTCCATTTCAGAGAAAAGAGTAACCTTGGTGCTATCTTGAAAAACCTCAATGCGAGGAGCAGGAAGGTACTGTGCTTCACATGCCAGCACCATTCTGTCCCAACCACGACCAAGTTCTTCGCACATCTTCAATCGACGCATGAGAGAAGCAAGTTTTTCGTTTCGTGACTTCGGAGGGTTGTCAATGATACGAAGAACATCTACCAAGGGAGTACCAGGATTCGTCACCTCAATACGATTGTCGAATATCTCCACTACAGGAGCTGCCCCTGTTATGTACAGGTCTTGATGAATAAGACTATTAGCAATGGCTTCTCTTACTGATGGCAGTGGGAATTTGCTTGGCGTTGACAGTTGGACAGCATTGACGTCCTCGTTACTTGGCAATAGAGCATTCACATAACGCACGATATTCTCGAAGCAAACAGCATAGCCCTGTACAAATGATTCTTCTTTCTGAATCAGCAAGCGGTTGATACCCTTATACTGAACCACGCGCATAGCCTTACGTCCTAACCTTACAAATTCGTTCAGGTCCTTTGCAAATAGCAGAGCACCTAAGTTCGTGATTGAATAAAGACCATTATCCTGCTTCTGGATGATTTCATCCTCGTTCAAATAATGCACAACAGCCTCCTTCTCTGCTGGCTGTGGTATCTTCAACAAGGTAAAGTATGCATCCACTTGGAGCAATCTGATAATATCCTCATACCTTTGGTCTGTCTTTACACAAACGTCTTCAAACTGGGCATGACGCAGTTTATCCCATAGCTGAGCACGGAATACAGGAAACTCATGCAGCTTCTTTGTGTAGCTGCCACTGCGAATGTAGTCTATCTTCTGAAATGAAACAGGTTCGTTGAGTGCCTTGTGAATTCTGATCAACTCTACATGCTTCCCGTCTATGTCTGCACCGTAGAATTCGAAATCTGCATTTTTGGAAAGAAGGTATCGAAGCCAGTTCTCCAACTCCTGTTCACCTTTCTTTTCAAGCTGAAGGCGCACTTTAGTACCAACAATCTCATGTGAACCATCATCCACGCCCCAAATCATATAGGCATAATCACGATCGTTCAAAGTAGCACTATTTGCAAGAGCGCTAATGTCCTCACCAACCATTGTCGGCTCGCAATTGTTATGCTTGAACTCAACCCAGCCAACTTCCTTGGGAAGTTTGCAGAGTTCTTTTACCAGTATGTCGATATTTCCTATCATATATTCATTACTATAATAATAAATAAAGAAAGATAATTAGCAAAAATCTGGAGATATATAATACAAAGAACATTCATGATTTTTGTATTCAGGAAATATCTTTGCAAATTCTTCGCCATATTTCTCTTTTATAGCATATAAAAAACCGCTAATACACTCTCTTTCTACACAGCCATAATTGGTATAATCGTAAAGCATGTCATAGAATGATTTCTCATCATTAAATTGATTATTAAATATTTCTTTTACAATAGAATCCTTATTGGCTAACATGAATAAACTCTCTATAATGTCGGAAGTTACATTGTCCATGTCTCGAATAAAGGGTTGGTTATTTGACAAAACGCTATTAATCTCTTCTTGATAATTTTCACAAAAGATAATTCCATAATTATATGCAGTTTTATGGACGTATCCTAAAAGAATAGCTTGGCCGTTCCAACTGTTTTGTAAGAATTCTACATCGTCTTCTTTGAGAGATTCATAGGCTGATATTTTTGATAAATATTTTATTATGCGCTTTATACGCCCTTGCCCTAGACCAGATGTTGAAAAGAAATTATCCGAAAAATTCACAAAACTAAACGATGCTATATAATTTATAAAATTATCTTTTGATAGTAATGAGATATCACTATCGTTTCTTTTGATAATATTCTTTAACAAGTCAAATAAGGCCAAAATACCAATAGTCTTTTTTATTACGGCATTAGGGTTAGCCTTATCCCATATGAGTTCGTTCACAACGGTAAAAAAGTTGGCAAGAATATCATAAAGCTTGTCATCAAGGCATTTAATAAATAAGTCTCTAAGAGGAGATAAGTCTTTTATCTCTGCTACAATATTTCTATTCTTCCTAGTGAAGAAAGAATTCTTTGTCGCAGAAATAATATCTCTATCCCTTTTTGGATTGCTGGAGATAAGCGAAAGTATACCTTCTGCCATAGCCGCAGTTGATGCCAACTTTCTTTCATTTTCGCTATCATCATATGATGCTGCTAGCTTTAGTTGATGAAACAAAGGAGAATCGTTTTTAAAGTTTAGTTTGCGAGTTAAGTATACTGCTAATTTTTCGGGAGTCCATTGCTCATGAGGTTCCTCTTCAACATTGTAACCAAAGAATTCCAATGCTAAACTCTTGTCAACTTTCTTTTGATTGCCATTTATTGTTGCGAATAAATATGCCTGATATGGATTTGGCAAATCAAAGAAAACAGAACAAACTAATTCTATATTTTGAAGTGCAGAATCAACGTATTTAAATGCCTTCAATCTATGTTGCCCATCAATAATAAGAGCACACTTTTTTGAATCAGGAATGATTAATTCATAGATGTCATCTTTTACACAATGAATACCAAAGAGATTTTCCTCGTCTTCGTTCGACATTGCATCAAATAGAGTGTCTTTGTTTAATGCAATTAATATGGAAGAAGGGAAACACATTTCTTCGGATCTGATATAATTAGATATTTCTTTCAGACGCTTCTCATCCGTAGGTCGTTGAGTACCTTCTTGTGTTCCGTCCTTTTTATATCGGAACTCTTCTGTATATGCAATATTAAGCAAATCTCCAGCTTTAATTTTTGTAATATAGAAATCGCCTAATGGTTGTTGTACTTTTATAGCATTAACTTTCATAATTAATTATTTATGTCCCCCCCTAAAGACGCTGTACTATCTGAAAAATCTTTATTGTCAAGTTGTTTCCAATTAAGGAAAAGAGTTGCCACAAATATTATTACAGTAAAAATTGTACTTAAAATTAGATTTTTATCATTAATAAAATAGACATGAATTGTACATATCAATCCAACAAGAATAATTGTCAAGAAAGTAATTATGCGTTCTCGTTTAGTTCTGTCATTGAAAACTATCGACTCTGCACTTGAACCTAACACCATAGGTATTGCATACATTGTAATACTTAAATATAATGCATATAACTCAAAGCCCGTTATAAATAATGGCATATATATACCAAAGGTGCTCACCAACAGAGTTACAGCAAGATAATATAACGCCTTAGTACTCATTTCGCTTCTTCCTTAATGTTAGATAAGATGTCGACAAATATTGTTGGGGATGAAAAAATAACACGTTCTTCTACCCATTTCTTGTAAAGATACTCGAAGCCAGCATTTGCATAACCCTCAATTTCGTTTTCAAGTGCACGTAGGAATCCTACTATGGTTTCGTCGTCTGCATTTTCTAGATCAATCCACTCATAGCCGAAGCTGCCAGAACGATTGAGCATCATCATAATGATGTAGTCACGAATCTGAGTTGGCTTCCACTTGTACATTACGGCAAACTCGGTTGTTGCCTCCTGCGCTTCAAAATACTTTGGTCTGCCAAGGCGAACGCCTATGATACAGGCATACATAAATGTTTGGTAGAAAGCACCGAACTGTGCAATATTACCTGTACCAGTTTTCTCACCTTTATTTGAAATGGCTTCTATCATTGCACGATACTTGTCGCTGTAGTGAGGACGTAGATCAAGTATCTTTTCTTCTAATTTTGAGCTATTCATAATCGTTTGTCTTATTCAGAATAACATTTTTTCTTTGTAACGAGGTTTGAAGAATCAGCTTTCTCTTCAACATAATTCACGTAGAATGTACCATCAAGTTCATTACGTTGCATGCGTTTCGCAATCTCAAGGCCTCCCGTAAGGATGAGCTGTTCAGAATCAGGATCATACAAATCCTTAATCATAATGATGCTCTGGCGGAATACCTTTGGAGCGATGTCAAGGAAGTTGTTGATGAACTTGATGCCGAACTCCGAGAATGGCGCATCTGAAATGAATGGATAGTCAAAACTCTGATTATTTTCCTTTGAGGAAATAATTGACATCACAATAGCCAATTGTTTCATGCGTTGGAAACCAGTACCATTACCAAAGAGTTCTTCACCTTTGTCATCTACAACCTTAACGCGAACAGTACCACCATCTTCACGTTCGAAATGCAAATTGCCGCCAAGTGTCTGATTTCCGGCCGTCAAATCACGATACATTTTGTTCGCAACCGTCTGAAGGTTGTTGACAATGTTGGTAAAGATGCGTTCCTTGGTATCAGCAAACATTTGGGCGATGCATTGCATGTCGTTATACAGCTTTTCTGCTTTCCTAACAGGTGAACTATTCTGCCTTTTATATAGTTCCTTCCGAACCTTTTCTAATTTGTCTGACCAAAGATTTATTTTTCCAGTATATTTCTGAATCTCATCGTTCTTGTCAGAAATGGTCTTCTTTGCTTGGTTATATCCAGAAAGTGTCTTACGGTCTTCTTCAGGAGTCGTATTACCAGCTCCGACCAATGCCATCTCACTTTCTTTCTGTTCAACGACATTCTCCTGTGCAGCAATTTGATCATCCAGGTCGAAGATGCTATTCATGTAAGCCTGATAATCTTCTGCAATTTTAGGAATGGTAGTTTCGTAAAGCCCTGTTGTTTTCTGTATCTTACCATAGTATTGCATGAACGAATCAGAGGCATGCATAGCCTTACGTGGACGCTCCATAATCTTTTTTATGTGAAGCCAAGGCTCAGAATCTCTTGGTGCCTCGCGGTCACAAACTTCGCAATGACAGCGTTCGAGCATTCTTTTGAGCGATGGTGTATCAGGAGACCCCTCAGGCAAGAGTATGTCAGGATTCTCCATGATTTTCTTTTGAGCAAGTGCTTGACTCAACGCAATACGGAAGTCATCAAAATCACTTGTTTCGCCCTCTAATCCCATAAGTAGCCAAGGATAATTCTCATCAAATAAACGGCTTGTTATTGATTTTTCTAGATTCTCCTTTTTCTTCTGAAGATTCTGTAATTTATTTTGCTCTGATTCATACTCATAACGAAGCTGTTCACGCTTTTTGCTTGAATAGAATTCTGCTTCAAACCGCTGCTCTTCTTCCTTGGCGCGAATAAGTTCCTGACGTGCCAGTGCAATCTTTGCTTTCGCGTCCTCAATCCACTTTTCGTGATTGTCACGATCTTGCTGAAGTGATGTAATGGCTTCATCAGCAGAGTTGTTTCTCTTCTCCTCTGCTCTGTATTCTTTCTTTGCTTCACCAACTAGATCATATGCCTTGTCACACATCTGAATAAGGTTGTTCATGTCAGCAAGTGCATTAATCGTGTTTTCCAAACCTGTGAGGGTTGAAAGATCAACAAGGCGCTCCATCGACTCGCCTTGAAGTAAAGAGTATTTTTCCATATCATAAGGAATTAGCTTTCGAATAATCTCTGCTTTCTCATCCTTATCCATTATGAAGTTATCCTCATTGTTAATGGTGTGCTGCACATCAATATTGGCATTGTACAACCAGTCATTCTCTTTTGTACAATGAACAGATTTTGTCACAATGTAGCGTTCTCCATTGTTCTCATAAACGATTCGTACACCCATTGTGAAATCATCACTTTCACGACGAGCCTTACCCGACATCATCTTGAAATACGACTCGTTGACGGGATAAATTTTCTTGTTATCAGAATCATACACCTCATCACGCAATATCCACAGGAAGCCATTGTAAAACTTTGACTTACCCATATTGTTGTCGGCATTAATGATGTTTATACCCTCGGTGAAGGTATAAGTGTTATCGTCGTAACTTCCATAATAATTATAGAAGTTGCAGAAACAAATTGATCTAATTATTGTACCCATAGTATGCCAAGAGTTTAGTCAGATACTTTTTTCATTATGCCCTGGAATGTAGCAGGAATGGTGCGACGATTAGCCACACAGTTAATTACATCCTTGATGATTTCAATAGGAGTATGGTCGGAAACGCCAGTATAAGAAGCAGACGATGCCTCCTCCTTAGTTATGCCGAAATGTGTCTGAAGCTCTTCGGACTTCATTACTTCTTTGAAGATTTCTTGTGGTTCCATATCTTGTTGTTTTATTATTCATCTTCGTTCAATACCATACCATTGAGGTCAATATCGTAGAAACTGATTACTTCGTCGAGCGTGTCAAGAGCACCAGTATAGTAATTACTTGCAAGAGAGCCAAAATTAGCAACTCTTCTCATTTCATTCTCGACCAAATGTTTTTCCATTGTCCAGAAACGTCGCTCATAATAAGGAGAAGAAAAATCTGGCACAACGATAATATCGTAAATCCAGGCAAATCGCTTGTCGTCATGCTTGCGCAACAATCGACCTCTTCGTTGGATAAACTGTCGAGGATTGCCGGTGCTTGATGTGAATATGCCATACTCTGCACGTGGCACATCAACGCCCTCGTCCAAACAGTTCTTAGCAAAGAGCACGTTAAGCTGTCCATTTGCAAAGGCTTCAAGTTTATGTTTACGCATTGCTTTTGAGTCAACACCTGTGTAAGAATTGCATGTGGTATTCGGAAATGTATCCTTCAGAATACCTTGCATCTGTTTCAGAATGTATTCGTCAATCGCTTCGTCATCGGCTTCGTCAGAACGTGTACGTTTACCTGCTGCCGAATAAACAAAGCAATATTTCAGTTTGTCTTCGCCAATCTCCTGTATGATTTGACGGAAGACATCCATCTTGTTGCGTGCTTTATGTAAGATGTTCTTTCTGACGAGTAGGAGTTTCCTTGCGCGTTCTAGGTCAGAGAATCCTCCCTTTGAACCATTGTAAAGTTGGACAAGCTGTCTTGTGATTCTTGCATACTCTTCCATTTCCGCTTCCTCTAGCTTTGCCAGATATGGGAAATAATGATAAGGCATCAGTCGTTCTTCACGAATGGCCCTGCGCATAGAAAAGCTGTACGTGTATGGATGTGTATCGTTGAAGAAACTTTCTATTTCGCGTGTGCCTTCCTCATCGTAGATTCGATTAGGTGTGGCAGACAGAGCAATTCGTCTTTTTATTGTGAGACGATGAAACGCCTGTCTTACGGATGCAGAACCAATGTTGTGCGCCTCATCGGCTATAAGTAAAGCTCCTTCTGATAGTTTTGACAAAAGTACCTGAAAGTCTTGCATCACAAAAGATTGGTAGGTGGAGATGATTACATAATTCACATTACGTCCATACCTCATCTTTGTGACCACCTGCATTACATCCTGCTTCCAACGATGGTTTTCTGAGGATACCTTGATAACATTACGATAGTTGAAGTTGGCAACCTCGTTGCCCCATTGCTCAACTAGAGCAAGTGAAGGTACAAGTATCAACAAATGGTAGAAACCATCATCCTTATACTCTTCAAGAGCGCAATTAAGTGATGTGATAGTTTTACCTGTACCAGTTGCCATGGCGAATACTCCTTGTTTGCCACGTTTTGCCCATGCCTCATAAGCATCAATCTGATATTGACGTGGACCATCCTTGAACTTCTTTGGGAAATATGGCTCATCAAAAGCTGATTCTGCTTCTTCTTTTGCAATTTCTTCCATCACTTCATTCTCCAAGCGAATCAACTCATCAACATTCTCAGTCGGATATTTTTCGACAATTTTGCGGCAAAACTCATCAGCAGAGTAAACCAATACATCTTGGTTCTGCCCATTCCAAATGCTATCGAAATCATCTTGGTAACACTTTATACGTTTTTTTGCTTCTTCATTATGCCAAGAACAGACGCAGTCAATTGCTTCTATGTTTCGAGTGAGACCTGCTGCTGTAAGGTTCATTGAACCATTAAAAGCTACCTTGTTATCGTAGGAGTCGGTAAAGATGCCAAACTTTTCATGAGCAATACCACTTTCCTTAAGTACCACTATCTTTATCTCTATGCGATTATTAGCAATAAGATAAGAGAGACATTGAAAAAAGAGCTTATCACGATGCGAGAAAATCTGCAAAAGTTTATCGTATGAATTAAGCATGTAGTCTTCAAAACCTACATAATCTCCATCTTTCAGAAGATTATAATCTTCTTCCGTAATCTTCGGATTGATGTACATACGCATTCTGCCACCATTTTTTACAAAGCGGGCAAAACCACATGCAAGCACATTAAAACAAGCACTACTGAAATATCCTAAGCCAAGGTCAAGGGTTGAACTGTTGGACAGCGCCTTGGTGAAGAACTCTGTAGGTTTGTGTTCTCGTTTGGTAGAATAACGCAATTCGAAATCCTGAGTGCGAAGTTCTGTCTGCACAGCACCGTAAACAGTAGAGCTGTCCTCACACACCTTATTGGCATTCGAGGCGTAGAAGTCTCCGTTTTCACCCTTTTTGCATCCTTTAAGATACCGACCTTTTATACGCTTCATGTCACCATCGTACGGAATACTGCATAACCCCCATGTCTCATTATCAAAGTGTATGAAAACTTCTTTGTCCTGGCACAATGAAGATTGAAGATTTCTTCTCGTTGTTGGTTTCTTGTTGTGCAAATTCACATAAGCAAGGATATCTAGCAGTTTCTGCGGCTCTTCAGGATGGGCTTCAAGAAAATCCTTCACCAATCCACGAATAGTTTGTACTGGTTGCTTATGTGGCTCCTCTTTCTTGGCTTTCGGAATGAAGATGTTATCATCTGGATCAGAACTCAATTCGTACTGGTCATAAACCTCCACTTCAAGTACACTTGCAATCTTTGAACTCAAAGTGAGGTCATAATCCTTCCAAAGGTCATGACGTGATTCAATCCAACTCTCCAGCTTTATACACTCGTCGCCCCTGGCGGATGCTAACATCTGCTTGAACGCTTCGTGGAACTTATCAAAGTCAAATACGTCAGCGTAATCCATTCTGAGGGTGAGGTCTATCATAGTTCTTCTAGTCCTTCGTGTATGTGGTCAAACAGGTAGTCAAAACCTACGAGGTTGGGATTGTCTTTTACGTCTGCGGCTATACGCTCCAAACCATCATCAAGGTGCATCTTGAAGTAGCGAGGAAGATCTTTGTCCGTATCCTTGATGCCGTAGTGAGCACACACCATGGCAACGTACAATGGAAAGAGATTACCGAAGAGCACGCTCTTGCTGTACTCCTTACCTCCTGCATCTTTTATCTCGGTTGGTTGGAACTTAATACCACTTTTCAGCGAGTATGCAATGGCAATACGTGCAATCACATTCTCTGCACCCAAAGCAAACTTTCGAGTGAGTTGTGTTACAAGTTCCTTGTTCTTGGCGCTTGTCTTTATCTGTGCTATTGCTATCATACTCGTTTAGTAGTTATAATCGTCAAACAAATGCTCTGCCTTCGCTGCTTTGAATTCTGAGCGTGTTGTATCATTCGTAATGAGTGTGGTACTACCCACAAATGGAAGCATCATGTTCATTTCTGACTTTGTCAACTCCTTATGCAGAAGCGGGAAGAGGACAACCTGCTCCGATATTGACGGGTAGAACTCCGTAATAATCTTAGAACTGTGGCTCTTGTCGAATTTCTGCAAAGGTGAGTCGATGAATACAGGGAACTTAATGCTACTTTCATCTACAAGGGATTTCAGCAGAGAGGTGGCATAAAGCTGTTTCTCGCCCTTTGAGAGCTTGTCCTTGTCTATTTCATCGCCTTCGGGAGTAAACAGCAGAATGTCCATAGCATCAGCATCAATTGTAACCTCGACTCGCCCGATGAAATCTTCCTTGTGCATGAGCGAATTGAGGGCTGTCTTGATTCTGCGTTCCAAAGATGACTTTTTGTTTTGCTTCAAAGACGAAAGAAATGTGTCAAGTTCGCCTATAAGCTGGCTGGCGAGAACGTCCTTCTTTTCGTCTGCATCGTCCACACTAACACGCTTGCTCAAATCCTTTATCTGCTTTTCGAGTGTGGCTAGTTTCAGATTTGATTCGCCTGTCTTTTCATGCAGTTTACGGATGGCATCATCAGTTTCCTGAATTGCTTTTTCCGTATCGTTCTTCTTCGAGCGCAGTTGCTTGATGACCTCGTCACTTTCCTTGCTATGGATGTTTGAGAGGCGGCGAGAATTGCGCTCCAGCATTACCTTGTTCTTGCGGTAATTCTCTGCCAGCGTTTCAAACTCTATTCGGTAAGTCGTTGTTATGCTGTTATAGACGGCTTCAATTTCTGCAAAGTCATCATCGCTGAGAATCATCTGTGGTTCGCGGTCAGATTTCTCACTACGATATTTTGCCACAATAGCATCAAGCTTCTTGGTGGCATCGTCCTTACTCTTCTTTTCGATAGGCAAGGATGCAAGCATGGCAAGAAGCTCCTTGCTGAACGAATCAAGCACATGGTTCTGGGCAATCGAAACGTTGTTACTGCTGATGGTATCGTGATCTGCTTTGGCAAGTTCGTATGCCTGAGCAAACACGTTTCCGGCAATGGCGAATGGTGCGTAGTCAATAAACTGCTTGAGCTTACCCTTCATTTCCACGTCATTCTTCTTGCAGGTTTCAATGATGACCTTTACACGATTCATTTCCTCTGACTTCACACTACTACCTTCGCGTGAGAGCTCTGCCTGTAGTGAAGTGTCATCCTGGCGAAGCGTAGTAAGCTTGTCGTTAAATTTTTGAATCTGCTCTTCAATCTCTGTAGCCTCCTTGTCGGCATCCTCCTTCTGTGCAAGGAGTTTTTCAAGTTCGTGACGCAATCCGATGTCGCGTGACTTCTTGCGATAGCGAAGGCGAAGACTTTCAAGGTTTGACTTCAAATCCTCGTATTTGCTGATGCCGAGAACTTCCTCGTATGCACGACTCAATCTACGGCGATCGGCAATGGTTCCTGTCTCTGCAAGTTTAACAACTTCCTCAGAGTCGAAGAAGAATAGGCGTGCAATGTCCTTGTTCAGGATAAAGTCGTTGATGAAAACGTCAGGTCCTATTTCCTCGGTCAGCTCATTGCGCACTCCATCAATCATTATTTCTACCTGTTCCTTCTGGAGGATAGAATCATAGCTACGAATTACGTCAATCACACGGCAAGGAATAGCAGGAATGGCAAGCTCCGAAAAACGTATGATCACGCTGTAAACCGAATCCTTCTTGATCTCTTCAAATTCATTGGTGTAGCCATGTTTCTTGATGAGAGCAGTAATCTCTGGAGTAAGACTTGCCTGATAACGCTTGGCGGCGTTGATGTTCAGATTACTCTGAAGAAGTGCGTTGTAGTTGACATTGGCATCCTGTCCTGATGCTGGTACGTCACCCACAAAGCGACCATAGAGACACCAGAGCAGCGAGTGCAAGAATGTGGTCTTACCAAAGCCGTTCTCGCCACATACGAGGTGTACGTTCTTCTCCTCGTTGAGAGCAAACTTTATGGTATTCACGCCTTCGTAGAGACGGTAGTTGTTCAATGTGATGCTCTGTATAATCATGCCTTTGCCTCCTTCTCTTTGATGAATGAATCCAATCGTTCCTCAATGTCATTCTGCAAACCAAACTTGCGCATCAGCAACACCTTGTTCTTCTGTAGGGCAAGGAGTTCTTGGATGAGTTGGAAATGCTGAAGGTCGGTGCATGATTTCTCCAGAATGAGACGCTCCTGCAAACCAATTTCAAAATTAGGTATGGTGTAGCCGTAAACTTCATTATAAATATCATTGACGGTAGTGGAGAAGTTGCCATCACGATACCAAATGACCTGAATGGCAATGAGTTCCTGATTCGTAATAAGGTTGACGCTAGAATGTCCTTCCTGTACAGTCTTCTGTGTTTGTAACAACTCGCGGAGCATTTGAATGCGATACTCCATAGTGTAGTTGCCAAGATTGTGCCCCGTTTCATCAACTGCACGCTGTCCATTTCTACGAGTATCACAACGAAGTTCTGAGACATTACGATTCTCTACCAAACGGTTTCGGAATTCAAGAAGTGGTTTCATCCAGTCGACACCGTTCTTGATAAGCGAAGACATTGACTTGTCTTCTTTTACCACAGTGCAAATCCAGCAGCCGAAACGGCTTTGCCCACAACTGCGGTGGCTATCATCTGTCACAACTGTTGGGCATTCGTAGTCATCTGCTGAAGCATCTAAGTAGATGTTAAAGAGTATCTTATTGTCAAATCCCCATGGTGAAGGGATGGAATTAATAATCCACCAAACCTCTTCCAGCATCAGCTCTTTAATAGGAGCATATGTGAAAGTGTTTGGATTGAGGGGGTGCTTTGAAAGTCGATGTCCCTTGATTTCATGTCGGCGAATACTGCGTTCACGTTGCTGGCTCTCAGTCAGGCGAGTGCCTACAAGCACAATCGCCTCACCATCAGCCACTACCTGGTCTGTGATAAACTTAGAAGTCGGCTTAATTTTCATTTTTTCCGTGCAGAAACGGAACGAATTATTAGGTACGGGATATCCTTTTCCAATAATGCAACTCCAAAAAGTATCTTCTAATTGTGGTGTAGTTGTCACCACTTGTATAGGCATCATCTGTTCACGTGCGGCATCGCCAATCTTCAGAAGCACGGTAGAAACATACTCTTCGATGACGGGATTTTCCACCATTGTATCGTTACAAACAACATACACACGTCTGCGCAAAGGCTTCCTATCTTCTCTTAACTCTTGCATGGCTATCCAAGTAAGTATCAGAAGAACAGTGGAGTCTTTGCCTCCAGAAAAACCAATAATCCATGGACGGCAGTTGATGTCTGCTTCCATGTACTGGTCCTTTAGTTCATCTATAATAGCACGAACTCTCTTTGATTTTATCTCTGACTTCATGCTTTTTTTGAGTAATTATATTGATTCATGATTATACTATTACTTGTACTTTGGCTCTGGATATTTCTCTTTCCAATCCTTGCCGTAGATTTTTTTGTAATTATTCGCACCTTCATATAAAAGGTCAAAAACCTCATCATCAGAAATTCCATTTGTTTCAATGAGTCCATTAAGTTCCCATTCATCACAGCCTTCAGGAAAGATCTCCTCATCTGGCTCAAACCAAATATCCAACTTATTATTGTAGAAAGAGTGGCTTGCTTGGTCGCTGATATCAATGCATTTTGGGTTATTCTTGTCCTCAATCATATCTTCTCCCCAAGATTCTGTATCTTCTTCCATGCTTTCTGCTTGTGACGAAGCCATGTCATAACCAGCTTCTATCAAAGCTTTACGCAATGATTCAGTCTTCTGCTCTTATGTGAACACTTTTGTTTCTTCCATCTCTATCTGTTTTCTATTTTACACCAGAGTTTGGCAATGTAGCACCTAACATCTGATAATAGATTTTCAATTATACGAATTTTCTTATTCTGAATTGTCAAATTTTGGATACAAAGATAATAATAAATAATGTAAAAGCTACAATGTTATGCGAAAAACTATAGTATTTTTTGCAGAATTAACAATAAAAGGCAACTATAGGTGACAAAATTCCTATAGTTGCGCTTTTGCATGGGCTCTTTTCTTTTTATTCTCGATAGGGTTCGATTAGTACTTCAACCACAGAAGGTGTAATTGTAAAATACACCAAAGTGAATATAGTGAGGTAACATACGAGATGCCAGCCCACCACCAGAATACCTTGGGTGACAGGAACACTCCTTGACAAGACTTTATGAAAGACTTGATTTCTTCGTTCTGATCACGAAATTCTTGTAGCTGCAACCTCCTATGGTTGGCAAGAAAATCTGTCTCTGCTTGAATCAGTTTCTCTCTTGCAGATTGGATGGTGGTTAAGCACTCATCGGTCATTTCAACTTTTAAAACTGTAGCCTCGGCCCGGGTAACGGTACAGCAGAATGCGAAAACAGCCATGTTCATGCTATCAGTGGCTGTTTTCATCGCAATCACCATATCTGTTCCGTCTTTGCGAGCCTTCTCAACTTTTTGAATGCTATCGTGCAAGTCGCTTATAGTTTGCTTAAGAAGTTGAAGTTCATTGTCAAGATTAGCCTTTTGCTCCTTGACCTCTTCCTGTTTGTCGATTTCTTCGACAAGATTACTATACTTGGACATAACGAATTGTATTTAACGGTGTGGACCTTTATATTTTCTAATTTGTTTGCATAGCCAGTTGGCGTGTTGGGCACAGCGTCGAGCCCTCTCACGCTCATCTTCATCATCGTCCTTGCCCCAGTTTGATGACATTGAGCCACCGCCACCACAGGATTCTGAAACTGTTGTGGCAGCATCGACGTAGTTCATAAACAGTAGCATCGCCACATTCAAGACGTTCTCAAACGGCACAGATTCGTCGGGTGATTCGATAGCCTCCTTCATTGCCATGTATGCTTCCGTTGGTATTGCGATGGAATAATTCTTACCATCAACAGACAATATCTTCCTGAATACAGATGGCATTTCTGGTTTGGATTGGACGACGCTCTGACGTGCAGAATTGTGTTCTGTGAGCGACTTCCGTTCTGTAGTCTGAGAGGTGTCAACAATAGAATTGGGCTTGACAACACCTGGAGCAACAGGATGAAGCTTCTTCCATGTGCCTTTAAGTTTGGGAATGGTCAGGTTACGACCTTTGCCCAACGTGGATGACTTGAAACGGGAGTTACCACGAAGTATGGTGTACCCATGGAGGACTCCTTGTTTGTCACGTTGCTCATGCACTTTGTAACCACAATTTTCAAGATTGTGCTTGTAATCGTTCCAGTCATAATTAGCCATTCCACGTAGGATGTTATAACAGACTTCCGTAATCTCCTTTTGATGAGCCTTGTGAATATCCTCGGGCAACTCCCAACCACGTTCAACGTTACTGGCATGAGCAGCCTTGACTGCACTATCGCCAATGAAGGAGTCATTCATGAGATTTCCGTCAAGGTCGATGCGGTTGATGAGGATGTGAAGGTGAGGAATGCCAGACTTCGCATCAAAGTGAAGACAGGCGAAAATCTGTGCTCTGTCCAGATTGAACTTGCCAAATCCCTTTTTCTTCCCATCCTTGGTTTGGGTAGCTTTCTTGAACTCATCGAGAAAGCGAAGCGCATATTGATACCAGTCATTGAGCGTCCATCCTTTGGTTTCATCAAGGGAAGGGGAAATCTCCATCCGAAGGGTCGGCTTTTCGACTGGCTTGCGCCTGAATTTCGGAGTATACTTCAGGTGGATGGTTTCCATTGCTCCCCACATGGCGAGAGGAGTAAGCCCGTCGCCAAGGTTACGTGTCAGCACCATGTCGGCGCGATTATGTTTGGTGGCATAGTTCGTCATGGCTGAGCCATGCGAGATAGACCTTGCTTTTGCTATCATACCATTATCTTTTGAACATACTTTCTATTTCTACTAATCTGCGGATAAGCCTGTTAACGCCCTCAATCCATTGGTGCATGAATTGCTCGTTGCGAAAGTACTTCTTACGCTGTTCCTGGGTTGTGCCATGAAGGGCATTCTTAATCAGAATGAGTTCCCCTCGGGCTGCTTTCAGTGACATCAGGGCTTCTGCCTCTTTATCGCTCATCATTACCTTCGGCTCCTGCCTCAAAGAGGTATCGTGGATATACTGACTTTTCTTCAGTCCACAGGCAGAAGCCATCTCTATAATTCTCTGATTCTCGTCGGGCGTATAGCACACGGTGATACGGGGATTGCGCCCTTTTCGTTCAATTGTCTTATTCATTTGTAGATGAGTTTATCGTTATGTTATAACTGGGATTGGTCAAATCGATGCGAGCCTGCGAGTATTGCAAGAGGTCAAATAGTCTGGCAAGTAGCGAAGTGGATTGTCGGACATTGACACTTCTTGTTTAGAGAACACGAAAATTCAGGCTCTTTTAGGTGGCATTTCCTTTCCCTATCGTTATCTCAATTAGAATGGCTGATTGCCTTGATGCTGAGTCTCAACAACCAGCCATTCTCCATTAGCAATTAGGGATTCAGCACAACTCCGTAGACACTCTCGTTAGCATTCTCATTCTCGTCTTTTTTGAGAGTGAATGCCCTGAGAGTAATCATAGGGAAATGAAGTGTGATTAAGCTATCGTTACGAGCAATAGTTTCAGAAATCTGCTTTTTGGTCATCATCTCAAAGCAAAGTTCATCAAGAGGGGTATCGCAATTATTTCCCTTATGCACTACGGCATCAGTAGAGGTAAAGCTTGTGATGCATGGCTCGATAGCGAATTCATTCTCGGAGAGTGAATACTTTATCAATCCATTCTGCTCCAGGTCGTACATGATGTGGAGCACATCCTCAGGAGCAACCTCCCAACGTTCTGCGAGTTTGTAGAGATGGAAGAAAGCCGTAGGACCATACACAAGTTGCGGCTCTGTATCGTCCTCATCCATAGAAAACGATGCTGTGAGATGGGACATGATGTCCATAAAGAACTTGGCGTTAATGCCGTTCATAAGGAAATTGAATTCCTTCTGTGACAATCTGAGTGTCACGGACTTGATGTTTGAGATCATAATTTTACAAGATTTAAAAAGTTTGTGAATTAGTTAATTATTGCGGTATGTACCGTTCTTGAATACTATTTTCTCCACCATCTCGTTGAGACGGTCTGCGATGCGGTCATCGTAGTGCTCACGGATTTGTTGTGGAGTAAGGTTGGTGGTGATGATGGTGAAAAGCTGCTCTTCGTAGCGCTTTGTCAACAGGTCTATGACTGGAGTATAGACGTTACCGTAGTCCATCACCTCAGAGGGCTCGGTGCCAAGATCATCGATACCAAGCATATCCATGCTGATGAGTTTGCGGTATGCATCATAGTTGTTCTTGCACAGGTATGCAATGTACTTGGCATCCACTATCTGGATTCCGTATGTGCCATCGTTAAATGATTTCGGAATATGCAGATTGTTTAGTAGCAGTTGGAATGCTTTGAGCATAGTGCTCTTGCCATTACCGCAACCACCGCATAGTAGCATGCCGAATTTGGGTGATGACGAGGTAAGCCAATGAGCTATCTCATGAAGTTGATTCTCCATATCCTCGCTAGTACAGAAACTACGGTGGCGATATTCCACCTCAGCCATCATTGCAGCTAACAGATAGGCATACGCCTCGTCTTCAGACATGGGTAACTTAAAACGAGCCTTCATAGGGCGACGCAGTAGTAGAGATCTCTTTAATGCCTCTACGTCGATTGTGAGTTTCTTTTCCATTGCTTAAAATGCTGATAGAATCCTTTTTATTAAAATTATCTTTCTCTTTATCTTTTAAAGGGGTAAAGTCTGCCGTCAATCCATTCGTCAACTTTACCGTCAAGTTATCCGTCCAAATTAGTAGTGAATATTTGGACGGTACATGACGTGATTTGCCTTCAGAAAAAGAGATAAGTCCACGCCTGGCAAGATTCTTACGTGCAGTGCAAAGTGTCTGTTTGGACATGTGCAGCATCTCGCAGATCCGTACCGTAGAGCATGGCACTGGCATGTTCCAGCGGTGTTGGTTGCACTCATTCACTAAGAATGCGTAGAGTGCAACCTCGCTGGTGAACATGTACTCCATAGCAGAAGCGCGCCAGAACTGATTCATGTAATCAATGTACGTCATATTACATTCCTCGTCTCATAGAACTGTTCGCTACGTATGCACGCGCTTCATTGTAGATGTCATTGACAGACTTGCGAGAGGTCTGCATTAACCAGTTGTCAATTTCCGACTTACGGAAAATGATACTCTTACCATTCTTATGATAGGGAATGGTGCGATTACTTGTCCAACTGTAAACTGTCTGTTCGGCAGGATGATTAGGAAGGTAATTGCATAGGTCTTGCAGAGAGAACCAGGCATCAGCCTCTACATTGTTGTTTGACTGCAGAGCGTCGAACTTCTGTTCAAGCGTCTCCAACTTCTTAAGGATGGTAGCCACTATTTGTGGCATTGCATCGAATGAAAGAACTTCTGAGTTCATTATAGAATTGTATTAAAGTTGGCTGCAGCGATATGCTACAGTCACTCTCTTTGGTAAGAAAGCGACTGCAAAAGTATCGTTAAAAGCAATGGTGATTTCGACATGATTCTGTCCACCATAAGTCCATCATTTTTACGTCTGTATTATATATGTAACTCGTTGATAATCAGACATAATAAATAATCAAATAAATGAAAAATATTTTTATGGTGATTTCGTGGTGATTTGAATCACCATCAAATCATCATTTTTTTGGATAGAAAAAAGGGTAAAAACGAAAGAAGCCACTCACACGTGAATGTGAATGGCTTCTTGAAAAATGACGTGAAAGTCGCTATGAAAATCGACTTGCTATAGCGTTATGAGTTCTACTGATAATTGGAACCGTCAGGAGACTTAATCTGGTCGTTTGATAGGGAAATGCGGATTGCATCAGCGGCTGCCTCTTTCTTCTCATCTACAATCTTAGCGTATATCTGTGTTGTGGTCACCTTTCTATGACCAAGCATCTTGCTGACGGTATAGATGTCCGTGCCATTGGTAAGTTGCAATGTAGCATAGGTATGGCGGAAACAGTGGAAGGTTATGTGTTTCGTGATACCAGATGCCTCAATCCATTTCTTGACAGGTCGGTTAATCCAAGACGGATCCTGCAACCCTTCAAAAACAAGTCGGTCTGCATCGCCTCGTTCACCACATAGCAAATAGGCTTGGTCGGAAATCGGCATGTATTCAACACCTTTGGTCTTCTGCTGGGTGAAAAGAAGTCGATAGTGTCCCTCGTCTTTCACCGCATCACGCCATTTCAACTGCTTGATATCACAGTGGCGCAGTTCCGTCAAAGCAGAGAAAAGGGGTGCTCTTCTGAGAATGTCATTCTTGCATGGAGTGGAGGCAAGTTGGTTGAGTTCCTCCAAAGTGAGGTATTCACGTTGGCTTTCCTCGTAGGATATGTTCTTCACTTTGGCTGCAAGGTCAATATTTAGATACCCATCAATGAACGCTTGTCGAAGTCCCGCCTTAAATATCGAGAAATAGGTAGATGCTGTATTTGCTGATATGATGCCTGATTTGCCTCCACCTTTGGGAGCATTGAGAAGATAATCTTTGTAATCCCCAATGAGTGCCAAGTCTATACTTCCAAATAGAAGCGGCTTGTCTCCTGTATACAGTTTCATCAATGCTATCTCTCTGCTCCAATTTGTTTGAATGGATTCAGAGCTATTCTTGTGACGTTTCTCCTTCAGTTCAGCAAAATATTGAATGAAATCACATTTTGATCTTATGTTCTGAGCAGCCTGTTCTGCTTCTGTATCGGTATAAAGCGACTGGTTATCATACTCGTGCTGTCGAAGATCTCGCACCTTATCAGCAAAGATACAAGTATCTTGGTCTTTCTGCGAGCGACACATGATCACTCCATTTGCATCACGCTTAGGACGATAATATGCTTTTCCATCAGCAGTAGTTCTTCCAGAGCTATTCTTGTCAAAGATTGGAGTTGTAACAAAACGCCCACGGGATTTATGTTTACGAAGCGGTTTATCCTTTCCTGGTTCAAAGACAGGGAAACTTTCAATGAGCAATGACCACTGCTCTTTGTATTCAGATTTGCGGAGTATTACCTTGAATACTGTACGCTTCATAGGAGTCTTCATAACTTGATCGATTTATATAGTTTGTCAATTTCAGATTTAGGAGCATAGACGTAATTGCCTATCTGTCGAGTAGGAATAGAGAACTTGCGGGTGTGAGCCCAAACTGATGTGTCGTGTATTCTGTATTTCTTGGAAATCTCACCAATGGTGTAGCAGTTCTCTGGTTCGAGATTATAAGTCTTTGGTATTGGCTTTTGTGCTGCCTTCTTCACTTTCTTACGCAGTGGATAACGTTGTTCGATGTCCTCCCGCTTCACTCTGATCTGTTTCGTTCCGAGATTAACGGATGGAATCCTGCCCTTACGGATTTCACGATACAAAGTAACACGCTCCACTGAGTACGTGGCAACAGCCTCTTGAACTGACAAGAACTCTCTAATATCGGGAATCTCTTTTGCTATCTGTTCGTACTTTGCTTCTTTAGCCTCTCTGTCCTTCTTTCTTTTATAGGCAACATCAGAGCATTGCTTTGAGCAATACACTGCATCTATGGTGCGTATCTGGAACACTGCACCACAGATAGGACATTTCCTCCGAATTTCGTATTTTGCCTTTGGCATATGCCATATATAATTAAGGTGTATACTTGTTTTGCTGAACTTCACCGACTAAAGTGTAGCATCAACGTTTTGGTGCAAATATACGATAAAAAGCCGAATGTAGGCATAAATTCGCAAAGTTCAACTAAAAGAAAAATCCGTGTAACTCATTGATATACAAGGATTTTATATATTTGTTTATTGTTTGCTTATCAAACTTACTTCACTTCCTCTTTTCTAATTTTACCTACTGTAGTATTTTGCTTGCCGTTGCTGGGCTTGCTCATAATCTACGACTTTCTGCTCCAACAGCTGAATGGCTTTGCAATTGCGATGCGTTATAAATATGCTGTCAAGATGTACGAAGTCTACGGCGGAAGCTTTGCCCTGCATACGCAGATAGCGATAACGGAGGTCGTAATCGGAGGCTATTTGCACCTTGTTGGCTCCCATACCGAAGAACCAGCAACTCACCATGACCAGCCCACAAACCAATAAAAGCAGCATGCGCTCGGCTAATTGAATGCTTGCAAATAGCGAGTAGTTCTTATATTCTACAGGCTTTTGTTGCTTACTGATGAGCTGGTGCAAAGCTTCAAACTTTGGATTGAGTTTCTTATTCGATTCTGATAGTGCCTCCAAAACAAAAAGTTGATGTTCTTTGATTTTGGCTTGAGCTTCTTTCGAGAGATGGATTTGCACGGTTTCTTGTGTTTTAACGCTATCTTCCTTTGGATTAGATAGCGGTTCAGCAATAGTAGTGCGCAGTTCTACCTGTGCCTTACTGATGGCTTTGCATTCTTGTTTGAGTTCTTCGAGAATATCGAGAACAGGTGTTATTTCGTTATTCATACTGATATAAATTTGATGTGATTAAATTCTACGTTTGCGATTAGCTCTATTGCGAAGTTTCTTTTGGAAGCGGAGCTCATCAACATCTACCCCATTACTTGGTGTTGGCATAGAAAACACTTCACTAATAGCTTCGGATAGGTCGGTAATGAAATTGCTTTCATCTACAGAATCTGCCATAGGCTCATTTTGTAGATGAATTTTCTCTTGTATGTGAGAATTTTGTTCTATCTCAGCATTGAGGCGAGAGAAAGAGCATGAGCGGTCTATCTTTGAGCCACTGAAACTACATCCATCTTTTTCAAAGATGATTCCTTGTACAACATCGGTATTACCTTTTGTTTTGAAACGAGTGGTAATACCTTGTAGCTCTAACCCTGCAACAAAATCTTTCCAAGTCTGAGATTGAGGTAATATAGACTTAATGGTATCGAATATTTCGTATCGTAATTTATCCTCACCTCTCAATCTTGAGCGGTTTACCTCTTGCTTTCCTTCGCCAATGGTTAGACCATAACGCTCAGTCAGTTCTCTACAAATCTTCGTTGAACGATACTTTTCGTTGTGGTCGCTGATGGTTTTACCATTGTTACCAATGCGATTGATACAAATGTGCAGGTGCGGATGTTGGCGGTCGCTGTGCCTTACAATAAGATTCTGTGTGTCGCCATAGCCCATTTCATGAAGATATTCGTTGGCAATCTTCACCATTGTTGCATCTGTTAGTCGTTCAGAATCATGTGCCGAGAAAGAAAGTATAGTATGACAAACTGGTTTCTGTACACTTGGACGCATAGAGGCTTGCAAGTTGAAGTCGTGTGCAATGTCATTTGGTAAAGAACTGCGCACGCCATTGGCTTGTAAAACCTTGACTTGACCTTCGCGTTTGCTGAGCATATAACTGACAACTCCACTGAAATTTGTTCCTTTAATAATCTTGGCTATCATGGCTTCAATCGTTTCATAAGTTCGTGAATAAGTTGTTTCAGCGCATTCAGTTCTTCGTTGAGTGCAGAGATGCCGAAAGCATTGAGCCGATGGGCAATTTGGTTAAGATTGTTAGCCATACCAGAAACTGTACGGATGAGTTGCATTTCCTCTGGCTTGATTCGACTCTTTACTTCTGCATTTGTTATGAGCTGCCGTAAAAACTCTGTTCGTGAAATAGAGGCTTCACGTGCTTTTCCCAACAAGGTGTAGTACTCCATTGTATTAAGCCGAAGAAGCACTTGATATTTCCGCTTCTCTGATAATGTCTTGGTGGGTCGCCCACCTTTATTCTTCTGTTCCATATTTTTATTTTTTGATGAGACCAACGGGATTTTTACCTCCCAATGGTGGGAGCAAGTAGGTTTTGAGATACTCAAAACACAAACTTGCTTCCCTGCTTCCCTGATAAACACTATCTTCTGATACCACGCTTCGTGGTCGGTAACGAAGGTTGACTTTCTTGCACTTTGGATTGAGAAACAAGCCATTCGTTGAGATCTTTGTGAGTTTGATAGCGAACAGATCCATCTATGATAGATGGGTAAAACTGCTTCAAAAATTCAAACGATTTTCGTCCTGCTTCATCATTGTCCAGAAAACTCTCAACTTGTTTGTAACCTTTTATCTTCTCTTGAATACGTGGCAAAAGAGCCAAAGAATTAAGAACTATGGTGTCGCAAGTTGAAGAAGGATTTAGCGTTTGCCACGAAAGGAAATCCATAAACCCTTCAAAGATTTGTAAAACGTCTGTGCCTTTACTAATAGTTGTAATCGCTTTTGGAGCTATGCAGCCTTTGAAATAAGGACTACGAATTTCCCAACCGCCAGCATCGTTTGCAAATCCAATGGCATAGTATGTCCGATTGGTATTATTGTATCGAATTTCAGAACAGAATCTATTGGCGATGCTGAGAGGTACTCCTCGTTCTGCGATGTAACGTAACAAATAAGGATTGGTAAGCGATTGCACAGATATGATTTCTAATTTGTGATTAGAGGTTTTTCTTTCACCGCCAAAAGAAAAATCTTGATGCACTATTTGTTTTGAACTGGTTAGAAGTTCAATGGCTTTGTTCATGGTACAATGTTGTAAAGCACGCACAAGGTCAATAATATCTCCATGTTCGCCAGTTCCGAAGTCATACCATTGGTTGCGCTCTGTATTTACTTTGAATGATGGCGTACTTTCGTTACGAAGTGGGGAGCAGTACCAAAAATGAATTCCTTGTGCTCGCGCAGGTGAATAACCCTGTTGCTGCAAATAATCTGTGATAGAGATTTGCTTGATATTTTGTATTTCCATTGTGATTTTGTTTTGATGTTTGAAATGAATAAATCTCAGCCTTTTTCTTTTGGAGGCTGAAAGGCTTAGGATTGGTCGGACAGTCGTACACTATAGGCACACCTTTACGTCCGACCAAGTTTGTTTCTCTTTGGTCGGATTGGTTCAGGTATATATAGCCTGTGTCCGACCGACCAAAGGTTTTATTGTAGAGTATCTTGACTGAGTCGATATTTTCCTCTTTCCTCCTTAACCACTATGCCTTTGTTGAGCAAGAATTGCAAAAGTTCCTTGAGTTTAGTTTGCCCATAGGATAGCCCCACAATCTTAGCATAAGCCTCTTTGAGAGCTACGATAAGTTTACTATATGGCAAGACTTCATTTGTAGAGAAGACTGGTTCCAACGCTTTTCGATGTTCGTTAGTGCTTAACTCTTGGTAGGAGAAACGATGTGACTTCCGTTCATTGTCCGAATATGAGAGATCTATTTGGGGTATGCAAATATCGTCTTCAACCTCCTTAAGTCGAAAGGCAAACTTTTCAAAAGGTTTGGAGCGGATGATGGAGGGCGCAACAATACTGCGTTCAGGCATGGTGATATCCTTTGTGATTTGCAAGACTGTCTCTGCCTTATTGTTGAGTTCCGTCCCAATATGTCCTCGTGCGTTGTCGTCGCCCTTGTTGAGGTGAAGCACAGTTTGGATGTGGATGTTTTGCTCGCTCGTCCATTGCATCAGGTCGCCTACCAACTTGGTTGCTTCCGTTGAGTTGTTGATGTCGAGCATTAAATCACGAATGCCATCAATGACTACCAAACCCACATTGGGTGTATTGTAAATGGCATAGCGAATGATTTCTCTGCGCTCGTTAGGGTCAGCAATGGCTCTAAGATGACTGAACTTCAAATTCTGCGGTTCCTTGTCTATCGGTAGTTTTGCCAATCTCAAAATACGTTGCATCACAAGTTGGCAATGATAAGGGCTTTGTTCCGTATCAAAGTAAAGAATAGTGCGTTTACTTTCAGGAAATGATGCTTGATATTCCAGCACCTGCCCATTGATAAGGGCTGCTGCAACGATGGCACTCACATTGAAAGTTTTCTTGGCTTTCGCCTTACCTGTCGATACACTGAAGTTACCTAATGTGCCAATAATGGCTTCACCAGCTTGTAGTACAACTGGAGGAAGCGCAAACTCATCGGTTACATGAATGAGCGACTTTTTCCAAATGTTTTCATAATCTGTTATATTCATCATCTTCCTCCTGTCTTTCGTCCTGCCAATTCCAGTGCAAGGTCGGCATCAACGATAATCTTGCGCCCCACCTGCGTAATGGCACGATTGATTTTACCACTCTGCTTGATACGGTTAGCTGTTGGCAGGCTACACCCAAAGAGGCGTGCAATGCCAGCCAACCCGTACACATATCGCTTTTCTTCTTTGGAGGAAGAAGCCTTTGTTGATTCCCTACTCGTGGACATATTACTGTGTTGTGTAAGGAAAAGTAATTCTTCACCAGTCATCTGCCAAACAGGCTTGTCCAGTAATTCGTTTATCGTCATAATTCAATTGTTTTGAAATGAATAACTCGCCCTTGCGCATAGGGCATTCAGTCAGGTCTGACGATGCAAAAATAGAAGGCTTTTGATGTTATTCCAAAAGGCAGGGACGCAGTGGGAAGTATCAGGAAATGTGAGGAAATCATAAGGGCTCACTAAGTGTAAAACAGCAGCCTAAAATCACACTTTCAGAGATAAACTCGTCATCGCATGCTATCAGATTTAAGTGCCTTTGTTGTGAAACCAAGAATAAAGCCCAGCCCTTTATGTTAATACTCAGAGTTTTTTGTTTTATTGAGGCTAATTTATTACCTTTGCTCATTAGAAATAAATAAGGCAAATATGGAATTTGAACCTAAAGGTATACTGAAAATTGAAGGCAGTTTTTTTGTTCCAGACTATCAGCGTGGCTATAGATGGGGAACATCAGAAGTAGAACTACTATTAAATGATATTACGGAAAATGGCAAGCAACATGGGCAGAATTATTATCTCCAGCCAATTGTCGTAAAGGCTATCGGCAAAAATAATTACGAACTAATCGATGGGCAGCAACGACTTACTACGCTTTATCTAATACTTAGTTATCTGCGTAAACAGCTTCCTAGTGCCCGTATTCGCTATGATATTACTTATGAAACCCGAAAGGAAACACATGATTATCTTCAAAATATAGACTTTAGTAAGAAAGAATACAACATAGATTTCTTTTTCATTGCCAATGCTTTTGAAACAATTGAAGGTTGGTTTGAAAAGAAGCAAAAGAATGGTGAAGACTTATTGGGGGTATGTATTAATTTTTATCAGCAACTTAACGATAATGTGAAAATTATATGGTACGAACCGGATGGAAATGTTAGCGGGGTAGAACTTTTTACCCGATTAAATATTGGTCGTATCCCTCTCACTAACTCAGAGTTAGTAAGAGCATTGTTTTTAAGTAGAAATTGCGGATTGACTAATGGTAGACAATTAGAAATAGCGGCAGAGTGGGATAATATCGAAAAAGAATTACACTCTCCGGCTTTCTGGGCATTTCTTACCAATTATAATCCAAAAGAATACCCAAACCGAATAGAATTGCTATTTGACATGATGGCTGGTGGACGAAAAACGAAAGATAAGTATGCAACCTTCTTTTTCTTCAATCAGCGCATTAATGAACAAGGGAATAAGATAGATGTATGGAATAGCATTATAGCCTTTTATGAGCAACTAAAAGAATGGTATGAGAGCAGAGAATTATTCCATAAGGTTGGATATCTTGTTGCATTAAACCAAGAAAGCCTTCGCCGTTTGCTTAATGAAACAAAAGAGATGAAGAAGTCGGAGGTAAGTAGCTATATTGACTGCAAGATAAAAGAAAGTCTTAAAGATATAGAATCGCTGGAGAACTTAAATTATCACGATAATTACCAAGACATTCATAATGTATTGCTCCTTTTCAACATTATCTCAATAATGAAGAACGATGATGACAGTCTGCGCTTCCCCTTTGATAAATATAAGGCAAATGGTGTAAAATGGAGTCTGGAACATATACATGCTCAGAATGCTGAAACCTTGAACACAAGCGAGAAGCGAAAAGAATGGTTAAGGCTTCATTACGAAGTTTTGCCAAAAGGAAATAGCGAAGATATTAAAGAGTTAGAATCAAGAATAACAGAAGCTCTTAACTTAGAAGTAGTGAGCAGAGAATTGTTTACCACTCTCCAGCGAGATGTGTTTAGCTTCTTTTCAGAAGAGGATAATGGCGAATATATAGATAATCTATCTAATATGGCTCTACTCAACTGTGCTGATAATGCAGCTTTGAACAATTCTGTGTTTGAAGTAAAACGGCAGCAAATCATCGAGATGGATAAAAAGGGACACTTCATTCCATATTGCACACGCATGGTATTCCTCAAATACTATAATAGTGAAATAAACTCGCAATTACATTCATGGGACGAAAACGACCGCGAAGCCTATATGGCTGCAATAAGCGAAGTCCTGTCCCCATATCTAACCTCAATAACTGAAGAATAAATGAAACAATATAGCTTTATAGATGTGTGCCAACAAGAGTTAAATGGCATAGAAATACCTCTTATCCAGCGAGATTATGCCCAAGGACGCAAACAAGAAGCAAAAAAGCGTGGTAGATTCCTGCAAGCTTTGCATGAGGCTGTAAAAGGAAAAGGGATAAGTCTAGATTTCATTTATGGAAGTCTTACAAAGGATAAGAAGCTTATTCCTTTGGATGGTCAGCAACGGCTTACCACTCTGTTTCTATTACATTGGTATGCAGCCAAGCGCGATGGCATAGCAAAAGAGGAATGGGAGTGTTTGGGTAAGTTTACATATTCAACTCGTATCAGCGCACGGCGCTTTTGCGAACATTTGCAAGAGTTTACTCCTGTCTCTGAAAGTAAAGACCCTATTTCAGCACAGATACATAACGAGGCGTGGTACTCGCTATCTTGGGATAACGATTCTACTGTGATATCTATGCTTCAAATGTTGGATGATATTGCGCTTACTTTCCATGATATAGATGACCTATGGGAGGAAATATGCAAGAATAAGAAGATTACTTTCTGTTTTAGAACCCTTGAGGATATGGGGGTTACTGATGATATTTATATCAAGATGAATTCACGCGGGAAGCCTCTTACAGATTTTGAACATTTCAAGGCAGAGCTGACAAATTTGATAAAACGGGAAGATTTCAGCCTGAAAATAGACAAAGACTGGACTAATATGCTATGGCCTTACCGAGGAGATAACAATATTATTGACGAAGAGTTTCTTGCTTATTTCCATTTTGTTACAGACATTATATGTATCAAGAAGGGTACCGATATTATTGGGGCAGATCAAGATTTTGATACTGGTAATAGTTATTTTGAAATGATATCGGTTTACAAAGATGAAGATAACCAGAATATCAATTTATTGGAAAGATACTTTGATTGTTGGTGTGAGATTGGGGATATTGATAAGTATTTCAGCAGTTACCTTGCAAATTCCAAATATGAAGAGTCTAAAATAAAAGTTTACGATTGGAATACCAACTTGTTTAAGGACTGTTGTGAAAATTATCGGGGAATAGGACGAAGAGGAAGCTCTTTTACTATAAATAAAATAATAATGCTATATGCTTTTATTATCAGGAACACTGAAGGTAAACATATTGATGATAAGATATTTCGTCGCAGGCTTCGGATTCTACGCAACCTTGTGTGGAACTCAATTTACGAATTGAGAACAGATCGTATACAAAAACTCTTGGAAGAAACCGAACAGATTATCCTAGAGGGACAAATTTCAGTCAGCAAGGAAGACAGAGGATTCAATCGACAGCAGAAGGAAGAGGAACTCAATAAGCTAACTTGGTGTGAAACTCATTCTGCGTATGTTGATAGTCTGTTCCATTTAGAAGACCATCATCTTCTTTACGGATGTACTGCTATAGCAGATTTGGGAAAGCCAGACATGATAGAAAAACTTCGTACTTTTCTTAATATCGAATTACAAACCATCAGTAGGGCATTGCTTACTTATGGAGATTATGGTCAAACCATTAACAATTACAAGCAGATAGGCAATGGGGCAGAAGACGTTTGGAAACAGCTGCTACATCCTTCTAACCAGAGAGGCGGATTCGAAAATACACGGCGTGTGCTTGCGGAAATGTTAGACAATAGCCCTGCAGTCACGGAAGAAGAGCTGAATGAAAGAATAGACACTTATCTAAAAGCAACAGAAACTCCTAAAGATTGGAGATATTACTTCGTAAAGTATCCTTGCATACTGTCAAAACCAACCAACGGAAAGTACGACTGGAAAAACAGCTATGAGTTAAATATAATGAGTGCCAATACCTATCGTGGGCGTTATTGGGATGCAATTTCCCTTGCAATATACAATAAATATGGAGAAATAGAGAATTTATTTTTGGATAATTGGGGAAATCCTCTAATGTTACCATCAGGAAACAAACTTGTTAATAAGCAAGGGTATTTTATAGTACTAAATAAAGAAGGAGAAACTTTGTATGAAGAAAAGATACCTCAAACTGATGGAGTAGACGCTAAGGATAGAGTTAATATGGCATTGTCGCTGATTAAGAGTTATTAAATAGACGAAGATGGAAGAAAATAACAAGTGGGTCGTTGCAGCAGCTAAAGTAGCACAGCGACTACATAAGGATCAAAAAGATAAGGCTGGTGTAGACTACTTTAGTGGACACTTGTCTTACGTTGCCTCCTTGGGAAAAACATGGCAGGAAAAGGTTGTTGGATATCTTCATGATGCAAATGAAGATACACCTAATAGTATTGACTCCATTCTAATGATGCTTGAAGAAGAATCAAAAGACACCTTGCTTGCTCCAGAAAGAGATAAAATTTCTAAAGCATTACTTCTACTCAATCACCATACAACCAAAAGCAGAGAAGAATATATCAAGTGCATAAGTAGAGATCCGTTAGCAAAAGCCGTTAAAATAAACGATTTAACTCACAACATGGATGTTCGGCGTTTACCACATATTTCACCCAAAGATATTGAGCGATTTGAAAGATATAGGAAAGAGTATGCCATTCTTACTAAAGAGTTCACAAGAAATATTGTACACTAAGTGAAGGGTAACTATAAGAAAAGCTTATCCGTTTGACAAGAGCGAGCTAATCATACAAAATATTCCAAACACTAAGCATTAATATTTATTTGTACGTCATACCCCGATAAGTTATGAGGTTGATATTCATAGTATCAAAAAATTTGGGTGCAATAAAGGGTGTAAATCACGTAACTCATTGATTTACACCCTTGTTTGCGGAGAGAGAGGAAAATGACCATTCCGCTGCAACTCCTTGTATCATAGTCTTTTATTTTTTTATCCTTTTAAATTGTAGCCATATTGTAGCCACAACAGAGTATTTTGAGAGTACACGCAGATACTGCTACCCGAAATGCGCACTTGCATTTCTTGGGTTCAAAAGTACAAAAAAGTAGAACATTCTCCAAATTATTGTGGGAAAATGTTTTAGAAATCTTTTGGCTACAATTTTCAGTGCATGGTGCAAGTCTATATATATAGATAGACCTTGCACCATGCACTGACAGTCCCAAAGGTGTGATTGATTGATATGGCAGGCTCAATATTTTCGTCTATGCAATGAGCATCAAGGCAACAAATAAGTAACTACTCTGCAATACTGAAAAACAAGCATCATTGGTTTTCAATAAGTTACAGTCTTCTACCTCTGTGAATTTAGACAAATTCTGGCATTCAGAAGAGTTTTTCGCTAATATCCCAATTGTAAGTTACTGATATTCAATGCTGACGATTGCTGAATAGTTACACAAATAATGCATAATGTAAAAAAAGCAAAATGGCAATATAATGCCAACATTGGCAATTTAATATTCTTTCTAAAGCCTTATTTGTTAGGAACTTTGCGACATTATTTCCAATAAAAAAGACGGATACATATGAAGACAAATAAACGAAACTCCGGAAGTAACGCAAAATTCTACATTGTACTTCCAACACTTGAGAGTTTGCTCTCCGCCTGCAACAACTGCAAGCTTAGGGCAGATCATGCCGGCATGGAATATTCCAACTTTATGAAACATTGTAAGATGCAGACCGACCTTCGCATCAACACCTATGCCAGATGTGCGGCAGCCTTCGATATGGACGTGCTCCTGATACATCTCCCCAAGGGTATGATTGAGTCCATGATAACAACCACGCCCCATAAAAGCCTTCGCTTCTCCACAATGGAGCAGGAAGATCTCATCGTCATTCTCAATCGGCTGTGCAAGCTGGACAGTAGAAGATTTAAGCAGCATCTTATGCAGTTATTGCACCAATTGGGGAAGGACTCTGAATTTCCAGACGGGTGATAATCCACGGAGAGCAACAATTTAATCCTAAACTGAAAAGAGAAGTGACATATGACAGAAGAAGACAATTTGCAAAAGACGGTAATTGCAGAGTTACGCTCACTAAGGAACGACATGGAGCGGATAGCCGGCTTTATCGTGGAAATGAGACGCGACTATTCCGTTTTGGAGGATAAGATGGAACTCAGTTCCTCCGATGTCATCAGACTCTTGGGCATTTCGCGGGCATCCCTTGCCCGATGGAGGGACACCAACGCAATCCCGTTCAGATATGTGTCATGCAACCACGTTGCCTATCCGTTCAAGGGACTTTACGTCGCCGTCAAGAGCGGACGTGCCTCATTCAAGGGTTTCAGACGAGTGGAAGCCCTACAACGGCTCAACGCCTACAAGGATGGTGTCCTTAAAGGATATATGGGTGATGGTCAAACTTTATTTGAGGAGCTATGAACATCAAAGAAGAAATACTGAGCCGAACCAACAAAGGACTAGATGTGTTCTGCTTCTATATGCCCATCGACTTTGTGCCAAAGCGCAATTTCCGAAATCCTTTGTATGACGACAGGCGTGCATCGTGCAATATCTATCTTGACAACAAGTCAGGCTGCTACCGAATGAAGGACTTTGGCAACGATGCCTACTCCGGCGACTGCTTTTGGTTTGCAGCCACAATGCTCGGACTGGACGTGAGGAAAGACTTTGTTAATGTGCTTGAAACCATAAATCGGGACTTGCAGCTGAATATTTGCATTGAAAGGAAAGAACATAGTAATCCCCACACAATGATGATGAAGCCTTGCAAACCAACCTTAGTACAACCACCTAACCAGCTCAAGAAGATGGAAGGTAAAAAGTGGTACAAGCTAATTGAGCAATCTTTCAATGTCAAAGAACTAGACTATTGGGAGCAATATGGTATTGATACTAAGACTCTGCAACGTTTTCATGTAAAGTCGCTTGCTCGCTATGAGTCTGTCTCCAATCAGGGTAAGCCGTTTACACTTGGTTCAACACATGAAGATCCGATGTTTGCATACAGTATGGGGAAGTTTGTAAAAGTCTATCGCCCTAAGAGTAAGCTGCGCTTTCTTTATGGGGGTGAGAAAGTGAACGACTATGTCTTTGGCTTCCAGCAGCTGCCCAGCAAAGGGGATGTTGTTTTCATCACAGGTGGGGAGAAAGACGTGCTTTCACTTTCGGCTCATGGTTTCAACGGCATCTGTTTCAACAGCGAGACGGCACAGATTCCTGAGAATATCATCGAAGGGTTACAGCTCCGCTTTCGCCACATTATTATATTGTACGACTCTGATGAGACAGGCATAAGAGAAGCTAAACGGCAGACAGATGCACTTGCTCAATACAAGGTGTTGAGTCTAACCTTACCATTGCAAGGGGGTAAGTCGGAGAAGGATATATCGGACTTCTTTGCCTTGGGCAATGAAGCAAAGGACTTGAAAGTGCTTCTTAATGATATGTTCACCAATATGTATGCACAGACGATGATGATATTGCAATCTTGTGAAATCGACTACGATAATCCGCCAGACGCTTCAAAGTCGGTGGTGGCAGTAAATGGTGTTCCGCTCGGTACGCAGGACAATCTGTTTTGTATCACAGGTGGAGAAGGAACAGGAAAGAGTAACTATATTGCTGCTATCCTTGCTGGCACACTTGGTTTAGAAAGATTACAGGCAGAGCAAACCTTGGGATTGGAGGTAACCGCCAACTCCAAAGGGTTGGCAGTTCTCCACTACGATACAGAGCAATCGGAGGCACAACTCTATAAGAACTTGGAGAAGACACTTCGCAGGGCTGGTGTCAAGTCCGTGCCAGAGTTTTATCATTCCCTCTATCTGGCATCGCTATCGCGCAAGGACAGACTGAAGATTATTCGTGAAAGTATGGACTTGTTCCATCACAAGCACGGGGGAATACACCTTGTGGTCATTGACGGTATAGCAGACTTGATACGCTCCGCCAACGACGAAACGGAGAGTATAGCCATTGTGGATGAACTCTACCGCTTGGCAGGCATTTACAATACTTGTATCATTTGTGTACTCCATTTTGTACCTAATGGTATCAAACTAAGGGGACACATCGGGTCGGAACTGCAACGCAAGGCTGCGGGCATTCTCTCCATCGAGAAAGATGACAATCCCGAATACTCGGTCGTCAAGGCTTTGAAAGTGCGTGATGGAAGCCCGCTGGATGTGCCGATAATGCTCTTTGGCTGGGATAAGGAAGCCGATATGCACGTTTATCGTGGGGAAAAGTCGAAGGAGGACAAAGAGAGACGCAAGACCGATGAGCTGTTGGTTGTTGTAAAGTCTGCATTCCGTGCCAAACTAAAGTTATCATATCAAGAGTTATGCGATGTGTTGATGCGAGAAATGGAAATCAAGGACCGAACGGCAAAGAAGTACATTGCCTATATGAAGGAGCAGCGTATCTTGTCGCAAGACACAAGTGGTAACTATCAAAAAGGAGAATTATGCCATACATAGAACATACTTCAGAAAAGGATTGGTGCAAGCGATTGTTTGACAAGCTGATGACTGTTGAGAGTAAACTTGACCATCTGCTGGTTTTGCAAGAGCAATCTGTCGATACGACCATTCACTCTCCATTGAAACCCGAATACTTGGACATCATCGACGTTTCCAAGATACTCAAAGTGGAGCAGAAGACTATCTATAACTGGGTTTGGGCAGGAAAAATACCATACCTGAAAGCCAATGGGCGTTTACTCTTTCTCAGAGAAGAGATAGATGAGATGCTCCGAAAGCGAGAGGGATGGTAATTATTGTTGCTTATATTTTTTTATCCGCAATTATTTTGCCGGAACAAAAATATTACTTACCTTTGCAAGCAGAAAGTTGGTTGCGGTTTTACCGCACACGAATTTTACCGCACACGAAGATAACAGTACTCGCTTGGCATACCGTAAGATCTGCTGGCGAGTCATTTTTTTTATATATACTATGGCAAATAAAAAATCACGTTCCATTCAGGAACAAATCGATTTACTGAAAGATAGGGGCATGATTATAGAAGACGAGGAGTTTGCCCGTCTTCACTTGAATCATGTCAGCTACTACCGATTAAAGGGGTACTGGTGGGATATGCAAAAGGACAAAGACCGGCATATATTTATGGAGGAGTCCAGATTTGAGGATGTTATCTCACGTTATTTCTTCGACAAGGAATTACGCCTGATACTGTTTGATGCCATTGAAACGATAGAGATAGCGTTGCGAACAAAAATGATTTATCATCTCTCACAATCTTTTGGCGGGCTATTCTATACAGACAAAAAACTCTTTGTAAATGAATCTTTCCATCAACAGCATATAGAGGATTTGATGAGCGAATTTATGCGCAGTGGTGAAGTCTTTATAAAAGAATACAAACGCAAATACGGAGTGTGGAAAAACGGGAAATGTACATCATTTACCCAGCAGCCTGATGCGTGGGTGATTTTTGAGGTGGCAACTTTCGGTACCCTTTCAAAGATATACAAGAATCTCTGTCATCAGTTACCGGAAAAGGCGAGAATTGCCAATGACTTCGGGCTTAACATACACACGGAACTCTCAAGCTGGCTCGAAGCTATATCCTATTTGAGGAATATTGTAGCCCATCATTCCAGAGTTTGGAGTCGGAATATGGTAAAACGACCTATGGACATCAACAATCCCAAAGGTATATGGCTGAGAAATCCTCTTTCAGAGTTTGCCAAGAAAAAGCCATATCTGATAATTACCTCTATGTTGTACCTGTGCAATGCTATCAATGCCGGAGACACTTACAAAAAGAAAATTATCTCATTGATAGAAGAACGTCCGGATATTCCAATTTACAAGATTGGCTTCCCTAACCATTGGAATAAAGAACCTATCTGGCAATAATGAATTTATGGAGATAATTCAACCAATTATCATACACAATATAAGAATGCAAAGATAAAAATTTTTCAAAAATAGAAAGTCAAGCACAAGAACAAGTGCTTGACTTTCATTTGGATAACCAATACATATTTAGTGTCTCCATTTGGGTCTGAAACTCTGTGAATGGCTATCCTCTTCTTTATTTTGAACAGGAGAAGGCTCATTGCTTACCTTGACAGAATGACTATTGCTGGATAAAGCCTCTTCTTGTTTCATACCCTCCGTTTCTTTCTTTTCCTCTTCCGATGGTGCAAGTGTAAGGGCAATCTTTCTGTCCAGCTCTGCCGACTGCCCTTTGAGCGAACGAAGCTCGTCCTCTTTCTTCCACGTTCCATTAGCAATAGTAGTATAGATTTCCTTATTGGTTGCAACCTTTTCTTTCTCCTTCTCGTGCGATTCTATCACCTTGGGGATACGCCCCAGCGCACCCAAGAAGTTCTCACACGCAAGTTTCGGGTCCGCAGCCAACTTACCATTATTATAGGTGTAGTAAATGCTCTCATGCCCTTTAACAAAGAAACGGTTCACGGAGCAGTCAAACAGATCTTTTGAGGTACTCTCCGTCTTCACCATGATGGAAAAACCATAAATCTCACCGATTTTATTGTACTCGCCTTTGGTACGTGCCTTGTCGTTAATTTCTTGCAGGCGTGCGGCAATGACCTTGATGTCCGTACTGTCTTCCACGCCCTTGATAGTCAGTTTGTTAATGGGCTGCCCATCGGTATCACGTTCTACACGCTGCTCAAATAGAGCTAAGTCTGACTGTGCCTCTTTGATTTTGTCCGAATGGAAAGACACGGAACTATCTATCTCTGCCAACTTGCCGTTTGCTGCATCACGTTCACGGAGGAAGTTCTTGCGCTCTGATTCTAAGGTGGTAATCTTCTTGTCAAGTCTCGCTTTCTCCAAAAGGTCGGTGTTGCCCGAAAGCACTGCCACATATTCGGAGAAGTTCATGCCGCTATCCTCGTCCATCGAACCCTCGTCAATGGTACGACTACCAAGCGTGTTCGTCTTTAGCTGATTGATGAAGAGCTGCTTGTTGTGCAGCAGGTTAAACTTGTAGCTATCCAAGGAACGTTCCACGGCATAGATAATCACATCGACCTTGTTGTTCGCAAATTCCTTGGCGATAAGGTTTCCCTTGCGCACCGCTCGTCCGTTACGCTGCTCCAAGTCCGATGGTCGCCAGGGCGTGTCCAAATGATGGACCGCAACGGCACGTTGCTGGGCATTAACACCAGTACCCAACATAGAGGTAGAACCGAAAATAATGCGAATGTCACCACGGTTCATCGCATCTACCATCGCCTTCTTTGCCTTCTCGTTCTTACACTCTTGGATAAAGCGTATTTCGTAGGAAGGGATATGATAGTCTTCTACCAGCTTACGCTTGATTTCCGAATAGACATTGAAGTCTCCACTGGGCTTATAAGTACCTAAATCAGAGAAAACAAACTGCGTCCCTTTCTGTGCGTCGAACTTTTGGTAATAATTATTGAGCATCTTGGCACAGTGACTTGCCTTGTTGTCGATATGATCTGAGTACCCATTTTCATCTATCATGCGTAAATCAAGGCTCATCTTGCGTGCGTAATCCGTTGCGATGAGCATCTTTGCTCTTTCCTCGCTCTCACTCAGTTGTGCACGCCCCAAGATTGTGGCATCGCCCGTCTTGGCGAACTCCATCAACTTGCCGATGAACTCTTCCTGCTCGGGCGTGGGTGGAATGTTGTGCAGAATCTCATTCTTCTCCGGGCGGTCAATACCTATATCCTTGGCTGTACGAAAATCGCAAATCTCCGCATAAAACGCAGCCAGCTCTGGCACCTTGATAAATGTTCTGAACCGTTCCTTCTGTATGATGTCATTCGTGATGGAGAACTCGTAGTCTGTGGATTTCTTGGCAAAGACGGCTGCCCATGCATCAAAGCTGTTGATACCTTGCCTCTCCAAAGCTTGCGGACGCAGATACTTGAACAGCAGATACAATTCTGTCAGACTATTGGAAATGGTTGTTCCTGAAAGGAAAGTTGCTCCCAAGTCCTTGCCCGACCGTTCCTGTATGGTGCGAATGGCAAAGAGCATGTTTAAGGCACGCTGTGAACCATCAGGATTGCCCAAGCCCGACACACGGTCATGGCGAGTGTTGAACATCAGGTTCTTAAATTGGTGACTCTCATCCACGAACAAATGGTCGATACCCATCATCTTGAAATCTACAGCATCGTCCTTACGCTCTGCGATGCTGTCCTGTATGTTCTGTAGCTTGGCTTCAAGCGTCTGCTTGCGTTTTTCCAGTCCTTTGAGCATTCCACGGGAGATGTCTCTTCCTTGTTGTCGCAACACTTCGAGATTCTCTTCCACGGAGTCCAGTTCCTTTTGCATAATCGCCTCCTGTATCTCCAAGGCCTGCGGTATCATACCGAACTGTTCATGTGTAAGTATAATACAGTCCCAATCGTTGTTCTTGATGTCGTTGAAAATACGCTGGCGGTTCTGTTTATTAAAATCGTTCTTGCCCGGATAGAGCACCTTGGCATTGGGATAAGCCTTGCGGAAGGTATCTGCAATGTCGAAAACATTCGCCTTCAGTCCGATAATCATTGGCTTGTTTGCCAGTCCCAATCGCTTCATCTCGTATGCTGCCGTACACATGATGAGTGTCTTTCCCGCTCCCACCTCGTGGTCGCAGATGCCGCCACCGTTGGTTTTGAGCATCCACACGGCATCCTTCTGACTCTTGTAAAGGTCGGCAATGCCCAACCGTCTGAGGTCAAGGTCGGGGAAAGTTTGGTGCGTACCGTCAAAGTTGGGTCGCACAAAACAGTTGAAAAGGCGGTTGTACCTGTCGGAGAGTTGCTGTTTGAAGGTATCAGGTGTGCGTCCGAGCCAATCGACAAAGCCCTGTCTGATTTCTTCAATCTTGGCATTTGCCATCTGTATGGCATGTCCGTCCCTTACTTTGATGGTCTTGGTCTCTCCCGTAACCTTATCTGTCACTTCCTTGCTCTTGTTGATGTCGGGAATGGTATTGTGCAGGGCGTGCTTCAGGAGATTGATGCCGTCATAGCGGCGGAACTCACCTTGTACGGCATACTTGTGCCAGATATTAGCATTCTTATGGTCACATACAATGCTGTATTCGTCCATATTGGAATGGTAGGATACGCCAATATCCGTCCCGAAGAACTCCGAGGCGAACCTGCCATAGATTTTGGCAGGTATCCAGCGTTCACCAAGATTAAAGTCAAGGTCTGCAAATGGAATGGGTGTTGGCGTGGCTGCACGCAAGGCAGCAAGGCTCTGTTTGGCTTCCTCATGGTCTGGATGATCCAAGAGCCACGACTCGATACGCTCAGCCTTCTCTATTACATTGCCCGAAATGAACTTGTCCGCCACCTCGTAAGCATTCTCTTCGGGGTTGAAGTAGATACGACCCTCCAAGGAAGAAATGATGTCGTTTTCCTCCATATCAGGTAAAAGCGAACTCATGTAGTCAAGTTCCACCGTACCATACTTGTTGAGCGATGCACCCAGTGCCTCCATCGGATCTGTGGTAACGGTCAGTTCCGTGGTGGAAAATGCCGTAGGATGGTCAAAGATGTCCGCCTTGACGTACCTGCCGTTTTCGGAGCGTTCCAAGAAGAGCATTTCCACACCTGTGGCATCCATCTTGATGATGTCGGTGTTCGCCTTTTGGTTAAAGTAGCCCCAACGGGATATATAATCATCATACAGGTGGTTGAGCCTGTTACGGTCCTCCTTGTCTTCTGCATGGTTCTCTGCCTCGTAGTCATAGAGACGGTGATAGCACTCTCGTATCTCAATATAGCTTTTTAGACGGGAAAGCTGCGCATACGGCAAGTCCATCGGGTTGAAGGTCGGATGTCGCTTTAAGTCAGAAAGAAACCCTATCTGTCCCTTCTGCACGACGATGGAGCCGTCTCTCAGGTGAGAGTCCGGCGAAGAGAGAAAAGGGCGTGGGGAAGCGTCAAACTCCTTTCTGACTTCTGCTATTGGCTGCGGCTTGCGCTCCTCGGCTTCGTTCATGAAGTCGAAAAGTGACGGCTCACGTGAAGAGGAAGAAGCCTTTTTCCTACTACTACGGGTACGGCGTTGAGGAATGATTGCTGCCTTTTGTACCTTGCTGTCCGATGATTTCTGGGGAGCAGTTTGAGTTATAGGACGGCGTACCTGTGAAGTTCCTGATTTATCCTTGATTTCATTGTTCACACGGGTAACTTCTCTTGCCCAAAGGCTGTATTCCTCTGGGGCAAACAGTGACAGCTGTTCTGGTTGTCCGATGTCTTCCATGTTATTGTCCACCACTGGATGATGATCATCGTCAAAGAATATTGTCTGCCCGTTCATCTCTCTTGGGGCTTCAATATCCGTACGAATTTCTTGTGGTTCCTGCTCGTATTGATGATGAAGTGTCAAGGCGGGTACGCCTTCGGGAGCAGGTTCAACGTTTATGGATGGTTGCTCTGACACAGATTGCTGTGGTACAGACTCCGATGATGGTGATTGCAATGGAGTAGTCTCTCCATTGGAAACGGTATTTTCTGTTGCCTGTGCCTTGGTAATGGTAAAATCGTCCGGTTCTATGACTTGCCCGACATTAATTTCTGTTTCAGTTTCCAACTCTTCCTTGGATATCTTGATTCCAGAAGTACCGTTCACAGTCTTCTTAACCGTGTCTTCTGTATTTGTTACCGCTTCTTCCTTGATTTCCTCTGCCACCACCTCTTCTTTAGTATATTGTCCCCTCACAATCTCTTCCAGTTCGGCTATCTCGTGCAATTTCTTAGGAGAGAAATACAGGTCGCGTTCAATGCCCAGTCCTCTTACTTTCACGCCTTCCATCTCATCGAGGGACATATTGCCAAGCTCCCAGCCGTAACCCATCGTGACAGCACCGAAACCAATGCGGCTCTTAGGGTCATATTCCAAAAGGTAGGCTGTATATGCTCCCATCGGGAAGAAATAGCGTGCGTAGGCTATCTTATCGCCAATGAGTTCCTTTTCCGTGCTGTAAAGTTTAGGCAACTGTTTCCTGATACTGTCGGGTATGAGGTTATGGGCATCGTTTATACCCTTGTCTTCAGTCTTTGTCTTCTCTGTTTCTTCTTCCCGACTTATGGTAATACCCAATTTGCGAAGCTGTTTCTCCGCTTCTGCCTCCCGCTCTGCCTCTGTCATTGGTATACCGGTTTCATATAGTTTACGGTCTAAACGTTGTCCCATTTCAAGGGAGAGTTGTGTCCGGAGGCTTTCTGCCATTTTCTCAATTCCTCCTGAGAACCGATACTCCCATGCAGGTCTTCCATAAGGATCTGTACCCATTATGCGCTCTGTGGCAATGGTGCGATGAGATATGTCTTTCCAAT
>ERZ1106969.78-NODE-78-length-114462-cov-28.817870_pt1 | contig 114462 bp, 106 predicted proteins | sample MGYA00403685_ERZ1106969 | MGnify/ENA primary metagenome ERZ1106969 (study PRJEB35170, sample SAMEA104062416) | human gut metagenome | biome: human gut; feature: human-associated habitat; material: faeces | place: Denmark | collected 2012-05-18 ...
ATTCCTTTTTTGAGTCGGATGATTTTCAGTAATCGTGAAGATGCGGAACAATTTTGATTTTTAGAGGGCCGTAACTGGGAGAGTAGGGAGTAGTTCCGATAATTCTATATTAACTGGAATTTCAGAATTTGTCATCCGGGTTTTTTGATAATTGTTGTCAGGGCGGTAATGTGGTAAAATGAGGAAAATATGTTTTATGGAAACAATCATGACTTTTTGCAGATATGTACAGGAAAGTCTGATGAGACTGAAAATGGAAAAAAGAGATTATTCGGGAGATGGAGGAGAGAGATGTTCAGGGAAATTCGGAAAAAGAAAAATGCAATTACGGCTGATGCGGCAGAATCACTTCTGGAAAAGAGCAGACGCGGTGTTCTCGCGGTAAACGGGGATGACGGTTATCCGTATGCGATCCCGGTCAACTATTTTTACGACAGAAACGAGCAGAAGATCTATTTCCATGGCGCGCGCGCAGGACACAAGGTCGATGCGCTGCGGGCTTCGGATAAGGTGTGCTTTACGGTTTACGGAAATGAAACGATCCGGGAGGAAGCATGGGCGCCGTATATGCAGAGCACGGTCGTCTTCGGCAGATGCCGCCTGCTTGAGACGGGGGAGGAGACGCTTGCCCTGTTGAAACGGTTTGCGATGAAATATTACCCGGATGAGAAACTGGCGGATGAGGAGATCGCGCAGGCGGGAAGAGCGGCACAGGTCTTTGAGATCGAGATCGAACATCTCAGCGGGAAAGAAGTTCAGGAACGATAAAACTTACGGAGGCAGAGTTTGAAAGTAGAACAGGATGTGATGGCTTACGGAGTGGAGAAGGACAATGCGGGCTGCTATTTTATTGAAGATGAAATCATCCTGAGAAAGCCTGAAAAGATCGAAAACAACAAAGAATTCTGCGACTGCAGCTTCCGTTGGAAGTTTACGGAGAACGATGCGCACGGCATCAGCATCGGAAAGACACTCCCTGCCTATCCGACAGATGTAAAAAACGTGTATCCGAAGGAAGCGTTTACCGCAGAAAATGCGGCAAAGATCCCGTGTGAGCAGGTGTTGGGGACGTATTGGGTTGTGTTTGAGAGATAGAAAAGTATTATAAAGAACCGGGAGAGGAAGATTAACATGGCATATACGGTAGGAGAAACGGCGAGGATGCTTCATGTTCCGGCATCCACGCTCCGATATTATGATAAAGAGGGACTTCTTCCATCTGTAGAGCGGACGTCCGGTGGAATCCGGATGTTCAAGGATGATGATATTGAGTGGCTCAGGATCATCGACTGTCTGAAAAAGTCCGGGATGTCGATCCGGGATATCCGCGAGTACATTGCGCTCGTAGCGCAGGGAGATTCGACGATCAATGAGAGACTGCAGCTTTTTTACCGTCAGCGCGAGATCTTAAAGGCGCAGATGCGGGAACTGCAGAAAACGCTGGACACACTCGACTATAAATGCTGGTTTTATGAGACCGCAAAAGAGGCAGGAACCGTTGAAGTCCCGCAGCAGATGGCGGCAGAGGAATTGCCGGAAAGGTTCCAGAGTGTGCGTGCACAGCTGCAGGAACTTTAAGGGAGAAAGAACATGAATAATACAGGAACAATGTGATATATATATGACATAATTCCGAAACAAAATTGACAAAGTTCTTTTTGCAAGGTATGCTGTAGCTATAAAAGATGTCAGGAGGTGTTGCGAAGTGACGGAAATGATCCCGGTCAGAGAAGCGGCAAAACGCTGGAATATAACAGAACGAAGAGTTTCAACTCTGTGCAAAAACGGAAAAATTGATGGAGCAGAAAAGCAGGGAAAACGCTGGATGATCCCGAAAGACGCGCAGAAACCGGCAGATCAGCGGATAAGGACGGGCGTTTACCGGAAAGCGGAACGGCCAGCAAAGCTGCCTCTGCCGATCGGAGTTTCCGATTATTGTCTTGCATCATCGGAATACTACTACATCGACAAGACGATGATGATCAAAGATTTTATCGATGAGCGTCCAATGGTAACCTTGTTTACCCGTCCTCGCCGCTTTGGCAAGACTCTCAATATGGATATGCTGCGCACCTATTTTGAAAAGAGCGACAGGGATACATCCATCTACTTCAACAACAAAAAAATATGGACCTGCGGACAGAAATATAGAGATTATCAAGGAAAATACCCGGTGATCTTTCTCACGTTTAAGGATGTAAAATTCAATACCTGGGAAGAAACATTTGCGGCTATCCGCGATATTTTTGCTAAAGAAACCAGACGCCATAAAGAACTGCAGACCAGTGAAAAATGCGATGAATATAGCAGACAGATCTATGCGAACTTAGCGGCCGGAAAGACGGGGGAGGTGGAACTGGCTTCTGCACTTCTGGATCTGTCAGCAATGCTTCACAGCCATTACGGCATAGCCCCCATTATCATTATCGATGAATATGATACTCCGATCCAGCAGGGATATATGAAAGGCTTTTATGATAAGGTCATTCAGTTTATGCGAAACCTGTTTTCAGGTGGCTTCAAGGATAATAAACATCTTTCGTTCGGCTTCCTTACTGGAATTTTAAGGGTTGCAAGAGAAAGCATTTTCAGTGGGATGAATAACCTGGCGATCAACTCGGTGCTGAACAATAAATACAGTTCCTATTTTGGATTTACAGCAGATGAAGTGAGAGAGATGGCGGAATATTATGGAGCTGCAGACCAATATGATGAGATCTGTCAATGGTATGATGGCTACCGGTTTGGCAGGACTGAGATCTTTAATCCATGGTCAGTAGTCAGCTATTTCAGCAGCGAATGTGAGCCGAGACCGTACTGGGTATCCACTGGCAGCAATGACATTATCGGGGAGATCCTGGCGGAGGCGGATAAGGAGATCTATAGTCGTCTGACTTCGCTGATCAATGGGGAAACTTTCACCACCTATATTGATACAGGAGTGATTTATCCGCAGATCAGGAGCAATCCATCGACCATTTACAGTTTCCTTTTGATGACCGGATACCTGAAAGTCCTGAAAACTATGACGTCGTTCAGTGGAGATATTATGTGCGAAGTTGCCTTGCCAAACCGTGAGATCGCACTTGTGTATAATAAAGAGATTCTTCAGCGGCTTGGGAACATGATTCCTCAATCTACGGCGATTGCGATTCAGGAAGCTATTTTCTCTGGAGACAATCACAGACTGAAAACGCAGATACAGATGCTGTTGACCCAGTCCGTGAGCTCTTTTGATACGGCAGGAGAAAATTTTTATCATGGATTTATGCTGGGATTGTGTGCTTTGATGAACGGCGCTTTTGCAACATCCAACAGAGAATCCGGAGATGGACGTTACGATATTCAGTTAAAACCGATCCGAAAAGGTCTTCCTGGAATTCTGATCGAACTGAAGGCGGAGAAAAACTGCAGCGCTGAAAAACTGAAAAAACTGTCAGAGACCGCTTTGAAACAGATTGAAGACAAGAAATATGATACAGAACTGCTTTCCGCCGGCGTTACAGGGATCTACAAGTATGGTGTAGCTTTCAGTGGAAAAAAGGTTGAAGTGACAGTAGGATAAAGAAGGAGAAAGGGGATCACACCTCAGTGGGTGGATCCCCTTTTTGAAAAATGTTTAAGTTTTCTGTGAAACTGCTAAAAAAACTGGCGGCGCCGCCCACAGGGGAGCAGTACCGCCAGTTTTGATTTTATTTGATAAATTATTCGATCCCAGAGCAATTACTTGGTCTCTTTGTCATCTGCAGCTGCTGTGCCAGGAGCTGTTGTCACTTCAGTAGCCGGAACAACGTTGTGAACCGGGATGACGGAGAGTACAACTGCCTCCGGATCAGTCTTTAAGTCGATGTCTTTGTTCTTTGCGATCTCGAGATCTTTCACGCGGACAGTATCGCCGACCTTCAGGCCAGCGGCATCCAGAGTCGTTGTCTCAACAAGAGCGGACGGGAATGCCTTATAAGCAACCTCGCTTAAGTCTTCCTGAAGAACACCGCCGATAACGGCTTCACGGTTCAGGATCACGATCTCAGCAGTAGAAGAAACTTTCTCATCGCTTACCAGTGCCTGGAAATCGATCTCATCGATCTTTCTGGTCATGGAATTGTAATCAACTTCCTTGATCAGGACATCGTAAACCTGACCTTCGACATCAAGATTGATCTGACCGCCTTTATGCTCTGTCTTTAAAAGACGATCAACGTCCATTGCATTCATCTTTACCGGGATAGAACCTTCGATGGCATGTCCGAAAACATTGCCTGTAACAAATCCTTCTCTTCTTAATCTCTTTGCCTTAACATCCATGCTTCTTTTTTCAGCTTTTAAAGTAGTCATTTATCTTTTCCTCCAAAAATCTGATTGCCGGCAAACAACTTCTTTTGTTCTGCCGGATTCGCTTAGCAGCCCTCAGCTTTGAAAAGGGGGGTTTGTTAAGTTTGGTTGAACATTTGCTGTTCTCTTTGTTACAGCGATAGTATAGCAGTATTTTGCAAAACAGATTAACCAAAAATGAAAAATATTTTGACAAAAATCTTAAAAATTGCACAAAAAGCGAAAGCGGGGAGGCTGTGGATGGTCAAGCGGAGGAAAATGTGGTAAGATGGATGAAAGATGGAAAATCCAGCAACAGTGGAGAATGTTGAAAAAGCAGACTCCGCAGATATGAGGGAAGACCATGTTGATATTGCGCCAACAGAGCGGACTCCCTGAAAGAAGCGATGGGAGAATTGCGGCAGGAGATTCAGCGATACGGAAGCTCTGGCAGGCAGAGTGATATAGAAGAACAGAAAAACGGTGAGGTGACAGAAAAATGAGTACAGACAATCGCCCGATTGGCGTTTTGGATTCCGGACTTGGCGGGATCAGCGTGTTAAGAGAGCTGGTCAAACTGATGCCGGGAGAAGATTTTATTTATTATGGAGATTCGGCGAATGCCCCATACGGAACAAGAACGCCGGAGGAGGTCATCGACCTGACAAAAAAAGATGTGGAATTTCTGCTGGAGCGGGGCGCGAAAGCAATCGTCGTGGCCTGCAATACAGCGACAAGTGTGGCGATCAAAGAACTTCGAGCCGCATATGAGGAGATTCTCCCGGTGATCGGGATCGAACCGGCGTTAAAACCTGCGGTCAAGGCAAAGGAACACTCTAAAGTCGTCGTCATGGCAACCCCGATGACGCTGTCACAGACGAAATTTAATTCGATGATGCATATTTATGAGGACGATGCGAACATCATCAAGATGCCGTGTCCGGGACTTGTGGAATATATTGAAAGCGGCGTGCTCGATGGACCGGTTCTCGATGCTTATCTGGAAAAACAGTTTGCACCGTACGACAAAGCAGAGATCGATGCGGTCGTTCTCGGATGTACGCATTATCCGCTGATCCGTGAGGTGATCCAGAAACATCTGCCGGGAGTTTTCGTTTACGACGGCGGATTCGGGACCGCAAAGCAGACGAAAAGGCGTCTTGAGGAGCGCGGACTTCTCTCGGACCGGGAATCCGGCGGAAAAGTTGAGATCTTCAACAGCAGGAACACGGAGGAGATTCTGGAGCTGTCGAGACAGCTGCTGAATATGTGACAGCCAAAGGAAAATCTGTGATAAAGACGGTCTGAAATGTGTGCAGAAACAGTGAAATTGCTTTTGGCTTCATGATAAGCGTAAAAGCTGGATCAATATAGCAGAATCAGGTGCATGGGTAAAACATAAACAGGGAGATCAGCAATGAAAAAGTTATTATTCATCGATGCCTGCGTCAACCGCGGCATCTCAAGGACGGAACAGCTCGCACAGGCGTTATTAAAGGAAATGAATCAGAACGGGGAGTATGAGATCGAGACTTTAAATCTTGAGGATGAAGATCTGAAACTCTTCACGGGTAAGGAGAGCGCACTCCGGGAATCGCTTACAAGAGCAGGAAATTTTGAGGGACCACTTTTCACTTACGCGAAGCAGTTCGCGGCTGCGGACCGGATCGTTGTTGCAGCTCCGTACTGGGATTTCTCATTCCCGGCACGGATGAAATGTTATCTGGAGCAGATCTGCGTGACAGGTCTGACGTTTACATTCTCCTCCAAGGGCATTCCGGGCGGTCTGTGCCATGCAGACAGTCTCCACTATGTGACGACCAGCGGCGGATCCATCGGGGAGCTGAACCTCGGATATGAGTATCTGGAGAAGCTCTGCAAGGTCTATTACGGGATCCATGAGACCGTATGCTATACCGCTGAGGGACTCGACATCGAAGGGAACTCGGTGGAGGAGATCATGAAAGAGGCGGAAGAAAAGGCAGTTCAGAAGTACAGGGAGTTTACAAGCAGGAGCAAACTGTGACGAATCATATTCAGGAAAACGAAAAGCAGAAAGTCAGGAAATTTACGCTTGATGGCAAGCTGTGACTGAGAGAATATGAGTCTGGCATGTGTGGAGTCCCTGAAAAAGAACGATCGGTCTGTACGGGGCAGGATCGCGGACTGGATGTGCATGCGTGTAAACTAAATAAACGGATCATGATACAGGACAGTGCGTCGACAGAAATGTGGAGCACTGTCCTGTTTTGTCTGACAGGAAATTCCGATGAAACTTCCTGATAAATAAGAAGGTACGATGTGTCAATGATGCGTACTTGTGCGAAGGTGCGGATTGCTGCAGACAACTTAGCGTTAAGACTGAATGTGACGAAGCCAATTTTTTGTCTTTTTTATATAAATTATTAGAAAAAATGAACTTTCCTCAAGGTTCCTGTCTCTATAAGACAGATGCATCAAAAAAGAGAGGAGGCAGGACATGGATGAAGAGAATATCGTGAGACGGATGATCGATGGCGACATGGACGCATTCGGAACATTGATGGAGCAATATGAGAAGCCGGCACTCAGAGCCGCATGGCTGATATCCGGAAATGCGGCGGACAGTGAGGACATTGTCCAGGAGACATTTACCGCCTGTTATTTAAACAGAAAGAAGCTCAGAGAGCCGGCGGCCTTTAAGACATGGTTTTACCGGATCCTCACGAGGTCGGCATGGAAGATCTGCAAAAAGACAGGGCGGGAGTGTCCGGAGGAGGAACCGGCATCCGGGCAGGAGGACACAAAACGGTCGGTCCTGGAAACCTGCATCATGAAGGAGGAGGAACGGATCCTTTTTGAGGCGGTGGAGAAGCTGCCGCCGAAACAGAAAACGGTTCTGATCCTTTACTATTATAATGGCATGCCGATCCGCGAGATCGCGAAGGTCTGCGGAGTGTTCGAGGGCACGGTGAAATCAAGACTGTACCATGCGAAGGAGCAGTTAAAGAAGGTCCTCACGCAGGAGGAAGGAGGAAAAACATGGACGATCCTATCTTAGAAGAAAGACTGAAAAAAATGTTTGAGAGCCGCGCAGGCGAACTTCCGGATGAATCCCTGCGGGAGGTGCGGATCAGGAAACGTGTATATGAACAGATAGAAAGAGAGGAAACTCATATGAAGAGAGGATTTATGAAAAAGGCAGTGATCGCGGTGGCAGCGATCTGTGTATTTGGCAGCATGACAGCATTTGCGATCGGGAACATTGCGGGAGTGACATCGCACAGTGACCGGAGAGATGAGGTGCATACTTATGAACAGGCGTTAAAGCTTCAGGAGGAACATGGCCCGAAGGTAAATTTCCCGAAACAGTTTTCCAATGGATATACGTTCGAGAGTGCTGTCCCGGTGAACTATGAGACGAGTGACAAGGATGGAAATAAGCTGGGCAAGGGGATCCATCTCGACATTACTTACGGAAAAGAGGGGATGGAACCGATCACATTTTCTGCGGAAGTCGGTCTGGACGGCGGGAGCGCTCCGACGGATGTAAAGACGTGCGGGGATGGCACGGAACTTCGATTCTATAAGACGGTCAACAAATTTGTGCCGGCCAATTATGAACTCACCGAGGAGGACAAAAAGGCCCAGGAAGCGGGCATCTTTGACCTTGCTTACGGCAGTGATGAGATCGAGATCACAACCTCCTGTATGGTCGAGTGGGACATGGACGGTCAGGGATACAGCCTGTTCAAGTTTGGCGAGGAGCTGAGCGCGGAGGAGATGTTCGCGATGGCGGAGGAGATCATCGATGCACAGTAAAGCGGTATATTTACAAATAAGGAGCGATTCGGGCAGCTTTTCATGGATAGGAATGTTCTGAACGGAAAATGAGGTATTGAGGAAAATAAAAGAATCAGATCAACAAGTGAAAACACGCTTCGCGAGTTTCCCCTTGTTATCGCGACAGTCGCCAAGGTCTCGCGCAAGCGCGGACTTTGGCTCGTTGTTCGCGTAAATGAAAAAGCCGGTGAAATCGGGTGGAGCTACCCTGATTTCACCGGCTTTTTGTGAAATCCGGCATATCCGGGATGCAGGATCAAAAACTTGCAGAACTGTCTTATCTGGAGAAAAACTCACGTTTGATCTGCTCCACCGGCATCTCTTTTCTGGTCCAGAGGCGGAACGCCTCGGCGCCCTGGTAGAGGAGCATGTAGGAACCGTTGAAGAACGGGTTTCCCTGATGTTTTGCCATGGAGAGGAGTCTTGTCTCACGCGGATTGTAGATGATGTCGGATACGATGAGACCGTCCGGGAAGACGAGATCTTCCGGGACCGGGCAGGTATCCTCGTGCGGGGCCATGCCGACGGAGGTTCCGTTTGTGAGGATGGCGCTGTCTGCGAGTTCCTGTTTTAAGAGTTCAGCATCGGAAAAATCGCAGATTTTGATCTTGCAGTCGGTGATCTTTGTGAGTTCGTCCACAGTATGTACCAGGCGGTCATAGAATCGGCTGGTCGGTCTCACGAAGACAGAGATTTCCTTTAAGCCGTCGAGTGCCGCCTGGACCAGGATCGCGGTCGCGGCGCCGCCGGCTCCGAGAAGAGTCATTTTTTTGCCGATGATGTCATAACCGGCATCTTTTACGGACTGCATGTAGCCGATGCCGTCGGTGTTATGGCCGATAAGGCGTCCGTTTTCGTTTACGACCGTGTTGACTGCGCCGATGATCCGCGCTGCGGTCGAGAGGTCGTCACAGAGGGAGACCATGAGGTTTTTGTCCGGCATTGTCAGGTTGAAACCGCGGGCACCGAGGACTTTTAAGCCGGCGACAGCGGTTGGAAGTGTTGCTTCATTTACGTCAAAGGCGAGATAGCGGTAGTCGAGACCGAGTGCTTCAAAGGATGCGTTGTGCATCATTGGGGAGATGCTGTGGGCGCAGGGACTGCCGAGAAGGCAGATCAGGGCGGTGTGGCCGGTGATCGGGGTGGGTGTCTGATGTTCCATTTTATGGGTACCTCCGGGGGATTATTTTCATTTTTTCTATTATAGCAGTGGGGATGGGGGAATGCAATGGAGAGATGAAATGCAGAATATGTTGGCGAGTGGTACGCGGTGAGCTTCCGGACAGGAGTGCTGGGGATGCGGGGAGGGTTCCTCTAAGCCCCCGGGAGACTGCTAAGGGCGGAGAATCGGGGACACAACTCGCTGCGCTCAGACAAGTGTCCCCGATTCTCCAACGCAGTCACCCGCGAGCTAAGAGGAAGCCAGCTCCCCGGATCATGCACTCCTGCCCGGAAGCTCACCGCTGGGAGATATTGGGTGCTAAGAAGGATGCGCTGGCGGAAGCTTACTGTTGGGTTGGATCGGCGCTATGAGGAATGAAGGATGAATTGGCGGAAAGCTACCGTTGAGATACATCGGGAATGAGAGCTTTCAGATTATTCCGGGGAAAACTTGGGGGGGGGGGTAACGCGACATAGCGGCAAGGCAGGGCCTGCGGTAATCCCCGGCTTGCAGTTCTTTTTTATATCTGCTATACTTTTCTTAATGATACCTGTGAGGACAGAACGGAAATTCTGTGTGGCACGGGCGGCGAAAGAGGAGAATGTAAGGATGGCAGGACTGAAGGAGCATATTTTTCTGATTGGATTTATGGGATGTGGAAAGAGTACGAATGCGGCGCGTCTGGCGGAGATGACCGGGGCGGAGCAGGTGGAGATGGATCAGGAGATCGTGAACGGGGAACAGATGGAGATCGCGGAGATCTTTAAGGAGAAAGGTGAGCCATATTTCCGGTCACTTGAGACGGAGCTGATCCGCAGTTTTTCAGACCGGGATCCGGCGGTGATTTCGTGCGGGGGCGGAGCCGTGCTGAAGGAGGAGAATGTCCGTCTTATGAAGAAATGCGGAAAGATTGTCCTTCTCACAGCGACACCGGAGACGATCTACGGGAGAGTCAAGGACAGCACAGAGCGCCCGGTCCTGAATGGAAATATGAATCTTTCTTACATTGAGGATCTGATGGAAAAGCGTCGTTCGAAGTATGAGGCGGCCGCAGATATCACCGTTGCGACGGATGGAAAGACAGCGGAGGAGATCTGTGGGGAGATCCTTGGTAAGTGCGGAAAATAAAGAAGGGAGGATTTCACATGGGAAGTTACCTGAATCCGGGAAGCAAGGGATTTCAGGAGAGCCTGAATTCTGAAATTTATGTAGATAAGACAGGTCTGATCGAAAAAACGAATGCAGTTTTGGATACAAGACAAAAGTTCCTGTGTGTGAGCCGACCAAGACGTTTTGGAAAATCAATGGCAGCAGATATGCTTGCTGCTTATTATGAGCGTGGGGAAGACGCAGATTTATTGTTTCGTTCGCTGAAGATCAGCAAAGCGGAATCCTATCGTGCTCATTTGAATCAATATGATGTGATCAAGGTAAACATACAGGAATTCCTCAGCATGACAGGAAGTATGGATGAGATGCTTTCGATGTTGAAAAAATATCTGGTGTTTGATCTCATGGAACATTTTGATGATGTTCGTTTTCGGGATGAGAGTAATCTGATCCAGGTAATGAAAGATATTTATGCAAAGACGAAACGAGCATTTGTGATCCTGATCGATGAATGGGACTGCCTGTTCCGGGAATACCAGCAGGATCAGGATTCACAGAAGAAATATCTGGATTTTCTGCGGGCATGGCTGAAGGATAAAGAGTATGTTGCTCTTGCGTATATGACAGGCATTCTTCCGATAAAAAAATACGGATCACATTCTGCGTTAAATATGTTTACAGAGTATTCCATGACAGATCCGGGGGAGCTTGCGGAGTATTTTGGATTTACCGGACAGGAAGTGGCACAGCTCTGTCAGAAATATGAGATGGATTTTGACGAAGCAAAGGCATGGTATGATGGATATGGGCTTGTCGCACACCGGCAGTCCGGGGATCAGTATTATTCCATGTACAGCCCGAAATCTGTTGTAGAGGCCATGCTCAGACATAAGTTTGGAACATACTGGAATCAGACGGAAACTTATGAAGCACTGAAGATCTATATCCAGATGAATATGGATGGGCTGCAGGATTCAGTCGTCAGAATGCTTGCAGGCGAGGAAGTGTACGTCAATATTGGTACATTCAGTAACGACATGACGACTTTTGCGACAAAGGATGATGTCCTTACGCTCTTGGTACATCTTGGATATCTGACTTACAATAGTACGAATGGGACAGTGGAAATTCCCAATAAGGAAGTTTCGAAAGAATATGTCAATGCGATCAGTACCATGAGCTGGCATGGAGTTGCGGATTCGGTGGAAGCATCCCGCAGATTACTGGATGCACTGTGGAAAATGGATGCTGATGCAGTGGCAGCAGGAATCGATAAGGCACATGAAGAGATTTCTATTCTTCAGTATAATGATGAAAATTCACTTAGCTGTACGGTCAGACTTGCATTTTATTTTGCGAGAGAATATTATGCGATCGTGCGTGAACTGCCATCAGGAAAAGGATTTACTGATATCTGTATGATCCCACGGAAACATCATCTGGATAAACCGGCAATTATCATAGAATTAAAGTGGGATAAAGGTGCGGATGCCGCGCTGGCACAGATAAAAGAAAAGCAGTATGGGAATGCATTGAAAGATTACCATGGAAATTTACTGCTGGTGGGGATCAATTATGATAAGAGTACAAAGAAACATGAATGCGTAATCGAATCCATGAAAAAATAATGGATCGGATAAGATAAAAAAGAGACCTTCACGGTCATCCCAAAATTTTCAGAAGCTGAATATGTCAGCGGCAGAAAATTGGGAAGACAGGTGAATATCTCTTTTTTTGTTCTCCGGGAAAATTAGATGAAACTTTCCGGAAAAAGGCAGTATGTGCCAGGAATGTGCACTTGCGAGAAGCCTGAGAATGCCGCAGGCAACCGCGCAAGGCAGAAAAATGAGAAATTCCGCCATTTGCGAAAAATGACTACGGCATCTCCGGTTTCTTCCCCAGCCGCACATCTTCCAGATATTTTCTCGTTTCCTCATCGGCGTGCAGGAAGAGGTAATTCTTCGCACTGCCGGTATGTTTTCCTTTCTCCTCGGAGATCAGTTTGCCGACGCGTTCGATCTCTTCACGGAAATCCCTCGCGGACCAGAGGATGCAGCCCTGGCTGCGGATGATGAGCTGGATCACGCCGTCGGAGGTTGCTACGGTGGTGCGGTAACGCCTGCCGATACGGATCGCGACTTTTTCGATGTACTGGTCTGCGGTCTCCGCTTCTTTTGTATACACAACGTGGATGTTGTGATATTTCTGGACTTTCTCGACACCGCCCGGAACCTTGTAGGCATCGAAGACAACGATGACGCAGATCTTCCGGAATCCCTGATAATTGCTCAAGATGTCCATGAGCTTGTAGCGGGCCGCATCGATATTGACGGCGGCAAGCTCACTCAGCTCGTCCCATGCAAAGATGATGTTGTAGCCGTCGACGAGAAGATATTCGTCTTCCGGCTCCTCTTTCTCTTTTGACGGTTTTACAGGAGCTGTATTTTTGGCACGGATCACGGTGCGGGAGTCATAGTCCGAGGCGAGTTTTCGCTTCGGTTCGCCGTATGTACGGGTGAAGATCGCCTGGAGTTCCTTATCATCATAGAAGGAGAGGGAGCCGTCTCCGCGGCCGCGGGAAGAGCCGGAACCTGTATTTGCAGCAACCGCTGCCTCAGAAACAGCACCAGAGGGACTGCCGGAACGAAACTTTGCACTGCCGCCGGCTGCTCCGGCCGGAACCTTCCCGGCCGCCACATCGGCCTCCATCGCCTGGAGCCGTTCATTTACCTCTCTTAAATCCCGCTCCTGCGCTTCCTTCGCAAGCTGCTTTGCGAGCGGACTCTCCACATGCATATAGTTTTTCACTTCGTTCCACGGAACGACAAAGCCGGCGCCGTGGGAGCAGAAAACAGATCCTGCCGGGTCCTGAAGGTCAAAATCGAAATCATATCCGGAAGCAGCGATGACTTCCTCCGCGTTGTGGCACGGTTCATACCCGGAAAGGCTGAGCGTCAGTCTTCCGCGTCCTTTCGTGTAGGAGAGCACATCCCGCTGGTAGTTCCGCATCGTGGAAACCGGCGCGGTCCCGGTGAGCAGAGCCATTGCGCCGTCCTGCTCCGGTGCGGAAAATTCACCCTGCATCCGGTCGAGGTCCGCCATCGCGCGTCCGAGATTCTCGGACGGAACCTCCAGACGGAATGCGTAGTAAGGCTCTAAGAGCACACACCCCGCCTCGCAGAGTCCCTGACGGACAGCGCGGTAGGTTGCCTGACGGAAATCCCCACCCTCAGTGTGCTTCTGGTGGGCACGTCCGGCGATCAGAGTGAGCTTCATATCGGTGATCTCAGAGCCCGTTAAAATCCCGCGAAATCTCTTTTCTTCGAGATGCGTTAAAATCAGTCTCTGCCAGTTCTTATCCAGCATATCCTCGCTGCAGTTGGTATCAAAGACGAGTCCGCTTCCCTGCTCTCCGGGTTCCATTAAAAGATGGACTTCCGCGTAGTGGCGCAGCGGTTCGAAATGTCCGACGCCCTCGACGGTCTTAGCGATCGTTTCCTTGTAGACAATATTTCCTTCTCCAAAACCGATCTCCACGCCGAAACGGTCCAGAACCTGGCTCTTTAAGATCTCCATCTGCACATCGCCCATGACCTGTGCCTGAATTTCGCCAAGCGCCTCGTTCCAGACAATGTGGAGCTGCGGGTCTTCCTCCTCCAGCATGCGCATATTTTTGAGCATGGTGTGGGAGTCTGTTCCGAATGGCAGTAGGATCCGGTATGTGAGGACCGGCTCCAGGAGTGGAAGAACACTGTCGGAGGCAGTTCCGAAGACCTGTCCCGGCTTCGTGTCGGAAATCCCTGTGACAGCCACCACCATGCCGGGTTCCGCCTCCTTTAACGCCTCGAACTTTGAGCCGGAATAGAGCCGGATCTGGTTGATCTTCTCATCTGAATCAAGTGACAGCGAATCACGGATCTTCAAATTTCCGCCCGTGATCTTCAAATGCGTCATCCGTACACCTGTCTCGTCGCGGGAGATCTTAAACACCTTTGCACCGAAGTCCTTCGTATAGTCCGGGCATGACGCAAATTCCCCGAGGGCGGTCAGAAATTCCCGGACGCCGGTGAGCTTTAACGCGGAGCCGAAAAAGCAGGGAAAGAGCTTCCGGTTCTGGATTGCGTTCCGAACGTCCTCCGTCTTTAAGCTGCCGTCTGCCAGATAAGCTTCCAGAAGTGCTTCATCGCAGGTGGCAATCTCCTCAGCGGTTTCATCAGAAGTTCCAAGAATATCACGGTTTCCGGACACCCCGCTGAAATCCACGATCCCGTGATCCAGCCGTTCCTTCAGTGATGCCAGCACCGCCTCTCGATCCGTCCCCTTCTGATCCATCTTATTCACAAAGAGAAATACCGGGATCCGATACCGTTTTAAAAGTCTCCACAGTGTCTCCGTATGTCCCTGAACCCCATCAGCTCCGCTGACGATCAATACCGCATAGTCAAGGACCTGCAGTGTCCGCTCCATCTCCGCCGAAAAGTCCACATGACCCGGCGTGTCGAGGAGTGTCACGAAAGTATCGCCCAACGGAAAGACCGCCTGCTTTGAAAAGATCGTGATGCCCCGGGCGCGTTCAAGCGCGAAGGTATCAAGAAAGGCGTCACGATTGTCCACACGCCCCATTTTCTTTAGTTTTCCTGTCTCGTATAAAATTGCCTCGGACATCGTTGTCTTTCCGGCATCGACATGCGCGAGGATTCCGATCACAAATCGTTTCATATATTAAGTCCGCTTTCTGAAAATTTCCATAACGGTCCACTGAACCAGTATTTAGACACAGTATATCAGAAAAAAGAACCTTATGCAACGATACAGTGGCGTATCAATGGGCGGCCCCTGTCAACAGGGATCCGGTCGGAAGAACGGACGCGCAATGCAGATGAGATGTTCCCAGTCTACCAGGTCCTGATAGATAAAGAACAAGGCAGCCTGTCTGATCTCAGAAAGGACAGATGTGGGCAGGACACAGAGAAACCCGTCGAAGGAAAATACATGACGGCCCTGTTCTGTGCGCAGCTCACAAAGATAAGATCCATGGATATCAGGGGGCGTCAGTCCCGGCTCTAAACGGATATAGAGCCGTTCCCGGTCCGCAAACCAGTCTGCGACCGGTCCGCGGGTGACGCAGGTTTCCGTATTTTTGATACAGTGTTCCAACTGATCCTTCAGAGAGCGGTGGAGGAACGGATCAGAGATCCGGAGGAATGTTGTAAACAAATGGTCCGGAAGCTGTGGCTGATGCAGATCAAGTCCGGATGTGGCCGCGATATGGTATCCCTGAAAGATCAGATCCTCCCACCATAAGATCGCGTTTTTGTTGTCAGGGATCATCGGGTGGGCATTGTTTATGATCTCAATGAAATCGATCAGACTGTGGTCATGGATCCTCATGGACCAGCGCATCCCGGTAGAAAACGGAAAAGGAATGGAACAGGGGTGGGCAGGACCGGCCAGTCCGCCGGCCTCATGGACTCTCTGAAATAAAGGATCCGCACAGCCAGCATTGATATCGTCCCAGGGAATATAGGAATCGATGTTCTGGCACAGCATATGCCCGAAGTACGAGGTCAGTTCATAGCCACAGATAAATTCGGAATCCGGGGAGATTTCACGGACAGATTCCGGGAGCTGTCTCCAGCCCGATATCGTATTATGATCCGTGAGAGAAAAGGAACGGATATGTTTTGAAGTAAGAAAGCGCACGAGCTCGGTGACGGTCATACTGCCGTCAGATTCTACGGTATGATTGTGAAGTTCAATTCTTTTCCACATGTTCATTTGTCTCCTTCCCGATTTTTGCAGGATCGCGGGATTCTCCGAAAATCTCAAGCTGGTAGGGTGTCTCATCTTCCGCTGCATGAAAGATGTTTATGATGATTTTTGCCATGCCGGAGAGATCCTTACAGGGGATACAGCCGTGGCTGGCAGAATTTCCCGAAATTGTCATTTCCTTTACTTCCCCCGGCATATGGATGTTTCCGACGAAGACGGAATTTAACATGAAGCAGAGCTGGATCTCTGTTTTTATAGCGTTGATTTCCCTGCGGAGCAGATCTTCAGAAACCGGTTGTTCCATATATTGTTCCAGAATTGGGGCAAGCTCCGTCCTACGCCTGTTGAAATAACTGTCAGGATCGGAAGGATGTTCTTTCTGATAAGTAAGAACAACAGAGAGGGAAGAAAGATCAGAAGGAAGAAAAAAATTGTAAATGATATTCCCGTGATACCCCTGATGGAGCACACCGGAAAAACGCTGGATCATTTCCATAAATCGTTGGCCTCCTTAATAAGTACATTGAATTGGATTTTTTTAATGTAACCCATCATTTTAAAATGAAAGAATAAAAAAGGTAAAGCACCTGTAAATGTTTTTTAAATTCATACAATTAAATGTACTTTACTGAAAATTATGGATTTATTTACCTGCAAATGCAGTTACATTTTACAATTAACTGATAGAGTGACGGGGTAAAAATCAAAAAGGAGAGAAAACAATGGGAATCATAACAGCTCATTCAGGATGTGACGGAACAGAAGACAATTCCCTTGAATTTGTCACGTATGCTCTCAGATCCGAGGCAGGTTGTCTGGAAGTCGATGTCCGGAAGGGACAGGATGGAGATCTGATCCTTTCACATGATGACAATGGCGGCGAGGGTGTTTTTTTAAGAAACGTGTTTGAACGGATGGCACAGGTGCCTGAAAAGATGATCAACTGTGACCTGAAGGAAAGAGATCTGGAAATCCCGGTGTACCGAATGGCATGTCACTTCCATATGGAAGAACGGCTGATCTATTCCGGTGAGGTGGATCCGGTCCATCTGGAGGAGAACAAGAAAAATTTTGAAAAAGCCAGAATCTTTTTAAATATTGAAAATCTTTATCCGGATATTTATAAGGAAGAAGAGCAGGACAGGGAAAGAAAGCTGAAAGAGGCGATCGAAAAGGCGGCAAGTCTTCCGGTTACCTGCATCAACGCTGAGTACCATATCCTGACAGATGAGATCATAACCTTTATCAAAGGAAAAGGACTTGGATGCTCTGCCTGGACAGTCAATGATGAAAAGGAACTTAAACGGCTCATGATAAGGAAAGCGGAAAATATCACGACCAGAAATTTAAAGGGAGCGATCCTGGTGAAGAAGGAGATGGAGCTGTAATGATGACGCCGAGAGCATTTTATCACATGATGGGGAAAAGGAACTTTTTGCAGTACATCTTCTTTGCGGCATTTCTCTTTTTCTTCTACGTTCCGCTTATGAATCTGTGTATGCTGGCTTTTGCGGATAAATATGAAGTCCCGGCGATCATACCACAGAAATTTGGCTTTAAGTGGTGGGAATTTGTTCTGGACCAGAACAGTCTTATGGGGTCGATCACGACCTCCTTCGCGCTGGCAATCGTCGTAACAGCAGTCTCCATGCTGATCTGCATCCCGGCCGCTTACGCTCTTGCCAGATATAATTTCAGAGGAAAACGAATCTTCCTCCTGTCCTTTCTGCTCAGCAACGCATATCCGAGAATGGGACTCTACATTTCGATCGGAATCCTGTTTTATAAATTAAACCTGATGGGAACCTTCCTTGGTGTTGTGATCATTCATGTAGTCAATTCCCTGATGTTTATGACCTGGATCCCGAGCGGTTCCTTTAAAAGCGTTTACCGGCAGCAGGAGGAGTCAGCGAGAGACGCAGGAGCAGGACCCCTCAGAACATTTTTCAGCATTACCCTTCCGTTAGCGATGCCGGGGATCGCGGTTGGCGGCGTGTTTACCTTCCTTGGTTCTTTGGAAGAGGCACAGGGAACCCTTCTTGTCGGTTTCCCGGAGGTAAAAACCATGCCGGTAGAGCTTTACGGGGTGATCATGGAATATCCTCTGACTGCAGGACCGGTATTATCGTTGATCTTGATCATTCCGACGATTCTGATCCTGCTCGCAATGAAAAAATACCTGAGTGCAGATACGATCTCGAAAGGTTATGGAATGTAAAAAGGAGCAAGTTATGGAAGAAAAAGTAAAACTTCAGATCAGAAACATGAAAAAGCATTATAAAAACGGGGACGGAGTGGAAAACATCAACATGGATGTCAGGGAAGGTGAATTTCTCACGATGCTGGGACCATCCGGATGTGGAAAATCCACGATCCTCAGAACGATCGGAGGTTTCCTTGATATTGATGACGGAGACATTCTGATCGATGGCTGCTCCGTGAAGGATCTGGCACCGGAGAACCGGCCGACGGCGATGGTATTCCAGAGCTATAATCTGTGGCCGCATATGACGGTGTATGAGAATCTGGCGTTTGGTCTTAAGATAAAAAAATATTCAAAAGAAGAGATCAGCCGAAGCGTGAAGCGTGGGCTTGAGCTTGTAAATATGCAGGGCTTTGAAAAGAAATATCCGGGACAGTTATCCGGAGGCCAGCAGCAGCGGGTGGCGATCGCGAGGGCTCTTCTTTTAAAACCATCGGTCCTTCTTCTGGATGAGCCGTTTTCCGCACTGGATGCCAAGATCCGTGCGCAGATGAGGGAAGAATTAAAGAAAATTCAGGAAGAACTGAAGATCACGGTTGTTTTTGTCACACATGATCAGGAAGAGGCCATGGCTCTTTCCCATCGGATCGTTGTAATGAACAAGGGAGTGATCGAGCAGATCGGAACTCCGACCGAAATCTATGATCATCCGGCAAGCCGGTTCGTGGCATCCTTCATCGGGGAAATGAATTTCCTGCCGGATGGAGGAGTGAAGACACTGGCTGTGCGTCCGGAGGATGTGATCGTGACAAAAGGTGATGTATCCGGTGAGAAAAAGGGATATGTCCGGACAGTCATGGTCCTTGGACATTATGTCGAGGTCAATGTAGAGTCCGATGGTCAGATCATAAAAACATATGTACCAAAAGGCGCGGAGGAAGAATTTAAGCCGCGCGATCTGGTATCAATGAAATTTATAAAGACATACGAGTATTGTGCCTGAATATAAGTTCAGACGATGAGATCCCTTTTGTTCCCAACATCATTCATATATTAAAGGAGAAATTGAAAATGAAGTGCAATGGAAAGAAAATTACTGCGGTTATCATGTCTCTGGCAATGGGAGCGGCGTTTATGACGGGCTGCTCCGGGGCAGGAAATACAACTGCACAAAAAGCAGGAAACGGAAAGTCCGTCGTTACCGTGTGGGCCGGTGGATCGGATAATGTCCGTGTACAGTTTGAAAAGCAGATCGAAACATTTAATGCTTCTCAGGACAAGTATGAAGCAAAGTTGGAGTTTATCACATCCGGTACAGGAGCGGAAGGCCTTTTTGACCGTGTAGTGGCGGCAAAAAAGGCGGGTCAGACGAAAACAAACTTTGATGTGATCGAGCTTGGCGGAGACGAAGTGACAAAGTACATCTCGGAAGGAGGAGAAGACTTCTTTGTAACGCTGGATCGTTCTAAGATCCCGAATGCAGAGAATCTTAAAGTGGAATCCACCTACAGAAATGATCTGGTAATCCCATATCGCGGAACAACCGTGGTCCTTGCGTATAATTCCGATGTTGTGAAGGAACCGCCGAAAACAGCAGAGGAGCTGTATCAGTGGATCAAGGATCATCCGGGCCGTTTTGCATACAATACTCCATCCTCCGGTGGAGCCGGCGGTTCCTTTGTTGTGACCAGTATTTACAACTATCTCCCGGAGGAGGCGCTTACCTCTTCTGATGAGTCCTGGAAGGAAAAGTGGGGAGAGGGCTTTGATCTTTTGAAAGAGCTCCATCCGTATATGTACCAGTCCTCCGGCAAAGTTGTATACCCGAACAAAAACCAGGGAACACTGGATCTGCTTGCAAATAAAGAGGTTGATATGGTTCCTGCATGGGCAGATATGGCGCTGACCCAGATGAAACAGGGAACGCTTCCGGAATCCATCCGCATCAGTCAGATCGACCCATCCTTTACAGGAAATCCGGTGGTTCTCGGAATCCCATCGATCGGATCCAATGAGGATGGTGCATACGCCTTTATCGATTACATGCTGAGCGCAGATGCGCAGAATATCGCTCTTGATTCCATGGCGGCAATTCCGGTTATCGATTACAGCCTTCTTGATCCAGAGCTCACAAAGACGATCGAGACCCTGAAGGTCGATTCCTTCCGTATGAGCAGCCTTGGAACTCTCGGAACAGAGTTATATGAGGAATGGGATAAAGAGATCGGAACTCTTCAGTAGGAGAAGTGAGAGAATATGAAAAAAACGACCGTTCAAAAGATATTGCCATATCTTCTCATTTTCCCGTCGATCATGATCATGGTAACGGTGATCTTTTACCCGATCGCAGTCAGTCTTCTTCGCAGCTTCCAGCTGGAGGAAGGCGGCTGGGGTCCTGACAATTACATATTTTTCTTTACAGACCGCATTCAGCGCGGGAACATTCTTTATACACTTGAGATCGTGATGGCTACCGTAGTGCTGGCGATCGGGATCTCCTATTTCCTGGCGATCTATCTCAGATTTTCGGACTCTGTTGTCAGCAGGGCGATCGGTCATCTGTATCTGCTCCCGAGATTTATTCCGGGAATGGTGGCAGTGAACGGCATGATCACGGTTATCCGGGATTCCGGACTGATTAACCGGATCTCACAGCTCTTTGGACTGAATATCAAGCTTGGTCTTATGTATAACGGAAAAGGAATCGTGCTGATGAATCTCTGGTTCAACATACCATTCGCTACAATGCTCCTTGCGGCAGCGATGTCCAAGATCCATAATCCGGTCATTGAAGCGGCAAGGGACGCCGGTGCCGGAAAACTGAGGATCTTAAAAGACATGATCATTCCGATGACTTACCGGGATGTGTTCGTAGCAGCTACGTTTGTATTTATGAGCAACATCAGTTCATTTACAACCCCATATCTTATGGATGGAACAAATCCCCAGATGATGGGAATCGCTCTTTATAACCAGTTTAACAATATGCATTATGAGAAGGCAGCGGCCCTTTCTGTGATCATGTTCCTGTTTTCTGTTTTGTCGGCAGCAGTCTATGTCTATACGAACATGAAAGAAAACGACTGGGAAAAACAGGCGGGATAACAGGATGGAGGAATTGATATGACAGAGGGAACACCATGGAAAGTGATCTTACGGTTTTCGATTCCTGTGCTGATGGGAAATCTGTTTCAGCAGCTGTACAGTCTGGCAGATGCCATGATCATTGGCAGGCTGGTCGGTGTATATCCGTTGGCGGGAGTCGGAGCAGCGGCTGCCATGAGTTTCCTCGTCCTTGGGTTTGCCACCGGTTTGACCGGTGGTTTTTCTGTTGTTACAGCCCAGAGGGCGGGGCAGGGAGATCCTGAAAAAATAAAAGAATCCGCCGCAGCATCAATGGTATTGTGCGTTGTGACGGCAGTACTGCTGACGGTGCTCAGCGTTGCGACGGCAGTACCACTTTTGAAATTTATGAATACGCCGGAGGAAATCTTTCCTTATGCGCGTACCTATATCCGGATCACATATCTGGGACTCGGAGCCGTTTTATATTATAATCTGATGGCCGGTCTTTTGCGCGCATTGGGAGACAGCCGGACGCCCCTCTATTTTCTGATCATTTCATCTGTTCTGAATGTGGTTCTCGATGTGATCATGATTCGTGGTTTCCACAGTGGGGTGGGAGGTGCCGCACTTGCCACCGTGATATCCCAGCTTGTCTCAGCGGTCGCATGCCATCTATATGCAGTGAAGCGGTATCCGGTATTGAGACCGGAAAAAAGATATTTGAAGGTGGAGTGCAGGGAAGCGTTCGCCCATCTGCGGATCGGAGTTCCGATGGCACTTCAGTTTTCCGTGACAGCAGTCGGTATCATGATCCTGCAGGCGTATCTGAATGAACACGGGGCGCTTGTGGTGGCGGGGTATACTGCCGCGGGAAAGGTAGAGAATCTTGTAACCCAGCCGTTTAACGCGTTGGCGTTGGCAATGGAAGTGTACTGCGGGCAGAATATGGGAGCCGGAAAGAGAGAAAGGATCCGGTGTGGGATCCGGCAATGTATTGCTCTCGGCACGGTCTGTGTGATCCTGTCTTCGGCCGTCAATGTATGTCTGGGGCGTCCATTCATTGGTCTGTTCATGGAAACTTGTGATCCAAAGATTGTGGAGTACGGATATGTGTATCTGGTCATCATTGCAGTCTTTTTCTGGCTATTGTGTACCATGCAGATCATGAGGAGCTCCCTTCAGGGAATCGGGGAAGCAGCAGTTCCGATGGCGGGAGGAATTCTGGAATTATTTTCGAGATGGGCAGGCTGTGCCGCTTTTTCGGGGATATCAGGATACACAGGGGTATATCTCTCAACACCTCTCGCCTGGGGGATGGCGCTTCTTCTTTTGACGATCCGGTATCGGTGGCTGGCAGGCAGAGGATTTTTTGATGACAGGCAACAGGGGCAGACCTGAGAGGAGACCATTATGCCGATATTTCTATGATTTCCCGGTAAAACCCTTGATTTTTCTGGCTTTCTATGCTATGATGCTAATCGATAACATAAGTAACCGGTCAAAAGAGTGGACGAAACGTCCACTCTTTCGTTTTGCATAACCGGAAAGATCCGGCAGAGAGGCGGTGGAAACCCATGGCAAGAAGAGAGGAATATGAATCCAGGGTCGAGAAGTTTTTAACCCCGATCATGGAAGAGAACAATTATGAACTGGTCGACGTGGAGTACGTGAAGGAAGCTGGTACCTGGTACCTGAGAGCGTACATCGACAAAGAGGGCGGTTTTACAGTGGATGACTGTGAGATGGTATCGAGACGTCTGAGCGACTGGCTCGATAAAGAGGACTTTATCGATGACAGCTATATCCTAGAGGTGAGCTCCCCGGGACTCGGAAGACCGTTAAAGAAAGAGAAAGACTTTAAGAGAAGTCTCGGTGAGGCGGTCGACATCAAGCTGTACCGCGCGATCGACAGACAGAAAGACTTTTCAGGGATCCTCACAGCATATGACGCGGACACCGTGACGATCCGCTACGAGGATGGTTCCGAGAGTACATTCAATAGAAAAGACATTGCCTTAATTCGTCTGGCATTCGATTTTTAATAAGGAGGATAAAAAATGAACAAGGAACTGATGGAATCGATGAACATACTCGAAAAAGAGTACAACATCAGTAAGGACACATTGCTGGAGGCCATCGAGAACTCCCTTCTCACTGCCTGCAAGAACCATTTCGGCAAGGCCGACAATGTGAAAGTCATCATTGATCCGGATGGCTGCGATTATTCCGTATATATGGAAAAAGAGGTCGTTGAGAACGTGGAGGATCCGATCACACAGATCAGCCTCGCCGACGCAAGAATGATCGCTCCGAGACATGTCCTTGGCGACATCGTCCAGATCCCCATTGATTCCCATGATTTCGGCCGTATCGCGACCCAGAACGCGAAGAACGTGATCTTACAGAAGATCCGCGAGGAGAGCCGGAAATCCCAGTTAAGCGAGTGGCAGTGCAAGGAGAAAGAGGTCGTTACCGGTATCGTTCAGCGTTACATCGGCCGCAATGTCAGCGTAGATCTCGGAAAGATCGATGCGATCCTCCCGGAGGCTGAGCAGGTCAAAGGCGAGACCTTCCAGAGAACCGAGCGTATCAAGGTTTATATCCTGGAAGTCAAGGACAGCCCGAAAGGACCGAGAATCTCCGTATCCAGAACCCATCCGGACCTTGTGAGACGTCTGTTTGAGGCCGAGATCGCAGAGGTTCGTGACGGTACCGTTGAGATCCGCGCGATCGCCCGTGAGGCAGGTTCCAGAACAAAGATCGCAGTCAGCTCTACAGATCCGAACGTAGATCCGGTAGGCGCATGTGTCGGCTTAAACGGCGCGAGAGTCAACGCGATCGTAAATGAGCTCCGCGGTGAGAAGATCGATATCATCAACTGGGATGACAACCCGGCATTCCTGATCGAGAACGCACTGAGCCCTGCAAAGGTCATCTCCGTTGTTGCGGATGAGGACGAGAAAGAGGCACAGGTCATCGTTCCGGATTACCAGTTATCCTTAGCGATCGGTAAAGAAGGACAGAACGCAAGACTGGCTGCAAGACTGACCACCTACAAGATCGATATCAAGAGCGAGACACAGGCGAGAGAGCTTGGACTCTTCGATGATATGGACTTCGGCGAGGAAGGTTTTGAGGGCGAGTACGAGAAAGATGTAGAGCCGGCAGGAGAAGAAGCTCCGGCAGAAAATGAAGCTCCGGCAGAGGAGACTTCCGAAGCACAGGCCGAGACAGAAGAATAGGAGAGAAGGGAACGACGACAGTGAGTACAGTAAAGAAGGTTCCGCAGAGACAGTGCATCGGCTGCGGTGAAATGAAAAACAAGCGGGAGCTGATCCGGGTTTTAAAAGGTACTGACGACGTGATTTCCATCGACGCGACCGGGAGAAGAAACGGACGCGGCGCATACATCTGCCCATCCATGACATGCTTTGAAAAGGCAGTGAAGAGCCGTGGACTGGAACGCTCCTTTAAAATGGCAATTCCAAAAGAAGTTTACGAAAGTCTGAAAAAGGAGATGGAACAGATCGATGAACAGAAATAAGATCCTTGGACTTTTAGGACTCGCGGAGAAGGCCGGAAAGGTCAGAAGCGGCGAGTTTTCCACAGAAAAAGCGGTAAAGTCCGGAAAAGCCGGGCTGGTGATCGTGTCGGAAGAATCTTCGGACAACACGAAGAAAATGTTCCGGAACATGTGTACTTACTATAAAGTCCCGTACTTTGAGTTCGGAAACAAGGAAGAACTCGGCCACATCCTGGGAAAGCAGATGAGAGCGTCCCTGGCGGTGATCGATCCGAATTTTTCCGAGGCACTGTTGAAGCATTTTGCCGATTAGGAATGTGAAGCATCGGCAAGATCCAGTTGCGGTACACGGGCGAAAAGTGGCTGTGCACTGTAACGTGATTTGGAGGTAGCGAGCGTGAGTGAGTTTGAAAAGGATTTAGGAAAGAAAAAAGAGGGAACAGATACATTGAATCAGAATCAGGAGAATTCCACAAAGCCGGCAGTTCCGGCTGAGGGAGAAAATAATGCGCCGGCAGCACCGGCAAAGAAGAAATTTGCTGCGGTTTATCGTCCGCAGAACAGTACACAGAAGCGCCCGGCGGGAAACCGTACACAGGGCGGACAGAGACCGGCAAGACCGAACAACGGTTCCGGCATGCAGGTAAGACCGACGACAGGAAACGCACCGGCAGAAGCACCGGCAAAGACAGCCGAGACACCGGCAGCACCTGCACAGAAACAGGAGACAAAATCTGAGGCACCTGCAAAGGATCTCAGAGAGAATGTCCGTCCGCTCCCGAACCAGGGAAGAACAGACGGTCAGTCCCAGCAGAGAGAGAGCCGTCCGTTCCCGAACCGCGACGGCAATCGTGACAACCGTCAGGGCGGCTATCAGGGCAATCGCGACAATCGTCAGGGCGGTTACCAGGGCAGCAGAGACGGCAATCGTCAGGGCGGCTATCAGGGCAGCAGAGACGGCAATCGTCAGGGCGGCTACCAGGGAAGAAACGATGGAAACCGCCAGGGCGGCTACCAGGGAAGAAACGACGGAAACCGCCAGGGCGGCGGCTACCAGGGAAGAAATGATGGAAACCGCCAGGGCGGCTACCAGGGAAGAAACGACGGAAACCGTCAGGGCGGCTATCAGGGAAGAAACGACGGAAACCGTCAGGGTGGCTTCCAGGGCAGAAATGACAACCGTCAGGGTGGAAACCGCGGCGGAATGGGCATGTCCAAACCGTCCTTCGATACTCCGCTTGCACAGAAGCAGCAGAATACGAAGCAGAGCAAGAATGCTTACAAGAAAGAGCATGACGCAAAGAAAGACCGCGACATGGAGATGAAAGGCAAACCAGGAAAGGGCCAGAAGGGCGTAAAAGCTCCGGTTATGCCGCAGCCGAAGAAGGAGGAGGCGAAGGTCGAGGAGATCAAGACCATCGTGATCCCGGAGGTTATCACCATCAAGGAACTCGCGGAAAAGATGAAATTACGTCCGGCTGATATCGTTAAGAAGCTCTTCTTACAGGGCACGATCGTGACGATCAACCAGGAGATCGACTTTGAGAAAGCCGAAGAGATCGCAATGGAATATGACGTTCTCTGCGAGAAAGAGAAGAAAGTCAATGTCATCGAGGAACTCTTAAAAGAGGATGAAGAGGATGAGAAGGACATGGTTCCGAGACCGCCGGTCATCTGCGTAATGGGTCATGTCGATCACGGTAAAACTTCTCTTCTCGATGCGATCCGCCAGACAAACGTTACCTCCAGAGAGGCAGGCGGCATCACACAGCACATCGGTGCTTATGTTGTAGATTACAACGGCCAGAAGATCACATTCCTCGATACACCTGGTCATGAGGCGTTCACAGCCATGCGTATGCGCGGTGCCCAGGCAACCGATATCGCGATCCTCGTAGTAGCAGCGGACGACGGTGTTATGCCGCAGACCGTTGAGGCGATCAACCATGCGAAAGCCGCAGGCGTTGAGATCATCGTTGCGATCAACAAGATCGATAAGCCGAGCGCAAACGTAGAGAGAGTAAAACAGGAATTATCCGAGTATGAGCTGATCCCTGAGGACTGGGGCGGAAATACCGTATTCGTACCGGTTTCCGCACATACAAAAGAGGGAATCCCGGAACTTCTCGAGATGATCCTTTTAACAGCAGAAGTAAAAGAGCTAAAGGCAAACCCGAACCGCCGCGCAAGAGGTCTTGTGATCGAGGCGCAGCTTGATAAGGGAAGAGGACCGGTCGCAACTGTTCTCGTACAGAAAGGTACGTTAAGAGTCGGCGACGCAGTAGCGGCAGGCTGCTGCTACGGTAAAGTCCGCGCGATGATGGACGACAAGGGCAACCGTGTCAAAGAGGCAGGCCCGTCCACTCCGGTCGAGATCCTCGGTCTCAATGACGTTCCGAACGCAGGCGAGATCTTCATCGCCCACCAGAACGAGAAAGAGGCGAGAAGCTTCGCTGAGACATTCATCGCTGAGAGCAAGAACAAGCTGATCGAAGATACAAAGGCAAAACTTTCCTTAGACGACCTGTTCTCCCAGATCAAGGCCGGAAATGTCAAGGAACTTCCGATCATCGTAAAAGCCGATGTACAGGGTTCCGTAGAGGCTGTAAAACAGAGTCTCGTAAAACTTTCCAACGAGGAAGTTGTTGTCAAAGTCATCCATGGCGGCGTCGGCGCGATAAACGAGTCCGATGTTTCCCTTGCATCCGCTTCCAACGCGATCATCATCGGTTTCAACGTTCGTCCGGACGCACAGGCGAAGTCCATCGCAGACCGCGAGAAAGTCGATATGCGTCTGTACCGTGTCATCTACCAGGCGATCGAGGATGTCGAGGCAGCCATGAAGGGTATGCTCGACCCGGTATACGAGGAGCAGGTAACCGGTCATGCGGTTGTCCGCCAGACATTCAAGGCATCCGGAGTCGGCACGATCGCTGGTTCCTATGTGCTTGACGGTAAGATCACCCGCGGAAGCAAGGCACGCATCACAAGAGACGGTGAGCAGATTTTCGAGGGACCGCTTGCATCCTTAAAGCGTTTCAAGGACGATGTGAAGGAAGTTGCAGCAGGTTACGAGTGCGGTCTTGTATTCGAGGGATTCAACGATCTCCAGGAAGACGATATGATCGAAGTTTACATCATGGTAGAGGTACCGAGATAGGTTTTAAAGAAGAGGTAATATCATGAGAAAAAACAGTGTTAAAAATATCCGGATCAACGGCGAGGTTCAGAAAGCTCTGAGCGAGATCATCCGCTCCGAGCTCAAGGATCCGCGCATTCATCCGATGACAAGCGTGGTCCAGGTCTCGGTCACACCGGACCTCAAGATCTGCAAGGCGTATATCAGCGTCCTTGCTGATGAGGAGCAGGCAAAAGATACGATCCGCGGCTTAAAGAGCGCGGAGGGCTTTATCAGGACCCAGCTCGCGAAGAAGATCAACCTCCGGAATACTCCGGAGATCTTCTTCGTGCTGGATCAGTCTATCGAGTACGGCGTCCGCATGTCAAAACTCATCGATGAGGTGACAAAGGATCTGCCGGATGAGGATGATAAGGAAGAAAACGACGACCAGTAGAAAATCTGGTGAATGATCGGAGCGGTCCGGAGGAGTATCCGGGAGCCGGAACGATCGGAACAGAAGACGCACCGCGGCTGCGGAAATGAAGCAGCCGCGGAGGATCATATGGAGGAATCCGGTCAGACGCGCGCGGCGCGGATTCTGCCGGATTTTTCTGATTACGAGGAGGCGAAAGCATTGGGAATTCTTGATGAGATGCTGGAGGGAAAGAAGAGCATCGTGATCTTAGGACATGTAAACCCGGATGGGGACTGTATCGGATCCTGCCTGGGACTTTATAATTATCTGAAGGAAAATTATGAGGGACTTGAGGTTTCGGTCTATCTGGAGAAAATGGGAGTGAAATTTTCCTATCTTTCCGGTTATAATGATGTACACACAGAATATGACGGAACAAAAACATTCGATCTTTGCATCACATCGGATGCCAGCGATGTTCCGCGCCTCGGTGCGTTCGCACCTTACCGGGAGACGGCAAAGGACACGTTCTGTATCGACCATCATATCACAAACAAAGGTCTCTGCAGGGTCAATGTGATCGAAAGCGGGGCGAGCTCCGCGAGCGAAGTGCTGTTTGGTCTCCTCGATCAGGACAAGATCAGCAAAGCGGTCGCAGAGTGCCTGTATACAGGGATTGCCCATGACACAGGCGTCTTCAAGTATTCCAACACCTCCAGGAAGACCATGGATATCGCGGGGTTCCTGATGGAGAAAGGGATCGATTTCCCGAAGATCATCGATGAGAGCTTTTTCGCAAAGACATACGGTCAGGCAAAACTTCACGGACGTGCGCTCCTCGACAGTGTCAGGATCCTCGACGACCGCTGCATCTATACTGTGGTGACAACGGATGAGTTAAAGGAATACGGATGCACGGTCAAGGCGACGGACGGGATCGTGGACCAGCTGCGAGTCATTGAGGGCGCAGAGGTCGTATTCCTGCTCTATGAGACGGGAAATTCGGACGAATATAAGGTGAGCCTCAGGACGAACTCGGAGGTTGATGTGAGCAGGATTGCCCAGAGCTTCGGCGGCGGCGGTCATGTAAAGGCTGCAGGCTGCACGATGACAGGAAAGCCGGAGGAGATCGCAGAGAAGATCAGCGGAAAGATCAAAGAGCAGTGGGATGAAAATGCTGCTTTTCACGGGTGAAAATTTTCTGGAATGAAAATTCCGGGACCGTGTGTCCATAAGAGCGGAGGAAAGAATGTACGACGGAATTATTAACGTATATAAAGAAAAAGGATTCACCTCCCACGATGTCGTGGCGAAAATGAGAGGGATCCTCGGACAGAGAAAGATCGGTCATACAGGGACTCTTGACCCGGCGGCGGAAGGCGTTCTTCCGGTGTGTGCCGGAAAAGGAACAAAACTCTGCGATATGCTGACCGATCATGATAAGACATACCGGGCTGTTCTTCTTCTGGGAACGGAGACGGACACGGAGGATACAACGGGGACAGTGATCGGGACAAAGGACACGTCAGGACTTACAGAAAGTCAGGTCCGTGAGGCAGTCCTCTCCTTTACCGGGGATTATGACCAGGTTCCTCCGATGTATTCGGCGTTAAAAGTCGATGGAAAGAAATTATATGAACTTGCAAGAGAGGGAAAGACCGTGGAGCGGAAGGCGCGCCCGGTAAAGATCTTCGATATTCAGATCGAGACGATGGATCTCCCGGAGGTCACAATGACCGTGTCCTGCTCAAAGGGAACGTATATCCGGACCCTGTGCCATGATATCGGCGCGAAGCTTTCCGTCGGCGGATGCATGAAGGAACTGCTCCGCACGAAAGTGGGGAGATTTGAGATCAAAGACAGCCTGAAGCTGGATGATCTTCAGAAGTTGAAGGAGGAAGGGCGCCTCGGTGAGGTGGTACTTCCGGTGGAGGAAGTCTTTAAAGATCTTCCGGAGATCCGATCGGAGACGGAGGAGCTGGATAAGCTCTTAAAGAACGGAAATCCGTTCCGCAGCCGCGCGGTGAAGAATGTAACAGACGGGGACATGTTCCGCGTTTACCATTCGGATGGAACGTTTATCGGCGTATTTCGGTATGACGCGGAAAAACGGATGTACTATCCGGAGAAAATCTTTCTGGGAGGAAATTGACATGCAGTACATCGCAGAAACCAGAGAGTTTCAGATCAAAGAGAAGACAGTTGTCAGCATCGGAAAGTTTGACGGACTTCACAGAGGTCACCAGAAGCTGATGCACGAGATGCTGAAATGGAAGGAACAGGGATTTAAGATCGCCGTGTTCACGTTCGCGACGCCTCCGTGGACGCTCGTGAAGGGAAAAATGCAGACCATGATCATGACGAACCCGGAGCGCGAGATGCTCCTGGAGCAGGTCGGCGTGGATTATATCGTGGAGTACCCGTTTGACGAGGAAGTCTGCCATATGGCACCGGAACAATTTATCTCCGATATTCTTGTCGGGCGGATGAACGCCGGAGTCATTGTCTCCGGACCGGACTGCCATTTCGGATACAAAGCGGCCGGGGACTGTGCGATGCTGGAGCGGCTTTCCGGAAAGTATGGTTATCGCTATTTTATCGTGGATAAAGAGCGTGATGAGGAAGGAAAGATCATCAGCAGCACCTATATCCGGGAAATGCTGGCGGATGGAAATATCCGGAAGGCGAATGACCTGCTGGGATATTGTTATTTTGTCACCGGAAAAGTGGAGCATGGAAATGCGATCGGGCATACAAAGCTGTATCCGACGGCGAATCTGATCCCGCCGGCTGTGAAGCATCTTCCGAAGTTCGGCGTCTATGTGACGCGGGTGACTGTGGACGGAAAGGTTTACGGAGGCCTTACGAATGTAGGAGCGAAACCGACGATCTCCGGGGATAATCCGATCGGTGTGGAGACATATCTCTATGATTTTTCGGGGGATCTCTACGGAAAAGAGATGAAAGTGGAGCTCCTCGATTTTGTGAGACCGGAGATGAAGTTTGCATCGATCGACGCGCTGAAAGCGCAGCTGGATCATGATATCAGGGAGTGCAGGGAACGCTATCACTCTTTTCAGAAAAGCCATCTTGGCTGAATACAGATAAAACAGAGTCAGAAAAGGATGCGCCTGGATCTTGAAAGAAAAAAGGCAGCAGAATGACTGGAAAAGTGGAGAAGGAAAATTGGAGTTAGAAAATAAGCCGGATGGCGAGGAAAAAGGAACGTCCGGGCAGAAGCCGATGATGACATATGCGGAATTCAAAGCCCAGAAAGGAAGAAAACGGGGAAGAGACCGCGGACCTGGAATAAATAAGGATCTTGCAGTGAAGATCGCTGCCGTGTGCGGCGGCGTGGTCGTCCTCGTCGGAGCCGTTGGCGGAGGACTTTACTGGCATGAATCTTTAAAATACAAGACATGTTTTCTGCCGGGAACCATCGTTGACGGGATGGATGTGACAGGAAAGACGGCGGCGGAAGTGGAAGACGCGATCATGGAGCAGTTAAAGGGCTACAAACTCACGATCAACGGGCGTGAGGATCTCTCCGAGTCGATCACCGGGGAAGAAGTGGGACTCTACGCGGAGTTTGACGATACCCTGGCGAAGGCGATCGCGGCCCAGAAACCGATGGAGTGGGGAAAATACCGCTTCGGAAAATCCGTGAATGAGGTGAATACGGACGCGCTGATCCGATACAATGATGAGATGCTGGGCGAAGCGGTGGACAGTCTTTCCTGCATGGATAAGGAAAATATGAGAGAACCGCAGGACGCGAAGATCTCTGATTATACGTCCGGGGGCTACACGATCATCAAAGAAGATGAGGGAACGGAGCTTCTGGAGGACAAGGTGAAAGAGGCGGTGGCCGCTGCGGTCATGTCTCTGGCGGAGAGCGTGGATCTGGAGGAACAGGGATGTTATGTGTCTCCGTCCATCACTTCCGAGGACGAGGCGTTAAAGACGGCTTGTGAGACGATGAACAAGTATGTCGGGGCAAGGATCACTTATCAATTCGGTGACAAGTCTGAGACTTTGAGCGGAGATGAGATCCACAACTGGCTGACTGTGAACGGAACGAGTGTCAGAATCAATGAGGGAAAGGCGACTGAGTATGTCAAGAAGCTGGCTGCCTCTTATGATACTGCGTATAAAGCGAAGAGTCTGAAGACATCCTACGGGAAGACGGTTTCCATCACCGGCGGAAGCTACGGTTATAAGATCAATCAGGCGAAGGAGGCAGCGACGCTTGTGAGCCTGATCAAAAACGGGGAACAGACCTCGAGGGAGCCGGAGTATTCCCAGAAGGGCGCGAGCCGGACGGGGAATGATTACGGGAATACATATGTGGAGATCAACCTTACGGCACAGCATCTTTATTTCTACGTGAAGGGAAAGCTGGTTGTCCAGTCGGATTTCGTATCGGGAAATGCGGCGAAGGGCTGGAGTACTCCTGCAGGAGCATATTCGATCACTTATAAGCAGCGGAATGCGACTTTAAAGGGACAGGGATATGCAACACCGGTATCTTACTGGATGCCGTTTAACGGAGGGATCGGTCTTCATGACGCGAACTGGAGAAAGACGTTCGGTGGGACGATCTACAAGACGAACGGTTCTCATGGATGTGTCAATCTGCCGCCGGCGGTCGCAAAGACGATCTACGAGAATATTTCGGCGGGCGATCCGGTCCTGTGCTACCATTTAGACGGTACGGAGAGTGCTTCGACGAGCGGAACGAAGAAGGATGAGACGGCGGCGACTACGGCTGCTGCGACGACGGCAGCACCGGAGACGACAGTAGCGCCGACAACGGCAGCACCGGAGACAACGGCGGCTCCTACAACAGCGGCACCGACTACGGAAGCGCCGACAACGCCTGCGGCGGGCGGTGATCAGGAGAGTGTCGGACCGGGGTTTGCGCCGGAGACGGAAGGGACGACGGAGCAGGAGGTTGGACCGGGATTTTGATGAAATAGAAAGTTTTGGCGGGAGTACGCGGTGAGCTTCCGGGCCGGGGCGCCCGGGATGCGGGGATGGTTCCTCTAAGCCTGCATGAGAATGCTAAGTGCGGAGAAAAGAGGACACAACTCGCTGCGCTCAGACAAGTGTCCTCTTTCCTCCAACGCATTCTCCTGCGGGCTAAGAGGAACCAGATCCCCGGATCAAGGCGTCCCAGCCCGGAAGCTCACCGCTGGGAATCGTCGGTAAGAGGGGAAGGCGCTTCGCGCTTCCTGGTGGGAGATTACCAATGAAAGTAGCGGAGAGTTACTAAAATAAGCCTGAAAAAGTAGTGCAAAGCTACAAAAAGTGATTTACTTTTGCAGACAGGTATGATATACTGTCGGAGTATGCGAAAAGCGCCGACGCTCGGTCTGCGGATAACTCCAACCGGGACCTGGTGATCGGTAAGTTTTAAGAATTTTAAGGAGGAAATCACAATGATTTCAAAGGAAAAGAAAGCAGCTATTATCGCTGAGTATGGCAGAAAACCGGGCGACACAGGTTCACCGGAGGTTCAGATCGCAATTCTTACAGAGAGAATCGCTGAGCTCACAGAGCATTTAAAAGTTAACCCGAAAGATCATCACTCCAGACGTGGTCTTCTTATGATGGTTGGTCAGAGACGTGGTCTTCTTGCATACCTGAAGAAGAAAGATCTTGAAGGATACCGTGCTCTTATTGAGAAGTTAGGCATCAGAAAGTAATAGCAAACTTATGGGTGGAGCGCATGTTTTTCGTGTACTCCACCTTTGTGTTATCTAAGTAAACAAAATATTGGCAGAAGAAACGTCCGAGACCGCTAAAGTGTGCATGAGAAACATCGGAAAAATCCTGCTGCAGTGCAGGGGCATGGAGTGCCCATGGATTGTAACTCGTGTCCAGTTTAGTAGTTTCGGGTGGATGTCCGGCAGGTCCCGGCCTGTTGACGGACAGATCCATTTCGGCTTCTTCTGCCGCAAATGAATGAAAAGGAGACGAAGCCATGTTTAAGAGTTTTTCCATGGAACTTGCAGGACGTACCCTCACTGTTGAGGTTGGCCGTGTTGCAAAGCAGGCAAATGGTGCAGCTTTCATGCACTACGGCGATACTGTTGTTCTTTCTACCGCAACAGCATCTGACAAGCCGAGAGACGGGATCGATTTCTTCCCGTTAAGCGTAGAATATGAAGAAAAATTATACTCCGTAGGAAAAATCCCGGGCGGATTCACAAAGAGAGAGGGAAAGGCATCCGAAAATGCAACCCTTACTTCCCGTGTTATCGACCGTCCGATGCGTCCGTTATTCCCGAAGGACTACAGAAACGACGTAACTCTTGACAACATTGTTATGTCTGTTGACCCGGACTGCAGCCCGGAGCTTACAGCAATGCTCGGTTCTGCGATCGCTACCTGCATTTCTGATATCCCGTTCGACGGCCCGTGCGCAATGACACAGGTTGGTTTAATTGACGGTGAGTTCATCATCAACCCGACTTCTGCACAGAAGAAGGTATCTGATCTTGCACTTACTGTTGCTTCCACAAGAGAGAAAGTAATCATGATCGAGGCCGGTGCAAAGGAAGTTCCGGAGCAGACCATGATCGATGCGATCTTCAAGGCACATGAAGTAAACCAGGAGATCATCAAGTTCATCGACCGCATCGTTGCTGAGTGCGGCAAGGAGAAGCACACTTACGAGAGCTGCGCGATCCCGGATGAGCTGTTTGCTGCGATCAAAGAAATCGTTCCGCCGGCTGAGATGGAAGAGGCTGTATTCACAGACGAGAAGCAGAAACGTGAGGAGAACATCCGCCAGATCACAGAGCGTCTCGAAGAGGCTTTCGCTGAAAACGAAGAGTGGCTTCCGCTGATCGGACAGGCTGTCTACCAGTATCAGAAGAAGACCGTAAGAAAGATGATCTTAAAAGACCACAAGCGTCCGGATGGCCGCCGCATCGACGAGATCCGCCCGTTAGCTGCTGAGATCGACATCCTTCCGCGTGTACATGGATCCGGTATGTTCACCCGTGGACAGACTCAGATCTTAAATGCCTGCACACTGGCTCCGCTTTCCGAGGCACAGCGTCTTGACGGTCTTGATGAGAATGAGACAACTAAGAGATATATGCACCACTACAACTTCCCGTCCTTCTCCGTAGGCGAGACAAAGCCGTCCAGAGGACCGGGACGCCGTGAGATCGGTCATGGCGCTCTTGCTGAGCGTGCTCTTGTACCGGTACTCCCGAGCGAGGAAGAGTTCCCGTACGCGATCCGTACTGTATCTGAGACAATGGAGTCCAACGGTTCCACATCCCAGGCCAGCATCTGTGCATCTACCCTGTCCCTTATGGCAGCAGGTGTTCCGATCAAGACAATGGTAGCCGGTATCTCCTGCGGTCTTGTAACAGGCGAGACAGATGACGATTATATCGTTCTTACCGATATCCAGGGCCTTGAGGACTTCTTCGGAGACATGGACTTCAAGGTAGGCGGTACTCACGAAGGTATCACAGCGATCCAGATGGATATCAAGATCCACGGTTTAACACGCCCGATCATCGAGGAGGCGATCAGACGCTGCCGTGAAGCAAGACTTTACATCATGGATAACATTATGGCTCCGGTTATCAGCGAGCCGAGAAAGACTCTGTCCAAGTACGCTCCGAAGATCACGCAGATCACCATTGATCCGGCGAAGATCGGCGATGTAGTCGGCAAGCAGGGTAAAGTGATCAATAAGATCATCGAGGAGACAGGCGTTAAGATCGACATCACAGATGACGGTGCAGTCAATGTCTGCGGTACTGATCAGGAGATGATCGACAAGGCGATCGCTACGGTCAAGAACATCGTGACAGATGTTGAGCCGGGCATGATCTACACAGGTAAGGTTGTCCGCATCATGGAATTCGGTGCATTCGTTGAGCTTGCTCCGAACAAGGATGGTATGGTTCACATCTCCAAGCTTTCTGACAAGCGCGTCGCTAAGGTTGAGGATGTTGTCAACATCGGCGATGAGGTTACGGTAAGAGTCGTTGAGGTTGACCGCATGGGAAGAATCAACCTGACGATGAGACCGGAGGACATGACAGCTGATCTTGAGAAGCTGACTCGTCCGGAGAGACGCGAGAGAAGCGACCGTCCGGAGAGACGTGACGACAGAAGAGGCGGACGCCGCGACGACAGACGTGAGCGTTCTGATAAGAAAGAGGATAACGAGTAATCGAAAACTGGGAAGGTAATGAACAGTTATAGAAGATCACCCGCTATATAAAACATGGGCCGCAGCCTGCAGCGTTTTGCTTTGCAGCCTGCGGCCTGTTTTCGTTTTATAGGAAAGGAGAGTATCATGACATTTACATATCCTGCTGTGTTTACAAAGAAGGAAGACGGAACCGGTTTCCACGCATTTTTCCCGGATCTGGAGATGTGTGAGGCAGATGGAGCTGACTTAGAGGACGCGATCGAGAATGCCCGTGATGCGGCGCAGAACTGGATCAGTGTGGAGCTTGAGGAGTTTGAGGGCGATCTGCCGTTCGCGACTCATGTGGATGATATTGAGCTTGCGGAGAATCAGGTTGCAAAGCAGATCATGGTGAAGATCAAGTTTCTGCCGGACAGCGACTGAGGGAAAAGAACCGGTCGTCTCTGCGCTGAAATGCAGATATGAGGTTATTTTCACGGGCAGGAAGTGCCCGTGGATTGTAACGATGTGAGAGCATCATAATTTCAAGATCCCCGGAATAGGATTGTAACAAAATCCATGATGGGGATCTTATTTTATGTTCAGACGGTTGCCAAAACGCGCGAGAAAGGTGCTTACGGTGCTGGGAGTCCTGATGGTCATTTTGGGCGGGATCGCGGCATTTACTGGATGTCAGTCCGGGGCTTCGGAGGAGAAAAGGGGAGAGGATCTGGAGTTTACGGTCAGCGGGGAGGCGGATATTCCGGCAGCGCTGAAGGAGCTGATCGATAAGAAGAGGGAGAAAGCGTTTAAGCTTACATATGCGGACGGGCAGGAGATGTATATTGTGATCGGTGAGGGACCTCAGAAGGGCGGCGGGTACAGTGTGGCGGTGAAGGCGCTTTATGAGACGGATAATTCGATCGTGATCCGGACGGAGCTTCAGGGGCCGGAGGCCGGGGAGGCGAAGGGGACGGAAGAGTCGTTTCCGGTGTTGATCGTGAGGACGGAGTTTCGGGATAAGCCGGTGGTGTTTCAGTAGGATAGTTTAGCACTTTACTTTAGCGATGAATTCTGTTAAAATACTGGTAATTATTTTGGCGGATCTGCAAGCTGTCCGGAGGGGATTGTGCCGGAACGGGCTGGGTGATCTTTGATGGTTACGGATGAATGACAGAAGGAGAGGAAAAGGATGTTATTGAAGGATATCTGGCTTGATGTTAAGGCGGTGCAGGAGAGGGATCCGGCGGCCAGGAGTGCGCTGGAGGTTCTGTTGTTGTATCAGGGAGTTCATGCGCTGATCTGGCACCGGATCGCTCACTGGTTCTGGACGCATAATATGCGGTTTCTTGGGCGCTTGATCTCTCAGATTGCCAGATTTTTTACTTTGATCGAGATCCATCCGGGGGCCGTTTTAGGACATGGGATCCTGATCGACCATGGATGCGGGATCGTGATCGGGGAGACTACGGTTGTCGGGGATAATTGTACGATCTATCAGGGTGTGACTCTGGGCGGCGTCGGAACCAAGAAGGGAAAGCGCCATCCGACGATCGGAAATAATGTCCTGATCGGAGCCGGAGCGAAGATCCTCGGTGCTTTTGAGGTTGGGGATAATTGTCAGGTCGCGGCGAATGCGGTCCTTCTGAAGCCATTGGAGGAGAACAGTACGGCTGCGGGAATTCCGGCGAGGCAGGTGAAGAAGGACGGTCTTCCGGTGAAGGATCCGGCGAAGAAGGTCAATATGGAGCACATTTGTAAGATCCAGGACACGATCGATGAGCTGGAGCGCCGGGTGCGGGAGCTTGAAAAAGAGCTGGAAGAGGCGAAGAAGGAGCTGTAAACAGCAGGTATAAAATGTTAAACGTCATCATACAATTTCCTGAAGCATAAACTGGAAAGGTATGGTGGCGTTTTTATGATGGAACTTTTGAAGAAGCATATCCACATGAATCGTCGCCGGGGGAACGTCACGTCCCAGATGACCCTGGATGACGATTTTAATGTGCCGGATTCCATGGATGATGTGGAGGAGCTGATCATGGAAAACGGGGAGGTAAAGATCGACTCGGTGAAAAATCCCGGTGAGAAGGCGGAGGTGAGTGGAAAGCTGGAGTTTCGGATCCTGTACCGGCGTCCCGGCGGGGAACTCACGGCGCTCGCGGGCAGCATTCCGTTTACGGAGACGGTACATATGCCGGGACTTTCGGAAAATGATTATGTTCAGGCGGGATGGGAGCTGGATGATCTGAACGTGAGTCTCATCAATTCGAGAAAGCTGAATGTCAAGGCACTCGTGACGCTGAACCTCAGGGCAGACGAGATCCGGGACATGGAGGCGGCGTCCGATGCGAAGTTTGACGGTGAGGTCGAGGTGTTAAAGAAGACGCTGACCGTGGCGGCGATCGCTGTGCGGCGGCGGGATACGTTCCGGGTGCGGGAGGTACTTTCAATACCGGGAAATAATCCGGATGCGGAGACTCTTTTGTGGCAGGATATGCGTCTTCAGGATGTGGAGACGAAGCCGCTCGACGGGAAGATCCATATCAACGGAGATCTTCTCGTGTTCGCAGTCTACTCGGCAGGCGGCGGGCAGATGCCGGTGCAGTGTTTTGAGGAGACTGTTCCGTTTTCCGGGGACGTGGAGCTTACGGAGTCGGCGGAGGACATGATCCCGTTTATCACGGTAAAGCTGGTGCACCGGGATCTGGAGCTGCAGCCGGATGCCGACGGGGAGCTGCGGGAGATCGCCGTGGACGCGGTCATGGAGCTGGATATCAGGCTCTATGAGGAGGAAGAGGTGGAGCTTTTGAGCGACCTCTATGCGTTGGACCGGGAAGTGATCCCGGAGACAGGCACTGCATGTTTTGATACGCTGGCGGTCCGGAACCAGGTGCGGACAAAGCTCCAGGAGAAGATACAGCTCACCGGGCGACAGAGGATCCTTCAGGTGTGCCATGCTGACGGGGATGTGAAGATCGACGAGGTGCAGATCAGGGAGGACGGGATCCACATGGACGGGGTGCTGGAGGTCCGGCTTCTGTACCTGACGGCGGATGATCAGGCGCCTGTCGGTGCGGCGTCGGAGGTCCTGCCGTTTCATCTGATGGCAGCCGCGGACGGACTGCCGCAGGATGCGGTCTACGAGATCGCGCCGGGGATTTCCGGACTTTCCGCGGTCATGGCAGGCGGGGATGCCGTTGAGGTGAAGGCGCAGATCACGGCGGATGTGCTGGTGCTGACTCCTGTGTGTGTGCAGACTGTGGCAGCGGTGACGGAGGAGCCGCTTGATACAGAGAAGTTAAAGAAGATGCCGGGGATCATCGGATATGTGGTGAAGCCGGGAGATACGCTCTGGAAGATCGCAAGGATGTTCCACACCAGCGTGGAGCGGATCATGGAACTGAATCATCTGACGGACAGCACGATCCGGTCCGGTGACAGGCTGATCCTGGTAAAAACGGTACAGGGCTGAAATTTTTATTTTCCCCGAATGTCTGGTTGCAATTCGGGGAAAATTTTATATAATGGTATAAGTGGGATTTTTGTTACTTTTCGCGGGTAGGAATTTTCTGAACTGAAAATTCCGTATGATACCATTATGGTCGCGGATTTTTTGCGCACGCCGGAAAGAGAAAAAAATTGCTTCCGGAGCTTCCGGAACCTTTCTGATGACGCCGCATAAAATAACAGTATCACAACAGAACAGGGCATCCCGATGCTTTCATATAGATTCCGCAGGCGCTGGCTTTCGGAGGACGGTAATGGATTCCATGGTCCCATTGCCGTTTACATAATATGTAAAAAGACGGAACGCGAAGTATCGGAAGATCGTGCCGCGGTGCGCGGGCAGGGAGTGCCTGGGTACCGGAACCTGAGAAGGAGAGAACGGCAGATGAACTACACATATCTTCTGGAGTGTTCGGACGGAACGCTTTACTGCGGGTGGACGAATGATCTGGAAAAGCGGGTGAACGCGCACAATTCCGGGCGCGGCGCAAAATATACGAAACCGCGGCGGCCGGTGCGGCTGGTGTGGTATGAGACGTTCGAGACGAAGGAAGAGGCGATGAGTCGGGAAGCAAAGGTAAAACAGCTTTCCCGGAAACAGAAAGAGGAGCTGGTGGCCCAGGGGCCGAATAACCGGAACACAGGGAGAAAAGATTTATGATTCATACGTTAAAAAAGAAACTGGCAAAGGTACTCTGCGGCGTGCTCGTATTTGCCCAGATGGGGACGATACAGGCGTTCGCGAGACCGGACTGGCCGTCCGATACGGGGATCGAGGCGGAAGCCGGAGCTGTCATGGACGTGGACACGGGAACGATGCTCTTCGGACAGAACAGCCATGTGGAATATTATCCGGCGAGTATCACAAAGATCCTCACGGCGCTTGTAGTGCTGGAGCATGCGGACCTTACCGATACGGTTACTTACTCGGACAAAGCGATGAACTCCGTGGAGGCGGACAGCGGAAATAAGTTAAGCCTCGTGGCTGGCGATACGATGACGGTTGAGGACTGTCTCTATGCGCTGCTTTTGGCGTCCGTGAACCAGGCGGCCAACGCGCTGGCGGAACATGTCGCGGGCAGCATCCCGGATTTCGTGGATATGATGAATGCGAAGATCGCGGAGCTTGGATGCACGGAGAGCCATTTTGCGAATCCGTCAGGACTCAACAATGATGATCAGGTCGTCACTGCGTTCGACATGACAAAGATCGCAGCTGCGGCGTACAGCAATCCGAAGCTTTTAGAGATCAGCTCCGCGAAATCATGGAAGGTCGGTGCGACCACGAACAACCCGGACGGGGTGAGTGTGAGAAATGAGCACCGCCTTGTGATCACGGAGGATACCGAGAGCCCGTACTACTGTCCGGAGGCGGTTGCCGGAAAGACAGGGTATCTTTTAAAAGCGGGAAACACACTCGTCACATACGGAGAGAAGGACGGTAGACGTGTCGTATCTGTTATCTTAAAGGGAAGTCCGAGACAGTATTTTGTAGACGGAAAGAATCTCCTGCAGTTTGGACTGAACCGTTTCCAGAACGTGGACATCGCGGAGAATGAGACAAGATATGTCACAGGCGATGACCAGGTGGATGTCAACGGGACAAGCTATGCACCGTCTGATCTGGCGGTCCAGGCGGGAAAGAAGATCACACTCCCGAAGGATGCGAGCTTTGCGGACGCGGAGCTGAGTCTCGGTGCGGTTCCGGACGGAGCGCCGGAGGGAACGGTCGGCGTCCTGAACTATATTTATAACGAGAGAAAGATCGGATCCGCGTACCTGATGACGAAGGCGGGGGCGGAGGCGCTCGCGGCTGCGGAGGCAGCAGGCGGGACAGAGACCACGGCTGCGGAAGAACCGTCCGAAGAAAGTGCGGACGCAGCGGATCCTTCGTCCGATGACGGAAACACCGATGACCAGACAGAGACGGAGACCATGGGAGAAACGGATGTGACGACTGCGGCAGACAGTGAAGACGCGTCGGACCAGGCCGGAAGCGGAGATGTAAGAGCTGCATTCCCGGTGAAGATCGTCCTGATCATTGTGGGGATCCTTGCGGCAGCAGCCCTGATCGGCGGCGGTATCTGGTTCAGGATCCAGAGCAACAAGAAAGAGGCGGAAGCGGAAGCACTCCGGCGTGAAAAGAGAAGGCAGCGTCTCATGGCGGAAGGCGGCGACGCGGAAGCCGAATTCAACCGGCTGCTCGAGGAGAAGCGGAAGCGGGACGAAAAGAGACGGAAACGATAAAAAGACAGGCAGGATCCGGAATATGGATCTTGTGAGGAAAAGCGCCCGGGGTAAGAATCCGGTCATGCATAAGAACAATAATAAAGGAGCAGAGCTTGCTGGCGAAATGCTGGCAGGCTCTGCTTTTTCTGTTTACGCGAACAACGAGCCAAAGCCCGCGCTTGCGCGAGACCTTGGCCGACTGTCGCGATAACAAGGGGAAACTCGCGAAGCGTGTTTTCACTTGTTTCATTTCACAGGAAATGCCGATGGAACTTTCTATGAAACCAGGCAGGATAACCGCCAAAACAGTTCAGAATGACAAAGCAGCCGAAGTCTGCTATACTGAAAAAGGCGCGGTTTTTAGCCACGCCGGAAATGAAAACAATAGAAATTGGTGTAGTTGGAAAGTTTGTAACTGTTCAGTAGGTCTGCGCATTTACTGCGCTGACCGTAAGAAAACATGGGTTTGAAGGCAAAAATCCCATCGGCGCAGCCGATCTGGAATGGATTTTTGCGTGTAACTTGCCATGCATCCGAAGGGAAGCTCCGGGGGAGGTTCCTGTAGGTGTGAAGGTACTGAACAGTTACGAAAATTTTATGCAGTTGCCACATATCCGTACATCATCATATAGTGGCAGAAGCTTCCTCCCATGACGAAGAGGTGGAAGATCTCGTGGGAGCCGAAGTTTTTGTGCTTTGAGTTGAAGATTGGCAGTTTCAGAGCGTAGATCACGCCGCCGATCGTGTAGATGATCCCGCCGGCGAGGAGCCAGGCGAAAGCGGCAGGAGTCAGGGCTGCGACGATCTGACGGATCGCCATGACGCACACCCAGCCCATCGCGATATAGATCACGGAGGAGAACCACTTCGGGCAGTTGATCCAGAGGGCGTTGATGATGATTCCCACGATCGCGATGCCCCAGACGAGGGACAGCATCCGGTATCCGGAACGGTTTCCGAGGACGATGAGGCATACCGGAGTGTAAGTTCCGGCGATCAGGATGAAGATCATCATGTGATCGATCTTTCGGAGAAGTTTATTGACATGCTCCGAGATATCGAAGGTGTGGTAGACCGTACTTGCGGCGTAGAGCAGGATCATACTGACGATGAACACGCTGAGCGCCTTTAAATGCATCGTCCCGGGGACGGATGCGGCTTTTACGAGAAGCGGCGCTGCGGCAGCCATAGCGGCCAGCATTGCGATAAAGTGAGTCAGCGCGCTTCCGGGATCTTTTATTTTCAGTTCCATAATCATTCCTCCAATCATGTGAATGAGTAACCTGTATTAAATACCAGAAACATGACATGTAGTTTTGAAAACTACTTATCATGTTTGAATATACTATACCACTTACGATAAAAATATGCAAGGGGAAATATTTTGATGTTAAAAGTATTATACGAGGATGACGAGATCATCGTCGTCGTAAAGCCGGCGGGAGTGGAATCCCAGGCGGCAAAACGATTCGCGCCGGATATGGTGAGTGAGGTAAAAAAACACCTGGTTATCAACAAATCATGCACACCGGGGAAGGAACCGTATGTGGGAGTTATCCACAGACTGGACAAGCCGGTTTCCGGTGTAATGGTGTACGCGAAGACGAAACAGGCAGCAGCGGCTTTGAGTGAGCAGGTTCAGAGCCATAAGATGAAAAAAATCTACACGGCAGTTGTCTACGGAAAGCCTGTGAATACGGTGGATAACTATGTGGATTATCTGGTGAAAACACCGGACGGGAATTATTCACAGGTTGTGGATAAGGGGATAACCGGAGCAAAGAAGGCGGAGCTCTCCTATGAGGTGTTAAAAACGATCGATGGGGAAGAGAATGGGATGCCCGGAAAAAGGCTGAGTCTCGTAAAAGTTGCATTAAAGACCGGAAGACATCACCAGATCCGTGTGCAGATGGCGTATCATGGAACGCCGCTTTATGGGGATATGAAGTATGGCATGGCGGCAGAAAAAAGAACATCAGCCGGAAATTTTTGCGGACAGAGAGAGTCGATCGCCCTTTGCGCATCATCGCTGACTTTTTTCCATCCGGTGACAAAAAAAGAAATGACGTTTGCGATGGAACCGGCGGGCGGTGTGTTCCAGCTTTTCAGGTGATGTGACCGCCCGGGAAATGCGATTCATGGAAAAAATGGAACAGGGAACCTGTTATCAGCGCGCATAGCAGGCGGATTTTGGACCATACTATGAGCAGTACAAAGGAAGTACAGAACAGAAAACAGGTGATTCCATGGTAAGCCCTGGGAAAGACTGAAGAAATATTTTAACAAGAGCAAGTAAGTCTCACGCTTTTGCTGCGTAAAGTAATAAGCAGTGGCAGGAAACTTGCACTGAGGATCACAGGGCGGGATGCAAAGGATCCCGGTGGATTTTCCTCCCTGTGGTCCTTACGCAAAAAATGACAGATTGTCTTGCAAAATATGCTGTGATACAATGATGAAAACAGGCCAGTGAAAAATATACATATGCAGGAGGAGGAAATCCATGACAGAAGATACCTTTACGATCAGAAAAGCAGCTCCGGCCGATCTTCCGAGAATCCATGAAATCTACGCGGCCGCCCGCCAGTTCATGCGTGACCACGGGAATTTTAGCCAGTGGGACGGCGAAGATGCTCCGGAGCGTCTGCTTCCGGGGGATATTGAAGCAGGAAATCTGTACGTTCTCGAGGAAGCAGGCGAGATCCATGCGGCCTTTGCTTTTATCATCGGCGCAGACCCATGCTACGCGGTGATTGAGCAGGGCGAGTGGAAATCCGATGCCCCATACGCCGCGGTACATCGTGTCGCGAGCGACGGAACCCTTCACAATGTCATCGGGCGGATCATGGATTTTGCAAAATCCAACATCTCCCATATCAGGATCGATACCCACGAACATAATAAAGTCATGCAGAAAGCCCTGGAAAAACAGGGATTTGAGAGATGCGGGATCATTTACGTTCTGGATGGAACACCGCGGATCGCGTTTGAGTGGATGAAGTGAGATTGTTCGAAGAGCGCGGGAACAGGAACGATAAAACGTAATGATACCAGGATACCGAGTAGGCCATAGAGCTTAGTCGGTATCTTTTTAATATAATTGTCAACCATATAAAAACAATAGGTTGACAATACGAAAATTCTGTGATAAGCTCCTTCTCAGTTCTTCTCTGTGATACCACCCGGGATCTGAGGATGGCGGCGGCTGTCCCAGAAGGTATGGGAGAGACGGGAAAAGCATGCGCATGTGCAGAAAGCTGAGACGCTCCGGATCGCTGGAGATTTCAGACATTTCAAGGGAAAATGTTCCGGATTGCCGGGACGTTCATGTATTTGAGGAGGAAATCATTTTGAAGCGTATGAAAACAAAAGACCTTGTGCTGTGCGCGATGTTTGTCGCGCTGATCGCAGTCGGGGCATTTATCAAGGTTCCTGTTCCGGTCGTTCCGTTTACCCTGCAGTTTCTGTTCACTATGCTGGCCGGGCTTCTTCTCGGCCCCGGAAACGGGGCGCTGGCGGTCGTGATCTACATTGTGCTGGGCCTGGCGGGACTCCCAATCTTTACGCAGGGCGGCGGGCCTGGCTACATCTTTCAGCCGAGCTTCGGGTACATCATCGGATTTGCGGCGGCCGCTTATGTGACCGGACGGATCGCGAATGAGAAAAGTCATCCCGGCTACGGACGGCTTCTGGCAGCAAATTTCATCGGCCTTTTTATCGTCTATGCGTTCGGCATGGTCTACTATTATGTGATCAGTAATTTCGTGCTGAACACGCCGATCGGTCTGTGGCCGCTGTTTTTATACTGCTTCTTGCTGGCAGTTCCGGGGGATATCGCGCTGTGCATTCTGGCTGCGGCGATCGGAAAACGGATGATCCCGATGATCAGGGAAGGGAGACTTGGATAAGAGATGAGCAGAAATATTTTTATCACAGGCACGGGAACCGATGTCGGAAAGACGTATGTGACCGGTTTGATCGTGAAAAAGCTGAAGGAGAGCGGAGCGGACGCGGCCTACTATAAGGCGGCAATGAGCGGGAATGAGAGGCGCCCGGACGGCAGTCTGATCCCGGGGGATGCTCTTCAGGTAAAAACAATGTCGGGGATCCGTCAGCCGCTGGAGGAGATGTGTCCGTACGTCTATGAGACGGCAGTCTCCCCGCATCTGGCATCGCGGCTGGAGGGAAATCCGGTCCGGATGGAAACGGTACTGGAAAAGTTCCATGAAGTCTGTGAAAAATACGAATATGTGACCGTGGAGGGAAGCGGCGGGATCCTGTGTCCGCTCTGCTTCGATGAGGCAGATCTCCGCCTTCCGGATGTTGTAAAAGCCTGTGACCTTGGCTGTCTGATCGTCGCGGACGCGGGTCTTGGAACAATCAACGGCGTGGCTCTGACCGCATATTACCTCAAAGAACAGGGGATCGCTCTGAAGGGGATCATTTTAAACCACTACAGACAGGGAAACGTGCTCTGTGAGGACAACCGGAAAATGTGTGAATTTTATACAGGAGTTCCGGTCATCGCCTGTGTGGCGGATGGTGACACGGAACTTTCCATCGGGGCGGAGGAATTGAAGTCCTTATATGACGATGGGAAATCATGCAGCGCGAAACAGGCGGAGCAGGAAACAAAGATGAGATAAGGAGAAGAGAAAAATGATCTGGTATCCATATGAACAATTAAAGACAATGAAGGCACCGTACGAGATCGTGGACGCAAACGGGGTGTACCTGTATACAAAGGATCAGAAAATGATCGATTCCGTTTCCTCTTGGTGGAGCGTGATCCATGGATATAAGAATCCCGTCATCAACCAGGCGATCATCTCCCAGGTGGAAAAGTTTTCCCACGTCATGCTCGGCGGACTGACCCATGAGCCGGCGAGAAAACTTTCGGAAAAGCTGGCATCCTGGCTTCCGGGAGATCTTGACTACTGTTTCTTCTCGGACTCCGGCAGTGTGGCAGTCGAGGTTGCGTTAAAAATGGCGCTTCAGTACTACATGAACCGCGGGGATGAAAAGAGAACGATGATCCTGGCTCTGGAACACGCCTACCATGGAGACACTTTTAAGACGATGGAAGCTGGGGATGATGAAGATTATCATTTCGTGCTGAAGGCGTACGGGGCAAGCCCATATGTCGTCCATATCCCGACGGAGATCACGGCGCTGGAGCAGGCGTTTGAGACATACCATGACCGGCTGAACTGTGTATTGGTGGAGCCGCTCCTCCAGGGAGCCGGAGGCATGCGGATGTATGATGTCTCATTCTTAAAAAAGGCGCGGGAGCTCTGTGACCGGTACGGTGTGCTCCTGATCTTTGATGAGGTGGCGACCGGATTCGGGCGGACCGGAAACCGCTTCGTGGCGGATCTTGTCCTTCCGGACATCCTGGTTCTCGGAAAGGCTCTGACAGGCGGATATATCGGCCATGCCGCTACCGTGGCGAACCGGAAAGTATTTGAAGGCTTTTACGATGACGTTCCGGAACATGCCCTGATGCATGGACCGACCTTCATGGGAAATGCGCTGGCCTGCAGCGCGGCTCTTGCATCGATCGAGCTGTTTGAGACGCAGAATTACATGGAAAAGATCAGAAAGATCGAGGAGATCACACGCCGCGAGATGGCAGGTTTCACAGACCCGAGGATCCGGGAAGTCCGGATCATGGGCGGATGTGTCTGCGTTGAGGTCTACGATCCGGCCGTTCTGAAAGGATATCAGGAGTATGCTTACCAGAGAGGTGTATTCAGCCGTCCATTTTTAAATTATCTCTACGCGATGGTTCCGTATGTGATCAAAGAGGAGGAACTGGTACAGGTCCTTCAGTGCATGAAGGATTGGTTCGCAAGGTAGACATGTGAGGCAGTGCGGCAGTCATGCAAAAAATTCCTGTTAAGATTTACAAAGCAGGGCCCTTATGCTATAATTTATAGTCGCGATGGACTTTTTTGCCGGAAAGCGGGAGTTGCATCGAAAAAGTAAAAATTGCGTACAGGAAAATTAAAGAAAGGCGAAGAGCCCTGCATGGAAAGGTTCTTCGAACAGGGATTAAAATAAAATGAAGCTTGGGATCGTCGGCCTGCCGAACGTAGGAAAAAGTACCTTATTTAACTCATTGACAAAGGCGGGTGCAGAATCCGCGAACTATCCGTTCTGTACTATCGACCCGAACGTGGGCGTTGTACCGGTACCGGATTTCCGTTTAAAACTTTTAACAGACCTCTATCACTCTGAGAAGACAACACCGGCTGTAATCGAGTTCGTTGATATCGCCGGCCTCGTAAAGGGCGCGTCCAAAGGTGAAGGACTTGGAAACCAGTTTCTTGCAAATATCCGTGAGGTTGACGCGATCGTTCATGTTGTCCGCTGCTTTGAGGACCCGAACGTCATCCATGTAGACGGAAGCGTTGACCCGCTCCGCGACATCGAGACGATCAACCTGGAGCTGATCTTCTCAGATATCGAGCTCATCGACCGCCGGATCGCAAAGATGGGAAAAGGCGCAGCTTCCAACAAGGCACTTGCGAAGGAATTAAATATCTTAAAGGCCGTAAAGGAACATCTTGAGAACGGCAACCTTGCAAAGAGCTTCGAGTGCGAGGACGAGGAGGAGCAGGCATTTGTCGCATCTCTCGACCTTCTCACCTGGAAACCGGTGATCTTCGCAGCGAACGTAGGTGAGGATGATCTCGCAGATGACGGTGCTTCCAACCCGCATGTACAGGCTGTCCGCAAGTTCGCGGCAGAAAACGACAGTGAGGTATTTGTCGTATGTGCCCAGATCGAGGAAGAGATTTCTGAACTCGACGATGATGAGAAGAAGATGTTCTTAGACGACCTCGGATTAAAAGAGTCCGGTCTTGACAAGCTGATCGCTGCAAGCTACCGTCTCCTTGGCCTGATCAGCTATCTGACAGCAGGAGAGAAGGAGACACGTGCATGGACCATCAAGGTTGGCACAAAAGCTCCGCAGGCAGCAGGAAAGATCCACTCCGACTTCGAGCGCGGATTCATCAAGGCAGAGGTTGTCAACTACAAGGATCTTTTAGACTGCGGTTCCTACAACGGTGCGAAGGAGAAAGGTCTTGTCCGCATGGAAGGTAAGGATTACGTGATGAAGGATGGAGATGTTGTTCTCTTTAGATTCAACGTATAATTTTTCAACTGGATCGTAAATTTTTACAATAGATACGATCCCGGCAGAAAGTCTGTGAGTTTGTTGTGACAATCTCAGGATAACAGGAAATGTGAGCTGTTAAATGACTATCACAGAAGAATTATAAAAAATACAGGAAAAGCCATGGAATGAGTATTATGTGCTGTTCCATGGCTTTTTTGTATCAAAATTTATCCTATTCTGAGAAGTTCAACCTTTTGAACACGACGAGGTAACAGGTTCAGTGATGCGGAGGAAAAACTTCAACTAAGAGAAAATTTTCACAATGCAGGTATCAGATATTCTGCGCTGACCGAAATGAAGTGCAGACCACGTAGTCTTTTACTAGCGGTGCATGATCTCCCACACGGTGGAGACATAAAGCCGCAGCCCCGTGAGCAGGGACGACTCATCAAAATTAAAATGATCATTGTGGTGCGGAGCAGCAATATTGGAGCCGATGCACATATAAGCAGCCTTTCTGCCGTGGGACTGGACTTTTGCCATCAGGTAGGTGGCATCCTCAGACCCGGAGAAAGCGGCTTCCTTTACATAATTGGTGATCTCCGGGACTCTCGCGGCTCCGGCCCTGATGAACGGTTCCAGCTCTGCACTGCTGTCGGCACTCGAAGCGCTGCCCATGATCTTTGTATCCACGGAGCAGTCGAACATTTCAGCGGCCCCGTTTACCGCGTTCATCGCCTTTTTCAGGACAAGCTCCTGAATATCGGCGGTCTCCCCGCGTGTCTCAAAGCGGATCATGGCGTCCGCCGGGACCACATTCCGTCCGCTTCCGCCCTGGATCGTTCCGACGTTGATCCGGGATGCGCCTCTGGAGTCCTGGCAGGCGGTGTGCATGGCGAGAGTTGCCGAGCATGCCGCAAGGATTGCATTTTTTCCGTCCTGCGGGGACATTCCGGCATGAGCGGAGACTCCCTTAAATTCGGCATCGACCTTCGTTGTGGAGAGAAATCCTTTTGAGAGGGCGACGAGGGAACCGGTATTCCATCCCATCCCGAGGTGTCCGGTGAGAAGATAGTCCACATCATCGAGGATCCCGCCTTCCGCGATCGACTGTGCGCCGCGGACTCCTTCCTCGGCGGGCTGGAAGATGACTTTGATGGTCCCGCAAAGATCATTTTTGATCTCATTCAACGCGATACAGGTGTGGAGTCCCAGGGATGCGTGTCCATCATGACCGCACGCATGCATGGAGCCGTCATGGATCGAGCAGAATCCGTCTTTCACAGGCTGGCGGTCCGCATCGGTGCTCTCGGTGACATCGTTACAGTCGATATCAAAGCGGAGTGCGAGGACAGGTCCCGGCGTTCCGGTCTCGATCACGGCGCAGAGACCGGTGAAACCGTCCATTTTTTCGATGATTTCCGGGTCGGCGCCCTCTGCAAGCGCCCGGTCGATGGCGCTTTCCCGAACGCTTTCAGACGGGTAAGCCCAGAGATAATCCTTGTTGATGATCTCTTTTCCGTATTTCACCGGGATCCCGTGTTCCTTTAACTTCTTAATAAGAAGCGCGGTGGTGCGGTATTCGAGCCAGCCGGTCTCCGCGTGTCTGTGAAGATCGCGGCGCGTCCGGATCATGGAAGGTTCATATGATTTCAGTGTATCGAGATAGGATTGAATGTCCATGGCTGTTCCTCCTTGTAAGGGATAAATTCAGATGAATGTTTTCGAGTATTGTGGGAGCACGAAGTGCGGAACAATACGGTATCACAGGGGGTCAAAACCTTTTGCCCCCAACATCTTATGGTTTCAGTATAAAAACTTATAAAATTGATGTCAATGGAAAGTATAAAATATACCGTAACAGGATTTTGCCGATGCTTCGCATTCCGAATCGGCAAAACCCGCGGCCACAACGGTATCATACGGAATTTTCAGTTCAGAAAATTCCTGCCCGCGAAAAGTAACCGGAAAGTTCCACAGGAATCGTCAACTTTTGTCGAATAAACATGAGGAGTGTCTGGCGAATCTGTTTGCTTTTTGCATGTTTTCGGAGTAAAATAAAACTCACCAAAGAAATAAAGGAGAAAAAATACGATATGACAGGAGCAGATGTAAGCTTCGTTCACCTCGGGATCACGATCCCGCATATGGTGAAGAGCTTTTCGATCGGAGGGATCTCCTTCGCATACTACGGGCTGATCATCGGGATCGGTATGATCATGGGACTTCTGGTCGCCCAGTCCGACGCGAAGCGCAGGGGACAGGATCCGGATATTTATGTTGATTTCGCACTCTACGGGATTATCTTTTCCATCATCGGAGCGCGGATCTACTATGTTTTCTTTCAGTGGGGATATTACAAAGACCACCTGCTGGAGATCGTGAATTTAAGGAAAGGCGGACTTGCGATCTACGGGGGAGTGATCGCCGGGATCCTGACGCTGCTCGTATTTACGAAAAAACGCCATCTTTCCTTTTTGTCCATGGCAGACAGCGCCTGCCTCGGACTTGTAACCGGACAGATGATCGGACGATGGGGAAACTTTGTGAACTGCGAGGCCTTTGGCCGTTATACGGACTGTCTGTTTGCCATGCGGCTCAAACGTAGTATCGTGAATGAAAGCATGATCTCACAGAACCTCCTCGACCATCTGATCCTTGACAACGGGATCGAGTACATTCAGGTCCATCCGACGTTCCTCTATGAATCACTGTGGAATTTCGGACTTCTGATGTTTATGCTCTGGTTCCGCAAACGGAAAACGTTCACGGGGGAAATGCTTTGTATCTATCTTGCCGGATACGGGATCGGAAGAACATGGATCGAAGGCTTGCGGACGGATTCTCTCCTGATACCGGGTACCGGGATTGCGGTATCCCAGGCGTTATCTGTTGTGCTGGCGACGGTATCTCTTGTGGTACTGATCTACCACAGGAGAAAAGCGTTCGCCCAGAGAAAGGGAGCAAACTGATATGGAGAGCAGGGAAGAACTGGTAAATCGGATCGAAGAGGCGAGAAAACGCCTGAACGGAAGCATTGATGGAAAAGAGGCATATGATCTGATCTACCGGTATAGTGTGGAGCTTGACCGGCTGATCGAAGAGTATATGGATGCGGGATATTAAAGTCCGCAGTACATAAAAATCGAATATACACCTGATGAAATGAAAAAAGCTGTCCGGATGGGCAGCTTTTTTCATTTCATCAGGAAAATTCCTTTGCTTAGGTGTGAAATCAGTCACAGGCAGAGGGATCCGGCGCAGTTATATCCGGCACATATGGGATCTTTTCTGTGGAAAACTCTGAAAATATCCGGTTTTACACCGTTTCCCCGGCATGTGGATAACTAAAAAAGCGCACCTCCTTTTATACATGAAAAAGTGAAAAATTCCTTGCTATTTTAAAGTAAATGTACTAAGATTACATTAGAAGTGGTGGAAAGTGGATAAAAGTGGTTTAAAATGGTGGATCGGTGGATAAAAAACAGTCGCCGTCCAACGGGGAGAGTCATGTTCATAGGGGAGTACAGTCACACAATCGATGCAAAAGGTCGTCTGATCGTCCCTTCCAAATTCCGTGAGCAGCTGGGCGATGAGTTCGTTGTGACAAAGGGATTGGACGGGTGTCTCTTCGTGTACGAAAATTCCGAATGGAAATCCTTTGAAGAAAAACTCCACGCACTTCCTCTTACGAATGCCAATGCCAGAAAGTTTTCAAGATTTTTCCTGGCAGGAGCCTGCGCCTGCGAGGTGGACAGGCAGGGAAGGATCCTGATCCCTTCTGTTTTAAGAGAATTCGCACATCTGGAAAAAGACGTTGTTTTAGTTGGCGTCGGAAGCCGGATCGAGATCTGGAATAAGGCAGTCTGGAACGAGAAGAATGTCTATGATGACATGGAAGAAATTGCAGAAAATATGGAAGGTCTTGGCATATGATTTTTGAACACAAATCAGTCCTGCTGATGGAGACCGTCGACAGTCTGAACGTAAAACCGGACGGTATTTACGTGGACGGAACACTGGGCGGCGGCGGACATGCATACGAAGTATCGAGGAGACTTGGCGAAAACGGACGCCTGATCGGGATCGATCAGGACGCGGACGCGATCGCGGCTGCGACAGAGCGCCTTCTCCCATTTAAAGATAAAGTGACGATCGTCAGAAGCAACTACAAAAATATCCGGGAAGTGCTCTTTAACCTTGGAATCGAAAAGGTGGACGGCATTTACCTGGATCTTGGCGTGTCTTCCTACCAGTTAGACACGGCGGACCGTGGATTCTCCTACCGGGAGGATGCCCCGTTGGACATGAGAATGGACCAGAGAAACGATAAGACAGCGGCGGACATCGTAAACGGATACAGCGAGATGGAGTTGTATAAGATCATCCGCGATTACGGTGAGGACCGCTTTGCGAAGAATATCGCGAAGCATATCGTGAGAGAGCGGGAGATCCACCCGATCGAGACGACACTGCAGCTCGCGGAGATCATCCGCGGTGCGATCCCTGCAAAGATCCGCGCAGAGGGCGGGCATCCGGCAAAACGGACATTTCAGGCGATCCGCATCGAACTGAACCATGAGCTGGATGTGTTGAACGATTCCATTGACACGATGATTGATCTCTTAAATCCGGGTGGACGCCTCTCGATTATTACGTTCCACTCTCTGGAGGACAGGATCGTAAAGACGAGATTCCGGACCAATGAAAATCCATGTATCTGCCCGCCGGACTTCCCGGTGTGCGTGTGCGGAAGAAAGAGCAAAGGCCGTGTCGTGACGAGAAAACCGATCGTCCCGTCGGAAGAGGAACTGGAAGAGAACAGAAGATCAAAGAGCTCGAAGCTTCGTGTGTTTGAGAGAAGCTAGAGAGCATCGCAAAAGAAGAATCCTATATAACTGTGAAGATACTGAGCAGTTACAGCCATTTTTAGAGAGGAAGTGATGGTATGGCAGCAAGGAGACGGAGAAGAGCCCCACAGGCAACCGAATATGTAGAGGGAAATACTGTCCGCAAGATCGAGCGTGCTCCGCAGTATGAGGGGCAGGAAAGAAGAAAGCAGAAGAAACGGAATTCATCCCATACCGTTACAGTTCGGAGAAATCAGGAAAAAGCGCTTCAGATGAATCTTTTTTCCGTATTACTGCTGACAGCGGCTATGATCTGCACGCTGTATATCTGTGTGAGCTATTTAAAGCTCCAGTCTTCCGTGACGGCGAGACTGAATCACATTGAAAGCCTGGAGGAGAGTATTGAAAAGCTGAAAGGGGACAACGACGCCCTTCTTACAAGGATCAACACGTCGGTGGACCTGGATTATGTGTATAAGGTAGCAACAGAGGAGCTGGGAATGGTTTATGCCAATAAGGACCAGGTCCGCTTATACAATAAGACGGAAAGCGAGTATGTAAGACAGTATGAAGACATCCCGGAACGGTAATAATAAAAGAGTTTTTACCATGAGTATGAAAGAAAAGCTGGCGGTTACGGTTCTCGTAACGACGCTGGCTTTGTTTGGTCTTGTCGTTGTTTTATACCGGATGATCAAGGATAAAAACGCAGACTACACCCAGATCGTATTGAACCAGCATTCCTCCTACGACAGCCGGACGATCCCGTACCGCCGCGGTGATATCGTGGACAGAAACGGAACGTATCTGGCGACGAGCGAGAAGGTCTACAACCTGATCCTCGACCCGAATCAGATCAACCAGGATAAGGATAACTATCTGGAGCCGACGGTGTCCGCCCTCTGCGAGGTGTTCGGGTACGACCGGGCGGACCTGATGGCTGTGATCTCCGCAAACGAGAATTCCTACTATGTGCCGTATGAGAAGCAGATCTCTGCGGATAAGAAGGAAGAATTCGAGGCAAAGAAGAAGGAACTGAACGATGCCTACGCAAAGTCGAAGGATGACAGCGGAAAGAAGGTCAAAGGTGTCTGGTTTGAGGATGAGTACCGGAGATTTTACCCGTACAACACGCTGGCCTGCAATGTGATCGGCTTTTCCTATGATAACGGAAAACAGGGAAGCGGCGGGATCGAGCAGTATTACAACGACCAGCTGACAGGAACAAATGGAAGAGAGTACGGCTATCTGGATGATGAGGCCAACATGGAGAAGGTCATCAAGTCCGCCGAGAACGGAAACACGATCGTTTCCACCATCGACGTGAACATCCAGCGCATCGTGGAAAAATATATCGATGAGTGGATGAGCGGGATCGGAAGCAAGACCGCGGCTGTCATCGCCATGGACCCGAGAAACGGCGAGATCCTTGCCATGTCCTCCAACAGGAGATTCGACCTGAATAATCCGAGAGATCTGAGCAGCGCCTACTCCCAGGAGGAGATCGCTGCCATGACGGATGAAGGCAGGATGGATGCCTGGAACCAGATGTGGAGAAACTACTGTGTAAACGATACCTACGAGCCGGGTTCCCCGGCGAAGCCGATGACAGTTGCAGCCGGTCTGGAGGAGGGCGTGATCGGACAAAACGATACATTCCTCTGTGACGGCGGACAGGATGTCGGCGGATACAGGATCAAATGTGTCAGCATCTATGGACACGGGATCCTCACGGTAGAGCAGTCCCTGATGAAATCCTGCAACGATGTCATGATGCAGATCGCGGCAAAACTCGGGATCCAGCGCTTTGCGAAATATCAGAAATTATTCGGTATGGGCCAGAAGACCGGGATCGATCTTCCGGGTGAGGCGTACGGACTGATCTACAATTCCGACAATATGGGACCGACGGACCTTGCGGTAAACTCTTTTGGACAGAGTTATAACTGCACGATGATCCAGATGGCAGCGGCATTCGCCTCTGTCATCAATGGCGGTTCCTACTATGAACCGCATGTGGTAAAACAGATCGTGAATGATCAGGGATCAGTCGTCAGAAAGATCGAGCCGAACCTGGTTCGGGAGACGGTATCCGAGTCCACCAGCGAATTTATCCGTCATGCACTGTTCATGACCGTCGATGACGAGGAAGGAACCGGAAAAGCGGGACGTGTTGCCGGATATAAGGTCGGCGGAAAGACAGGAACAGCGGAGAAGCTTCCGCGTTCCGCACACAACTATCTCGTATCTTTCTGCGGCTTTGCACCGGCGGATGATCCGCAGCTTCTTGTATATGTGGTCATCGATACCCCGAACCTTCCGGGAAAAGAGCAGGCGCACAGTACATTCGCTACAGAGATTTTCCAGAAGATCATGACGGAGGCTCTTCCTTACCTGAATGTGTTCCCGGATACAGATACCGCGGCGGAGGACGCAAGTCTCGCGGACCAGAGTGAGGGGATCACGAACAACAATGAAGGCGGACTGGAGCCCGGAACAGGAGAGACTGAGGCGGAGACAGAAGCGCCGACGGACGCTGACGGAAATGTGATCCCGCAGGAGACAACACCGCAGGATGAAGTGGTCCCGTTTGATGACGGTCTCGGGCTGCCGGATGATATGCCGGCGGACACTTCCGATGGTTCAGATGCGGGCACAGCGGAAGCCCAGAGCATGGAAGCCGTTCAGGAGACGGAGACTGTGCAGGACGGAGCGGAAGAGACGATGGAGACGACGCAGGCTGCACAGTAATTCCGGTGAAGACCGGTCAGCTTATGCCTGCTGCATGGAATTACGCAAACGATAAGCCGGAGTCCGCGCAATGCGCAGGGCTCTGGCTGCTGTCACAATAATGGGGAAATGCGCGGAGCGTGTTTTGCCACGTGGGGAGAAGACGATGAACAGAGAGATGGATATGGCAGAGGTTTCCGACGGAAAACTCTATGGCCTGGATGATATGGTGAAGGCGGACTGCGCCGGGTGCGAGGGCTGCCACGCCTGCTGTACCGGGATGGGGACCTCCGTGGTCCTCGATCCTTTTGACGCGTACCGCATGACAGCCGGGACCGGAAAAACGTTTGAGGCGCTTTTGGCGGGACCGCTGGAGTTAAATGTGGTGGACGGGATCATTCTCCCGAACCTTAAAATGAGCGGTGAGGAAGAGACCTGTTCTTTTCTGGACGCAAATGGACGATGCACGATCCATGCGTACCGTCCGGGGATCTGCCGACTGTTTCCTCTCGGAAGGATCTATGAGGACGGCGGATTCCGCTATTTTTTACAGGTCTACGAGTGTGCGAAGGAGACCCGCGCCAAAGTAAAAGTCAGGAAATGGATCGATATGCCGGAGCCAAAGCGCTATGACGCTTTTGTCTGTACCTGGCATTATTTTTTAAAGGATCTGGAGCGCGTGATCGGGAAAGATACGTCCGGACAGGCTGCGAAGACGATCAGCCTGTATCTGATCCGGCAGTTTTACCTGTCTCCTTATAAAAAAGAAGAGGATTTTTATCCGCAGTTTGAGGAGAGACTTACCGGGGCGAAACGGGCTCTGGCCGGATTCCTTGCGATGTAGCGGATCGAACGGGAAAGAGGAAAATGCAGACCGGAAGCTGAGAACATGGATTTTTGCGCATGATAAAACGGGAAGTCCCGTATATTAGTTACCAAGACTTTTTATTGAAAGTTTTGGAGATGGCGGAATTTCTGACATATCACAGGAAAAAAATCCTGGTCGTTTTTGTGATCTCGGCGCTCCTGATGACAGGCTTATGCGGACAGCTGGGGTTCCTGATGATCGCAAGATCGGACCATTACAGCAAAATGGCGGATGCGCTCCATGAGCGGGAGCGGACCATCAAGGCCTCCAGGGGTGAGATCGTGGACCGGAACGGGACCGTGATCGCGGCGAACCGGACGGTCTGCACGGTGTCCGTGATCCACAATCAGGTGAAGGAGCCGGAGAAAGTGATCCGGGAGCTTGCGCGGATTCTGGATCTTTCCGAGGAGGAAGTCCGGAAAAAAGTGGAAAAGTGGTCTTCCAGGGAGATCATCCGGACGAATGTGGAAAAGTCGGTGGGGGACGAGATCATGAATCTCGGACTTTCCGGCGTAAAAGTCGATGAGGACTACAGGCGCTATTATCCTTACGGAAGTCTCGCATCCAAAGTTCTTGGATTTACAGGGGCGGACAATCAGGGGATTATCGGTCTGGAAGTCATGTACGAGAAATATCTGAAGGGACAGGACGGTCTGATCCTGACACTCTCAGACGCGAAAGGGACAGAACTTCAAAATGCCGCGGAGGAGCGGGTGGAACCGATCCCCGGAAATACCCTGACCGTGAGTCTGGATGTGAATATCCAGAAGTACGCGGAGCAGGCTGCATACCAGGTCATGGAGAAAAAAGGTGCAAAGGCGGTCTCCATCATCATCATGAATCCTCAGAACGGAGAGATCTACGCGATGGTGAATGCGCCGGAATTTGACCTGAACGACCCGTTTTCATTGAGCGGGGAAAGCAGCGGACTCACAGGGGCAGAGCTTCAGGATGCGCGGAACAAAATGTGGAGGAACCGCTGTATCAACGATACGTATGAGCCGGGATCCACATTTAAGATCATCACAGCCGCTGCCGGACTTGAGGCCGGAGTGGTCCATCTGGACGATAAATTTTCCTGTCCGGGATTCCGGATCGTGGAGGACCGGAAGATCCGCTGCCATAAAGTCGGCGGACATGGTGCGGAGACATTCCTCCAGGGCGCGATGAATTCCTGCAATCCGGTATTCATCGACGTGGGACAGAGACTCGGCGTGGATTCGTTCTACCACTATTTTGAACAGTTCGGACTTCTCGGAAAGACCGGGATCGATCTTCCGGGCGAGGCGGCGACGATCATGCATAAAAAGGAAAATATGGGGTTAGTCGAACTTGCGACGGTTTCCTTCGGTCAGTCTTTCCAGATCACACCCATCCAGCTCATCACGACGGCCTCCTCCATCATAAACGGGGGAAGGCGGATCACACCGCACTTCGCGGTCAGCGCGGAGAGCACGGACGGGATATTTTACAGGAAATTTTCCTACCCGGAAAGGAGCGGCGTCGTATCGGGATCCACGAGTGAGACCATGCGCTATATTTTAGAGCAGGTGGTAGCGGAGGGTAGCGGAAAACGAGCAAAGCTCCCGGAATACCGGATCGGCGGAAAGACGGCGACATCCGAAAAGCTCCCGAGAAGCTTAAAGAAGTATATTTCTTCTTTCCTGGGTTTCGCGCCGGCGGATGATCCTCAGGTGATCGCCCTGATCACGATCGATGAGCCGGTGGGGATCTATTACGGCGGCACGATCGCGGCTCCGGTGATCGCGGATATCTTTTCAAATATCCTGCCGTATCTGGATGTGGAAAGAGTGGATCCTGCCGATCTGGAATGAATTTTTGCGCGTGGGCGTGAAGGTACGGAACAGATACAAATTTCGATTGATTATTAAGAGAAAAGGACGTATACTATTTACGCGGCAGACCGGAAAATGTGATGAAAAACAGGCCGGTCCCGCGATATTTACATAGGAAGTATGAGGTGCAACTGGAAATATGAGGTTCAGTATGGTAAATGAGACAATCCTGGCGATCATTATCGCCTTTGCGATCAGTGCGGCGCTCTGCCCGGTGGTGATCCCTTTCCTTCACCGCCTGAAATTCGGGCAGCAGGTCCGCGATGACGGCCCGCAGAGCCATTTAAAGAAACAGGGAACTCCGACAATGGGAGGACTCATTATTCTCACGGCGACCGTGATCACATCCTTATTCTATATCAAGAGCTATCCGAGGATCATTCCGATCCTGTTCGTGACAGTCGGATTCGGGATCATCGGTTTCCTGGACGACTACATCAAAATCGTCATGAAGCGGTCGGAAGGACTGAATCCGATCCAGAAACTCATCGGTCAGTTTATCATTACCGGGATCTTCACCTATTATCTGATGACCTCCGGGGATGTGGGAACAGGAATGCTGATCCCGTTCACCGGCGGATTTGAGAACGGATATTATCTGAATCTCGGCTGGCTGTTTGTCCCGGCGGTATTCTTTATCGTTCTCGGTACAGACAACGGCGTAAACTTTACGGATGGACTCGACGGACTCTGCACGAGCGTGACGATCCTCGTAGCGACCTTCTTTACAGTGGTCGCGATCGGCGAGGACAGCGGGATCAGCCCGATCACCGGTGCGGTAGTCGGAAGTCTGTTGGGATTTTTACTGTTCAACGTATATCCGGCGAAGGTCTTTATGGGAGATACAGGTTCCCTGGCTCTCGGCGGTTTCGTGGCATCCAGCGCGTTTATGATGCAGATGCCGATCTTTATCGCACTTGTCGGTCTGATCTACCTGGTGGAGGTCCTTTCCGTGATCATCCAGGTCACATACTTTAAAAAGACCGGCGGAAAGAGGATCTTCAAGATGGCTCCGATCCACCATCACTTTGAGCTCTGCGGATGGTCCGAGACGAGAGTTGTCGCAGTATTCTCGATCATTACGGCAATCCTTTGCCTGGTTGCCTATCTGGGATTATAAACATATAGGAGGAGAAACCATGTCACAGAAAGTATTAGTTGCAGGAACAGGGATCAGCGGTATTTCCGCAGCAAAACTTCTGCTTGCCCAGGGCGGCGAAGTGATCCTTTATGATGGAAATGAGAAACTTTCCGAAGAAAAACTGAAAGCAAAATTTGACGAAGGCGCGAAAGTGACCATCGTTCTCGGAGAACTGAAAAAGACAGACCTTGCAGGGGTAGAGTTATGCGTGATCAGCCCGGGCATCCCGCTTGAGGCACCGTTCGTTGCGGTGATCGACGAGGCGAAGATCCCGATCTGGAGTGAGATCGAGCTCGCTTACCACTGCTCAAAGGGAAAACTTGCCGCGATCACCGGCACAAACGGAAAGACAACGACGACAGCGCTCACCGGAGAGATCATGAAGAAGTTTTATAAGAGCGTATTCGTAGTAGGAAATATCGGAGATCCGTATACTGCCCACGCACTCGAGACAACTGATGAGTCCGTGACAGTCGCTGAGGTTTCCAGCTTCCAGCTCGAGACGATCATGGACTTCCATCCGAACGTGTCCGCGATCACAAACATCACTCCGGACCACCTGGACCGCCATAAGACGATGGAATGCTATATTCAGGTAAAGGAAGGAATTACAAGAAATCAGACAGAGGAAGATACCTGCGTATTAAACTACGAGGATCCGGTCCTCAGAGAGTTCGGAAAGACCTTAAAGTGCAAGGTCCTCTACTTCAGCAGCAAGGAGAAGCTCGACGAGGGCATCTTCATGGACGGCGATCTCATCATCTACCGTCATGACGGAAAGAGCGAGAAAGTCCTTGACGTCAACGAATTAAATATCATCGGAAGACATAACCATGAGAATGTGATGACAGCTGTTGCGATCGCGATCCGTTTAGGTGTCCCGATGGATATGATCCGCGAGGCGTGCAAGGAATTCAAGGCAGTCGAGCACAGGATTGAGTATGTGAGAGAACGTTTCGGCGTTACTTATTATAACGACTCCAAGGGAACAAACCCGGATGCAGCGATCCAGGCTATCAAGGCGATGCCGGGACCGACACTTCTGATCGCGGGCGGATATGATAAGCATTCCGAGTACGACGAGTGGATCGAGAGTTTTGACGGAAAAGTCCGCTATCTCGTTCTCATCGGTCAGACGAGAGATAAGATCGCTGAGTGCGCGAAGAAACATGGTATCACCGATATCATGTACGCGGAAGATATGCAGGAAGCTGTTCAGGTATGTGCTTCCTACGCAAATGCAGGCGATTATGTGCTGCTCTCCCCGGCATGCGCCAGCTGGGGAATGTTCAAGAACTTTGAGGAGCGTGGACGGATCTTTAAGGAATGCGTCAACGCCCTGTAATGGAGGCTTAGCGTGGCTCGAAAAAAGGTTCGAAAAGCCGGCGGCAGGGCACAGGCACAGAGACAGGCGGTACAGCGCCAGCAGGCAAAACGTCAGCAAATGCAGCGCCAGCAGATGTCCGGAAAGCAGGTGGAGCGCCAGCAGATCGAAAGAGAACGGGCGAAACGCCAGCAGGAAGGACAGCGCCGGGAACAGCTTCTGATGCAGCAGCGCCAGGAAATGCAGGAGAGGCAGGAGATGCTCCGCAGACAGCAGATGCAGATGCGGGGAGAGCCCGAACAGGAAGAGGAAAGACGGAAAAAGAAAGCCCGCCGCTTCTATGATTATGACCTTCTTGTGGTCATCATTTTCCTGACGGCATTCGGACTGATCATGATCTACAGCTCCAGTGCGTACAATGCGCAGGTGAGCGGGCAGCCGTCCACCTACTATATGATACGTCAGGGAGGAATCGCCGTTGTGGGATTCATCATGATGCTCATCATCTCAAAGATCGACTACCACTTTTTTGCGAAGTTTGCCGTTCCGGCAGTGGTCGTATCCTACATCTGCGAATTCCTCGTAACCTTTACTCCGCTGGGAATCGCAGTAAACGGTAAAAAAAGATGGCTGGGAACAAGATCTCTGCGTTTCCAGCCTGCAGAGCTCGTAAAGATCGTGATGATCCTGTTTCTTGCGGTCGTCATCACGAGACTTGGAAAACGGATCAATGAATGGCGCGTGTGGGGAATGCTTGCGGTGCTGCTCGGACCGCTGGCACTCTTTGTCATGCTGAACAACCTGAGTTCCGGTATCATCATCTGCGGGATCGCTTTTGTGATGATGTTTGTCGCATGCAAGAGAAAATGGCCGTTTATATTGGTCGTGGTGGTGCTGATCGTCGTGATCGTATTCGCCCCCCCTGTGGCCATCGCCATGGAGAAAGCGGGAATCCTTCACTCCTACCAGCTGAGCAGAATCCTGGTATGGAAAAATCCGGAGGCATACCCGAAGTCCGGCGGATATCAGGTCTTACAGGGACTTTATGCGATCGGTTCCGGCGGACTTCTCGGAAAGGGGCTCGGACAGAGTATCCAGAAATTAAGTTTCCTTCCGGAGCCGCAGAATGATATGATCTTTGCGGTGATCTGTGAGGAGCTGGGACTTTTCGGCGCGATCGCCGTGATCTTCATGTTCCTCTTCATGCTGTACCGTTTCCTTGTCATTGCGGGAAACGCGCCGGATCTGTTCGGTGCGATGCTGGTGACAGGCGTCCTGGCGCATATCGCGATCCAGGTTGTCTTAAACATCGCCGTTGTTACCAACGTGATCCCGAACACAGGTATCACACTTCCGTTTATCAGTTACGGAGGTACGTCGGTCCTGTTTTTGATGGTGGAAATGGGAATGGTCCTGAGCGTGTCCAACCGGATCCGGCTGGAACAGGCGTAAGCGTCCTGAAAATGTAAGGCGCAGAACAGGAACAAAAAATATTTTTCCGCATATACTGTTTTATAGCGGCATATGCGGGGGAATCGGTTTGCAGGTATATAAAGTTCAGGGGCTCAGGCCTCTGCGTGGAAAAATAAAGATCCAGGGTTCAAAAAATGCAGTACTGCCGATGATGGCGGCGAGTCTCCTCACGGAAGGATGCACCGAGATCCGGAATGTTCCGAGAATCTCGGACGTGTTCCTCATGGCGGAGATCATCAGAGACCTGGGATGCCGGGTGATCTTTGAGGATGATGTTCTTATGATCGATGCCTCAGGGCTTTCGGGGACAGTGATCCCGAAGGAGACAGTGGGGAAGATGAGGTCTTCCAGTCTGCTCTTAGGACCGCTGCTTTCCAGAGGCGGGGAGGTGACGACCTGGTATCCGGGCGGCTGCGTGATCGGAAAACGTCCGATCGATTTTCATCTGGATGTGCTCCGGGCAATGGGAGCAGAGATACTTGATGATGGCGGAATGCTGATTGCAAAGGCGGAAACGTTTTGCGGAACAACATTCCGTTTTCCATATCCGAGTGTCGGGGCGACGGAGAATGCGGTGATGGCTGCTGTGCTGGCGTCCGGTACGACGAAACTCCTCAACTGTGCGCGGGAGCCGGAGATCGCGGAACTCTGCGGATTTTTGCGGTCCATGGGAGCGAAGATCAGCGGGGAGCGGACCGGGACCATCACGGTGACTGGAGTGGAAAAGCTCTTTCCGACAAACCATGTGACAGCGGGAGACAGGATCTGCGCCGGGACATACCTGGCGGCGGCAGCGGCATCCGGCGGCGAGATCGAGATCACCGGAGTGGAGCCGGTCGTCCTGGTGGAACCGTTAAAGGCACTCCGGAAAATGGGGGCCGGACTCCGGATCTTCGGGGCAGCCGGTCCGAAGGCGAGGATCCGCATGGTGATGGAACGGCGCCCGGCCGGGATCACGATCGATACCGGACCGTATCCGGGATTTCCGACGGATCTGCAGTCGGTCTTTCTCGCGGCGGAGGCGTCGGGAACCGGGGAGAGCCAGATCCGGGAGACCGTATACGAGGCGAGATTCGAGGCGGCGGTGCGTCTTGCGTCTTTTGGAGCCGATGTATCGGTTCACGGAGATACAGCCATAATAAAAGGAAGATATCCGCTTCTTCCCGGAGTTGTCGAGACACCGGATCTTCGCGGCGGAGCAGCGCTTCTCGTCGCAGCTCTGTCGGCAGACGGACTCAGCGTGGTCTCGGACCGGGGACACTTAAAGCGCGGATATGAAGATATCGGAAGAGATCTCAGAATACTGGGAGCGGACATTGAAGAGAATATTCTTTAAGAAAAAGAGATCATGCGGCGGCTGTGTACCGGAAATACTTCCCGGTACAGCAGGCTGCGATCAGGCAGATAACGGGTGAGAGGAATGTTATTTAGAAGAAGAGGACTTGGTTTTGGAAGGCGCGGCTTCGGGATCCATTTCGGGAGAAGGAGCAGCAGCGGTTTTGGAATGTATCATAGGAGAGGCGGAAGAAAGAAGGGGATCATTCTCGGGGTGATTCTGGGAATCCTCATCATTCTTCTCGTCCTCATCTTTTCGGTCCGCATCAAGGATGTGGAAGTGAGCGGCAACAAACAATATACAAAGGAACAGATCGAGTCGCTTTTGTTTGACGGGAAATGGTCGAGAAATTCTGCGTTCTGCTACTATCAGAACCGGTTTAAGGAACATAAGTCCATTCCGTTCATCGAGGAATACAAGATCAATTTCAAGAGTCCCACGAAGGTGGAGGTCGTTGTTTTCGAGAAGAGCGTTGTGGGCTGCGTTTCCTATATGAGCAGCTATATGTACTTTGATAAGGACGGGATCATCGTTGAGAGTTCTTCTGAACAGCTTCCGGGAGTTCCGGTGATCACCGGGCTGGAGTTCGGACATATCGTCCTGCACCAGCCGCTTCCTGTGGCGGATCAGGATATCTTCGGAGAGATCTTAAATCTGACGCAGGTACTGAACGTCAGCGGCATCCAGGTGGACAGGATCAATTACAGCAGCTACAAAGAGGCGGAGCTTGTGATGGGAGATATTACGGTGGAACTCGGGAACTCTGACAGCCTCGACGGAAAGATCGCGGAACTTCATGATATCATGCCGGAACTTTCCGGTCTCTCCGGTACTTTGTATCTGGATACTTACGATGAGACGAATTCCAGCCCGACATACCGTTTCGTGAAGAAAAACTAAAAAAAACCATCAAAAAACCATAAATTAAAGGTTGATATTTTTCAAAAAATCAAATATGATATATGTTAGATTAACTTGGGATTTTTATGCCATGCTAATGAAAATATAATAGATTGATAGATATTAAAGGAGGAGACATTCTTGTTAGAGATTAAGATAAACGAGGCAGAGAATGCCGCAAGAATTCTTGTGATCGGTGTCGGCGGCGCCGGAAATAACGCGGTAAACCGCATGGTAGAAGAAAATATTATGGGCGTTGAGTTTATCGGTATCAACACAGATAAACAGGCGCTTCAGTTCTGTAAAGCTCCGACTGCTATGCAGATCGGTGAGAAGCTTACAAAAGGACTTGGCGCCGGTGCAAAACCGGAGATCGGTGAGAAGGCAGCCGAGGAGAGCCAGGAGGAGATCTCCCAGGCATTAAAGGGAGCCGATATGGTATTCGTTACCTGTGGTATGGGCGGCGGAACCGGTACCGGTGCAGCTCCGGTGATCGCTCAGATCGCGAAAGATATGGGAATTCTGACAGTCGGCGTTGTAACAAAGCCGTTCCGTTTTGAAGCAAGACAGAGAATGAACAACGCGTTAAAGGGAATCGAGAACTTAAAGAACGCAGTTGACACTCTGATCGTAATTCCGAACGACCGTCTCCTTGAGATCGTTGACAGACGGACAACCATGCCGGATGCATTAAAGAAAGCCGATGAGGTCCTTCTTCAGGCTGTACAGGGAATCACAGATCTGATCAACGTTCCGGGTCTTATCAATCTTGACTTCGCAGATGTTCAGACTGTAATGACAGACAAGGGCATCGCACATATCGGTATCGGCAAGGCGAAGGGCGACGAGAAGGCACTCGAGGCTGTAAAACAGGCTGTATCCAGCCCGCTTCTTGAGACAACGATCGAGGGCGCTTCCCACGTGATCATCAACATTTCCGGTGATATCAGCCTGATCGAGGCAAACGAGGCTGCCGGTTATGTTCAGGAGCTCGCAGGTGATGATGCAAACATCATCTTCGGTGCAATGTACGATGAGAACGCAGAGGACGAGGTAACGATCACTGTTATCGCGACAGGTCTTGACGCTCACGGCGCAAACACACCGGTTGAGCGCGCAATGAAGGACTTTACAAACTATAAGACAAAAGTTCCGGCTCAGCAGGCTCCGATCCAGAGAACTGCTCCGACCGTAAAAGTTCCGTCTGAGGCAGCAGCTACAACAGAGTCTGCTCCGAAGTACAATATTCCGACCGGAAACGCACCGGTTTACCGTCCGGCACAGCGCGGCGAGACTCAGATCAACATCCCGGATTTCTTAAAGAACCGCAGATAAGATCCTGAGAATGGACAAGCTGCTTAAAAACAGTAAGGATGAACATATGAGGACCCAGGGAGAGAAATCTTCCCGGGTCTTTTTGGTTTCATAGAAAATTCCGATGGAACTTCCTGTGAAACTAAAAGGCACAGCATGGCTGAGATTTTATACATCACTTCTATAAAAATTCATCGCGGATCCCGACAGGAAAATGTCTGGATCCGCATTCTTTTTTTCTTCTGTTTTCACAGATCCTGCAAATATCAGCGAAAATTTCCAATTTTTACGAAAAAACAGGGAAGAACCTGTTGGAAGAACCCGATGAGTTTCCAGGGTTCGCGTCCCCGCTTTGACAAATTCCGGATAGGAAGACAGGTATACTGTTGGAAAACGATATCAGGATTTCGGGGACGGATGATCGGAACTGAAAATCCTGTCTGACGCAGTATGGGCGGTCTTTGACGGTCCGGAATGCGGAAAGGGGGAATCCCGGTGGAATATGAATGGTACGCCGATCTCTTTTTTCTGGAAGAGGCGTACCGGGATGTCTTGATCCTGTGGCTGGCGGCGGTGCTCGGGAGAAAGAAGATTTCTGTTTTCCGGCTTTTGGCGGCGGGAATTGCAGGCGGACTTTGCGGGACCGCGGTTTCCTGCCTTGAGCTGTCAGGAATCGCAGCACGGATTACGGGAAGAAGCCTGGCGGCCTGGATTTTCTGGGAAAGCGGGAAAGTTCTGATAAATGGCTTTTTGATTATAACGGCTGCGCTTCCCCAAAAAAGAGTGTCCGGATGGAAAAAAGCGTTCTTTCAAAGGGGAAAGGAGCTTGGGCTGCTGGTCTTGTCAGCGGGGATCCTGCAGAGCGGTCTTGCGGTCTTGCGGGAGCGCTGCTTTCTCACCGGGTGGAAAAGTATTCTGTTTATGGGATTTTTCTGTGCGGGAGTCCGCTTCTTTGCGGAGGCGCTCGTGAAGCGGCCGGTGATCGGAAAAATGAGGTATCAGGTCCGACTTTTCCTGAACGGAAGATCGAAGGAGTTTACCGCGATGGAGGATTCCGGGAATCGTCTCGTGGAACCTGTGACGGGAAAGCCGGTCAGCATTATCGCAGCGGCAGATGCGAAAGAGTTTGGGAGCGAGCCGGCAGGCGTCCTGATGATCCCGTACCGGGCGGTAGGGACAAAAAGCGGAATGCTTCCGGGAATCCTGTTCGACCGGATGGAGATCACGGACGGAGAAAACAGGAGTGTCCGGATTGACAGACCGGTCGTGGCTGTCTCGAAGGAACCGCTGTTTTTCAGAAAAGATTTTACGATGATCCTGCCGGAAAGTCTTTTCACTGATAAGTTATGAAAGGGAGAAAATGAGTATGATCATGAGAATTTCTATGCCAAACCGGTTTCGGTTAAAAAAAGTGATGGGATTCCGGACAATGATCCGGCCGGAGCGCGGGGAAATCCATTATATCGGAGGCGCGGATATCCTCCCGGCACCGCTGTCCTTGAAGGAGGAGACGGAGGCGTTAAATAAGTTTGGAACGGAGGAGGAAAAAGAGGCAAAATCAGAGCTGATCGAACACAATCTCCGTCTGGTCGTTTACATAGCAAAGAAATTTGACAACACGAGCGTCGGGGTCGAAGACCTGATCTCTATCGGGACGATCGGTCTCATCAAGGCGATCAATACGTTCAATCCGACGAAGAATATCAAGCTGGCGACTTACGCGTCCAGATGCATCGAGAATGAGATCCTCATGTATCTCAGGAGAACCAGCAAGATGAAGCTGGAGGTCTCCATCGATGAGCCGTTAAACGTGGACTGGGATGGAAATGAGCTGCTCTTATCGGATATCCTTGGCACCGATGAGGATGTGATCTACAAGGACATGGAGGACGAGGTGGAAAAGGATCTCCTGAAAAATGCGGTGAGCCGGCTGAGTCCGAGAGAGCGGAAGATCGTGGAGCTGCGCTACGGCCTAAAGCGCCAGGACGGGGCGGAGATGACCCAGAAGGAGGTGGCGGATCTCATGGGAATCTCGCAGTCCTATATTTCGCGGCTCGAGAAGAAGATCATGATGAGGTTAAAGAAGGAAATCGTGAAATTTGAGTAGAGCAGAGCGTGTGACGAGTCATATCCGAAATGGTGAAAAAGACAGGTAGGAAATCCGCGGCCAGAACTGTATCATACAGAATTTTCAGTTCAGAAAATTCCTACCATGAAAAGTATCAAATAAAAGAACTGTCTGACTGAAAAATTATCAGCCAGACAGTCCTTTTTGTCTAATGGAAAATTACTCATCATACAGCTTCGCGTACAGCATCTCACACAGCGAATCTGCGTAGGCCTGGTCCGGAATATCGCGGCCGGTGATCAGGAAATCCTGGATCAGCTCGAAGCGCTTGAGACTCAGCTCTTCACCGGAAAGATCCGGATCTTCCATCAAGAGCTGCTCATCGAGTTCTTTTGCGGAATAATTCTTTAAGAACCAGTCGATGATCTCCTGAGTCTCCCGTTTTTCGTCGTCGGCTTCCACTTTTAACTCGGCGGCGCGTTTCCTTGAGGAGACGGCGACGACAAGGCTGGCGACGGCGAGAATGACAAGTGCCCCCTCAAAGATGTATTTCTGGAATCCCTCCATCGGGAGATGGAAGACGCCGAGAAGGCAGAGCGCTGCTCCCACGGCGAGAACCCCGCCGACCAGGAAAAATGCGGATGCGGAGGAGCTCATGTCCTCGTAGCGCTGCCCTTTATCGACGTAGGCATGGACGATCTCGTCAGCCGGCTTCTTTTTGGCGGAAGAGATTTCGTCGGGATCCGCGTCTTCTGTTTTGGCCATCTCACCGGAGAACGGATCCATCTCCTGCGCCATGACGGCAAGCTGTTCTTCTTTTTCTTTCTGTTTCATCGCGTCAGCGACTTCTTTTGATTCCACGAGAGGACCGCCGCAGTCGCTGCAGACCTTGATCCCCTCAACAAATTCCATATCACATTTCGGACAATAAGGCATAACCTTTCCCTCCATTTTTCACTCGCTTACTGCTCAGCATATTACGGCTCGCACTTCGTGCTAAGCGCAGCTGCGCAGCTGCCGTAATCGGCTTCGCCGCTCGTGCCAAACATGCAAGCATGTTTTTCACTCACTTACTGCTCAGCATATCATATTTTTGAATATTCGTCCACAGTTTGGGTAGTTTTGGACTTCCATTTATATAGGAAATCGGTTAAAATAAGAAGAAGGTCTGTCTGCGTGGAAGAAAAGAAAAAACGCAGCGGGACAGGGTTACTTTTCAAAGGTAGGAATTTTCTGAATGGAAAAATCCGTATGATATAGTAACGGGCGAAGAGAAACAGAAAGGGGAAATTTTGTATGAAGATCGCAGTTGTTACAGACAGCAACAGCGGGATCACCCAGGCACAGGCAAAAGAGATGGGGATCACGGTCCTGCCGATGCCGTTTATGATAGATGGAGAAACGTATTATGAGGATATTACACTGACCCAGGAGCAGTTTTATCAGAGGCTGAAGGACAATTCCGATATCTCGACCTCACAGCCGACACCGGACTCCATCATGAAACTGTGGGATGAACTGTTAAAAGAGTATGATCAGATCGTCCACATCCCGATGTCCGCCGGACTTTCCGGATCCTGCGCGACTGCAATGATGCTGGCGGGAGAGGACGAGTACGAGGGAAATGTATTTGTCGTTGATAATCACCGGATCTCCGTGACCCAGTATCAGTCCGTGAAGGACGCGATGATGCTGGCAGATATGGGAATGGACGGCGCGCAGATCAAAAAGCGCCTGGAGGAGACAGTGGCTGATTCCGTGATCTTTGTCACGGTGGACACCCTGAAATACCTGAAAAAAGGCGGACGCATCACACCGGCGGCCGCGGCTCTCGGCACACTTTTAAGGATCAAGCCGGTCCTGATTATCCTGGGAGAAAAGCTGGATTCCTTTGCAAAGGCCCGCACGATGAAGCAGGCGAAGACACTGATGATGAATGCGATCCAGAAAGAGCTGGATGAGAGACTTCATGACAGTGAGTGCAAAGACTGCCACCTTGCGATCGCCCATTCGGACAACGAGGAGGCGGCTCTGGAGTTTAAGAAGGAAGTGGAAGAGCGATTCCCGGACGCAGATATCTATCTGGCACCGCTTTCCCTGAGCATTGCCTGCCATATCGGACCGGGCAGCCTTGCGCTGACGGCAACAAGAAAGATGGAAGAGGAACATGAGAAAAATTAGGGAACGGATCCGGGAGATCTACCGGAAACATACGCCGAGCGTCAAACTTCCTCTGATCATCCTGACTGTTTTATTCTGTATGATCCCGCTCCTCGTGGAGAGCCGGATTCTCGCCCGCTCCTCGCGGCAGGAGCAGGTGGAGCGCAGAATCATCGATGTCCAGAACCAGTGTCAGATCCTGAGCAATAAGATGTCGAGAAGCGGATATCTCACAAACTCCGCGCTGGATAATGCGGCCATCGACACAGAATTATCGCTCCTGTCGGATATCTTCAGCGGGCGGATCCTGATCGTAAATTCCGGCTTTAAGATCGTTGAGGATACGTTCGCGATCTCTGACGGAAAGACGCTGATCTCGGACGAGGTGATCCGGTGTTTCCAGGGAGAGAACACGAGCCGGTACGACAGTCTGAAACATTACTTCGTCCTGGCGATCCCGATCCCGGAATTTGAGCAGGAGACGGGAACGATCACGACGGGAAAGACAGCCGGAGTGATGATCGTTACCGCGTCCACGGAGAGCATGTACAGCCTGGAGGAGAGCCTGAAAGATAAGGCATCCCTGTACGAGATGATGATCTTCGTCATCGTACTGATCGTGACAATCCTGTCAGTTCACCTGATCATGAAGCCGTTCGGAACGCTGATCGCGTCGATCCGGCGCGCGGGTGACGGAAATCTGGATGAGGATGTCAACGAGGAAGCATACCGGGAGACGAAGCAGATCTCCGGGACGATCAATAAGACGCTGGAGAAGCTAAAGGCTGTGGATCAGTCGAGGCAGGAATTTGTTTCCAATGTCTCCCATGAGCTCAAGACTCCGATCACGTCGATCCGTGTCCTGGCGGATTCCCTGATGGGAATGGAGGACGCGCCGAAGGAGCTTTACCAGGAATTTATGCATGATATTTCGGACGAAATCGACCGGGAGAGCAAGATCATCGATGATCTTCTGACTCTTGTGCGGATGGACAAGGCATCCTCGGAGCTTTCCTGCACGCAGGTCCAGATCAACGGACTGATCGAGATGGTCTTAAAGCGCCTGCGCCCGATCGCCAGAAAACGGAACATTGAGCTGATTTTTGAGAGTAAGCGCGATGTCACGGCGGATATCGATGAGGTGAAGTTCTCACTGGCGATAAACAATCTTGTGGAGAATGCGGTCAAGTATAACAAAGAAGATGGCTGGGTCCGGGTAACGCTGGATGCTGACCATAAGTTCTTCTATCTGAAAGTGGCAGATTCCGGGATCGGGATCCCTGCGGAATTTAAGGAAAGAGTTTTTGAGCGTTTTTACCGCGTGGACAAGGCGCGGTCCCGGGAGACCGGAGGTACCGGCCTCGGACTCGCGATCACGAGAAGCGTGGTCCTGATGCATCACGGCGCGATCCGGGTGGACAGCGTCGAGGGAGAGGGAAGCACCTTCATGGTGCGGATCCCGCTCATCTATATTCCGTAGGAGGGAAAAATGAAGAAATTGTTGAAGATTCGGGCATTTTTTCTCCTCTTCGCACTTCTGTTTGCTTTGAGCGGCTGTACAGGGGAAAAAGCTGTGGAGCAGAGCGGAAATGCCTATACGATCTACTATTTAAACGCATCCGGGATCCAGCTTGTCGGGAGTGAGTACCGGACGGAAACGGCGGATACAGACGCGCTGGTGCGGGAGCTGCTCGATAAGATGGGAAATGTTCCGGCGGATCTCGATTGTCAGAGAGCGCTGCCGGAGCGGATCGAAAAGATCACCTATCGGATCGAAGGAAATGTTCTGTACCTGTACGCGGATGCCAATTATGCGCTGATGAATTCCGTGCAGGAGATCCTGTGCCGGGCGGCTCTCACAAAGACGCTGACCCAGATCCCGGGGATCGAGTATCTGAGCATCTACTGTGCAGAGCAGCCGATCACGGATGCAGCCGGAAACCCGGTCGGGATGTTGTCGGCATCAGATTTCGTGGACAGTATCCGGGATGTCAACTCCTTCGAGCGGACCGAGCTGACGCTGTATTTTGCCAACGAGACAGGGGATCAGCTGGTGGAAGAAAAACGGGAAGTCATGCAAAACAGCAATACTTCTCTGGAACGTCTGATCGTGGAGCAGCTGATCGAGGGACCGCAGGAGCTCGGCCATTACGCGACGATCCCGTCGGATGTAAAGCTTTTGAATGTGTCCGTCAACGATTCCGTCTGCTCGATCAACTTTAATGCGGCGTTCCTGAACAGCAGTCTGGATGTGGCGGCATACATTCCGATCTATTCCATCGTGGATTCCCTCGCGGAACTTTCCACGGTGAGCCGTGTGCAGATCCGGATCAACGGGTCCCAAGACGATGTGTTCCGGGACCAGATCCCGTTGAGCACGGTGTTTGAACGAAACTACGATTATATCGCAGGAGGAAAAAACGATTAAAAGACCTTTGCTGTGTGTGACAGGGGGATTGGTACTTGGAGAGGCACTGAACCTGTGGATCCCGGCAGAGCAGATCATTTTTGGACTGGCAGTCTGGCTGCTCTTTTTGGTGTGCGCATTTGCGCGCCGGAAGAGCAGATACAGGCTGCCAGTCCTTCTTTTTATGGCGGGACTGGCTGTGGGGAGTCTCAGGATGGAGGCGGAACAGGCGGCATTTTTGCGGGAAGAGGGATTTTTTCTGGAGGAACAGGAGGATGGAGTGGTTTTAAACGGGACCGTCCGGTCGGTGAAGGAGAAGGACGGGACGCTGGAGGTTGTTCTCGGGGACTGTACCTCGGAAGAGGAAAACGGCGGACTGGTGGGGAGATTCCGGAGAGTTTTATGTTACCTTGAGATCGTGGAAGCAGAAACAAATGAAAGTGTGGGATGGAATTCAGAGTCACTTTCTGCAGGAAAAAGGATCCGTGTCTTTGGAGAGGGAAAGGCTGCGGATCCGGCGAGAAATCCGGGCGGGTTCGATTACCGTCTGTACTGCAGGTCCCGGGGGATCTCCGGGATCGTCTACGCGGACGGATATGCGGTGACCGGAGGAAAAACACGGATCATCGCCGATCGCCTGTACCGGATCCGCCGATCTCTTTCGGAACGCTTAAAGACGATCGCACTCCCGGAGGATGCCGGGATCCTGTCGGCGGTCCTGTTCGGGGAGAAAGAGGATCTGGACAGTGCCGTCTATGAACTTTACCGGAAAAACGGGATTTCCCACCTTCTGGCGATCAGCGGACTTCATGTCTCCATCGTCGGACTCGGAATCTGGAAAATATTCCGGAAAGGCGGGGCAGGATTCTGGTTTGCGGGAGTGGGTGCAGGCGGCTTTCTCTGCGTCTACGGGATGATGGTGGGCTCCGGTGCCTCTGTGGTACGGGCGGTCTCGATGGCGCTGCTCTCCTTTCTGGCGGCGGCTGTTGGGAGGACCTACGATCTTCCGACGGCGATGTGCATTCCGGCTGTGGGACTCCTGCTCGCTCATCCTTTTCTTTTGACGCAGGCCTCATTTCAGCTCTCTTTTCTCGCTGTCACATCGTTAGTCTACCCGGGACGATTGTTTTCGGTTCGCGGGGAAAAGATTTTTGCGGGGGAACGGTCTTCTGCGGCGGCGTCCGCCTTTTTTACAAGTCTTTCACTCCAGATGGTGACGGCACCCGTCATTCTCTGGCATTCTTTTGGAATCCCGCTCTACGGGGTGTTCTTAAATCTTATCGTGATCCCGCTGATGACGTATGTGGTCATATCGGGATTTCTTGGACTTGGTCTGTCCTTTTTATCAATATCGGTGGGGAGCGCCATGCTCGGAGGCGCACATTATATTTTGCGTTTTTATGAATTCGTCTGCAGCAGCACCGGAAAGCTTCCGGGGGCGGAGCTCGTTTTTGGGCAGCCGGAGGTGTGGAAGATCGGTTTTTATTACGGATGTCTGATCCTGGGAGCGGTTATCTATGAGCGGGGAGAGAAAACCTGGGAAAAATTTGGGAAAATGATGGCAGAAAACGGTTGGGAAAGAGGAGAAAAAGACAGAGGAAAGATTGGAAAAAAAGATGTAGAAATGGCGGACGGACAAAAAACAGAAAATTCAGAAAAAAACATGATCAGAAAGAGAGTCTGTAAATCAGTCAGACAATTGGAACATCAGAGAAAATGCAGAATGCAGTTCGATAAAAGGAAGCGCCTGTTCGGTCTTACTGTCTGCTGGCTTGCCGCATTCTGTTTCCTTCTCCCATCCCGCCCCGCAGGTCTTTCCGTCACATTCCTCGACGTCGGGCAGGGCGACGGGATCGTTCTGCGTTCATCCGACAAAGCAGTCCTTGTGGACTGCGGCAGCAGCCAGCAGAAGACGGTCGGGGAGAAGACGCTGGTCCCGTATCTCAAGAGTCAGGGTGTGGCGCACCTGGATCTTGCCGTCATGACCCATGGAGACCAGGACCACATCAACGGGATCCGGTATCTTTTAGAACACCCGGAATCGGGGATCACGGTGGGCGGTCTTATGATGCCGGAAGCAGGAACAGATGAGATCTACGGGACGATGGCGGAGCTGGCAAAAAAGCAGGGGATTCCTGTGTTTTATGCCGAACGCGGCGATATATGGAAAGATTTTCCGGGAAAAGGAATGAAGCTGGAATGCCTGTCCCCGGACGGGGAGACGGAATTCGCAGACCGGAATGAGGAATCCCTGGTATTTCGCCTGACACTTAAACGGTTTTCGCTGCTTCTCACGGGAGATATGGAAGAAAGCGGGGAGGAAATACTTCTGGATTCCGGGATCCTGACTCCTGTGACGGTCTTAAAAGCCGGCCACCATGGTTCTGCGACATCCTCAGGGGAAAGGTTTATAGAAACCCTGTCCCCGTCGATCACAGTGCTCTCCTATGGAAGAAAGAACCGCTACGGCCATCCGGCACCGGAAGTGAAGGAACGACTGAAAGAAGCCGGTTCTGAGATCCTCGAGACCGGAAAATCCGGCGCCGTCATGATCCGGACGGATGGAAAGAAGATCCGGGTGCGGACGATGATCCGGGAGAAATGATAAGCCGGCCGCGACGATAAGCCGGCCGCGGCGGGAGCAAAGACGCTGCAGGGAATCCATGTGAAGAGGAACCAAGGTGCGGCATATACGAAAAGAAATTACATAAGTCACATATGTCCGATTGACCGTATGATGGATCATGGATGTATTTAACTTGAAAAAAGCTCACTGTCTTCTTGTCATTTCAGGGATGAGACCGAGTTAAAAAGGTAATTCGTAACTTATATCGAAATCATGACGTTCCTTGACACAAAATGACAGGACTTTACATCCGCAAAAAAGATTTTGGTTTTCGCTTACCGAAATTTTACAAAGTAATCCTTTTGAATTTTACATCCTGTTTCTATAATTCTGTTTGTCTGGAGGAAAGAAACAGAATGAAAGGATTTTATTTTTCATCGACGCTCATGTGGGACGCCGATGCAGAGACGCTCATGAGGACAGCGGCAGAGAATGGCTTTGACGGGATCGAATTGTGGGCGCAGCATGCGGAGACGAAAAAGCTGGATCTGGAAACGATCCGCAGGCTGAAAAAAGAGCTGGGCCTGAACATCGTAGTCCACGCAAAGAGCTGGGATCTGAACTACGCGGCATTAAACGATGTGGTCCGGAGGGCATCCGTGGAGGAGATCAAGTCATCGGTGGATATGGCTGTGGAGCTTGGAGCTGACGAGGTGACGGTCCATCCGCCGAGATACACATTAAAAGAGGACGAGGCGGCCAGAGAACGGGCCTACGAAAGCATCCGGGAATTTTACGGATACGCGAAGGAGCGGGGCGTGGATATCTCCATGGAGATCATGGAACACATTCCGAAGGAGATGGCGACGACGCCGGACGGCATGTTCGGGATTGTGAGGGATTTGAGAGGAAAGCTGACCTACACGATCGATCTGGCACACAGCCTGACGGAGGAGGAATTTTTCGAGAACATCCGTATCATGGGACGCGTCTCAAAGGTTCATCTGACAAACAAGAAAGGCACAAAACTTCACACGCCGATCCCGGACGGTGATTTTGATTTTGAGGAGATCTACCCGAGACTTCTGGCATATGGCTTTCCGATGGTCATCGAGGGCTATGAGGAGGGAGATCATTACGAAGCGCTTACAGAAAACATTCAATATATGCAAACACTGAAGGAGAAAAGAAATGAAGAAATTAAACGTACTTTTAACAACAGCGGCTATCCTGGCACTTACAGGCTGCAGTTCCAACAGTAAACCGGCGGAGACAACGGCTGCACAGACAACAGCGGCAGCGACAACGGCAGCAGAAACAACGGCGGCGGAGACAACGGCTGCAGAGAAGAAGGACGCATCAGGAACCCTGACCGTCTACACCTCCCAGCCGGAGGCAGACATCCAGGCGCTGGTGGAAGAGTACAATAAATCCTGCCCGGATGTAAAGGTTGAGATCTTCAGAAGCGGAACTGAAGAAGTTGTCAGCAAGGTCCTCGCAGAGAAAGAGGCCGGTTCCGTTCTCGCAGATGTCCTTCTCGTATCCGATGCGGCGACGTTCGAGTCCTTAAAGGCGAAAGACATCCTGATGAGCTATGAGTCCCCGGAACTCTCCGAGATCGATCCGAGCTTCTATGACGCGGATCACACCTACACAGGAACAAAGATCATCAGCACCGGTATCGCGGTCAATACCGATGTGATCTCCAACATTCCGGAGTCTTTAGCGGACCTCACAAAGGCAGAGTACAAGAACGAGCTGATCATGCCGAGCCCGCTTTATTCCGGAGCAGCTGCATATAACCTCGGAGTCATCACGAGAACAGACGGTCTTGGATGGGAGTTCTATCAGGGCTTAAAGGACAACGGCGTGAAGGTCGACAAGGGCAACGGAGCTGTCCAGAAGGCAGTTGTTGCAGGAGAGAATGGTCTCGGTCTTCTCGTAGACTACATGGCGATCCGCTCCAAAAATGACGGAGCTCCGATCGAATTCGTGTACCCGTCCGAAGGTTCCCTCTGTGTCACAGAGCCGATCGGTATCGTTGCCGGAACAAAGAACGAGGCTGCAGCTGAATCCTTCGTAGACTTTATCCTCTCCGAGGACGGCCAGAAAGCGACAGCCGAGATCGGTTACACCCCGATCAGAAAAGGAGTTGCGGCTCCGGAGGGCTTAAAGAGCGCAGATGAGATCACAAACCTGACTTACGATCTTCCGACTCTGGTCGAGACAAGAGATTCCGACAAGGAAGCATTCTCCAAGATGTTTGAATAATCAGAAAAATAATGGCTCGGCAAGTCTGCTCATCCGGTCCATCAGAGTGACATGGACGAACCGCTATTTGTACACAATAAGAGGAAAAATCATGAAATCCAGTAATATTAAAACAATTGCAGGCCGGATCCTCTTTTTCCTCGCAGTATGCTTCATATTTATTATGCCGATTTTAAGCCTCCTTCGGATGAGTCTGACGACCGACGGAGGCTTTGGTCTGCAAAACTATGTGGACATGCTGCATGAGGAGAGGACGGCAAAAGCGATCCGGAACACGCTGATCATATCGGTATCTTCGACGGCGATCGCGGTGGCGGCGGGAAGTTTCTTCGCATTCTTAAACGCCTACACGAATGTGAAGAGGAAAAAGCTCCTGGAGCTCCTCGTCCTTGCCCCGTACATCATCCCTTCCTACATCATCACCTTGTCCTGGAGCAGTCTGCTCCTGAAACGCGGGTTTGTGAACACGACATTGAAAAATATCGGACTTCCGGTCATCGATATCTACACGCTTCCGGGGATCATCCTTGTGATGGGGATCTGCAACATCCCGGTCGTCTATCTCCTTGTAGTGGGAATGCTCAGAAAGATCCCGCGCGACATGGAGTGGGCAGGGCGGACTTCCGGCTATACGCCTTTTCAGACGATCCGGAAGATCACCATGGTCCAGGCGATGCCGGCGATCGCGGGCGGCGGCATGCTGGCGTTTCTTGCATCCATCGACAATTTCAGCATCCCGGCATTCTTAGGGATCTCCTCCGGAATTCCGGTGCTCAGCACTTACATTTATGAGAAAGCGATCAGCTTCGGACCGGATTCCTTCCATAAAGCGGCATCCCTCTCCGTGATCCTCTCGTTCATTGCGATCGGCGGCACCCTGATCCAGGGAAAGCTGATCCGGAAGAATTCAAACCTGGAGAGCGTGAAGGAAGATACTTCCGTCCGCTATGAGCTTCCGACGAAGTGGAGACGGATCCTCGAGTGGGGAAGCCTCGGAGTCCTGGCGGGATTTACGGTGGTTCCTGTGATTTCCATGATCATGAGCGCTTTTTTAAAGAATTACGGCACGAAATTCCGCCCGGAGAACCTGTCGCTCAAGAACTTCCAGTTCGTATTTACGAATGCAGGAGTCCGTCAGGCAGTGTTCAACAGCATCCTGCTTGCCATTGTCACCTGTATCATTTGTATCATCGCAGGTACGGCGACTGCGTACCTCAAGGTGCGGAAACACTCGAAGGCGGCCATGATGTTTGAGTCCGCGGCCTCACTGACATATGCGCTTCCGGGAATCGTCCTGGCACTCGCCATGATCTTCCACTGGACCATCGTTCCCGGTGTCTACGGAACCGTAAAGATCCTGATGATCGCCTATGCGACAAGATACGTGGTCTTACAGATCAAGGGAAGTACGACGGCGATGCTCTCCGTGGAACCAGCGCTCGAGGAGGCGGGAAGAGTGTTCGGAGCCGGAAAAGTGACGATCTGGAGAAAGATCATGGTCCCGGTCATGGCGAAGCAGATCCTCTCGAGTTCCTTCCTGATCTTTGCCTCATCGCTGACGGAGCTGACGCTGTCGTCCATGCTCGCGAGTGCCGGGACAAAGACGATCGGTCTTACGATCTTCAACCTGCAGCAGGGCGGAGATTACAGTCTGTCCGCGGCAATGTCCGCAGTGATCGTGTTCATCGTATTCTTTGTGTACAGCCTGGTGGCTCTCGTAAAGAAGAAGGATGAGGAGGACGCAAAGCGCCCGAAGGTACAGGAGGGCAGTGCGGAAGAAGTCGGAGACCATGCGGTCGGACAGGGAGCGTAAGGAAACAAGAACGAGGAGAAATGAGAATAAAATGAGCCTTAAAATTGATCATATTACTAAAAAATTCGGAAATTTCACAGCATTAGATGATATTTCCCTGGAGATCCGTGACGGAGAATTTCTGGCGATCCTGGGGCCGTCCGGATGCGGAAAGACAACACTTCTCCGGATCATCGGCGGATTTGAGGCGCCGACCGAGGGGAGCATCCTGAAGGACGGGGAGATCTTTTCTTCCCAGAATGAAAATGTTCCTGTGGAGAAGAGAAATCTCGGAATGGTATTCCAGTCGTTTGCTCTCTGGCCGCACATGACCGTGCGGGAGCATGTGGAGTTTCCGTTAAACAGTAAGCGCTGTACCATGACGGAGGACGAAAAACGGAAAGCCGTAGACCAGGCGATCGAGGCGGTGGGACTTTCCACGATGGAAAAGCGGTATCCGGGGGAGCTCTCAGGCGGACAGAAACAGCGCGTCTCCCTGGCGCGCGCCATTGTCGCGAAGCCGTCGATCCTTCTGATGGATGAGCCGCTCAGCGCTCTTGACGCGGAGTTAAAGATCAGCATGCGCCGGGAGATCCAGAACATTCACAAGCTCACGGGGGCAACGATCATCTATGTGACGCACGATCAGAGTGAGGCGCTCGCCATGGCGGACCGGATCCTGATCATGAAGAGCGGAAAGATCGAGCAGCTTGACACGCCGGAGCAGGTTTACTGCAATCCGCAGACGGAATTTGCGGCGACGTTTGTCAGCAAATGCAATCTCGTGAAGGGAAAGTGGCTCGGAAACATGTTCAAGGTGGAGAACCAGGACGTTGTCTTCGAGACAGAACCGGCGGCGAAGGAATTTCTTGTCAAGGGACTCTGTCCGGTGCGCCCGGAGGAGTTCGAGATCAGCCGTGACGGAAACGGGATCCGCGGGGATATCGTGAACCGACAGTACAACGGCCGTGAGATCCACTACGCGGTCCGGACAACGGATGCGGTCTATAACGTCTACACCGGACAGGGACAGCTCTACAACGAAGGCGAGACGATCTATTTAAGAAAGAAGGCAGGCTGATATGGAACTGAGAGCACTGATGGATCTGCACACGCACACGCTGGCCAGCGGACATGCGTACAGTACGCTGAAGGAGAACCTGGAAGAGGCGAAAAAGATGGGGCTTGAGGTCCTTGGAACGAGTGAGCACGCGCGGATGATGCCGGGAACGGCACCGCTCATCTATTTCCAAAATTTTAAGGTGATTCCGAAGGAGGTGGATGGGGTCCGCCTGGTGAACGGGATCGAGGCGAATATTTTTGATGAACACGGCTCAATCGATGTGGAAGAGCCGATCCTCTCAAAGATGGATTACATCATTGCAAGTCTTCATACGCCGTGTATCGCAAATCTTGGGATCGTGAAGAATACGGCGGCGCTCGTGGGCGCTGCCGAGAACCTGAATGTGACGGTCATCGGTCATCCGGATGATGACCGGTATCCGATCGATCCGGATGAGGTTGCGGCTGCAGCTGCGGAAAACCATACGGCCATCGAGCTCAACAACGGGTCGTTAAATCCGCTTTCGACGAGGATCAACGGACCGAAAAATATCAGGAAGGTCCTGGAGGCATGCAAAAAGTATCACACCATGGTGCTCATGGGGACGGACAGCCATATCTGCTATGAGATCGGACATTTTGAGGATTCGATGGTGCTGTTAAAGGAACTTGATTTTCCGGCGGAGCAGGTGATCAATTTCGATGTGGACAGGCTGGGGTATGTGCTGAGAAAGCATTGAGAACAGGTTGGGAATAGAGCAACGAAAAAGGGCGATCATATTGTAACAATATGGTCGCTTTTCGTATATCAAGCGACAGGGGCCAGTGACAGGGGAAAAGGCGCAGCTTGACCGGCAGTGGCATCTCTGATAGAATGGATGGCAGAAAATGATCAAATGTACAGTTCACGGAGGCGGTTATGCAGACATTAAACCAGGATATCAAAGAGAAAACATTTAAGCGGGTCTATCTGCTGTTTGGGGATGAACCGTTTCTTGTGAACAGTTATAAAAAGCGTCTCCGGGAGGCGATTGCCGGGGATGACACGATGAATTACAACTATTTTGAGGGCAAGGGGCCGGACGTGAAGGAGATCATAAGTCTCGCGGACACCATGCCTTTTTTTGCTGAGCGGCGGCTTGTGATGGTCGACGGCAGCGGATTTTTCAAGAACAGTGCGCCGGAGGAGCTTGTGAATTATATCGCGGAGATCCCGGAATCGACCTGCATGGTCTTTGTGGAGAGCGAGGTCGATAAGAGGAACAAGCTTTATAAGAAGGTCAAGGACAATGGATATGCGGCAGAGTTAAAGAAGCAGGATGCGGATCAGCTCATGCGCTGGGCGGCGGGGATCCTCGCAAAGGACGGGAAGAAGATCACTCGCCAGGTCATGGAGTATTTTATGGAGCGGACCGGGGATGATATGGAGAATATCCGGATGGAGCTGGAGAAGCTGATCTGCTACACGATGGGGCGCGAGGTGATCACGAAGGAGGACGTCGAGGCGGTCGGGACGGTTCATGTCACGAACCGGATCTTTGAGATGGTGACGGCGATCGTCGCGGGGAATACGAGGAAGGCAATGGATCTCTATGAGGATCTTCTGACTTTGAAGGAGCCGCCGATGAGGATCATGTTTCTGATCGCGAAGCAGTTTAACCAGCTTCTGCAGGTGAAGGAGCTTGCGGGGAAGGGCGCCCAGAAGGGGGAGATCGCTTCGAAGGTGAAGGTGCCGCCGTTTGTGGCGGGGAAGCTGATCGCGCAGGCGAGGGCGTTTTCGCGGGAGCAGATCCTTTCTTATGTGGAGTTTTGCGTGGAATCGGAGGAAGCGGTGAAGACGGGGAGGTTGTCGGATCGGTTGGCGGTGGAGTTGTTGATCGCTAGGAAGTACCGGTAGGTATGGCGGAAAGTTAGCTTTAGAAACTTGGCGAAAGGTACGCGCCGGCCTGCCTTCAGACTCAGGCGCGAGTGGATTCCGGGGGCGGTTCCTCTAGGCTTGCGAAAAAATGCTAAGGGCGGAGAGCAGGAGACACAACTCGCTGCGCTCAGACAAGTGTCCCCTGTTCTCCAACGCATTTTCCCGCGAGCCAAGAGGAAGCCAAAGCCCCTGGAATCAGGCGCCTGAGTCTGAAGCCATACCTGTGCTGTGCAGTGGCGGGAGTAGGGAGAGGATAGAAAAAAGAACCGCCGGTTCCGACACACCCTCGGAATCAGCGGTTCTTTTTTATTTATGCGTAATAATCCAGTTCGATGATAATTAAGCCATTGCGCTTACAGCTTTAGCCAAACGGGATACTTTTCTGGAAGCGGTATTCTTGTGATATACGCCCTTGGAAGTAGCCTTGTCGATCTCGCTTGTAGCAGCAAGAAGTGCAGCCTGTGCAGCAGCCTTGTCGCCAGCAGTAATTGCAGCTTCTACCTTCTTAACGAAAGTTTTCACTTTGGATCTGATTGCTTTGTTTCTAGCAGCTCTTGTCTCTGCTACTACGATTCTTTTCTTTGCAGATTTGATGTTAGCCAATCTGTACACCTCCATATTATTTTAAAAATTATCTCTGTTTGTTTTGCATCAAAGCCTGGACACGGACAGTTCAATGTAAACATACTATTACATTCTAGCGAATATTTCCCAGGATGTCAATACATAAATTGCTTTTTTCGAGAGAAAAATAAGAGAGTCTGGTTACTTTTCTTTGGTAGGAATTTTCAGAACTGAAAATTCCGTATGATACAGTGGAGACCGCGGATTTTGCCGATTTGGAATGCGAAGCATCGGCAAAATCGAGTTATAGTGCGCGGGCACTATAACTGAGAATGGTTACTTTTCATGGGTAGGAAGGAGAAGATGCTATGAGACAGGCGGATGTTGATTTTGTGGTGCGGACGGATCTGGCGATCGAGGAGCGGGAGCGGGTCTGGGAGAGCGGGAGTGAGATCGCGGGGGTCCGGATGCGGGAGTGGGAAGCGGCGGACGCAGGGATCCGGGTGACGGAGGTCTTGGTGTGTGATGAGAGAGGGGAAGAGGCGCTCGGAAAGCCGGTCGGTGTGTATCTGACGCTGGATGCGCCGTCGCTTGCGAAGAAGGACGAGGATTACCACAGGGAGGTCTCGGAGGAGTTATCGGGGCTTTTGCGGGGGATGTTTGTGGATCATGGGCTTGAGGCGGAGCGGATGGAGCGGCCGGTGAGGATGCTGGTCGTGGGGCTTGGAAATCCGGAGGCGACGCCGGATGCGCTGGGACCGAAGGTGCTGGAGCATCTCCAGGCGACGCGGCATCTGGCGATGGAGTACGGGACGGATTTTTGCTGGAAGCATGGATATCCGATCCTGAGTGGGATCACACCGGGAGTCATGGCGCAGACGGGGATGGAAACGGCGGAGATCGTAAAGGGGATCGTGCGGGAGACAGAGCCGGATGCCGTTATCGTTGTGGATGCGCTGGCGGCCAGGAGTGCGGGGAGACTCGGAGTCACGGTGCAGCTTGCCGATACGGGGATCCGACCGGGATCCGGGGTCGGAAATCACCGGAGCGGGCTGACGGAGGAGACGCTGGGGATCCCGGTCTTTGCGATCGGGATTCCGATGGTTGTCGGGGCGGCGGCGATCGTGTACGACACGGTCGGGGCGATGACGGAGGTGCTGAGAGAGCGGGTGGAATGCGGATCCGGTGATGAGGAGAAAGGAACAAAGAAAGAAAAAACGAAGAAAGAAGCAATCAAGACCGAAGAAACAGAGGAAGATAAAGAAACGCGAAAAAACGGTGGAAAATGGACGAAGGAAGAGCCCCGGAGAAGAGAGGAAAAGCGGATGATACCGGAAATGCTCCGGGTTGAGGAGGCTTTTGAACTCGTCAAGGAACTTTTAAAACCGGATCTTGGTCCCATGTATGTGACTCCGCACGATATTGATGAGCGGGTGGATTTTCTGAGCTATACGATATCGGAGGCAATCCATGGGGCGCTGTTTTACAATAAATGAAAAAGGGTAACTGTTCAGCAGATCTGTGCACTTGCTGCGCTGAACATAATAAATCTGCCATGCATCCGAAGGGAAACTCCAGGGGAACTTTCTGTAGGCGTGTAATGAACAGTTACGAAAAATGATTCCGTTACAGGAGCTGATGGAAAGTGTGTGCGAAATTTATCCGAAATGAGATAAGAAAAATCCAGTGAAGAAAATGCGATTTCTTCAGCAGCAATAGCGTGATGTAGTCGAAAAAAGCAGCAGACTTGATTGGTATCCGGCGATCGGGCGTAAAGGTACTGAATCACCGCTCTTGCACATAAAATGTAAGGAAACGGCGGGCCGGGCGGTAAGGATGAGGCGGAGATGGTACTATTTTAAGCGGATGCTTCAGGCGGACCGCCGGTTTGTCGTGCAGATGTTCGGGAATTTACTGGGAGTCCTCCGGTATGCCGGGCTGTGGATCGGGATCGCGGCGGTATGTGCGGCAGTTTTATATCTGGGGAGAAAAGTTTTTTCAGTTTCGCTGGGTAAATTTTATGAGGATCATGCGGTACAGATCGCTGACGATATTGTGCGGGGATTTCTTCCTGCGTGGAAAGAAGATGAAGGCGTATCGTTTTTCCGGGAAAGTCGGAAAAATGAAAACAGCGGGCTGAATGCGGAGTATGAAGAAATCTTCGGGATCGAAAATGAGAACGAGGCGATGCGGGCGGAATGGATCGCAGGCAGGGAGGCTGGAGAGGAAGAATACAGGGACGAAAGCGGGAAAATGATACAGGAAAACGGGGACGAAAGCGGGCAAACAATACAGGAAGGCGGAAATGCGAATGAGGGAATAAAAGAGGGGATGAACGGAGGACTAGACGAAAGCAGTCTGTCAGAACAAACCGAAAGCGGGCAGCTTCATGAGGAAAGAGCTGCATCGGATGACAATCTCCTGGCATCCGGAATTTTCAACACCGGAAATTCCGGCATTATATTAGAAAAACTGAATGATTACGACTATCTGATGAAAAAATTCTATAATGTCCATCCGACCACGACGGCGAGCCGTGATCTGATGCAGGCAGAAACATTTCTGTCCACCGATCTTTCCATCGAAAAGAATGCGGACAGTCCGCAGATCCTGATCTACCACACCCACTCCCAGGAGACTTACGCGGATTATCCGGAAAATCCGGAGGCGGATGTGATCCATCTGGGAGAGGAGCTGGCGGTCCTTTTGCGGGAACGCGGTTACAACGTGTTTCATGATGAGAGTGTTTACGATTATCGGGACGGAAAGCTGGACCGGAGTGCGGCGTATACCTATGCACTTGATGGGATCACGGGACTTTTACAGAAATATCCGTCCATCGAAGTGGTTTTAGATATCCACAGGGACGGCGTTGCGGATGGGACGAGACTTGTGACGGAACTCGGCGGGAGCGAGACGGCAAAACTCATGTTTTTCAATGGGACGTCCATGAGCCCGGACGGACCGATCGAATATCTTCCGAATCCGAATCTCAGAGAAAACCTGGCATTCAGCTTCCAGATGCAGCTTCTGGCGGATGGAAAATATCCGGGACTGATGAGAAAGATCTATTTAAAAGGCCTCCGCTATAATGAGCATGTCCGGGCGCGCTCCGCCCTGATCGAGGTGGGCGCGCAGACAAACACATACGCGGAGGCGAAGGCGGCGATGGAGCCGCTTGCAGATATCCTGGATCTTGTGTTGGATCATGGACAGGGAGATTAAAAAATCCGAAGGCCAGGTGACTGCCGGGATTTCCTTACATACTGATCTTCTTTTCCCACTTTCCGGACATATAATAAAGCTCGACGAGAATGGATGCCACGATCCATCCGATCGGATAACCGAAGCCGACAACTGCGGCCGTGTTGCAGATCGAGGTCGCAATATAGAGATAGATCTGGCGGAACAGGACAAAGGAGAACAGCATGATCAGCATCGGAGTCCTGGAATCACCGGCTCCTCGCATGGCTCCTGCGACAACCTGGTTCGGGCAGCAGAACGCGAGCATGAAGACGTTCATCCGGAGAAACATGGTTCCGTAGCGGACCACATCCGGCTCCTGGTTAAAGATCGCGACAAGGCTTGGGGCGAACAGGAAGAGGACGGCGGCGCTTGCGAACGTGATAATGAGAGCGAGGCGCATCGCGACACCGGTACCTTTTTTGGCCCTCGGAAGGTTTCCGGCACCGAGGTTCTGACTCATGAAGGTCGTGGAAGCCTGACCGATACTCTGCATCGGAAGAAAGACGAACTGGTCGATCTTCGAATAACTGCTCCATCCGGCCATACAGCTCGAACCGAAGGTGTTGATGTAGGACTGGACATACACGTTTGAGAATGAGGTCAGCGACTGCTGGAATCCGGTCGGAAGTCCGATCATGAGGATCTGCTTGAAGATTCCTTTGTCGATCCGCAGATCACGCCAGGTAAGTCTGTAATTTTCCGTGCTGCGGGAGAGGACGACGAGTACCAGGGCAGCGGAGATGAACTGGGAGATGATCGTCGCGTAGGCAACGCCCTCGATCGCCATTCCGAAGCCGACCACAAAGAGGAGGTCGAGCGCGATGTTCATGACGCTGGAGAGACAGAGGAAGTAGAGGGGACGTTTCGTATCGCCCACCGCGCGCAGGATCGCACTTCCCATATTGTATACAAGAAGACCGAACACGCCGGAAAAATAGATTTCAAGGTACACGGACGCAGACGGAAGGACATCCTCCGGTGTGGACATGAATTCCAGCATATACGGGGTGACCCAGATGCCGAGTCCGGTCAGGAGAATTCCGCAGATGAAAGTCAGCGCCATCGTCGTCTCGACTGCGATGTGGAGTTTTTCATCATCGTGCGCTCCGTAGTAGCGGCTGATCACGACGCCGGCGCCGACGGAAGTTCCTGTGAAGAACATGACGATCATGTTGATGATACTTGTTGTGGACCCAACAGCGGCGAGGGCGTGGGAGCCGACGAAGTTTCCGACGACGAGGCTGTCTACGGTGTTGTAGAGCTGCTGAAAGAGATTTCCGATCACAAGCGGAACCGCGAACATGATGAGAAGTTTCGTGATGGAACCGGATGTCATGTCCATGGATTTTTGTTTTTTAGGGGTATGGTTCATAGCGGGTTCTCCTTGGCGTGACGCAAAAGGCTGCAGTAGTTACCGGATATGTTTCCAAAATGGAGAGTCATGCAGGATCCTGTCCGGATATCGCAGCAGGAAAATGGTGGACGGGTGACAAAAGAGGGACCGGGAGCAGAAATCCCAGTCAATGAAATGAATGTCAAGTTCATGTAAAGAATGTTAATTAAAGTCTAAATCAGAACGGTTGGAATGTCAATTGCTTTAACAAAACCTGTAAAAATGAAAAATTGCAAGGTAAATATTTGCGAAGGAAGACCCGGGATCATAAATACTGAAAGTGAGACCATGGCTCCCGGAAAAACCGGCAAAATCTGCGGGCGGTCATGTTCAGAACTGCTTGCGCATGAAGGCAAATAATGCTATATTTAATATGATAAATTGCCATTTCTGCCCCCATCAGCCTGCTCAGGGAATCTGATGGGAAAATGAATGCGATAAATATAGAAGAAAGGTAATTATTCAGTAGGTCTGCGCACTTGCTGCGCTGACCGTAACAAAACACAGGCTTGAAGGCAAAAATCCCATCGGCGAAGCCGATTTGGAATGGATTTTTGCTCGTAACTGTGAGGGACTGAACAGTTACGAAGAAAGATGTGCAGGAAACCGGCTGTCTCAGAGCGCCGGATCCCTGCAGAAGTAAAAAAGAAGAGAGGAACATGAATGGTTCATTATTCCCAGGATAAAATCAGAAATTTCTGTATCATTGCCCACATCGACCACGGTAAATCCACGCTGGCGGACCGCATTATCGAGAAGACCGGTCTTTTAACGAGCCGTGAGATGCAGGCGCAGGTTCTCGACAATATGGAGCTCGAGCGCGAGCGCGGCATCACGATCAAATCCCAGGCTGTCCGCACTGTCTATAAGGCGAAGGACGGCGAAGAGTATATCTTCAACCTGATCGATACCCCAGGTCATGTGGACTTTAACTATGAGGTATCCCGAAGCCTTGCGGCCTGTGACGGCGCGATCCTTGTCGTTGACGCGGCCCAGGGAATCGAGGCGCAGACACTTGCGAACGTCTACCTCGCCCTTGATCATGACCTCGACGTTGTCCCGGTCATCAATAAGATCGACCTTCCGAGCGCCGATCCGGACCGTGTGGCGGAGGAGATCGAGGACGTGATCGGACTTGAGGCTCACGATGCGCCGAGGATCTCCGCAAAGATGGGCTTAAATATCGAAGATGTTTTAGAGGCGATCGTCCACAAGATCCCGGCTCCTAAGGGAGATCCGGAGGCACCTCTTCAGGCCCTGATCTTCGACTCCCTCTACGATTCCTACCGCGGCGTTATCGTGTTCTGCCGTGTGAAAGAGGGAACCGTTAAGAAAGGAACCCCGATCCAGATGATGGCGACGGGCGCTTCCTACGACGTCGTGGAGGTCGGATACTTTGGCGCAGGCCAGTTTATCCCGTGCGATGAGCTCCGCGCCGGTATGGTAGGTTATATTACCGCCAGCATCAAGAACGTAAAAGATACCCGTGTCGGCGATACGGTGACGAACCGCTTAAATCCATGTGCAGCACCGCTTCCGGGATATAAGAAAGTCACTCCGATGGTCTACTGCGGTCTCTACCCGGCGGATGGAGCGAAATATCCGGAGCTTCGTGACGCCCTGGAAAAATTACAGTTAAATGACGCGTCCCTGTTCTTTGAGCCGGAGACATCCATCGCTCTTGGATTCGGATTCCGCTGCGGATTCCTTGGACTTTTACATTTGGAGATCATCCAGGAGCGCTTAGAGCGCGAGTACAACCTCGACCTTGTCACAACGGCTCCGGGCGTTGTATACCGGATCCACAAGACGAACGGAGAGGTGATCGACCTCACGAACCCGTCCAACATGCCGGATCCGTCCGAGATCGACTATATGGAAGAGCCGATCGTCTCCGCAGAGATCATGGTCACGACCGAATTTGTCGGTGCGATCATGCAGCTGTGCCAGGAGCGCCGCGGCGTTTACCTCGGAATGGAATATATGGAAGAGACTCGTGCACTCTTAAAATATGAGCTTCCGTTAAACGAGATCATCTACGATTTCTTCGATGCGCTGAAATCCAGATCCCGCGGTTACGCGTCCTTCGACTACGAGTTAAAGGGATACGAGAAGTCCGAGCTTGTCAAACTCGATATCCTGATCAACAAAGAGGCGGTCGATGCCCTTTCCTTCATCGTCTTCGAAGGTTCCGCCTACGAGCGCGGAAGAAAGATGTGCGAGAAGTTAAAGGATGAGATCCCGAAACACTTATTTGAGATCCCGATCCAGGCGGCCGTCGGCGGAAAGATCATCGCGCGTGAGACCGTCAGAGCGATGAGAAAGGATGTCCTCGCGAAGTGCTACGGCGGCGATATTTCCCGAAAGAAGAAACTTCTCGAGAAGCAGAAGGAAGGAAAGAAGCGTATGCGCCAGGTCGGAAATGTGGAGATCCCGCAGAAGGCGTTCATGAGCGTCCTGAAGCTGGATGAGGAGTAGACGGCAGAGGGAAGAACAGCGATTTTAAAAATCAGAGATCGATTGGCAGGATAGATTCTGCCGGATTCTGGAAAAAGCTGGAAAAATACAGTCTGACAGACAAAAGGATATAGTCCAGAATACTCCCTGTCTGCGCCGCAGCAGGGGAAAAACGCAAAAGTCCATTTCCGGTATAAGAAATGGACTTTTCCTGTATCCGGACCGGAGATCGAATTCCTGACTGCAGGTCCTGTCACCGGCGGTTCTTTTCAAATCTATAGAAACGGACCGATTTTGCCGTTACTTATCTCCTGAAAGGAGAACGGTTTCCCTGACGGAGACAGACCCTGAAAAAACAGAGTGAGGTACACAATGAAACTTACAACTCTTTGTTATATCGAAAAAGATGAAAAATATCTGATGATCCACCGGATCAAAAAGAAACATGACGTCAATAAGGACAAATGGATCGGCATCGGCGGAAAGTTTGAACGCGGGGAGAGTCCGGAGGACTGTATCCTCAGGGAGACGAAGGAGGAGACCGGTCTGACGCTCACAGACTACCGGCTCCGGGGCGTCCTGACTTTTGTATACAACGATGACGATGAGGAGATGGAGTACATTTTCCTCTACACGGCGGACGGCTTTGCGGGGGAGCTCGCGGAATGCAATGAGGGAACGCTGGAGTGGGTCCCGAAAACGCAGATCGACCGCCTGAACCTGTGGGAGGGCGACCGGATCTTCCATTATCTTCTCGATGAAGATGCGCCGTTTTTCTCCTTAAAACTCCGCTATCAGGATGATCTTTTAAAGGAGGCGGTCCTCGATGGAAAGCCGTTGGAGCTTCTCGATCTGCTCCGTGAAGACGGGGAACCGTCCGGTCAGGTGCGCTGGCGGACTCTGGTCCATCTTCACGGAGACTGGCACCGGACGAGCCATGTCTGGGTCGTGAGAAAACGCGCGGACGGAGGACATGACCTGCTTTTACAGAAGCGGAGCGGGGAAAAGGATTCCTTCGCAGGCTGTTATGACATCTCCAGCGCCGGACATATCCCGGCGGGACAGGACTACCTGGAATCGGCGCTGAGAGAGCTGAAGGAAGAGCTTGGGATCACAGCGAAACCGGAAGAGCTGCGGCTTGTGGGAGTCCACGACGGGCGCTATGAGGGCGAATTTGGCGGACAGATCTTTAAAAACCATGAAAAGAGCCATGTCTTCGTCTATGAGAAACCGGTGGAGATCGAAGACCTGAAACTTCAGAAGGAAGAAGTGGAGTCCGTAAAGTGGATGAAGATCGAAGATGTCCTTGCGTCGGTAAAAGCGCATGATCCGGGATACTGTCTGTTTGAGGATGAGATCGAAATGCTCTGCGGGGTGCTCAAATGAGCGGGGGCATGGAATTATATCTGCACATGCCGTTCTGTGTGAGAAAGTGTGCCTACTGCGATTTCCTGTCATTCCCGTCAGGAGCCAAGACGCAGAGAATGTATGCAAAGCGGCTGATGGAAGACATCGGTGTCATGGGAAAACGATACGGGGAGATCCCGGTCGAGACGATCTTTATCGGGGGCGGAACCCCGTCGGTGCCGGACTCTGGGCTGATCGTGGAGATCATGGAACATGTCAGACATGCGTTTCATGTCGCGGATGGCGCGGAGATCTCCATGGAGGCGAATCCCGGGACGGTGACGCGGGAGAAACTTACGGATTACCGGAAAGCTGGGATCAACCGGCTGAGCTTCGGTCTCCAGTCGGCGAATGACCGGGAGTTAAAACTTCTGGGGCGGATCCACACCTGGGCGGAATTTCTGGAGAGCTTTACGCTGGCCCGCGAGTGCGGGTTTGCGAACCTGAATATCGATCTCATGTCGGCGCTTCCGGGACAGACCTGTGAGTCATGGAAGGAGACGCTCTCGCGGGTCACGGATCTTGATCCGGAACATATCTCTGCATACAGCCTGATCATCGAGGAAGGAACGCCGTTCGGTGAACGATATGGGAGCGAAGAGGGGCGGAAACTTCTTCCGGATGAGGACTCCGAGCGGGAGATGTACCATGAGACGAAGCGGTTTTTAAAGGACTGCGGATACGAACGGTATGAGATTTCCAATTATGCGAAGCCGGGGCGGGAGTGCCGCCACAACATCGGCTACTGGACCGGAGTTCCGTATCTGGGACTCGGACTCGGGGCGTCCTCCTATCTGGACGGCTGCCGGTTCACTGTGAACCCGGATATGAAGCAGTATCTCGAAGAAAAGCCGGGAATGTTTACGGATATCGAAAAGCTGACGAAGAAGGATATGGAAGAGGAATTCTTCTATGTAGGGCTCCGGATGACGGCCGGGGTGTCGCTTTCAGAATTTGAAAGACGATTCGGGATCTCCGCAAAGGAAGTCTACCCGGGGCTGATGGAAACATTCGTGAAAGAAAAGGCCGCGCGTTTTGAAGGTGACCGCTTTGTACTGACTGATTACGGGCTCGATGTGAGCAACTATATCATGGCGCAGTTTCTGCAGGACTGAAGTTCCTGCGGAGGCTGCGTTTTTTAGATTCATGGGAAATTTTGACTTTATGAGTATAAAGTAATACAGAAATATATAGGCAAAGTAAAAGTATGGTAAAAATGTATAAAAAGCTATCAAAAACAGCGAAAATGTGCTATAATTTATACAATCCTTGAGAATGCGATTTTATGCATTTTGCACGGAGAATACCGATCCAGAAATACAGGGGGATATTTTTATGGCTAAGGAAATGATCGCAATGCTCCTTGCCGGCGGACAGGGCTCCAGACTCTACGCGCTGACACAGAAGCTTGCAAAACCGGCAGTTCCTTTCGGCGGAAAGTATCGGATCATCGACTTCCCGCTCTCGAACTGTGTAAATTCAGGAATCGATACCGTTGGAATTCTGACCCAGTACCAGCCGATGGTGTTGAATGAGTATATCGGAAACGGTCAGCCGTGGGATCTTGACCGTCTCTACGGGGGAGTCCATGTACTGCCGCCGTACCAGAAAGCGTCCGGCTCCGACTGGTATAAGGGAACCGCAAACGCGATCTATCAGAACATTCCGTTTATCGAGCGCTACGATCCGCAGTATGTGATCATCTTATCAGGTGACCAGATCTGTAAGCAGGATTACAGTGATTTCCTCCGCTTCCACAAGGAGAAAGGGGCGGAGTTCAGCGTTGCCGTTATGGAGGTCCCGTGGGATGAGGCATCCCGCTTCGGCCTGATGGTCGCAGACGATGATGACCGGATCACGGAGTTTCAGGAGAAACCGAAGAACCCGAAGTCCAACCTGGCTTCGATGGGAATCTACATCTTCAACTGGGATATCTTAAAGAAGTACCTGATCGAGGACGAGGCGGATCCGAACTCCGAGAACGATTTCGGAAACAACATTATCCCGAACCTTCTGAAGGACGGACGAAAAATGTACGCCTACCACTTTGAGGGATACTGGAAGGATGTCGGAACGATCTCTTCCCTCTGGGAGGCAAATATGGAGGTTCTGGATCCGGAGCACAGCGGGATCAACCTCTTTGATGAGAATTGGAAGATCTACAGCCGGAATAGCGGCATGACCGGACATAAGATCGGCTCCAACGCGGTCGTTGAGAACTGTATGATCACAGACGGCTGCCGGATTGATGGAAATGTAAAGCATTCGATCCTGTTCTCCGGTGTTAAGGTAGAAAAAGGTGCAAAGGTCGAGGATGCCGTTGTCATGGGTGGAACCGTCATCAAGGCCGGTGCCGTTGTGGAACACTGCATCGTTGCCGAGAACGTTGTGATCGGTGAGAATGCGATCGTCGGTTCCATGCTGAAGGATGAGGGACACGGTGTCGCGACGATCGGATCCGGGATCACAATCGGAAAGGGCGCAAAGATCGGCCCGAACGCCATGGTCAATAAAAATGTGGAGGACGGTGAAGAACAATGGTAAATTCCAATGCAAATGCGATCGGTATTATTTTCCCGAACAGTTATGACAATCTGGTGCCGGAACTTGCGGGCGACCGCCTGATGGCATCCATCCCGTTCGCGGGACGTTACCGGATCATCGATTTCCTCCTTTCGAGTCTCGCAAACTGCGGGATCAGCAATATCTCCATCGTGGTCCGCGAGAATTACCATTCCCTGATGGACCATCTGGGATCCGGCCGTGAGTGGGATCTTCTCAGAAAGAACGGAGGTCTCAGCATCTTCCCGCCGTATGCGGAGAAGAACATGAAGGTCTACAGCGGCCGTGTCGAAGCGCTGGAGAGTATTCTGCAGTTCCTTAAAAATAAGAAAGAAAAGTACGTTATCATGACCGACGCAAATATTGCGGTCGATTTTGATTTCAATGATATGTTAAGGGCACATATCGAGAGCGGCGCCGATGTGACTGTCGCTTACGCGGAGCAGGAGATCCCGGCGGAGCTGATCCACGCGGGCGCCCATGGGGACATGTATTACACGTTAAAGCTCGAGGACGGGCGTGTGAAAAGGATCTTCATGAATTCCGAGGAGAGCGGAAAACAGAATCTTTCCATGAACATCTATATTATGGAAAGAGAAGCTCTGATCGAGAAGATCCATGCGGCGTTTGTACGCGGCTATTCCTATTTTGAGCGTGATATCCTTGCACCGCGCCTGGAGAAATATAACGTCCGCGCGTACAAGTATGAAGGATATTATGCAAGGATCTGCGGACTGAAGAGCTACTTTGACGAGAATATGAAGCTTCTTGACGATGAGAATCTGGAAGCGCTGTTTACCGGCGGTCCGGTCTACACAAAGATCCGTGACGACAACCCGACGAGATACATTACCGGATGTAAGGCGAAAAATAACCTCGTTGCAGATGGCTGTGTGATCGAGGGAGATGTTGAGAACTGTATTCTTTTCAGAGGCGTCAAGATCGAGAAAGGCGCGAAGATCAGAAACAGTGTCCTGATGCAGGATACGGTCGTGAAGGCCGGCGGACGCTTGGATTACGTTGTTACCGATAAGAACGTTACGATCGAGGTTGGACAGGAGCTTAAGGGAACGGATACACAGCCGTTTTATGTTGCCAAGGGACATACGGTTTAAAAAAGCAAAGGATAAAAGGGAATCTTCCGTGAGAGACTGGATGCTCCATGGAGATTCCCTTTTTGTGTATATGAGAACATAGAAAAAATGAAATCGGAAAGGCAGAGCGCTAAAGTCTGTGAAGCGCGGATTTTCCTGTAAAAAAAGGTGACCTGCGCAATGGCAGATCACCTTTTTGTAAGAAAACGGAGCATCAGGACTGGATCAGATAGACCTCAGAACGTTCCACGCCGTGATTTTTTGTTTCCGAATGTGTGTTGTAAAAAATATCGATGTGTTTTCCTTTGACGCCGCCACCGACGTCCTCAGCGATATATTCGACGCCGTCGATGAGAAGATGGCTTCCGAGCGGGATGACGCGCGGGTCAACGGCTACGGTGCGGCTCGCGGTGGCCTGGGTTCCTGTTTTTGTGAGGCGTCCATATCCTTCGGAGCAGCTTCTGCATGGGCAGTAGGCGGTTGTCTTGAAGGTTCCTAAGGAGACGAGAGTCGCGTTTTTGATGATACCTGTCTCGGTATCGTACTGGTAGGCGATCGGAAGTGCCTGTCCGTTTACGCTGAGTTTGATCATGTAGGTGTTGTCCGGAATGGAGGACCAGTCGATCATGATCTCAAAGCCGTGGGCGCCGTTTCCGATGCCGCTTGTCTTTAAGTCATCGCGTTCGATATCTGCGGTGGCGGTCTCTGCTAAGAGAGAGTCGCCTGTATGGGCGTTGACCACGGTGACAGTGACGGAGACCGGGGTGTCCGGGGCCGCGGAGTTCCACGCCCATCCGGAGATCTTATTTCCGTCAATGCTGTCGAGGTGGCCAGAGTTTTTCGAGGTGCTTGCGAAGGCGCATACGGTGTTTAGGAGCATCGCGAGGATGGTTATTAAAACACTGATGGTCATTCTGATTTTCTTCATATAACATATCCTTTCTTTTTTGTTTCATATCTGTTACAAAGTATATGCTGTGATGTAACAAATATGTAACAATTTGGAAACAAATATGTATTATACACGGATTTTTTTATTTGTCAAGTTTTCGGGGGGGTACGCGGTGAGGCTCCGGGATAGCGTGCAGGGGATGCGGGGATGGTTCCTCTAAGCTCACGGGCGGCTGCTAAGGGCAGAAAATCGACGACACAACTCGCTGCGCTCAGACAAGTGTCGCCGATTTTCTAACGCAGCCACCCGTGAGCTAAGAGGAAGCCAGATCCCCGGATCAAAGCACGCCATCCCGGAGCCTCACCGCTGTGGGATGGCGGGAGGAAGGGAAGAGGTATAACTCGCTGCCTGCGCTCGGACGTGTACTATTTTGTATTCAACACAGTCAGCTGCGGATTAAGAGGAAGTGTATATCTGGAGCAAAGCACTTTTGCACGGAGCCTCACCGCTGGGGAGTTGCGGGAGTGAGTGTGAAGAATCGATATCTTATAAGGAAATAGTTTGGTTGGGGAAGATTACTGTCGGTAAAGTGCGCGGGAAATTATGGGGTTTCCGGGAGATTTCTGGATAAAACAGGAATTATTCCTATATTTGTGAAAAAAATGTGAAAATTATCAAAAGCCCTTGACAAAAAACTTGCGAAGTAATATAGTAGCAACTGTAGATGTTAGCACTCCTCAAAAGAGAGTGCTAGCAAATCAGAGAGAAGAGGTGAGAGGTTTGGAACTGGATGAGAGAAAAGAGAAAATTTTGAAAGCGATTATCCAGACGTACCTGGAGACCGGTGAGCCGGTCGGATCCAGAACGATTTCCAAATACTCGGATCTGAAGCTCAGCTCCGCTACGATCCGAAATGAGATGTCTGATCTGGAAGAGCTTGGTTACATTCTTCAGCCGCATACTTCAGCCGGAAGGATTCCTTCCGATAAGGGTTACCGGTTTTATGTTGACCAGATCATTAAAGAGAAGGACAGTCAGGTCGAGCACATGCAGGAACTGATGATCCAGCGGGTTGACCGCGTGGAACTGCTTTTGAAGCAGCTTGCAAAGGTTCTCGCAAAGAATACAAATTATGCGACTCTGATCAGCGGACCGAGTTACAGCCAGACGAAGCTTAAATTTATCCAACTCTCCAGAGTTGAGGAACATAAGCTTCTCGTGGTAATTGTTGTGGAAGGAAATATTATCCGGAACTCATTTGTTACGGTTGATGAGGAACTCAGTGATGAGGAGATCCTGAATCTGAATATTCTCCTGAACAGCAATCTGAACGGTCTGACGATCGAGGAGATCAATCTTGGTGTGATCGCGAAGATGAAGGAGCAGGCCGGAAGCCACAGAAGAGTGGTGGATCTGGTCCTGAATGAGGTCAGCGAAGTGATCCGTTCCCAGGATGAGGATCTTCAGATCTATACGAGCGGGGCAACCAATATTTTCAAATATCCGGAACTTTCCGATACAGAGAAAGCGAGTCAGCTGATCAGCACGTTAGAACATAAGGAACTTCTCCGTGGGCTGATCGATGAACAGCAGCAGAATAAGACCAATGACCCGGACAATGAGATCCAGGTCTACATCGGAGATGAAACTCCGGTCCAGAGCATGAAAGACTGCAGCATCGTAACCGCAAATTATGCGCTCGGCGATGGAATGCGAGGAACGATCGGTATTGTAGGACCAAAGCGGATGGATTACGAGAAAGTCGTAACAACCTTGCGATCGCTTGTCGCGCAGCTGAACGAAACATTTAAAAATGAAAGGTGAAGAGAGCAGTGGAAGAGAAAGAGTTAGAAAAAGAGAACCAGGAGACGGAAGCTTCCGAAGAGAAAGAAGCGAAAGCCTCTGAGACTGATAAAGAAACTGAGAAGTCCGAGGATGCCGGAAAGAAGGAAAAAGCTCCGGAAAAGAAAAAGGATCCGAAGGACGAGAAGATTGATGAGTTAAATGACAAACTCAGAAGATCGATGGCGGAATTTGATAATTACCGTAAGAGAACGGACAAGGAAAAGTCCGCGATGTATGAGATCGGCGCGAAGGACGTGATCGAAAAGATCCTTCCGATCGTTGACAACTTTGAAAGAGGTCTTAACACAATCCCGGAGGATGCGAAAGGAACCGCATTTGCAGAGGGAATGGAAAAGATATATAAGCAGTTTGTAAAGACGCTCGATGATCTCGGCGTAAAGCCGATCGAGGCCGTCGGAAAGCCGTTTGATCCGAATTTCCACAACGCAGTGATGCATGTGGAGGATGAGAATCTCGGCGAAAATGTTGTGGCAGCTGAGCTTCAGAAGGGTTACACCTACAAAGAGTCGATCGTCCGTCACAGCATGGTACAGGTTGCGAACTAAGGATCGTGAGAGCACGTAAGTGCGGATCGATCCGGTATCAAAATTAACATTGAAATTCACTTAATTCCAAATATAACAGGAGGAAAAAATCATGAGCAAGATCATTGGTATTGACTTAGGTACAACAAACAGCTGCGTAGCAGTTATGGAAGGCGGTAAACCAACAGTTATCGCTAATACAGAAGGTGTCAGAACAACACCGTCTATCGTTGCATTTACAAAGACAGGAGAAAGACTTGTCGGTGAGCCGGCAAAGCGTCAGGCAGTTACAAACGCTGACAGAACCATCTCCTCCATTAAGAGACATATGGGTACTGACTACAAGGTAGACATCGACGGCAAGAAGTACACACCGCAGGAGATTTCCGCGATGATCCTTCAGAAGTTAAAAGCAGATGCTGAAAGCTACCTCGGTGAGAAGGTAACAGAAGCTGTTATCACAGTTCCGGCTTACTTCAACGATGCTCAGCGTCAGGCAACAAAGGATGCAGGTAAGATCGCCGGTCTTGATGTAAAGCGTATCATCAACGAGCCGACAGCGGCAGCCCTTGCTTATGGCCTTGACAACGAGAAAGAGCAGAAGATCATGGTATATGACCTCGGCGGCGGTACATTCGATGTTTCCATCATCGAGATCGGTGACGGCGTTATTGAAGTTCTTGCGACGAACGGTGATACACACCTCGGCGGTGATGATTTCGATAACCGTGTCACACAGTGGATGATCGATGAGTTCAAGAAGACAGAGGGCGTAGATCTTTCCGGTGATAAGATGGCACTTCAGAGATTAAAAGAAGCTGCTGAGAAAGCAAAGAAGGAACTCTCTTCCGCAACAACAACAAATATCAACCTTCCGTTCATCACAGCGACTGCTGATGGCCCGAAGCACTTAGATATGAACCTTACAAGAGCAAAATTCGATGAACTCACAAGCGACCTCATCGAGAGAACAGCGATCCCGGTACAGAATGCATTAAGAGATGCCGGCTTAACAGCAGCAGATCTTTCCAAGGTTCTCCTTGTAGGTGGTTCCACACGTATGCTTTCCGCACAGGAGAAGGTAAAACAGTTAACAGGCAAAGAGCCGAGTAAGTCCTTAAACCCGGATGAGTGCGTAGCCATCGGTGCAGCGATCCAGGGTGGTAAGTTAGCAGGCGATGCGGGTGCCGGCGACATCCTTCTTCTCGATGTTACTCCGCTTTCCCTTGCAATCGAGACCATGGGCGGCGTAGCAACAAAGCTGATCGAGAGAAATACAACCATCCCGACAAGAAAGAGCCAGATCTTCTCCACAGCCGCTGATAACCAGACAGCTGTAGATATCCACGTTGTACAGGGTGAGCGTGAGTTCGCAAAGGACAACAAGACTCTTGGCCAGTTCCGTCTTGATGGTATCCTTCCGGCAAGAAGAGGTGTTCCGCAGATCGAAGTTACATTCGATATCGATGCAAACGGTATCGTAAATGTATCCGCTAAGGATCTTGGAACAGGCAAAGAGCAGCACATCACGATCACATCCGGTTCCAACATGTCCAAGGATGATATCGATAAGGCTGTTAAGGAAGCTGCAGCTTACGAGGCTGAGGATAAGAAGAGAAAAGAAGCGATTGATGCGAGAAACGAAGCTGACTCCATGGTATTCCAGACAGAGAAAGCTCTCGAGGAAGTCGGCGACAAGATCGATGCAAACGACAAGACTGCTGTTGAGGCTGACTTAAATGCCCTCAAGGAAGCAATCGCAAAAGCTCCGGCAGATCAGATGACAGATGCTCAGGTCGATGAGATCAAGGCGGCGAAAGAGAAACTCATGAACAGTGCCCAGAAGTTATTCTCCAAGGTTTATGAGCAGGCTCAGGCAGCTCAGGGCGCAGCAGGTGCCCAGGGTCAGGCTGGTCCGCAGGCAGGTCAGAGCGCAAGCCAGGCAGGCTACGGCGATGATGTCGTTGACGGAGACTACAAAGAGGTCTAAGACGAAAAATAAATTGACAGACTGAAAATAGTCTGTCAGGCAAAGCAGATCCGGAAGGACGCCCGCAAAAGGGCGTTCTTTCGGCTGCCTTGTTTCCGGATGATGAATGATCCGGAGAAAATTTATCACGGCAGAAGATAAAACCGTGATGTCTGGAATGGGTTCTGGCGTTATCTGGTTACGGCGTGTGAAGGCAGATCTTCCGGCGGCAGAATTCCGCAAAAGGTACGTGGTACCGTTCATTAACAAGAAAGGTAAAGAAAGCAATGGCAGAGACCAAGAGAGATTATTACGAAGTCCTCGGCGTGCCGAAAGATGCGGACGAAGCGGCGTTAAAGAAAGCATATCGAGTTCTTGCAAAGAAATATCATCCGGACGCAAACCCGGGAGACAAAGAGGCAGAGGCAAAGTTCAAGGAAGCTTCCGAGGCATACAGTGTCTTAAGTGATCCGGAAAAGAGAAAGAAGTACGACCAGTTCGGTCATGCGGCTTTCGACGGAGGTGCAGGCGGAGCCGGATACGGCGGATTCGACTTTAACGGAGCCGATATGGGAGACATTTTCGGAGATATCTTCGGAGATTTCTTTGGCGGACGTTCCGCATACGGAAGAAGCAGCAATGGTCCGATGCGCGGAGCAAATTTGAGAACGGGTGTCCGTATCACGTTTGAGGAGGCGATCTTCGGATGTGAGAAGGAGATCGAGCTTACCCTGAAGGATGAGTGTCCGAAGTGTCACGGAACCGGCGCAAAGCCTGGTACATCCCCGATCACCTGTCCGAAATGTAACGGTAAGGGTAAGATCGTCTATACACAGCAGTCGTTCTTTGGCCAGGTACAGAATGTCCAGACATGTCCGGACTGCCGCGGTACCGGTAAGGTTGTCAAGGAGAAATGCCCGGATTGCTACGGCACCGGATATATCTCCAGCAAGAAGAAGATCCAGGTTAAGATCCCGGCCGGTATCGATAACGGACAGAGTATCCGTATCGCCGGGAAGGGTGAGCCGGGTACGAACGGCGGCGAGAGAGGAGACCTTCTCGTTGAGGTTACTGTATCCAGAAGCCCGGTATTCATGCGTCAGGAGACTTCCATCTTCTCGACTGTACCGATTTCTTTCGCAACGGCAGCTCTCGGCGGTCCGATCAAGATCAAGACCGTTGACGGTGAGGTTGAGTACGAGGTAAAACCGGGAACTCAGACTGACACGAAGGTACGTCTCCGCGGTAAGGGTGTTCCGTCCCTGAGAAATAAGAATATCCGCGGTGATCATTATGTAACGCTTGTTGTTACAGTTCCGGAGAAGCTGAATGAGGAGCAGAAGGAGGCTCTGAAGCGGTTTGATGACGCGATGAAGGGAATTGCGCCGGAGGAAGGGAAGAAGAAAGGGTTCTTTAGTAAGCTGAAAGAGGATCTGAAGAACGAGTAATAGAGATTGGATTAGAAAACGCACGTTTTGCATGCAGGGAGGATCGGTATGCAGGGCGTGCGTTTTTTGTGTATGTGCTTGCTTGGGGTGTTGGCGAGAGTACGCGGTGAGTTTCCGGCCAGGAGTGCCGTGAAAATCTGGAAAAGGATTTTTGAGGTGTGTTGGCGAGGGTACGCGGTGAGATTCCAGACAGGAGTGCCGTGAAAATCTGGAAAAGGATTTTGAGGTGTGTTGGCGAGGGTACGCGGTGAGTTTCCGGCCAGGAGTGCCGGGGATGCGGGGATGGTTCCTCTAACCTCCCGGGAGACTGCTAAGGGCAGAAAATCGACGACACAACTCGCTGCGCTCAGACAAGTGTCATCGATTTTCTAACGCAGTCACCCGCGAGCTAAGAGGAAGCCAGATCCCCGGATCATGCACTCCTGTCCGGAAGCTCACCGCTGGGGGATGGTGGGATCGCAAATAATGGTCACAATAATGGGAAATAATCTGCTTGTGGAACCTGAAGAAGTCTGTTATAATGGGGGCAGCTGAAAGCGAGAAATTACCTTTGTTTCTGCGACAAATATGAACAAATTGTGAACATGCCAAAAATCACCTTCAAAAAAGCTTTTTTCAGAATATTCTGGAAAATACTTGCAAAAACGGGTCCGCAAAGCCTTTATTTATGCGGGTTCCCAGAGGCAAGTGTAGAAATGGAGGTCGCCCCTTTCAGGGCATTGACACATACTCCCGTACGTGCCCACATACAAGAACAGTTGCCATGTAGAAATGGAGGTCGCCCCTTTCAGGGCATTGACACATTTTGCGTTTCGGATATTTCTGATAGAAGAGTTTTAGTAGAAATGGAGGTCGCCCCATTCAGGGCATTGACACAAGATCTTCTCTTCGACGTTTTCCTTAATTTCAGATACGCGTAGAAATGGAGGTCGCCCCATTCAGGGCATTGACACAGGATATCTTCCTGAGTTCCTTTGAGTGTTCCAAGCCAGTAGAAATGGAGGTCGCCCCATTCAGGGCATTGACACAATAATAGCATCCTTAATGAAGTTCGGAGATTCCACGGAGGTAGAAATGGAGGTCGCCCCATTCAGGGCATTGACACAAACAACTCTTAAGACAGTAAGAAATTTCTTGTAAAACGTAGAAATGGAGGTCGCTCCATTCAGGGCATTGACACCCAAATGCAACAACAAACTGCGTGTTAGATTCACTCAGTAGAAATGGAGGTCGCCCCATTCAGGCCATTGACACAGTGTTACAATTGTAACAACCAGCGTGATGTGGATTCCGGTAGAAATGAAGCTCGCCCCACTCAGGGCATAGTTACCGAAGTTGAACAGACCAGAGAACTTTCTTTTTGAACAAGAAAGTCCTCTGGTCTTTTTCCATTCGTAAGATTGCAAGTGTACAAAAATCGTGAACTGGCTATCGTAAAATAAAAACATAAAGACAGAGAGTTCAAAAGAGGATAACAGCAACATAAAATTTTCATACATTTTAAATCAACGGTTGAAGAAGTTTTTTGTTGTCTCTGTTAGAATAAAAGCAGGATCAAATTGAAAGCTCTGATGGACTCTGGCTGTGAAAGCAGGAGGCAGGGGAAGCGCTGACAAGCAGAAAGGAACGAGTATGTACGCAGACGATAAATATAAGATTGTCGGGACCATTTCTATTCCGGAGGAGAAACGGGAAGAGTTCAACAGGAATGTAGAAAAGGTTCTGGATGTGTTCGGGATCAGGCAGACGGAAAAGCGAATGGTCGGGGACAGGGAGATCACGGTGTTAAAAAAGCCGGAGGCAGATGAAGATGGAATCGTAAGGTTTAATTATTCCATGTTCGAGAAGAGGGTCCGGGAAGGTGACAGTTATAACACGAAAACATGTCAACTGATCTGTCCGGACCGTGGATGGGATGAATTCGGCGTTGCCATGAACAGCATTTTGATCATGCAGGAAGCGTATTCGGAGATACCGTGTTTCCTGATGAGTGATGATGCATTATGTCCGGTTGGAAGTTACGCTGCGATGATCGAGGACATGACCGGGGTAAAGCTGGACTTTCCTCACAGGGGAAGGATCCTGGATGTTCTGGCATTCCTGAAGCAGAGGGACGAGTACCGGGATGTGGATGAATATAAATTATGGAACAGGATATGGGATGATACGATCCCGTTTACGACGGACGATATCATAGAACTGTTACATGTAAAATTTATGCCCAGTGAGGAGAGACAGAAGAATCCGTTTTGTGGAACAAAAAGTGAGATTAAGGATGCGATTTTAGTTGATCTGGAAGATTACCTCGTAAAAGAAATCAAGGAATACCTGGCGGACGGATCCGATGAAGTGCTTCGGGATTTTTACAGGGAGCTGATCTCTTCGGAACTTTCGGAACGCCGGAAAATGGCAGAACAAGACGGGACATTTGGGATTATTGCCGAAATATCACTCCGTGCTCCATGTACCTACCTTGTTTCTGCATATGCGGAAGCGGCTGACATTCCTTTCTGGGAACTATGGTTTAGTCTTCAGACGAAGGGCTACCGGACAAAGACGAAAATGTACCATGATGATCTCAGCAATTCATCGGAACATAGAAAAAGAAGAGAGCTTTATCAGATATACCGGCGCGATAATGAAGATGAATTTCTGGAATTTGGAGCCGGACATCTCTCCAAAAAGCTTCTGGGACAGATCGCAGAGTGGAAAGAAGAGGTCCTGGAAATTCAGCTGCCGGAAGAGTTTGATGCGGAGCGTGCTGCGGGACAGATCCTGTGGGAGATGGAACATGTATGGAACTGTCGTTATGTGAGCGAAGAGGCAGTGGAGATCGTTCAGAAGAACAGGGATGATGTGCGTTGGCAGAAAGCATTGTTGGCGTTTCGGAAATATATGAATGCGTATCAGGAATATTTCCCGGAGCTGCCTCCGGAACTGGTAACGGAGCAGATCCTTGTCAGAGAGCGTGACTACTATTGCCGCACGATCATGGCTGCATTCTGGTCGCTCATGATGAATGAAACATTAAGGCAGGATACGTTCAGATTCTGAGAAAGGCGACGGCTGTTCACTGGATCTGCGGGTTTCATGTACGGACGATGAAATCACTGGTAAGCAGAACGCACGTCAACAATGGCAGAAATTCGGCCTATAATTATGGAAACGTGAACAGCTGCGAAAGGGTGAAAAAATGGGAACATTTATGGGTTATAAAGGAAGAATGGCGGTTCCGGACGATAAGAGGGAACTGTTTACAGAGCAGATGATGAAGGTGTTTTATTACGGCGGCATGATGTCGTTTGATGACGTGAAGCTGTATGGACATGAGATTTCTCTGCTCTGCCCGGTGAAAAAGACGTATGGAAAGGAAGTGCGTTTCCATTACAATTACTTTCAGGACGATGCCTGGGAGACGGTGGAGTATGATGAAAAGGGAAATCGTCTGTGGTCAGGAAAGGTCGGCAGTAATGAATTTCTCGATGTGATGGCGGCGGCTTATATGCTGTATGAACTCTATTCGGATGAAGCGGGGGCGGCGATGGTCGATGGCGATATTCTTGATGGTGGAGAGGCAGTCGGATGGCTGAACCAGATCCTGAAAACGGAGTTTACGAGAGAAAAGCGCCTGGATCGGTTGTGGGAGCTGGGCGAAAAATTGGGACTGGAGTCTGCGGATGGCGATTACGATGCGCCTGATGTCCGGAAGATCATGGAGCTGATTCCCGAGGGACTTCGGTTTGCGGCGGGTGGAACAGACCTGGCCGATCTTATCTATATCGCCAATGGAACTGAATGTTTATGCGGAAAAGAGCCGGATGGAACGTATCCGGCGGAAGTTTATCACTGCAAGATGGCGCTCAGGAAGTATTTTGAGAAAAAAGGAGAGAGCGGGATCGATGATCTGTGGGCGCTTGTAAAGATGGAGCGGAAAGAGAGAGAGGCGGTGACGGATCCTGCATGGAAGGAGATCGTGGGATATACGGAGTTTCTTCCGGCAAGAGTGATCGTGTTTCTGACAGCGGAACTCACGGGGCGAGAATTCTGGAAAGAGTGGGCGAAACTGCGGGAACATGTCTATCATGATGAAACGAGGAAGGTTTATGCGGCACCGGAGATCCTGAAGTTTCGGGAGAAAAAACGCAGGGAGCCGGCAGTGCCTTTGAGAACGAGCGATTTTCTGCGTCAGGATGGATTTTTTGCTTTTTTTGATACTCCAAAGGAACTCAAGGGAAAGCCGAATTATTATATCAGCGATGCGGACCGCCTGTACTGGTGGGATGGATCCGATGAGGTGGAGATCCCGGAGGAGACGGACCAGTGGCTGAGGAAGCTCGGGGAACGGTATCGGAAGCTGCTGGAAGTGCAGGAAACGGAGAATGTGGACTTTTTGGAGTATTTTTTCGGGCTTCTCGAGCAGATCAATGAGTTTTACAAACGGGTATTTCCGTTTCAGGAGATGTTTTATGATTTCCTCCAGAACGACAGCCGCAGGGAGTACCAGGCTGCATTGAAGCTTTTGGAAGAGCTGGATCAGGAAAACCGTGAGGATGGAAGGATCATAGAGAAATTGTCCGGGAGCTGGGATCTTAACAGTTATAATGTGACGCACAATGCAGGACGGATGCGGATGAAGAGGTATCTGGCGGTTCTGGCGAATCGGGGGCTGCGGGAGATGTATTTTGGGTTTTAGGGAAGAACCTCCCGGGCGGCTGCTAAGGGCGGAGAACGTGGAGACAGCTGCTATGGGCATATAGGAATTTTCTGAACTGAAAATTCCGTATGATACAGTTGAGGCTGCGGATTTTGCCGATTTGGAATGCGAAGCATCGGCAAAATCCTGTTCCAGTGCGCAGGCAAGAAAGCCTGTGTACTGGGACACAACTCGCTTTGCTCAAACAAGTGTCCGCTGTTCTCCAACGCAGTCACCTGTGAGCTAAGAGGAAGCCAGCTCCCCGGATCATGCACTCCTGTCCGGAAGCTCACCGCTGGGAGATGGCGGGATCACAAATAATGGTCACAATAATGGAAAATAATCTGCTTGTGGAGCCTGAAGAAGTCTGTTATAATGGGGGCAGCTGAAAGCGAGAAATTACCTTTGCTTCTGCGACAAATATGAACAAACTGTGAACATGCCAAAAATCACCTTCAAAAAAGTCTTTTTCAGAATATTCTGGAAAATACTTGCAAAAACGGGTCCGCAAAGCCTTTATTTATGCGGGTTCCCAGAGGCAAGTGTGGAAATGAAGGTCGCCCCTTTCAGGGCATTGACACAGCCCACTGAGTTCCGCAGCATTTACAATATCCCAGAGTGGAAATGAAGGTCACCCCTTTCAGGGCATTGACACATTATTTGTATCAGATAAGGTAAATGTATTCCACCAGTGGAAATGAAGGTCGCCCCTTTCAGGGCATTGACACAGTCTCAACAGTTTCTTCTGCTGTTGTCTCTTCCTCTGTGGAAATGAAGGTCGCCCCTTTCAGGGCATTGACACCCGTTCTTCATGTGGTGACCGTAAATCGTATGGTAGAAATGAAGGTCGCCCCTTTCAGGGCATTGACACAGTAAATTACATGCAGCCCCTTCTCATGAATATCATGATGTAGAAATGAAGGTCGCCCCTTTTAGGGCATTGACACTACCAAGGGCATTCATATCCTTCTGTGCTTTTTCCTGAAGTAGAAATGAAGGTCGCCCCTTTTAGGGCATTGACACACCAGATTCAACTTTGAAACAATCAGACTTTACATCGATGTAAAGACGATCAAACATGTCAGCGGATTTTTACTTGAGGTCGTTGTCCTCACGGCGATGGCAACTCTCGATATCGACCTGATCAGTACATATATCGTACCGATCGTTGTCTACACAGCAATCTGCTGTGCACTGACACTTGCGATCGCCCTCGGCTTCTGCAAACTCTTCTGTAAAGATGAGTGGTTCGAGAAAGCGATCATAGCATTCGGCGTAGGTACCGGAAACACAGCGACAGGTCTTGCGCTTGTCCGTGCGGTTGACCCGGATTCCAACTCCAGTGCACCGGATAACCACGGTGTGTACAGCGCAGTTATGTGCTGGAAGGAAGCATTCGCAGGTCTCGTTCCGATGTGGACGATGACAGGCGTCGGAATGACGATGGGCGTCGGCGGAGCGATGTTTGCGATCTGCATCATCGTGGGATGCATCTTATTCGTCCGTCCGAACAAAAAGATGGCATAATATTTCGTATCGATTCAGCAGGACTGAACATTTACAAAATTTCATAGCATTCACTTCGCGGGACAGGGCAGAAAGCTCTGTCCCGCTTTGTATATGACGCAGTAAAGTCCCACCTTGCAAAGCCTGTGAAACTATGTTATGATATCATGTGATTTCGTCTGCATCCATATAGGATACAGGCATATGTGCGGAAAGCCGGATATGACAGAACGGAATAAAACGATTGGTCCTGACCGGCGATCATAAAAAAGGAGAAACAGCATATGAAATGGAAGAAATTCACTCTTGAGACGACCACGGACGCAGTGGACTATCTCGGAAGTATGTTCGATGATATCGGGATCGAAGGAATGGAGATCGAGGACAACGTGCCGCTCACAGAGAGTGAGACAAAGGGAATGTTTATCGATATTCTCCCGGAACTCCCGCCGGACGACGGTACTGCCCGCGTAAGCTTCTACCTCGATGAGGATGAAGATACGGAAGAAAAGTTAAAAGCAGTCCGCGAGGGACTTGAGGAGATCAGCCAGTTCGTAAATATCGGAACCGCAAAGATCACAGAGTCCGAGACGGATGATAAGGACTGGATCAACAACTGGAAACAGTATTTCAAACCGTTTACCGTGGACCATATCCTGATCAAGCCGACCTGGGAGGAGATCCCGGAAGAACATAAGGACAAGCTCCTGATCCAGATCGACCCGGGAACCGCCTTCGGAACCGGAAAACATGAGACAACGCAGCTCTGTATCCGCCAGCTTGAAAAATATGTAAAGCCGGGCGTAAAGGTCCTTGACCTCGGAACGGGAAGCGGAATTCTCGGGATCGCGGCTTTAAAACTGGGCGCTGATTATGTATTCGGAACTGATCTTGATGAGAATGCGATCACGGCTGTCCATGAAAACCTGGCTGCGAACGAGATCCCGGAGGAGAAGTTCGGCGTGATCCAGGGAAACATCATCGACGACAAGGCAACCCAGGACGCAGCTGGATACGAGTGCTACGATATCGTTGTGGCAAACATTCTCGCCGACATTATCATCCTGATCCAGAAACAGGTTCCGTTCCACTTAAAGAAAGGCGGGATCTTCATCAGCTCCGGTATCATTGATATGAAGGAACAGGCGGTCCGCGAAGCTCTCGAGGCAAACGAAGCGTTCGAGATCCTTGAAGTGACAAGACAGGGCGAGTGGGTATCCTTTACAGCGAGGAAGAAATAGTGTACCATTTTTTTACGGAAACAGAATTTTTTACAGGGACGGAGGCCGTGATCACCGGCCCGGATGTGAATCATATTAAAAACGTGCTGCGGATGAAGCCGGGTGAGAAGATCCTGCTCAGCGACGGAAAGGGAACGAACTGCCTCTGCGAGATCACGGAGCTTTTTCCGGACAAGGTTCTCGCGAAGATCCTGCCGGAAGAGGTGGACGATACGGAGCTTCCGGTACAGGTGACTCTGTACCAGGGACTTCCGAAAGCAGATAAAATGGAATTTATCATCCAGAAATGTGTAGAACTCGGCGTCACAAAGATCGTTCCGGTGGATACCGACCGCGCGGTGGTGAAGCTCGACGCAAAGAAGGAAGAAGCGAAGAGAAAACGCTGGTACGGGATTTCCGAGAGCGCGGCGAAACAGTCGAAGCGCATGATCGTGCCGGAGATCGGAAATGTGATGAAATTCAAGGCGGCGATCGAGGCGGCGAAAACGGATGACCTGGCGATCATTCCTTATGAGGATTCGGAAAGTCTCCCGGGTGCGGGCGGAATGGCGCTCACGAGAGAGCTGATAGGAAGCTTAAAGCCGGGACAGAAACTGTCCATCTTTATCGGACCGGAAGGCGGATTTTCGGACGGGGAAGTGGAGATTGCGATGAACTCCGGCGTGAGACCGGTGACACTCGGAAAGCGGATCCTGAGAACCGAGACGGCCGGAATGTTCGTGATGGCGGCGGTCGGATTATTGCTGGAATCATGAAGAAACGTGGAATACGAGAATAAGGAGAACGGTCAGGATAACGGAAAAATGACAGCAGGAACACTGTGTGCATGGAGTTATTGCTGACAAACTGGGAGTAATAAAACTCATGGATAAGAGAGAAGTTTATTTTGACAACTCCGCGACTACCCGCGCGTTCGATGAGGTGCGCGATATCGTCGCTGAGACAATGACCGTGGATTATGGAAATACGTCCTCCAGACATATGAAAGGTGTGGAGGCGGAAAACTACATTAAGACTGCCCGCGAGGAGATCGCGAAAACGTTAAAGGTAAAGGACAAGGAGATCCTCTTTACCTCCGGCGGAACGGAGTCCAACAACATGGCGCTGATCGGTACGGCGCTTGCAAACAAGCGCGCCGGAAACCACATCATTACCTCCTGCGTGGAACATGCGTCCATCTACAATACGACAGCATTTCTTGAAGAGCTTGGTTTCCGCGTGACCTACCTTCCGGTCGACCACAACGGACATGTCTCCCTGGATGCACTCCGCGAGGCGATCTGCGACGATACGATCCTGGTGTCCGTCATGTATGTGAACAACGAGATCGGCGCTGTGGAGCCGATCGAGGAGATCGCGAAGATCATCAAGGAGAAAAAGCCGTCCGTCTACTTCCATGTTGACGCGATCCAGGCTTACGGAAAATATGTGATTCGCCCGAAAAAACAGGGGATCGATCTGTTATCTGCCAGCGGCCACAAGATCCACGGACCGAAGGGAACCGGCTTCCTCTATATCGATGAGCGCGTGAAGATCAAACCGATCATCTACGGAGGCGGTCAGCAGAAAGGTATGCGCTCCGGAACCGAGAACGTTCCGGGCTGTGCAGGACTTGGCCTTGCGGCAAAGATGGTCTATACAGACCATGACGCGAAGATCGATAAGCTCTACGCGATCAAGGATCGCATGGTGAAAGGCCTGCAGGCGATGGACGGCGTTACGGTCCACGGACTTACCGGACGTGACAGTGCACCGCAGATCGTGGCGGCAGGATTTGAGGGCGTGAGAGCGGAAGTGCTTTTACACGCATTGGAAGATAAAGGGATCTACGTTTCTTCCGGTTCCGCATGTTCATCCAACCATCCGGGTGTGTCCGGAACCTTAAAGGGGATCGGCGTGAAGGATTCCCTGCTCGATTCCACACTCCGCTTCTCCTTCGGCGCATTCAATACGGAGGAAGAGGTGGACTACTGCCTGGACGTGTTAAAAGAGCTTGTTCCGATGCTGCGGAGATACCGCAGAGCGTAAATATAGAAAACCAATGGAGGAAATTCCGTGAAATACAGATCATTTTTAATTAAATACGCGGAGATCGGCGTAAAGGGAAAGAACCGTTACCTCTTTGAGGACGCCCTTGTAAAACAGATCCATCACCGTTTAAAGAACCTGGAAGGAAAGTTCGAGGTTACAAAGGAAGCCGGAAGAATCTATGCGGAGGCATCTGAAGATTTCGATTACGATGAAGTGATCGACGCTCTCCAGCATGTATTCGGTATCGTCGGGATCTGCCCGATGGTTCAGATCGAGGACAATGGCTATGAGGACTTAAAGGCCCAGGTGGTCAAGTATATCGATGACGCATATGAAGATAAACACTTTACGTTCAAAGTTGTCGCGAGACGTGCGAATAAGCAGTATCCGGTCGTTTCCGACCAGATCAACCGCGACCTCGGCGAGGTGATCTTAAACGCATTCCCGGAGACAAAAGTAAATGTCCACACACCGGACGTATTACTCCGTGTGGAAGTCCGCCACAAGATCAACATCTTCTCCGAGACGATCCCGGGACCGGGCGGAATGCCGATCGGAACCGCAGGACGTGCGATGCTGCTCTTATCCGGCGGTATCGACAGCCCGGTTGCCGGCTGGATGATCGCGAAGCGCGGCGTTACGATCGATGCGACTTATTTCCATGCTCCGCCGTATACAAGTGAGCGCGCGAAGCAGAAGGTCGTTGATCTCGCAAAACTTGTCGCAAAGTACACAGGTCCGATTCGCTTAAATATCATCAACTTTACCGATATCCAGCTCTACATCTACGACCAGTGCCCGCATGACGAGCTTACAATTATCATGCGCCGCTATATGATGAAGATCGCGGAGACGATCGCGAAGGAGAATGACTGTCTGGCACTCGTCACCGGCGAGAGCATCGGTCAGGTTGCATCCCAGACGATGCAGTCCCTCGCCGTTACAAATGAAGTCTGCGAGCTTCCGGTCATGAGACCACTCATCGCGTTCGACAAGCAGGATATCGTGGATATTTCCTTAAAGATCGGAACTTACGAGACATCCGTTCTTCCGTATGAGGACTGCTGCACGATCTTCGTCGCAAAGCATCCGGTCACAAAGCCGAGCTTAAAGAAAATCAAAAATTCCGAAAAGAAGCTGGATGAGAAGATCGATGAACTGATGAAGACGGCACTTGAGACGAGAGAAGTGATCCGCTGCATCTAAAAAAAGGTGCAAAAAAACTGCCGGAAGTAAGATTCCGGCAGTTTTTAAAACCTTGTAACTGTTCAGTACCTTTACAGTTACACCCTTTTTTTCTTATGCTTCAATGATATACGGAGCAAGTACGGTAAGGATCTCTTCTGTGTTTCCGCCATCGTGGATATTCAGATCGATCGGCTTGGAAAGATCCAGGCTGAAGATTCCCATGATGGATTTTGCGTCGATGACGTATCTGCCGGAAACAAGGTCGAAATCGGTATCAAACTTTGTAAGGTCGTTTACAAAAGACTTCACTTTATCGATGGAGTTTAAAGAAATTTTAACGGTTTTCATGTCAGTGTTCCTCCCAATACTCGAATATTTGTTATTCTGATAAAATAGAAAAACCTACTTTCATACTAAATGGACATGCATGAAAAGTCAAGAGGTATCTTGAATAATGTTTAACAAGAATCAGCAAGAATTCTCCCACCTCTATAGGTGGTGAGATGAATTGCTATCTCTTGCATAGTGCCATAGTTGGCATGTAAATATCAGATTATTGCACATAGCTGTGCTGTGTATTGTAAACTTCTCATATATTGATTTTTGTAGTCGTGCTATATCATCAATTCTGCATACAATGAATAAGCCTGAAGGGAAAATAGATTGCAGATTAAGCAGAACAAATGTTCTGAAATGTAATAGACAAATGATCTCAGTTGTGATATAATTAAATCAGTCGAAATAGAAAGAAAGTCCGATAAATATGAGAGAACTTGACAATAATGCACATTCAGTATTTTTACTCTATTAT